>SXGU01078047.1_pt1 | contig 41406 bp, 50 predicted proteins | sample 3174531 | NCBI WGS metagenome assembly SXGU01 (sample SAMN11356863, study PRJNA531348) | freshwater metagenome | isolation source: freshwater sample F1-140 | place: China: Fuxian Lake, Yuxi | collected 2017-12-25 | reverse complement strand
CAACGTCGACAGCAATATTGTTGAACAAAGTTTTGCTGGCATGATTACTCGGCTTATGCCGAATGGTTCTGCTCCGCTGTTTGCTATGACTTCCATGATCTCGTCTGAGACTGCTGTTCAGAAAGAGCATGGTTTTTTCACTAAGACCGCTGTGTTTCCGTATATTAAATTGAACGGTGCGATTGGTGATGGTACTACCACAACTTTCACTGTGGATAGCACTGATGATGTTTTGCCTGGTATGGTGTTGCGTGTTGATACCACATCTGAGCAACTCATTGTCAATACCATCATCTCCGCTACACAGCTGACCGTGACTCGTGGTTTTGGTTCGGTTGCAGCCGCAGCTATTGCTGATGATGTTTCTTGCTATCAAATCGGTAATGCTTACGAAGAGTCCAGTACTCGTCCGCAGGCTATGTCGATTGATCCGGTGTGGATTACTAACTACACTCAAATCTTCCGTAATACTTGGGCGCTGTCTGATTCGTCACGCGCCACACAAGTTATTGCTGGCGATAGCACCATGGCTGAGAATCGTCAAGACTGCGCGATGTTCCATGCAACTGCTATTGAATCGTCGCTGTTGTTTGGTCAGAAGGCAACTGGTACTCGTAATGGTCAGCCGTTCCGCACCATGATGGGTATTGAGCGTTTCATCGCTACTTATGCTGCTGGCAATATCACAACTGCTGGTGCTACTACAACTTATACTCAGCTTGAGGCTGCTCTGGATCCGGTGTTTAATCAGACAACTGATCCGAAGATTGCTAATGAGCGTGTGCTGTTTGTTGGTGGTGCTGCTAAGAAAGTGCTCAATAACATTGGGCGCTTGAATGGCACTTATCAGCTTGTGGATGGTCAGACTTCTTTCGGTCTGCAATTCTCCAGCTTTAAGACCACACGCGGTACATTCCGTATGATCGAGCATCCGCTGCTGAATACCAACACATCTTGGGCTAAGATGGCTATTGCTGTTGATCTGTCCACATTCAATATTGCTTATCTGGGCGATCGCAAAACCCAGAATAAGGAATTTAATATGGATGGTGGTACGGCTCAAGACAATGGTATTGATGCTGTTGGTGGTACACTCACAACTGAGTGCACTTGCTTGGTTAAGAATGCAGCTGCGAATGCTGTGATCTGGAACCTGACTGCTGCTGCTGCGGGCTAAGTTTTAAGGTCCGTGCAAGGTCCTACATTTTTCTGGTTTTGGTAGTAAACTAAAACCAGCCCCCTCTGATCTTGCACCCAAGGAGTTTTGAAAATGTCTGTAGAAACTGAAACAAAAGCTAAGTTTCGTACCACTCGCCCTAATACTTGTATTATTGATCTTTTGGGTAACAAACTTATTTTCACTGGTCGCTATCTAGTTTTGGATGATGCTGACCAGATTGCGTATGTGCGAAAAGAATTGAAATATTTTGGTGGTACAATTGAGGAAGTTGCATTGGACCAACAAGATGTTGTGGATCCAGTTGCTAAGATTAAGGAAAATGCGGTCAAAGAGTTCCTAGCAGCTCAGGCAGCTCAAGGTACTAAACCTCAAGATAGTACTGTTCCTGCTGCCCCTCTTAATCCCCTGAATACTGATGGCCTTATTGGTGTTGCATCTAACGCAGCTTCTCCTGTGCGTTCTGGTGCTACAACAATTAAAGTTCCTAAATAATTTTCCGAGACTTCTAACATGACTGCTTTCACTGACCGCCTAGACGCTGTATATCAAATTACCAATCGTCCTGATCTGGTGGCAGATACTGGCGCGATGGTGAAAGCAGCCACTCTTAAAGCTCACTCCTCAGATTTCTATCCGAAAGATATGTTTGAAGTCTATCTTTCGTTCGATGTATCTGCGTATCTTCAAGAGTTTGAATATCGTACCAGTATTCCGCGCTATCGGGCACTAAAATACATTAGGAAATATGATAGTGTTTCTGATACACCTCTGAACTTTTTTGATGTTATCACACCTGAGCAAGTTCTCAATGGCTATGGTGTGCAGAGGGATGATGTAGTTTATCTAGCTGGCGAACTTTTGAAAATCCGTAGCTCCACACTTTTTGATTATGCGTTATTTGGCTGTTATGTACATCCGAATACAACAGCAGATGCATATAGTTCTTGGATTGCTATGGAATATCCAATGCTTATTGATTTCTTGGCCGCTGCTCAGGTATTTAAGATGATTGGGCATGATGAGCAAGCGTCGTTTTATGATCGTGAAGCAGCGCAACTTCTTCTGGAAATGAAGAATTCCAACATCGTAGCTGTGGGGTACTAATATGAGCACGTCCATTTGGGATAATGATGGATTAGGTAGTGGAACTGGTATTCCTGTGCCCTCTCCGGAGGGTGTTGGTCTATATAACATCACTGAATTAGGTGGTGGCCAGGGTCTTGTTAAAAGTATTGATGTACTTACGGGGATTGCTTATTTCCGTACCTTTTTAGCTGGCTCTAATATCACACTTACTGAGAGTGTGGATGGAAATACAGTTACAATTAACAGTACCGTTCCTGATACATACACATTGGATGATGGTTCTGCGTCATATTATTTTACTTCCATTGCGGCACAAACTGATTTCCACATTAATGAATCTATCACACTGACAACTGTGCATGTGTGGCGAGGCGGAATTAAATTACTTCCCACCACTGAATACACTGTAGATACTGATAACAATGATGTAGTATTTGTTGATGCTTGTGTAGATGGTGAGGTAATTGAGATTCTAGTATCTGGATCTTTTGTAATAGATCTGGGTATTCTTGGCACGTTTACTCAAAATGTGGAAGATACAGCTACGAATGCGGCGGCGGCAATCGCAAGTGCTGCTTCAGCTTTAGGGTCTGCTGGGCTTGCCGAATCTTACGCAGAAACTACTGCTGTAAATGCCGCTCTTGCTATAGCTGCCTGGGATGATCTTGACGATGTATATTTAGGCGCTAAAGCTGCTAATCCTACACTTGATAATGACGGAGATGCATTAGTTGTAGGCTCGTTTTATTTCAATACCGTTTCCGGACAGTTACGATTTTTTGCTGGTGGAACAACTTGGGTAGAAAACACTCCTGATATTGCTCCAGTTTGGGGAGCTATTACTGGCACATTAGCGAGTCAAACTGATCTTCAATCTGCGCTAGATGGTAAGAGTGCAACTGGTCACACACATTCCTATCTTCCGTTAGCTGGTGGAACTCTTACAGGCGACCTCACACTCACTGGTTACGATGTAACTTGTGCTGAGGTATTCACTACTGGGCAGGTATATACCGGAGGTAATAGTTCGGCTGTACATTCCCGGCATTGGATTAGAAATCTGGGTGCTGGTGTAACCTATGGTTCCCAGTTATGGCTTAATACACAAGCTAATGATGGTTTGTCTATTGTAGCTGCAACCACTTCAGCAGGTATAAATGACTACACCGGAAGTTTTTACATTACTGCTTCGGGTTCTATAAGTTTTGCCCCTGGAGCTACTTCCAATCTGACTCTAGAGGCTGATGGATCTTGGAATGTCAATGGTTCTAACGGAACTGCTGGACAAGTGCTTACGAGTAATGGTGCAGCGGCCCCTCCTGGTTGGGCCAACGGAACTGCAGCCACTCTTACAACTCCTAGGGCAATTTACGGCAATAACTTTGATGGTTCTGCAGCATTAACGCAAGTCATTGCTGGTACATACGGTGGTACAGGTGTTAATAACTCAACAAGAACTATCACATATGCAGGTAATGTAACATTTACTGGTGCTTATAATGTAAGTTTTACTGTTCCCGGTGCGTACACATATACGTTACCCGGTGCGACGGCCACGCTTGCACAACTCGGTGCTAATACATTTACCGCCGATCAAGCACTCGGCAACAACGATATTACAGGGGTTAAGACTTTCGGATTCAACGGCACTTATGACCATGGTTCTCAAGGAGCATCGTTCACGCTCGACTTGAATCTTGGCCAAGACAGCAAAGTTACGTTGACTGGAACGGGAGCCATGACGATTACCCTGACAGCACCGCTAGCAGTGGGTATCTACCGGATTCAGTTCACCAACGCCGGACTTCGGACAATCACTTTTGCGTATACGTCTGGATCGCCTGTATTTAGGAAGAAGGGTGGAACTGCTCTTTCCGCATTCACTGCTTCTGGGGTGGATCTGCTGTATCTACGCTGGAACGGTACAGATTATTTTGTCGTTCAAGACCTCGATTGGAAGGCGTAAGTTATGGCTTTCCCTATCGTCCAATCAAGCGTTGCTGTCAATTACGACGGTCTTGGTGCTACAGCAAGTCATACAGGACTTGCTCTTCCCAGTACAGTATCAGCCGGCGATTTACTTTTATTCGTTTTCTGGACTAGTGCCGCTGGTGCCCAGACTGTTTCGTTTCCAGCGGGCTGGACAGAGTTGCTGGATGCAGAGGATGCGTCGGCCACTATCGGTACAGCGATTGCATACAAGACTGCATCAGGCTCAGAGGGAGGCACAACGATAACTGTGACAACCTCTGCTATTACTCTATCTATCTATGCCTCATATGCCATATCGAATTGGGACGGTGTTCCAGAAGTAAGTGCGGCATCTGGGACCACGACGGCTGATCCGCCGAGTATCACACCGACGTTTGATTCGGTGGGTACTCTTTGGATGGTAGGGACAGGTGCTTACAAGAGCGGTTCAGGAACAATTACCGCTGCGCCTTCCGGGTACTCAGGATTATCGACGTATAACGGTGTGAATAACGACATGGCGGTTGCGTATAAGCAAACAGTCGCTTCGTCAGAAGACCCAGGAACATTTACGATTTCAGTGACCCCTACTTATACCCACTCGTTCACACTGGCTGTGAAAGGGACGGCAAATACGACCAGTAACCTCTTTTTCGGGAGTAACTTCTAATGCCTTGGCGACATGAATCCGGCGACCTGTTCAACGAGAATCAGGTCCGCGCACGACATCCGAATACCTCGTTTCCTGCACCGATGCCACACGATCTGGCTGAATTTGGATATGTCTATGAAAGTCCCGCACCGTCCGCACCGCCAACAGTGGATGAACTCAAAATTGCGCTTATGCGGACTACTACAACTCACCGTGATCAGCTCATGTACGGTGGAGTAGTTGTTGGCGGAACATCAATCAAGACTGATCAAGAAAGTTTAGCACTCTTAACTTCTGCTCTGGCTTTTGTTGGACGTAAACCAAACAGAATTGTTAAGGTAAAAGATGCAACAGGTGAGCACATATCTATGAGGCGCGCTCAACTTGAGGCTGTATTTGATTTAGTGGGTGAATTCTCTGCTGCCTGTTGGGATGCTGAGGCTACTCATTTTGCTGCCATTGCACTTTTAGTTTCTGCTGAGCAAGTACAAAGTTACGACTTCACTGTCGGTTGGCCTTCCAATACTGTAAGCTAATCTGGAGAATTAATAAAATGGCACTCCCATCTAAGACTGCGAAATTTCTCCAGCAATTCATTCTTGAACCTAACTCCATATTCGGTTCTGATGGAGTGAATTTCTGGCGTATTGGGCCAGGTACGAATGGTTATGTATTGACATCTCTAAACGGTACTCCTACTTGGATGGCTCCAGGAGCTTCCAGTGTTGGGGCATTTATTGATCTCTCAGATGTGCCAGCTGCTTATATTGGTGCAGGCTCTAAGTTTCTTAAAGTAAATGCGGCTGAGACAGGTGTTGAATTTGTAGCTGCTTCAGATGTTGCGGTAGCTTGGGGAGCCGTTACAGGTACTTTGAGTGCCCAAACTGATTTGCAAGCAGCTTTGAATGCGAAACAAGGTTTGGATACAGAACTCACTGCGATTGCCTCTGTAACTTCTGCAGCAAATAAACTCCCGTACTTCACAGGTTCTGGAACTGCTGCTGTAACAGATTTCTCTGCATTTGGTCGCACTCTCGTAGATGATGCAGATGCAGCAGCTGGGAGAGCTACACTAGGATTGTCTAGTCTTAGCACAAAGCTTCTTGTAGCTGGTGCAGGAATTGCACTAAATGATGTAGCAGGGAATATTGTAATTTCCAATACTGCTTCCGCATCAGCACTCACTGAGGCTGCTGGATCAGCCTTTGTCAATGTCTGGAACTCCTATACACAACACGTGAAAGCTACTGGCGCATTGACTGGAAGCGCACCTAAACTGGAAGCTATTGGAACTGACAGCGATATTGATCTGATAATTAATCCTAAAGGTTACGGAACGATTATTTCTGGTCTTACTTCTAGTACCAGCAACTGGGTTGAAACTCTGCGAGCAGCCAGCACGAATATCAGTAAAGTTGCAATAGCATCAACTTCTGGACAAATCGCACTTACAGTAGCTTCACGATCCTCGGAGGACATTACTGTTGGTGCTGGTAATATGGCCTGTATCGGTATAGAGGCCATAGTTAATAATGACAGTACAGATTACAGTGCCTATGCGTGGGCAGGTTACTTTGAGGCTACTCGTAGCGTATCAAACTCACACCAAACTCACGGAATTGAGATTGCTGTAAAGAATGCTGGCGACGTTCAAGCTGCGCACCCATACTCTCTGGATGTGGCTACAGGTAGAACAGCTAATCTCTGGCTTGCAGCCGGTACCGAATCTGGTGGAAACCTTATTTCTATGGGAGCAGGGTTTGCTCCTAACGGAACACAATTCATTCGTGGTATCCTATTTCATGCATCCTCTATCTATGGAACGGATGGAACTACTGGTGTCGGTTCAGCTATCTCGATGGCTAAAGGACATATCATTGAATGGTACACTCCTGGCGGTTCAGTAGGTCCTATGATCTACTCTAACGTCTCTACAGCTGCTTCAGCTATGAGGCAAGTATTCCATAATGGGATGTTTGAGTTACAGAATTCCTCTGGTACAGCCAAGTTTAGTATTAGAGACGATGGAGTCATGAACTTTATCACTGCAACTAACCCCACACCACTTAATGGAGATCTCTGGTATGACGGCACAAACCTCAAATTCCGCCAAGGTGGAACAACCCGCACAATATCCTGGACCTAATTGGGAACATAAAATTCTCTCCTCCAAATCCTCTCTCACAGATTTTCCTAAGTCAGTACAAATTCTGGTTCAGCAGACCGCCAGATTTGAGTCTCACAAATAGGTCTGCTTTCTTCACAATCCTTGTACGGAAATGGAGTAGCAAATGTCTGAAACCAATATGAACATTCAATCCCTGGAGTTGCAACTTGAGAACTGTGTGCTTAAGAAAGTTCTTTTGCAGCAACAAGTTGAAATCTCTCGCACTAAGTTTGCCGAGTTGGAAGGGCAGGAGAAAGTTTTGCAGCGAGCACTGAGCACGGCAAAAGACGAGGCTACAAGAAACATGCCTAAGTCTCCCGCACCGGAGCCTGGGTTCGAATCTTTTGTAGCTAACGATCCAGCATCTGCTCAGGTTGAGGTTGCAAATAAGCCGCGCAACCTCAATCTTGTAGACTAACTACTAACCAGTCTCTAGAACTTTTCAGAGTGTGAGGCCACAAATGAATTTCATGGATCAAGTCTTTCCTTACCTTATGTCTGGGATTGGATTCTTAGTCGTATATGTTCTCATGGGGATTAAAAATGAGGTCTCAGAGCTTAAGACCTCGCTAGGAAAACTGGAGGATGAAGTGTGGCCTCGCATTAATCACTTAGAAGTAACTGTGTCTAAAATTCAAACGATGTGTCATGTGATGCATCCCATGCGTAGAGAGGATGATTAAAATGTCTCAGATCCCGTATCGCGCAAATCTATCTGCATCCACCTGGCCGTTTTTAATCTCCAATGCTGGGCGCACCGTAATTGTTCGTGGCCAAGATCAAAATTATGTTAACCCAATTGCTTCTCAGGAAGATTCTGACAAAGACATTGGTGTTCCTCAGATCATTTATTGCCATAACGTATTACCAACAGCTGATGGATTTCAAGCTGTGGATTATAACACAGTTGTGGCGTCTGCTGCGTTTCTTCTTGCTGGAGATACATTTCAAGACACAGTTCCGGTATATAGTGCAACTGGGGATGTAGCGTATCTTGCCATTACGACGGGCGGCAAACTATTATACTATCGTGCTCCTAACAGTACTTGGACTCTTATGTCTGAGATTGTTGGGCTGGCCGGTAAAGCTATGACCGTTGCACGAGTCGCTGGAGTCACGTACATATATTTCGCAAACATTGGTTGTTATACGTTTAACTTCACAACTAATGTATTGGAGCCTGTAACTCTTAACGGTCTAGATCCTCTTCTAGTTCTTGGGATATTGAATTCTCAAGGTTACATGATTGCATACACACAAGATGCTATCGCCTGGAGTTCACTGGTAGATCCCACAGACTTTGAGCCTTCACTTGCAACAGGTGCTGGTGGTGGGAATTTGGAACAAATCCGCGGTACGGTTGTAGCTTGTGTATATACAGTTACAGGATTCATCATATATAGCACCGTGAATGCTGTTGTAGCACTGTATTCTGGCAACGATAGGTATCCATTTAATTTCCGCGAAATTGCTTTTAGCGGTGGCCTCATTGATGTAGCTACAGTAACTGATGAGTCCAATGCTGGTTTCCATTACGCCTATACAACATCTGGTTTGCAGCAGATTGCTCCACAAGAAACCAAAAGCATATTCCATGAACTGACTGATTTCCTGTCATCCAAAACATACGACGATGTAAACGCTGACACTCTTGCAATCTCCACAACCACATTGGCAAGCGCAATATATAAATCCCTAGCGATTGTGGCTGATAGGTATCTCGTAATATCTTATGGGTATCCTGGCCCATCTCATGCAATTGTATATGATATGGTAATGAAACGGTTTGGAAAACTTAAGCTTGCTCATATAAAAGTATTTGAGTGGTGGGGTCATGAGCTTGCCGACACAGACAGAGTAAAAACTTCCTTTGCCTTGCTACAAGAAACTGGTGAAGTTCTTACAGTGAACTTCTCTCGTGCAGTAGGTTCTGCCACTATTCCTACTGCCGCCGCTGCCACATTGTTTCTAGGTAAGTTTCAACTCGTGCGCTCCAGATTTACTAACCTACATTCTGTAGAGGTGGAAAATGTGCATTCTGGTCAGCCTTTTAGTTTGCGCGATCTTCCTACTTTAGATGGGAAAAACTTTACAACTCCTATATTTGGTACGGAAAATACTATCTCAAATCCAGCTAAGAAATTTTATTTCCGTGTAAGTGCACAGAATCATACGCTGGCTGCGACAGGTAAATTTGAGCTTACCTCAATTCAATTGTTCCTCTCCAGTGGAGGTAAGCGATAATGGCCTCATATAGTTTCCAGCTCCCTCTCTCAGTGGCTCCAGAGGTTCGTGACCCTGAGATGTTCAATGAACTCTTACGGGTATATAACAGTGTAAAAATCTTGGCAGCAAAGTTGGATGAATATACTGGGATGACTCCTGCTGAGGCAGGGACTAAAACTTTCGAAGAGTCTTTAGGTCTTGGTAGACTCATGAAATTTGGGGCTGAATGTAATCAAGTAATTGAGTCTGGTAGGATGATTACAATCCTTTCTAGCGGTAAAGTCTCCAAGCCTGGATACTCAGCTGTCCCACCTAATGCCCCCATTCGAGCTTTAAGTCTTGGAGATTACGAGAAAGGTGAGACTGGCGAGTTTCTTATGGCGGGACTCATAACATTTGAGACTCCTGATCTTATAGCTGGCGCAAATTATGTACATGATTTCAAGGGTTATCTTGCTCAAGAGGATCCCACCCCAACTCGTCAAGGTGTAGGTTTCGCTTTAGATTCCTCGCATCTTTGGTTTCAGCCTGACGTACACTGGGTTTACACAGTTCCTTAATCACCTGTGTACAGTTTTTAAACTTCCAAATATACTTTAACTACTTATAAAGGTAACTGAGATGAAACTTTCAGACGTTGTGCGTGATCCTGACGGAAAAATGTCTCACTTCAAACTCTGGAACAATGTAGCTTCTGCTACGTTTACATCTATTATCATCTCTCGGGAACTTGCTGAGAGGCTTAGTGATGATTTGCTTATCTGGTACGCAGGTATGCTTATTACTGGAACTGTCATATCTAAGAGTGTATCTCTTGTCGGTATGGCCTCTGGAAAGAATTCAGACAAATGATTCCTATCCCTGCATCTTTATATGTAGGTGTCGCTGTTGCTGCTATATCTTTTGCAGGTGGCTGGAAAGTATGTAACTGGAAACATGCCGCAGATAGAGAAGCAACTGAACGAGGTGCTGCACAAGCTATTCAAGCTGCGGCTAAAGAGCTTGCAAACATTGAGGTTAAAAATGTCACAATCCGCCAGACCTTGGAAAAAGAGATCCATCACAATACTGTGTATGTTGAGTGCAAGCACACTCCTAATGGGTTGTCCAGCATCAATGCCGCACTCACCGAACCCACTGGTGGAAGCAAACTGCCCAAAACTGGTGACACTAAATGATCCAAGTTTTGGTGCAACAACTCTTAAATTGCAGGAAGTCGCTGGGCAATATTGGAAATGCCGCGCTGCCTGCCTTTCTACATCTCCTAAGGAGTAATTGATATGGCTACTGGCGAACTTCCTACCTCTCGCAGATCTGCGGGCTCCAACCTGGGAGATGTTAGTTCCCTGCTTGGTACACTGTCCAATATTTTTCTCGGTTCCAACACCACACAGACGCAACAAACACACCTGACTCCTGAAGCTATGAATCGTCTGATTCAGCAGATGATGGAAGGTACATCTGGTTTGGCTGCAGTTTCTGGCGGACAGCGTAATGCCGGTCTGTATAATTCGTCTACCAATCAATTGATGGTGAATGATTTGCTCACTCGTGTTGCAGGTGAGGCAGGAGTTCGTGGAGCCAAAACAACTAACACATCTACAATTGCTCCCCAACTTTCTCCTGCTATTGGTGCTGCTGGTTTGGGTTTGTGGCAATTACTTGCTAGTATGGGTGGAGAAGGTGGAGATACTAAAAAGAGGGCTCTTGCAGCTGCAGCCACTGGTGCAGGTACTGGAGATATTGGGGCTGGAACCGCTGGAACAATTAATACAGGTATCGGGCCACTAGATTCTGTATTGAATGCTGTTGCTTCTCCGTTCCAGAGCATGTCGTCTGGACTCTCTGATTTGTTTGGAGCTAGTTCAGCTAGTGCTGGCGTTAATTCTATTGACTCAAATTACTTTAAGTCAGGTGCCGAAAAAGCTCTCATTGATAGTCCTGGCATGGCTGACATAGATTATAGCAATCTTGCTAGTGGTAGGTCGCTATTTAGCGGTATGAATCTTAAAGGTTCAGCCATTGGTATTCCTGGTATTGATCCCATGGATTATAGTTTCGCACCTATGGGCACTTATCAATCTATCCTCGGTAAGCCTGATACATCATTTATGGATTTTGGTGCAGGTGTAGATATGGGTTCCGGCGGTGCGTTGTTTGATTCCATTCCTTGGACTGCTGGTATCGGCTCTCTTGCTCAAGGAGATTTGGGTGGTGCTATTGGCTCAGTTGGGAAAGCATATACAGGTAACGTATTGGGTACAGCACTTACACCTATCTTTGGTCCTCTAGCTCCTATCATTGGTGCTCTTGGTATGGGACTGTCTGTAATCTGTACTGAATTGCATAGACAGAATCTTGTGAGTACTGGTCTGTATCTTGCTGAATCTCGTTACGCTGCTTCCCATATTTCTGCTGCTACGTATACAGGTTATCGTATGTGGGCTGATACAGTTGTTGGTTGGATGCGCAAGTCTCAGGCTGTCACAAAGATTGTTGCAGCTTTCGCTATTCCTTATATTAAAGATTGCGCGTATATCGCAGGTTCTACCTGTTCTCCGAAACCTAATTATTTCGGTTTCATGGTAGGACTGATTGGTGTTCCGATCTGCTGGACAATTGGGACTGTAGCTTTCTGGAAACAGGGGATGAATCATGGCTAATTCCACACTCTCCTTGTCTGATCTACTCAACGAGCTTAATACGAAACATGCCGCACTTACCGGTATGGCTCCTGCAATTGAGAGAAGCAAACAAATCCAGACTGACATTGCTGGGGCTATGCAGCTGACTACTGCAGATGCTACCGGCAATACAGCTGAGTCTCTTGAAACAATCATGCAAGGGAAACTAGATTCCCAGCGAGCCGTGCAAGGTTTTGCAACTGCTGCTGGACAGTATGGCCCTGCCAGTGATTTAGTATCTATGGGAATTGATTTGCGTCAAGCCTTACAAGAAGCCACTATTGCCTCTTCTGAGATTGACGATCTGGAATCTCAAGGTGGTCCAATTGCTTGGCTACAAAAACAATTCGGTTTGCATCCTGCATATGGGAAGTATGAGGCAGCTGCAAACAAGTTTAATCTTGTAAGTGCTGGCATGAAAGCAATAAATGAGCGAATCCAGCAAGTAGATAAAACTCAAACTGATATTGCTACAAGTCTTACAGACGCTGGAAAAGCTTCGTTGCTTGAGGCACAGCGCAGACAGATTGAGAATGCAAACTTACTGGCTCAGAAAGCTATGATTGTTTCTGGCGAAGCCAAACTTGCAGCCACAATGAATATGACTACAGAAGACTTCCAACGTGCTGAAAGTCTCGCACGAATGAAGCTTGCTATGGATGCTTCGAATAGGGCTGAACAAAAACTTACTGCCGCACAAGAAAAAGCTCTCAATGAGGATGAATCTTGGCTTGTTACAAATTACAAGTTAGGGTATAAAAGGACTCATGGAACTGATGCGCCTGATATTTCTGGTAAAGAACTTATGCGTCTTGTGTCTGGTCCAGAGAAAACCATGACACAAACTGAGCGCCAACTGGTGAAATATATTCAGCGCGGGAAAGAGACTGTTGGTATGGCTCCTAATGATGCCAGAATCTTAGCTTACGGCAACGATCCAGCAGAAGCTAATGAGACATTGCAGGTTCTGAATCCTGAGGTGAATCCAGTGGTTCGCAGTATGTATGATATATTTATCGGACCAGCTGTGAATTTGGCAAACTCTCCTGGCACATCTAAAGAGCTCAGGACTCCTGAAGAGCGTAAAGCGTTTGTAAACACTCAGGCGCTGAAAAAGCGCACTGAACTTTTAGCTCATGTAGATCACAGAAATACTGCTAATCCCTTTGTGCCACCTTCCTTGGCAGCTATTGTTAAGCCTGCTTTCATAGAATCTATGCGAGATACGCCATCTGGAATTAATAGGCTCGAAGGAGTTACTAAAGCGCAACCTATAGTGAATACAAAATTGTACAAGGTCGCTCTTGCTCCTGTAATTAAAACTGGTGGACTCCAGCAGTCTGATCCTAACGAGGTTATTGATCTTGCACTAGCTGCGATAGACAAGAAACAGATAACTGCCGAACAAGCTGCGCGCGATCTGACTGATATTTTCGCTTTCCAAGTGATGGTGAATAATGCGTATCGGCAATTTGAGCGACTTGGAATTCCTGAGCAAGACACATATAATGCGACAGTGTTGCTCTCTGGACCAAAGCCAGTTCCTGCGACTCTTGGTGGCGCCGCTCTCAGTGCAGCTACAGGAGTATTTGATGCGGAGACTGATATTGTAAACCTGAAAAATATTAACCAGATTAAAAAGATTCTCATGCATCGCACCGCGAACGCAGTATCGCAGAAATTCCTTAGCGCCCCGTCCAAGGAGAAATAACAAATGGCTTTCGATACCAATGATCAAGCACCTGATTTCCTGAATGCTGCTGATTTGCATAATATTGGAAACAAAAACTCCTCTCTATTTTCTCCTACACCTGAGGCGCCCAATAAAGATTGGGACACCACGGAAAGTATTACTAAATTTATCCGTGCTTCCTTGCGCTCAGGTGTGAATGAGTTATATAACACAGCGCAAACTGTTGGCTCTTGGATGCCAGGCGCAGACGATGCGGTGCATAGAAGCACTGAAGATTATCTGCAACGCGTGGATACTGAGTTGCTAGATTATTATCGTGACCACCAAGATGTTGTGGATGCTGTAGGTTTTGGTTTAAGCTCCCTAGCTCCTGGTCTTGGTGGCATCAAAGTTCTTAATGTGGGACAAAAAGCTTTAGTTACCGCTAGAAACTCTGGTAAGATTGGTGGGACTCTTGGTGTTGCTACCGGATTGCTATCCCCTTCGCGAGAGAAGTACCTAGCTAAAGCTATCACAGAGCTTACAGATTCTAATGCACCATTTTCATATTTGCGCTCCAATACTCTCAAAGCTCTTGGCGCCGGATATGGACAACAGGTTCTTGAAGCTGCGGCCTTTGAAGTTGCTGTAGCTGCTACAATGTATGAAAGTCCGTTTTTCACGCATATGGATAAAACCGATATGTTGTGGAATGGTATGATTTTTGCTGGTTTGGGCGGCGTGATCGGCGGCTCCATTGTTGGCGCACAATCTATCGGTGCAATTAAAACTGGTGTAAGAAGTTTCAAGAAAGAAGTAGCTCCTTGGGAAGCTATATTTGAGCCAGCCGCACATGCGACTCCCAGTGAGAAGCTTGGTTTGTATATTCTCGATCGTGATCGTGTTCCAGCAATTCCTGCGAAAAATGGAGATCCAACTCATGACGCCCTTGTTGACAGAATTGCTAGCATTAGCGCGGCAACTTCAAGAACAAGGGAAACCAAGATGCGAGCCGCTGCTCAAGAGTGGGCAAAGGGAGATGATGCTGTTGCCGCCGCAATCTGGAATCAAGTTAAAAAACTTGATCAGGAAGGGGCGCTCTCGCTGATACTGCAAAGTACAGGGATTTCACGGCTGCCAGGGAAACTCAGTTCCGAACTCGAAGCTAGGAAACTTGGGAAGATTGACCCACTAAAAGTTACTGATGAGCAGCTTGAGAGGATTGGAGAACTTTCTACCAAATACCTAAAACTCACTGGTGAGGGTATGGGAACTACAGCTGATGTAGCTCCTATGGCTCCACGTCTGGCAGACACACTGAAAAAAGGTCTCAAGATTGAGGTGGTTGGTGGAAAAGTAATTGCAGGTGAGCGTACCAAGAATTTCTCGCTTCAGAAAGACTGGGATATTTTCGCTGTTGATCATTACGAAGCTGAGATGCGTCGTATTTGGGCTAAGAATTCTGCGCCACTAACACCTGGATCAACTGTAAAAAGCACAGATCTCCCACTGCTTGAGAAAGCGTACTGGGAAAATACCCCGCAACTTAAGGTTGCTATGGAGGATGGTACAACCAGAGAGTTCAGTACACAAGCAGAATTTTTTAATTGGCTTTCGTACCAAAAACAAGAGATTGCTCACAGGCTTGTAAATTTGCCGGAGCGCACCGCAGGTATGACTGCTGACCAAGTTGCTGACCAGCTCAAGCGGGATTTGCTTGTAGATTTCTCTCTTGTAGATGACCCTACCATCCTTGCCGCTTATGCTAGTGACTACAAAGTTATGGGCCAGGCTGGTTTTGATAAACAGGTTGTGGTATCTAGAACCAATATCCTAGCTGAGCCATATCACAGGATTATACAAGCTCTTAAGCATGAGCAAGGGCACTCATTTTTCCAGTCGCTTGTTGATATTGCTGGTATTGATATTGCCACAATCAATAAACTCAGGCCGCAGATGGAGAAACTATCTCGTAAGATTCGTCCTGGACATTGGGCAGAGGCGGACAAAGGAGATGCTAAAACTGCCGAGTACCTAATAAATTCTAATCGCTCCGCTTCTGATATTGCCTCTGCACACGAGATGATGGCAGATTCATTTGCTTTTGCTGCTATGCATCCAGCTGAAGTTCAACGACTTGCTCCAGATTGGTGGAGTATGTTTGGCGAGAATATTCACCCTGTTCCGCAATCCTTGCTGGATGACATGATCCGCCGCAAGGTGAAACTAAGTCAAGAAGAGATAGCAGCAATTACAAATATCAAATCCTCCACCCTGTCTGGAACTATCACGGATGATCCTCTGGATTATTTCGCTGATCGTGCCGCGCAAGAGGCTTACACAAAACAACTTATTGCTTCCGGTAACAGGCTGGAAGCTGAAGGTTTGGTAGACATTACTAATATTCCTTCAGTTGTTAAGATCGGATATTCCCGCACAGCTGTGAAAGATTCTGATGGGAATGTGTTGCAGGGTGCTATGATCCTGAAGCAGAAACAGCGTGAGTATCAGGACACAGTTGATCGTGTTGTTGCTAACTTTCTTCCTAAAGATGTTTCTTCCAGACTGTATCCTATTCAAGATAAAGATATTTATCAGGCTGATATATTTGCTCCCGGTCGCGGCGCAGTTACATCTTCCAACTCAGGCTACAACAGTCTTGGAAATCAGGTAGAGCAAATTGGTATCCAAGCTAATAAGGCGAAGCTTATTGCGGAACAAGCATTCAAGGATGAACATAATCCTGCGATGGTTGGACTGTATGGGAATCGTGAGGCCGCTATTGAATGGAGTGTGTTGAATCAGAGATTGCGTAATATTCCTGAAGAATACATTGTTAAACCTGATGGTTCCCAGACTCTTGTGTTGAGAGCACAAGTTGAATACGATAAAAAGATTGCTGAGGCTGCAAAGGCTGGAAAAGATATTTCTAAAATCAAACCACCGACATTAACTGAAGGTGCTCCGATTGAGATTCCAGTTGTAAATGTTGAAGCTTGGAACATTCTCACTAAACACATAAGTGCAGAAAGTCGGCGGCTCAATGCACATACATCTTTGAAAGCTGTACAAGGTATTACTGAGTCTCGTAAGTCTGGTGTATTTTATCCTATGGCTCCTGATCCCAGGGATTACAAACACTTTGCTTTTGTTGTGGACAGAAGTATCACAGGATACCAGCGTAGTCGTATGGTGTATGCAGAAGATGCCCGTGCTTTGGATATTATTATTTCTGATATTCAGAAACAGAAACCTGAGCATTGGGACATTCTTACAAAGCGTGATGCTGAAGATTGGTATAAGAGTATTGGTCAGTTTGAATATGAGAAATCTTTGCACGATATTGGTTTCGATCAGGAACTAAAACGTCTTGGTGTATCCTCTCCTGTGATTGTGCCCACTGATCCGGGTAAGATTGTAAATGATTATCTAAAGTGGCACGTCACAAAGGAGCAAAATCTTATCACTGAACTGATCTCTGCAAAGTATCAGCCACAGATTGACACACTATTGACTCTTGGAAGGAAGTATACAAATCTGGAAACCTCGCAGAAAGGTAATCTCTCGCTAATGAAATATGTAGAAACCACAAGAGATAATCCATACAATGATTATGTAAAAACCTTGCTAGGGATTCCTAAGACACAGGAGTATGGGAACTGGTTGAATCCTCAGAAAATGTTGGATCACACTATCTCTCGTATGTATGATGCAGCAACCGAGATGTTTACAAAAACCAAGAGTGTGAAAGAGTTGGAAGAAGTAAACACACTGTTGCAAAAGTATGGTTACCAAGGTGTAAACTATACAGCCAGTATTGAAAAGTGGGCTAACCATACGGCACCAAAAGGAGTATTAACTTCGTTTGCTCGCAAAGCTAATGCTATTCTTGCCACACTTACATTGCGGCTGGATCATTTGCAGGCAGCTACCAACGTGATCTCTAACAACATACTGTATAATACTGAATTGAAAAGTATTATCCGGGAAGTTGAAAAGGGAGATGCTGGTGCTTTTGCAGGAATGAAAGTAACGGTGCCCGGAACTACGGATCAAGTATTTAGTGTGAACAAAATTCATGGCCAAGCGATTAAGAATTATTTCGCCGCATTGAAGGCGCTAAAGAATCCTGTAAATGTTCAGCAACCTGCACTCACTAGCCTCAATCAAGCGATACCAGAAAATACGATACAGATGTTCCGTGACTATGGTTATCTTACATCTATCTCTGACCAGTTCCGTTTCGTGATCGATGAACTATCTCTTACAGGATCTGAAACAATCGAAGGGATGATGAAAGCGGAATCTCGTATGGAGAAACTGCGTCGCTCTCTGGTAGCTGCTGCTGACAAGGGTGAGAAGTGGACAGGTAATAGATTCGCTGAGGAGTATAACAGGTTTATTGCAGCGGACTCTGCTCGCCAGATTATGCAGGTTGCGGTGGATAAAGGTATCATCACTGAAGGACAGATGTGGGCGAATATTGGAACTTTTGTTCGTCGCGTCAATGGTACATATGAAGCATTTCTCCGGCCCGCAGCGTTTCAAGGACCAGTGGGACAGTTCATTGGATTGTTTCAAACATATCAATTTAACCTCATGCAGCAACTATTCCGGCATGTGGCTGAAGGTGATATGAAAGATGCGATGCTAATGATGGGATTGCAAGGCGGGATATTTGGTCTGCAAGGTATGCCTGCGTTTAACGCAATCAATAATCATGTTATCGGTACGATGACAGGTAATCCTGAACATAAGGATATTTATAGCACAGTATATAGTGCCGGCAATATGGTTGGGGATTGGCTCATGTACGGAGCAGCCTCTAATATGCTTGGTATTATTGATCGAGATTTGCGTACTAACCTGTATACTCGTGGTGACATTAATCCTAGGCAACTCACAGTATTACCCACAGATTTGGAACAAGTACCTGTAGTTGGTGCAGCTGTGAAAGTATATTCTGGAATGAAAGCAGCTACACAAAATATGGCAAATGGTGGGGCAGTATGGCAATCCTTGCTACAAGGTATTGAGCATTCATCCGTGAATCGTCCACTTGCCGGTTTAGCTGTTTTGGCGCAGAGCTTGGACTCTGAGAAAAGTACAGTATTTACAACTACGTCAAAAGGAAATATCGCATATCAGAATGATTTGCTTTCTCTCAGCAACTTCTCCAGACTTCTGGGCGGCCGGCCATTTGATGAAGCCATTATGCGTGACTTGCATTTCCGCACTGGTGTATATAATGCTGACTTCAAAGAGAAGCGAGAGAATCTTGGCAGAGCCATTAAGACTACATTGCTTGGTGGAAACATTCCTAGCCAAGAACAGATCGAACAGTTTGCTATTAACTATACAGCAATTGGTGGAGGACAAGAAGATTTCAATAAATTCTGGATGCGGCAAATTACTGCATCTACGAAAGATCAATACGATCGCATGACTGATGTATTAAAGTCACCTACTTTACAGAGATTACAGAAGCAAATGGGTGGCGAAGATCATTATGTATCTGAACCTGAACCTGAAGATATTAACCAAGGAGAGCAGCAATGAGTTCATCTAATGTTGAATTTGAGATCGCCTCGGAAGGAACTTTCCAGGGGCGTCCAGCCAAGATTTTTAATGTCATGGGAAGGAGAGTAGGATTTACAAACACTACTTCCCTACATGATATTGGAGAATATTTGGGGGATGGATCAGTAGTTTCTTTTACTGATCTTGCTGGCACTGAAGTTCTTGAACTTGTCAGTTCTAGTGCAAATGATGCAGCAGCTGGCACAGGTATTAGAACTGTCAACGTTGCGTATATAGATCAACTAGGTGCGCTACAGATTTCAGATCCTATTACATTGAATGGTACTACTGCTGTAGCTATCACTTGGAAAGCAAAATGTATCTTGTGGATTCAAGCCACTACTGTAGGTTCTGGGGGAGTTGCTGCCGGTAACATTGATGTTAGAATTGTTTCTGGGGCAGTTGTTCAAGAAAGAGTTACAGCTGGTGGGAATAGGAGTTTGAGTGCTAGGTTTATGGTTCCCACAGGATACGAAGCTTTTGTTCCTACCTGGGAAGCACACTCAGTTAATCAGGATATGGATTGTAGATTGCGAGCTACAGTTTGTAACTTTGCCAGGACGGTTATCCAACCTTATATTTTCCAAGACAATGCATACTTGGCGGCAAATACAAACCATGATTCTCGGTTGCCTTATCTTGTATTTCCAGCAGGAGCTAGACTAAAAATAAGCGCAAAAGCAGGAGCAACAACTGGAAGTCCAAGATGTGATTCAAGTTTTCCAGTTATATTAGTTGCAGGATAAGAAGTAAGAAGTAAAAAAGAACCCCCAATTAAGGGGGTTTTTTATTTGGTGTATCTTACATAACCAACACGGTACTTTTCTTTTTAAGTTCAGCTACAAGTAGCTTGCATAAACTATCTAGTTTTGCTTCATCATACATATCCTCAAGTAAAATACCGCAGTAAGCTGCAATCTCACCAATCTTTTTAATCATCTCATCGCCACCGCCAGATCCATATTGTGCCAGTCTGGCCTGTAACATTGGATGATTCTCAACCTCTTTATGCAATGCGATTGCAGATTCAGGAAAGTAAACTACTCGAAGTTCTTTCATGATACGCTTTCAGAACAATCAGTCCGTGGAACAGTAGCTTGAAGCAATCGCCGCAAATGCCTTGCCTCATGTTTTGCATCTGCCAAAGCTGTATGTTTCATACCTATAAACGCTTGTGCCTCAACATCTGGCCGCAGATTTTTCAGTGTGCGATAACACATATCAGCTCTGTAACTCCAAGGTGCAGGAAGTCCAAGCACTTTATATGCATGTAACAAAATGGCATTGTCAAACATAGTGCCATTACCCCACATACGAATGTTTGTGTGCTGACAAACCCAGCCAGTAAACATTTCAAGTGCAGTTTTAATATCTACATCTCCACCAAAAGCTTCTTCTCTAGCTGCTGTTGATTGCAAATCCCACCAGTCAAGAGTGAATTTTGAAACAGTGAATCGCGGATCAGGATCAGGTATAATCCGCACATAGAATTCACTCTCTGTTTCCATACAGAAAGCACCAATAGAAATAATCTGCGCGGTCGGTTCTGTGTCAAGAGTCTCAAGGTCTATCACAATATTAATGGGATGTTTGTTCATATATAACTCTCTTTCTCTGTCTCTTTCTTAATCTTGATACTGTGGGATAAACAGGGGTAACGGAGATTTCTTTACACCTGATACTTCTTTATCTCCATTATACCTACCTCGTGCGGCATAAGACTTATTTGCAGGTACATCTGCATGCTTGAAAAATATCATTTGACCAATAGGCACACCAGCTGCAAGTTCTATGTTAAAGTTTTTCGTGCAGTTTTTCAACTCCAATGTGAGAACAGATCCATGCCAGCCTGCATCACACCAACCAGCATTCAAATGATCAAGACCTATCCGAGCCATTGATGATTTGAGTTTGTATTCTGCCGAGACGTTATTAGGAAGATGGAAAAGCTCTCTGCTTTGTGCAAGGATAAATTCTCCAGGCCACATATGATACGGTCCAGCTTCCAGATCAATACGATTCATCGGCAAGAGTTGTTTAGCTTTCAGAGAGATTGTATGACCAATCTTTCCTGCTGCCTCTTGCATGACATATCTACCGAGATGAATATCCAGAGACGCTGAGTTCACATCATCATAACTAGCCCCTTCAATTACACCTTGCTCAATGAGTTCACAAATTTCATCATAAGAAAGTAAGCTCATTTCATATTCTCCTTATCATCCTCGTTTTCCTCGTAGGGGTCAGGGGCTATGAACCAATTCACTACCAGTGCGCCAACCACAGCGGCAATTAGAGCTAATGCAAACATAGAGGATAATTCATTTAGTGTCATTTCAATACCTCCCCACCAAAAATATCTATCAAAACTGCTCGGGCACGTACCTGCAAACTTTTAAGAATCTTGGGTTTCAGTCGCTCTTCCATATCTGCCATGAATTCCTCAAACTCTTTATCAGAGTTACAGGTGATTACAAACCTTACTTTTCTTTCCCCTGTCATGGGATCTTCCATCTCATGCCTAACAGGGTACCAAGATTTTATACTCATTTTACATACTTCCTTTCTGTCTCAGTTAAAAAATTATAGTCAACTGTTTCATTTGAAACTTCATCAATTACTTTTCTCTTCGCTATAAAACCTCCCGGTACCTCCTGAAGTTTTTCAGCGGCCTTGAGATTTCTCAGTATATCCCCAAGTTGCTGTAAGCTATCTAAATCATTATGCACGCTTTTCCATAGCTGCCTGATTGTTAAGATTTCGTAACTTGAGTCAAGTACCTGTAATATTTTATGGGAGACGTCTGCATGTTTTGCTTTGCCAAATTCTCCGAGCGCTTTAGGCATAAGATGTTCAGTATGAGTAAGCACAGTATTAGCGAAGATAACATCATCCTCCTCCATTTGGGTCGAGAGTCGTGCAGCAGTATGAATAAGACAGAGCTTAAGCAAGTGAGTAAAGCGACGATTACTATAAGACTCAAATCGAACATCATCTACTCCTTTCCATTGATGGTAGATTTTATCCAGAAGTTTTTTGGTGGTGTCGTCTATATGTATCTCACTGTATAGTTGCTGGATGCGAAATAGAAATTCTAGGATCGCTGCGGTTTCATCTTGCGATGGTGCTCGCGGCCAGGTTATCTTGGCACCTGTAGGTTCTGCATATACAAGAATAAGCCGAGAGAAAAATCCTTGCCCAATAATTTTGGGTGGGAAAGCTTCAGCAAAACCTGTAGGAGTATTGCCACCAAGAATAGAAATTGTAGGATTATACAGATAGGAGGACGTAGAATTTTTAACTTCATTTTCATATGGTCCTTCCCAATCCCACATATCTCCAAGAGTGGAAACAAAACTCATCACATCGTTACCGAAAAATTCATTAAATTCGTCAGCAGCAATAAACATCTGAGCTATTGAGGACGGATCTGCGCTATTTGCTCCGAGAGGACTTAAAGTTCCATCTAGAAAACTATCTACTTCCTGCCCTTGTGTTGCCAATTTAATAAAGAATTTCTCTTTTGTAATTTTCTTGGGTCCAAGATAACTGTATCCACTTTGTTGAATTAATTTTCTCATTATTTTAATAGCTGTACTTTTCTTAGTGCCCGCGTTTCCTATAAGCATACAGTATATGTTTGGATTGACAGTGAACTGTCCATGCTGCAAGAAAAAATTTCTACTTAACAATGCACCAATTCCGGCAACTGCACTCCATCTATGAAAAAATGTAGGAGCTTCGTTGCCGGATGTGTATTGTAAGTAGAGAGAAAAGAAATCCTCTCTCATGTCTTAACCTCGGTAGCAGATTGCTATGTCGTTCTCTGAGATTCTTGGTCTGCAGGAATCTTCAGCAGGAATTCACTGTTAATAGTTCTCAGTGCGATAACCTGCCCATATGCCGGATGCTGAAGCAGTGTCAGAGCAACAATGTATTCGGGGTTAATGAGTGTAGGAATTTCTTTGTTATCATTAATAGCGGTTACAGGAACAAGGTTTTCAGTCAGTCTGGCGAAATCATTATGTGTCATTTTGTATCACTCCATCTATAACCGCCCTCTGAAAGCGCGGCTGGAACTGTAAATGTACGAATCTTTTCATCGTACCCTTTGATTGTTACTGGTATTTCCATTGCTGCCTTTACTCTTTCAGCAAGTTCTTCATGTCCTTTCCGCACAGAAAATAAAATACTATCATGCACTTGAGCATGGAGCCTGAAATTATTGTAATGTTCAGGGTGAATAGCAAGCTCATAAAACACTTTCATGTATGCCTTATTCAATGTCATAGCATTGAGAGACTGGGGACCATGAGCTACATAGGCGTTTTTAGCTCGCTTGTTTTTCTGTGGATCCTGAAAACATCTACGAGTCCAACCCTTATTTGTTGCTTGGTATGGAACACTGTGAGTGGCTTGAGATGCCAAAAATCCTGTACTCATTACTTCTTTTACCACGCCAGGATAAAACACTTGACCAAGAAACGGATAAGTCTTATGGAATCTCTCCAATAGGTTTTCTGCGATTTGTTTAGGACTCCAGAATTTAGGCATACGCAAAGCTGCTGCTGCTTTATATATGTTTATGAGTCCCATTGTATCCACTAATACATCTGGACCCATAAGATAATTGGCTCCGTGGTTCACTCTTTTGGCAAGGTCACGCAATACTTTATCGATAGTTTTCCGGGTAGATTGGTCGTAGATAGATTCATAAGTTCTCCCGAAAAAAGCTGCCGCATTAACTGAGTGAAAATCTTTTGTACCGGAGACAGCAGCGATAAGAGATTCATCTCCCGCAATGTGTGCAGTATCTCGACTTTCTGCTTGCTCAAGATCGCATTCATATAAGATGAAATCTGTATCTGCAACAAGAGTACACTTGACCTCGGATCCACGTGGTATGTTTTGAATATTAAGTCCGGTCCAGAAATGGTGCTCTTTAGAAGCAAGGCGTCCGGTGTCAGTACCGTGTGGATTGAGACTGTATAAAATTCGTCCATGAAATGTTTTCTCCTGATCCAGATATGTAGATACAAGCTTTCTGTTTCCACGAATCTCTAGAATCTTGTCTGCCAAGACAGCATTCAATGGATGACGAAACGCAAACTTATTTAGAGTCTTTTCATCACTGGAGGATGCAAGATCTTTAGACCCACAAATCTCCATAAGTTTTTTAACTTGCACATGGGAGTTAGAATTAAATCCAGGTGTGGCTGCCATCACAGCTAGTTCAGCAGTCTGAGTTTTTATGAGAGAGTTGTATTTAGTTTCCTGGCTCGCACACATTTCCGCATCATGTTTTATCCCAGTCATTTCAGATAGATGACAAGGGAATACGGTTGGAAACTCTTGAAGATAATTATTCTTTGCATAGGTTGGTGCCGTAAGCATCATACCTAAAAAAGCTAGTGCCGTTCCCCAGGTGTCTTTGGCATTATACAGGTAGTAATCGGCTCTGTTACCTGAATCAGCAAGATCTTTCCAGTATTGTGCCTTTCGCACAAAAAACGCTTGGAGAAACCCGAGATCTTTTGGGAGTTCACTGAATAGACAATGAAAGTATGTTGCGGTATCCCAAAGGTAGTTATGTGGAACAAGGTCAAAACGGGATAGATAGGAAACATCATACTTCCCATTTTGAAATATTTTTGCTGCAGGAAGCTCCAGGAATTTTCGTATCCATATATATGCATACATATCCTCCAGCGGAATTACATAAGATGCTGTAGTGAAATCAGGAAATATAGCAGTAAAACCTATGCATGTAATTGAGAGAGGAGTTTTAATTGTTTCAATGTCACAGGCTAATAGCCAAGCCATTGAAAATTTATTATATGTTTCCTCTGCATTTCCTGGTTCATACAGGGAATAATTGAAAGCTGCCAGTGCAGGGATTTGTGTATCGAGCCAGAGTTCTGGCGCATGGAGTTTAGTGAGGAAATGCCCAGTGAGAAATTCCCCATAAGGTAAAGATACAAGTTGTGCAAGAGGATCTATGAATAGTATCTCAATTCCATCTCGCTCAAATAATGATCCTGCATAGTTATCTATGGATGGAGATCCACTCTCCAGAAATGTAAGCTTTTTCAGCAGTGTAAGAGAGGTGGAAAACACACAAGTTATATCTCTTTTCTGGCACATATGTTTCACTTCTGCCCAAGTAGATATTGGAGCAGAAACAACTACACACGTCATACCACCAACAAGCTTTTTAAGTCGTGTGATGTATGGCGTATCTTCTACTGTGCCAAGAAATAAACAACGTGTGTGTTTAATCATTTAAGTTCCACAAGTTTTGTATAAAGATGCTGCACTTTACCTTTTACAAACTCTTTTTTAAGCCAGCCATGCACTGTTAAATATTTACAGGCACAAAAAGCAGCTTGTGTAGAGCAGTCTGCTACTGCGGCCCAATCTCCTGTATAAAACTGGTCAGGTAACTGTTTATATGCAGCCAGCGTTTTATTTTTAGGTCTGTAATTCGGGTCGGGGATAGGCTTTTTCCTAGGTCTATCTGGCTGCGGTATCGGTGCAGGATAGGTTTCTGTTATATCTATAAGTCTAATATCCATAAGTATTTGCCTTAGTGGGTTAGTACATAGACCAGAACCCCCCATAAGAGAGGTTCCAGTCTAGATACTTTCTAGAGATTACAGCACAGACAAAGAAGCAACACTCATATAAGTTGCGGTCTTATCTTTGTTCTGGCGTTGTTTCGTAACAACCAGACATTCCGTACCGTTTGCTGCTTCCATAATCTGACGCAGATTAGCAATACCAAAATGATTACCAAGCGGCTTCAGTACAGCCTTCAGCGCACCTTGTCCAAACTCATTATTAAGCATGAACAAAACAGATGCTGTATCGCCCGGTTTGATAGGAGTATCATTCGGATCAGCAAGCTCTTCCGTGCTAACACCGGTAAGAGATAATTCAATTGCCGGATTGCCGTTGATTTCTTTCTCCTCAAACTTGATTCGCGCAGTGTGCGCACCATTAGGGAACGGCTTAAACTCGGGCAAGTCAGCCAAGTCATCAAGATTGTAATCAAGCAGATTGGTCATATCGTTCATTTGAGTTTCACTTTCGTAAAATTAAAGAGAGGGTAGTTTAAGTTATTACTCTAGTCAATCTGTCGGAGTAATTCGACTTTTTAACAATTCCTGGTAACCATTCCAGAGATCGTCAAAATCTTGGTACAATCCTTGCTTAGATTCGTAGTGTAAAAGAAACCCTAAGCAGCACCTAGCATGAGCTAGATGTGAGAGAGAAGTTTCAGCATCTATTCTATCGCCTTCCTTCCACTCTGTCAAGTGCCTTAATGCAGCATCCACTAAACGAGAATATGAGATTCCGAGGCGCCAGTTATGTGCAGAATATTTAGCTGCTCCAAAGGCCAAAACTTTAGCTTCCTCAACCAGAGCAGCAGTAGGAATAAGAGACATAGGTGGTTTACCTGCGTCATGTTTAGGTCCTTCCCTAGCTACCGAAGTAAAGTTCGGTTGGCCCAACGTCGATAAACACTCGCAACAAGGTTGCTCGTCGAGGGCTACAGCTTTATAAATACAGTTTGCACATTTGCTGCTCATTTCTTTTCTCCTAGATTTTTCAATGCTTGTTGCGCAGGACTAAGAGCTAATCCAGTTTTTACTGGTTCAACAACTGGATTGATTTGGTTTTGAAATATCTGCAACAGACTAGGTATTGCACCTTTCTCAATTTCAATGTCAGTTCTGGAGCCGGTAAGGATATTATTTGCATAAGTAGTTGCAGATGCAAACATATGCTTTTTGTTTTTCACTTCACAATATATTACATGGTCAAAATATTTTGCAGTATTGCGAGAGAAGTTTGTGGTTCCTGCAACAGGTACAATCTTTTTCCTGCCATCTTCAAGCTCAACTTCAGCTTCATGTGTGACAACTACAATGTTATATTTAGATTGCTGGATTTGAGACAATAGTTTATCTAGCAACTGTCCTTGATTCCTGTAGTCTGACCATTCAGGTTTGTATAGATCATCCTGATTTTTAGTCAGAAAATTCATAGCACTGTTGGAAAGCTGTGTGAGAGAATCAATGACTACAATGGTTTTATCATCCAGAGTATCAAGGCAGACTTCTTCCATCGGTTTAGCATCTTTAATACAAAGAGGACAGCCTACTTTCCCATGTGCCTGACAGATTTTAACTGGCTTACCAGCAATAACTTTAAGCATGGTTTCAATTGCAATGGGATATACTTTTGTATCTGGAATCTGGATAAGATTGATCCGTTCTTGTTGGGCAACGGGAAGTTTCAAAAGAGTTTCCCAACCGTTTTCCAGATCGAACCAGAGAAGATTGTAGTGAGAGGAAAGAAGAGAAACAAGTTCAGTCTTTCCAGTTTTAGGTCCACCAAATACAAGTGCGCGATGAGTTTTAGATGGGATGATTGTAGTAAGTTGGGCCATTTAGACTTCTCCAGAAGATTTCACTAATTGAGTTTCAATCAATTGTTCCAGTGTGACCTCAACATCATAGGTCTTATTTAACTCTTCTTGCACTTTCTCTGGATTATGCGGACTTGTAAGTTTCTCAGTTGCCATAGTGCATAGACCAAAGTATTCACATTCACGATAATAATTGAAACAGGATTCTCCTCTCATTGGATACACACCAAAGGAATCATAGAGAGAGATTGTTTGTGTATCAAGCAACAGTTCCTGAATCCAAAGTGCACGTTGCAGATAGGATTTATTATATGGTGCAGGTTCCCAACTCATATCTTTTGTGAGATAAGGAAGATATATCACACGATAGGATGAAAGGTTTGGAAACAAATGATCAAGCACAACAGAATAACCTACAGCCTGGGCACTATTTTTATATTGTGCAGGGGAAACAACTCTAGAACTGGTAGTTTTAATTTCCAGAACTACAACTTCCCCAGTCTCTTTGTGCTGTAATACAGCATCCACAAAGCCACGATATTTATATTCATTTGGGAGATGAATACGAAAAGAAAGTTCACATGCTGGTTTCCCACTGTGATAAACTAAATCATATTCGGAAAGAAATCCAACATCACAAATACGAGAAGCCAACTCAATAGCATACAAAGCTTTCCAAAAAGATTTGTTTTGTTTAGGATTATCGACAAAGATATCCATATCCCAAGAGAGAAAAAGCTTCCATATAACAGAGTCATATGTATTTCCTTCTAAGAGACATTGGACACCATAACCTACGGTATGCCCAAAAAGAAATGTAAGAGATTGATTTGTGTCCTCCTCTTCCTCTCTGGTTAGAGAGTTAAGTTTGTATAGTTGAAACGCACGAGGACAAGAATGAAGTGCTAAACAAGATGAATAAGAGAGTTGTTGAATTCTGGGGTCCATGTTGACTACCTGAAAAAAGTGTTTGGATTACAGAAATTTTTAATTGCGTAGTATTGTTTGAACCTATCGTAACTTGGACCAAGAATTTGAATTATCTCTTGATCATATCTGAGAGTTAGATAGGGTGGATAAGATTCAGAAGGCAAAGAGTCTGGAGATTCTATCGGTCCTATCCAGGCGGCTAGAGCTTTTATCCCAGAGTCATGGGGGATATTATCTTTTGGATTCAGCGTATACACTAACTGTAAGAATGCCCAGAGAGGAAAAGGGATAACAGGCTCAGGTTTTTTAATTAAACCTAATGTAATCCCACCTGACATTTTTGCTGCTCCTTCTCTTGTTCTAGACACTTCATGTATATACTTGTGAATCCATCAATACAACGGTCAACAGTTTTAGGCTCATCTGGGTTTATAAACTCGATGCTACCTTGATACTCTTCATCAAACATATCCACGAAAATAAAGTAGATGTAAGGTTCCTGTTTAGTAGCGTGAATAAAAAAGGCCAATGCACCATTTAGGTATTGGCCTTTCCAGAGAAGTTCCAGCTTGGGATCTGTTTCCATCACAAACCCAAATCGTCAAGGCTCACAGAAGATATACGTTTCGCCTTAGATACTGTGGAAGATTTAGTTGTGATTTCAATACCAGTTTGGCGCTTAAGTCCAGTTACAATGATTCCAATCTCTTCAGCTTCCAGAAGAGTTACACAATCAGGGTTTTGTTTCAGTTGTGAATGGATAGTCCGCAACAGTGTTGGCATTGAGGGATGTGCATTTAGCAATGCGTTTTGTAACTCAAGAATGTTTGATTTGATTTGTTCTTGTGGAGACATTTTGCTATTTCCTATATAAATATAAGTGGTGCTCTCTCACAGATTTGAACTGTGGACCTACGGATTACAAATCCGTTGCTCTACCGACTGAGCTAAGAGAGCATTTAAGTTTATAGATCAGAGATACTTAAAGAATACTTCAATTCCCATGTTATCTTTGCTCCTTCAATTTTAATTAGGAGCTTAGAAAAACTATGGGATTCAGACATTAAAACCCTAAACGCAGAGTCATTGTCTTTTTCTTTTGATACCATTCGGATAATGCGTCGGTGTAGTCTGGGATCAGCGGCAACGCTGCAATGACCTTTTTGTTTTATCTGTTCCCAGATTGGTTGATACTTTCGCAACATATTCTCCAGTAGATTTATTACTGCACTCTCACATCTGATACTTTAGTGGAGAGTGCAGAATATAAAGTTACTAGGGGTTACAGCACTTCAAGCAGAGAAACTTCCTCAGCATTCAGCAGTCGCTCACCCTTATCTGTGAGGAAAGAAACACAATCCATATAAGTTTCTGCATTCGGGCTGTTGGAAAGATACAGCGCGATCTGGTCCAGCAAGAGCCGCAGGATTTTCTTGAAGTCACGATTGGAACGCAGCTTGTTAAACTTGTCCAGCAGGATTTCAGCAGCAGCTGCAATCTGCTTTTCAGTCTTGCCAGTAACGCCAGGCATAACAGCGATATAATCTTTCGCAAACTCTTCCCATTGTTCCTTGGGAATCCCACGTCCACGACGTTCGCTGTCCGGCTGGTTCGCAATCGCTTCCCAAGTTACCAGATTGTACGGGAAATTGTCCGGACTAATGGCCTCGTTTTCATTGATAATTTCACGGGCGCGATTCAAAACAATTGTTTCCATCGCTTCCAGAATCAATTGTAGTTGCTTACCGCCAGCAGCTGCCGCAATTTCCAGACCTTCTACAGAAGGAACAGGGAAATGAGTAAATTCCAGAGTCGGACGCTTGGACTTGGAAATTTCGTTACCTTGCTCGTCTTTCAGAACCTGAGTTTTAAAGCTGAATTTATAAGGTTTGTAATCCACAGCCTTGTCAGAAGTTGCGACAACGGTGGCAGAGCTATTGGTTTCGTCAGACATTTTTTAAATCCTTCAAAAAGATTGGAATGGTGAACAAAAAACTGAGTAGGAAAAAGAGGCTCCAATTCCCACTCAGGAAAGCCCAGTATATAGGGGTGACGGTTAGTTGTCAACCCCTATATTGTGATTAAATGTTATCAGGCTGGAAACTCCTTATCTGGGACTATATTGTATAAATGTTTCGGGTGTGGGGTAGTTTGAGATTGTTCTTTCTCTTGAGCCTGTTTAAGTCTCATAAGATAGGCAAGAATCCGTGTATTAGTCCGGATAAGACTTGTCCAACCTTGCGACTTTGCTTCTCTAATGGCTGTGTTTGTCTGATTAATTAATGCGTTTAGACAATGTACATCTGAGAATGAATTATTGTCTGGATCAGATAAAAGACCAGCAATAGGGAGTGGACCAGTTGTCATTACATGTTTCCCTTCATGGTTCTGACTTCAGATTCTTTCTTACCCTTGAAATACTCAGCTTTTTCAGCCAGAGTAGTGCCTTTAATTCTTTGACTCTTTACACCTGTTACAAATGTTTCTTTCTCACAGATGCAATATACTTCCTGTTTCGCGCGAGTCATTGCAGTATATAAAAGCTCTCTAGATAACATTGTCGCATGGGATTGATGGAATAAGAGAAATACTTTATTCCACTCAGAACCTTGTGCTTTATGTACTGTGAGAGCATAACCCAAAAGTAGATTATTAAGCTCTCCTGTGGTATTAAGAGTTACTTCGCGCCCAGAGTCTAGGAGTTGGAGTGTTATTATATGGGATGCTTGGTTTACCTTTTCCTCTCCAGACGCCATACCTTCCAGAAGAGCGTCTACGTCAAAATCATTGGTTTCTGTTAAATTCCTAGTATGGTGGTCTACATCATCTATATCTGATTCATGGATTGCCCCCCAATAATCCATTTGAATAGATTCAGGCTGTGCAGCTTTTCCGTAATATCCACCATTACGAGATATTGCAGTCACTATTGCATCCTCTCTGTCAAACATTACTTTTTCACCTACACGGAGATATACTTTTAAGAATCCTGAGATAATCTCATATACAACAGCCTTTTGTTTTCTAGCTAAAGCTGTCGCAAGATATTTGTTTAGTTCAATAGTTCCATACCCTTTATTAAAAGGTATCAGAATCATATCTTCTTCAGGATCATAAACTCCAGCTTTAAGAGCTTCAATCAGGAAGCGAGATGCTAGTTCGCAGGCATTTTCAGGATGAAGTTTCTTTTTCCACGGATGAAGTGTAACTTTTCCTTCTGGGGTTTCAGTTACCAGTTTCTCGCTGGCCGGGAAAGCATCGCCGTTTTTGATTTTGTGTGCATAGGAAATAATGGGAGAATTCATGGCTTGTCGGTATACTTCAGTTAGTTCAATTACCGGCAATTCAGTGAGTTTATAACCCAAGATTGCAGAACCAAATACAGGAGGCAATTGATATATATCTCCTAGAAAAATAATTTGTGGGTTATGAGGACATGCCCTTATAAGAGTCTCATAGTAATCCACAGATAGCATGGAAGATTCTTCAATTATGATAGTACGAACGTCAGAAGGAATAGGATTATACATATTCCTTGAAGGTTCAAAGCGCATGGTTGTTTTTGTTAAGCCTGTTTCCGGATCAGTAACTTCAAAATATACTGGCGCATATTCCATAAGTTTGTGATATGTAAGGCAGTTATCTTGCAAATCTTGTGATAGATTTTTCCTGATATTGTTTACTGCACGACGGGTATAGGAGATAACTATAACTCCTGGAGTCCCCTCTTTCAGATGTTTGTGATCAATGTTTTTGAGTGTAGGAATACGACCAGTTTGAATCAATGTCTGAATCGTACCTTTCATGCAGGTAGTTTTTCCTGTACCTGCCGAGCCAATCAATACACAATCTTTACCTGCCTGTGCAAGTTTCAAGAATGCGGATTGTTGGGAATTATAGGTGATAGTTTGTCCGAATTTGTCAGTTGTGACAAAAAGATCAGACACAGGATCAGACGTAAGATTAGAAACAATGGATTCAGGTTGGGAAACAGGGTTTTCCTGTCTTTGTTTTCTAATCCTCTCAAGTAATGCTTGGATTTTAGGATTAACTGTTTGGGTAGACATTTTAAGATTCCTTCTCTTTATGAGAAACAAATTCCCGAAGAGAAACAAGAACTACTGGCTCAAGTCCAAACTCTTGTTTTGCATTTCTAAAACTGAGATATATTTTCGCTGTTGGATTATATACTGATTCCAACATAATCCTACCACGCGAAGTGCTTTTAAATATTATGTTATATGACTTGTTTTTATATGTGATTTGTCCAGCTTTCATCTCAGCCAGAAAATGTACTGTATCCCATACTGCAAGCTCATAAGTCTGTAACAGATCATGAAATTCAGGAGAGATTACAAAATGATTATTACAAAGATATCGCATAAAACTCGGAGTAGTTCCATGGGTTTTATAGGCAAGAATGCTGGAAGGTACAGACATTTTAGGACTCCTCTTTTTGGGTAGATACTGAAATACTTTGCGAGCTAGACAAGATGTTTCTTGTTGCAGCTTTATATTTAATCCTGGCTCGTTGGAATTCAAACATTGAAGGATAATCCTCTCTTCTAGGTTCTTGTTTCGGCGCAGAGCTTATCAAGGCGATCATGTTAGCATTTTGTGTGCTATCATCAGATTCATCTAAAATCTGATATGACAATTCCCCGTTCAGGGTGGCAAGATCGCCTAGTCCTAGATATGAAATCTGCCGTTCTTTTCCTTCTTTAAGCAATTTTAACAGAGAGCTAGAATATAAGGTTCCAAGCTCTAAAGATTCGCAGCAATGATTATATAATTCATCAACATCTTCGGCTGGAATATCAAACATTGCTTTCTGATTAAAGCATTTTCTAATGATGGTTTTCCAATACTCATTGATTCCCATTACACCTAAAGATGTAGTAACTGTGAATACCGGAAAAGACGCAGCAATTTCCGCCCAATTAGCAAGATGTGTAGCGTATTTTTCTGGCGATGCATTAGGATCAAGGATAAGCCGATGCACTCTAGTTTCTAGTGCATCAAGCGTTTCGAGCCTTGCACGGGTTTTATTCCCGTCTAAAAATTCTTGATATTTTTTGTTCCATATTTGTATCCATTGCCCGGCGTTTTTCAAATCCGCAGTATCAGGAGAAATAACAAAACGGGGAAACTGAACGGCTGGGTTTTTAATTGTATTAATTTTAAATACAATTTCTGTCAGATCATTCATCCACGTGTTTGTAATTGCCGCTGTCCGGGCAGTATGTTTCGCAGGGACTCGAAATTCCACAAGCTCAGTAGAATTCAGAAGAGCAAGAAACAAAAGATAGGATTCTGTATCCGTGAATTGCTCTTTGGAGAATTGAGAAAATAAACCTAACAGTTTAGACTGAGGAAGAAAAAATACAGGATGAGCATATTCTCTTGAAGAGAGTTTCAGCGGCAAATATGAAACTTCGCACTCTATTCCAGATAATCCACAGAAAAATTTTGACATGGCTATATCCCACCTTTCTTAAAAATCTAAAATATAAACTTGTTTGCTACACAGTCTCGCTGAGAAATAACTACCTGATTTAATACTTTATTTTTCAGTTTTTTGTATTGATCTAGGCTTATCGTCTCCGATCTAAACAGGTTATTGATAATCTGAATTTGGTTGGATACTGATTTTTTACTTGTGATATAATGTTTACACATTTTATGACTCCCAGTTTTCCTCAGTTGAAAGAATAACATAAGAATACAGCCAAAGCTCTTTTGCAAAAGTTTTTACCTCTTCGAGAGAGGCAAATGACATGGCTGATTTAATGTTTTTAGTCGTAGTATATCCGGTATATCCTATTTTGGGGAATGTTTCTTTAATGAATTCTTTGGGAGCGGTAGTATTCGCTATGAAATAACGTGCGGACATTTTTTAATCTCCTATCATAAGGTTATGTGCATACTCTGACTCTTCGTCAGAAGTCATTAACTCGTTTAGGTATCTGTATGCATGAATACGCTTCAAATCAGAAAGAGAAAACTTAGATGAATCCTGACCTAGATTAACCCAAGCTAAATATAAAATTTTGTCTTTTTCTTCCTGAGAAAAACTATTTTCAAAATCTGGTTCAGAACCATAGCCTAACTTATCTGAGAGAGTTTCCGGCGTGGATACTGAATAAGCCGGAATAATTCCAGCATTTTCAATCTTTGCCAGAAATGGCGCCAAAGACGCAATACAGGAAATTGCATTTTTTTTGTTTAGTTCAGATGGCTCTTTACATCTAGATAGCAGATAAATTATCTGACTCTCAGATAATACTGGCCGAAATTTCTTAACAGGTTTCATTTTTTATCCACCTATGTTTACAGTTATTTAAAAACCCAAAATATCCATAACATCTAATAGAGGCTGGATTTTATGGGAACCTTGCTGCACTTTTGAAATACCAGCATTTGCAGCATTCCTAGGTTTATACTCTGTTTCATAATGTTGCAATGAAACAGGGCATAATTTCATGAAACGTTCCATGAATCTCTGATTATGATTGTCGCCAATATCACCTAATGCGTGCGCGAATTCATGAGCAACATAATATAACCAATACCCTTGATCTTCATGCTTTGTAACCCAAGCCGGGATTGTGATTATTTTAAACAACATATGACAGTATCCCCGGCGTTGAGATACTACATAAACATTCCAACCATTGTCTATTAATTTTTGATATGTTTCATAAATGGATACGCCAGCAATTGCGTCAATCAATGAATCGGAAAGAAACTTATCTACCAGTTTAGGTTTCATTTTCTCTCTTTCTCTATAAGTTACATTGTTGCGGGATTCTGGCATGAAATGCCATTCTGCCATAATGCCAGGCGAGGGTCAACCCCCCCCCCATCCGACACCTACTTTCTATAACTCCTATACATATATAAAAGCTAACTAACTCTTATATATGTATACAGTCTAGAATCTAAGCTGTATGTTGTTGATATGTTAATTCATACCCTACTTAAAATTTTTAACAGACATATACATATATAACTAATATAGATTATATAGGCTATATAACTTATATAGGGTGGAAATATATAGAATGTACCAAAAATTAAACCCCCAAATGGGGGTGGTGAAGGGTGTTCTGGCATTATGGCATTATGTCATACCATGCCAGAACCTATCCACATATGTAACTTTTGATTCTATAGATTTATGGAATCCAGCGAATAGTTCCAGCACGCATAAGATTTTCTGCTATTGGATAATCCGCGATATAATTCGGTGTGCCGTCATTATGAACAGCAATAGATAATGCGACAAGGAAATCAGGCTGACACGCTGACAACGTATCGCATTGGTCTGTATGAGTATCGGTGACAGTGTATTTGCATACACCATTTTCACACTCAAACACGATTTCCATATCGCCAGCCGCAAACTTACCAGAAACTTCAGGCATGTCTAACTCCTAAATAGCGATGCAAGATTGCATCACATAACCTACATATATACACATATACATATATAGGTTATATGCTGGAATCTAACCTTAAAAACCTAATGCTTCCATAATATCATCGGCCTTTTCTACCTTGCGATTCATTGCCTCAATCCTAGCTACCAGTCTAGATTGCATACCGCTTTCAGGTAACATGCCAATATACTCTAAAGCTTTCTCTTGCTCTTTTGCTGACCAGACAATCTTGCCAGAAGCCAATTCAGCCAGCTTTTCAGCAAGACCAGCGGCAAGTTTGGTAAGCTTTGTTTCTTGGTCAGAGGTTAATGTTCCACTATAACCAAGCTTCTCAGCGAAACAGGCTTTCAAGGTTTCCCTCTCTTCTTCGTTTGCCAGATACGATTTGATTTGATCTTGAGTTAATCTGCTAGAAGCCTCTAGAGCCTCTATAATGGCAGCAATTCCTACCTGTTCCTCCCGGATTTCAGCCTTGCCAGAATCGTATATAGCACGCATCAGCTTGATCCGCTCAGTCTTAAGATAAGCCTGAATGTGAGGCATAAGAGAATCAATGTTGCTTGTGATGTCAGCCGCAGTCAGCGGTAACACTGATGCACAGATACTAGACTTTCCGAGCTTCTCGGAACCCTTAGATACCAGCAAGATACAACCAGTCGCGGCCACAGAAGTCTTAGAATCAAACAAAGAAATGCTGTTAACAGAAGAGATAGTAGACATGATAAACCTTTCCTAAATATAAACAATAATGGGAATATAAGAATATAAGAATATAAGACTATAAGACTTACTCTTCAAACACGACTTCCAAGAGAGACTGCGTAACATTATTCACAATCTCCCGCGCCTCTTCAGATACCGCTTTCTTGTTCCATGCGGCCATAGCGGTCTCCCTTTCATAAGTGTTACTACTGCGATCAAGATAACTCATAAACACCGTGCGCGCTTTGGTGCGTGAAACCTCAACACCATCCAGATAAAAAAGTATCATACAAACTCCAAAGAGTAAAAGGGAAAGGGAGCCATATATAAGCACATACCGTGCCAACCCTCGCATAACATCAAAGCCACTCAAAGCCACTCAAACCACCATATCTAGTGGCTTATGCCTTTCCATGCCTTTCCATGCCTTATCCAAACCCTCGCGGATTCTCAATTCTCGGAATCCGGAATCTCAACAGTGAGAATTGCATATTCTGATACTCTAACATTCTAATATGCTAATATGAGTATATTCTAATACTCTAATGTTGGGGGGGGGTTTGGCCTTTTTTAGTTTGGCGTGCGAGGGTTATCCTACCGAACCTCACAAATTTTACTAAATTTTTTAACTTTTCTTTTCTAATCACCAATAGCACATTTCCGAACCCTCACATATAATTCAACCATCACAATTTCCCTCTGCAGGAAACTAAATTGCCAGAATCTTTATTTTCCTTACAAGTTGCTTTCACGCTTTTACAGGCGCGATTTGTATTAGAAGTCTCGCAAAAATTTCCCAATTATGAACTCACAGATGGGGACTCATTTAGAGATCCAAGAGTTCACGGAATTTTAGGTGAGAAAATGGGTTATGGACATAAGAATTCTGCACATAAGAAAAGATTGGCACGAGATTATAATTTATTTATAAATGGTGTATATCAACTCTCTACAGAGGCTCACAGACCTTTGGGTGAATTGTGGGAGTCATTACATCCTCGCGCGCGATGGGGCGGTAGATTTCAAGATGGAAATCATTACAGTTTTGAACACGATGGTATAATGTAATAGAAAAGATTAGGAGCACTAAAATGGGAATGCACGCAACAGCCACCGAAGAAAGAGCAGTAGCTTTACTTGGATCAGGTTTAGAACCTACCCAGGTAGCGGCCGCATTGGGTGTAACTCCTAGCACAATTTCACAACTTATGAGTTCTGAGGAATTTGCTACTCAGGTTTCCGAACTCAGATATAAAAATCTAGCAAAACATAATGAACGGGATTCAAGCCTGGATTCCCTAGAAGATGCAGTAATTAAAAAACTGTCAGAAACTCTTCCATTTGTTATGCGCCCAATGGAACTCACACGAGTTTTACAAGTTGTAAACGCTGCAAAGCGACGTGGCCAATCCACACCCGAAAGCATTATTCAGAAACAAAACATTGTTAATATCACATTGCCTTCTGTGGCTATTAATAAGTTTGTGACTAATGCACAAAACCAAGTAGTACAATCCGGAGGACAAAGCTTGATTACTATGCAATCTGGCGAACTCCTTGCAAAGGCAAAAAATGACCTCACACCTACAAAAATCCCAATCCCTCACAGAACTACAGAGAAAGAAACAACTTGAGTTACAGGAACAAAACAAGCAGGCAGCTCAATCAATTCTTTCCAGATTGCGGGATCAACTTTCCCAATCTGAATGTATGGTCACACCTATAATACGAGATATAAATAAATGAAATTAATCTCTCAATTAGGTATGGAAGATGAGATTCTAGCCACACCGCTTACTTCGTTACCTGTGGAAGAGCTTTCTGGAAACGAGTTTTTCCAGGATATTTCTGTTTCGGCAGAAGAAACAGTGGCGGCTGCCAAAGAATCTGCGGATCTCTTAGCTGCTATTATGTTTCCTGAAGTGTATAAATACGCATTTCCTCCTGTGTATCTTTCTGTTTGGTCCTGGCTACTTTCATATACTCATAAATCAAGAGATTTTTCACAGCTTGCATTAGGTTTGCCGCGCGGCTTTGGAAAGACTCTGTTCTTGAAACTGTATGTTTTATACTGTATTCTGTTTTCCCAGAAGCGATTTATTCTAGTTATCTGTGAGACTCAATCAAAAGCAAATAATATTCTCGCAGACGTAATGGATGCATTAAATGAACAAAATGCCCAACAACTTTTTGGGGATTGGAAACTCGGTATTGAGACTGATAGACAGGACTTGAAAAAGTTTGGTTTTCGTGGTCGTTCAATAGTTTTAATGGCCGCCGGTGCGGATACTTCCATTCGTGGTATCACACTTAAGAATCTTCGCCCAGATATTATGCTGTTTGATGACGTACAATCTCGAGAGTGTGCTGAATCCCAGACTCAGACAAACAAGCTAGAGCGTGAATTTGTTGGTACGATTATGAAAGCCAAATCGCCACATGGCTGTCTTTTCATTTTCGTAGCTAATATGTATCCTACAAAATGGAGTCTGCTGCGTAAACTCAAATACAATCCTGAGTGGATTAAATTTATTGCTGGCGGAATCTTGTCTGATGGTACATCTTTGTGGGAAGAGCTTCAACCTATTGCACAGCTTATTTCTGAATTCAAAAATGACTTGGCAATGGGGCGGCCCGAGATTTTCTATTCAGAAGTTCTCAATGATGAAAACGCCTCAGCTAACTTCCTTGTAGACTTCTCTCTAATTCCTGCACTGCCTTTTCAAGAGGGTGATATTCCAGGCGGAAATTTTGTGGTAATTGATCCAGCCTCTGGAAAACTAGGATCTGATGATGTAGCTATTGGATATTTTGAAGTCTATGAAGGGCTTCCTGTATTACGACAACTTAAGAATGGAAGATTCTCTCCAGGCGACACAATCAGACATGCGCTAGAATTCTGTCTCACTAATAATTGTAGACTTGTGGCTGTTGAGTCTGTAGCGTATCAGTCCACACTAAATTATTGGTTCAAATTTATTTGTGAGCAAAAAGGAATTTATGGTATTGAAGCTGTTGAAGTCTATCCAGGAATGAACTCTAAGAATTCTCGGATACTTTCAATGTTCAAGGGACTAATGGCTGGAGAAGTATTTGTAGACACCTCAGTACGGCCGCAAGTTCATCTCCAGATTCAGCAATTTAATCCACTCAAAACTGACAACCAAGACGATATTCTTGATCTTCTCACCTACGCAAACAAAGTTATGGAGCTATACGCTGAATACATACAAATCACCTCTGTATTACTAACTGGTGAGTATGATAGCATCCAGATACTTCCACCGCAGCTAACATCTCCTTTTTAAGGTTAGGACATATAAAATGGCTACAGCACCAACTCCGATGCTTATCCCCAAACTGGCTCAAGGTGGGCTAGTAGAATTTTATAAGCAGTGCGCCCAAGTTATGGCCTCCGATTGGGACTTCCGTAAACACCTGGAATACATCGATAAGCTATATCAGCGAGAGGTGGATAAGACTTATGATGCCCAAATGGCGAGAATCCACAACAGATACGGAGACTCCACTAAGTTTCAGAATGTAACAGTCCCGATTGTTATGCCCGCAGTAGAGGCAGCTACAACCTATCAAACTTCTGTATTTCTCACTGGTCAACCTCTTTTCGGTGTTGTGGCCTCCCCGCAATATATCGATGAAGCCAAACAGCTTGAGACTATTATTGACAGTCAGGCTACCTATGGTCACTGGGTTTCTGAATTCCAGAAAGCTTTTCGAGATGGATTTAAGTATAACATATTTGCGCTCGAAGCTAACTGGTGTACTGAGATTGTTCCCACGTTTGAAACAGATGTGACCTATAAAGGCGGCAAGCAAGGAAAACCGAAAGAAGTTCAGTGGTCTGGAAATCGTATTAAACATCTTGATATGTACAATACGATTTTTGACAAGCGTGTGAATCCTGTAGATATTCCTCTATACGGTGAATATGCAGGCTATACGCAGGTAATGTCACGGATTGCTCTTAAGGCATTTATCAATACTCTCCCTGATCGTCTCACAGACAATATTAAACTCGCTTTCGAATCAGGGGTGAATGCGCCTACAGGTAATAATACAGGAACCTATAATCATTACGTTCCTGACATTAATCCTGACATTTATCAGAAGCGAGACAAAAATGCAGGTACTGATTGGATGGCCTGGGCGCAACTTACCAGTGCCGAACAGCGCATTAAGTATCACAATGTGTACGAAGTTACTACATTATATGCGCGAATTCTCCCTGCAGATTTTGGTTTACGAGTTCCTGAAATTAACACTCCACAAGTGTGGAAATTGATTTTTGTGAATCATCAAGTTTTGATCTATGCGGAACGTCAAACCTCTGCACATAACATGATTCCTATTTTGTTTGGTCAGCCTCTTGAAGACGGTCTGGGCTATCAAACTAAATCTCTTGCCACCAATGTGGAGCCTATCCAGTCTCTCACATCCACGTTGTGGAATTCCAATATTGCATCTAGGCGTCGTGCAATTTCTGATCGTGTGCTATATGATCCGTCTCGTATTGCAGATCATCATATTAACAATCCGAATCCGTCAGCTAAAATCCCTGTTCGGCCCTCTGCATTTGGGAAACCTGTAGGTGAATCTGTATATCCTTTCCCGTTCCGTGATGATCAAGCTGGATTTATTCAATCTGAAACTTCCCAACTT
>SXGU01438635.1_pt1 | contig 41436 bp, 32 predicted proteins | sample 3174531 | NCBI WGS metagenome assembly SXGU01 (sample SAMN11356863, study PRJNA531348) | freshwater metagenome | isolation source: freshwater sample F1-140 | place: China: Fuxian Lake, Yuxi | collected 2017-12-25 | reverse complement strand
GGGAGTTGATTCTTGATGGAGTGCCACCGCGCCGAAGACACCCTCGAGTCCCTCGAAGGGATTGGCCGGGCCTGGCGCACGTCGTTCGAACACGTAATCGCAATCCTCTCCGGCGACGATCACGGAGTCGCCACGGTCTGCGGCCTCGCGCGCCTTGCGGAAACTCCGCTGGAACTCGGTAAGCGTGGTTTTCATGTGAATCTGACAATCTGATAGGAGGCGTGGTGTCAACCGAATGGACCCCGTCGAGCAGAAGCTGTCTTCCCGCCCCAATGCTCGCGCGGACAGTGCGCTAAGCGGACCGGCGCAGTGGGATCGCGACGTTGAAGCTGCGGGTGCGGTCGGCGGTGTAGGCGCCGGCGCAGAGGAGCGTGACGGGGGTGCCGTGCGCATCGAAGACGAGTTGCGGGCGTTCGAGGGCGTTGAGTTTTTTCTTCGCGCCGTCGGTCCACGCGATTTCAGGCGTGGTGACGAAGACGTGCTTCGCGGGGCGCCAGTCGAAGCCGTCGCGCGATTCGCAGTGGACGAGCGAGTAGCCGCGGCAACCCCCACCCGATCCGACCCCCCTCAAGATCCAGTTTCCTATCGGTCGCGGGCCGCGATACGAATTGTTCGGGTTCACCTCCCGCGCGGGGGCCGGGGCCCGCGCGAACTACGGGCTGAAAACCACGTCGTCGGCGCTCCACATTTTCCGGTCGGGGCCGGCGCTGCGGATTTCCATTTTGCGGGCGCTTTCGGCGTGGAAGAAAAAGGGCGTTCCCCAGCGGTCGCAGAGTTCGCCCGCGCGGTTGACCGCCGGATGAGCGGGAGGAATGAGCGCGAGGCGGAGCTGATTCCTGCCCGTGAGAGCGGCGGTGATTTCAGCGTTGTCCCCAACGGGGTTGCCGTCGCGGGGAAAATTGGTGCGAAAGGCGTCGACCACCTCGGCGACGATCCGCAGATCGGCGCGGATGTCGCCAGACGGGGAATTGAGATCCTTGGCGAGGTCGGAGAACTCCAGTGGTGACGCGGGCGCCCGCGCCATGGCCGCTGGCCGAAGGGCGGCGTCCGATTTGGCGGTGGCGGCCGCAGGGGTTTGGTCGTCGGCTTCGTGCCCCGGCCAGAGGAACCAAACCAAGGCGACGACGAGCAACGCGACGACGGCGAATAACGCGCGACGGGGGATCAAGCGAGGAATCCGAGGTTCGGATTGGCGAAGCGGCCCACGTTCGGGAAGGCGATGCTCATGTTCGTGTCGCTCACGCCGAACCACCGCGCGAGGGTGGCGCCGTATTCGTCGACACTGGTCGTCGGGATCCAACGGCCGTTGGTGGTGTCGTCGGGGCCGCCGAGCGTGAGGGTGGGCATCCGGCCGTAGATGTCGCCGCCCTTGACGGCGCCGCCGAGGATGAGGTGGTGGCCGCCCCAGCCGTGGTCGGTGCCGTCGCCGTTTGATGAATAGGTGCGGCCGAAGTCAGAGGCCGTGAAGGATGTCACGCGATCGGAGCAGCCGAGTTCCACGGTTGCGTTGTAGAAGGCGTTCATGCCCTGGCTGACCTGGCGGAGGAGGTCGGCGTGCGCGCCGATGGCCCGGTCGATGTCGTCGACCTGGTCGGCATGCGTATCCCAACCGCCGATGCGTGCGAAAAACACCTGGCGCCTGAGGTTCAGGCTGCTGGAGACGCTGATGAGATAGGCGATGGCCTTGAGCTGGTTGCCGAGGGTGGTGTTGGGGAAAATCGTGGAGAGATTGGGGGCGGTGTTGAGGACGGCGCCGAGGAGTTCGCTGGTATCGATCGCATCCTTGGAGATGCCGCCAAAGGCGCTGGCGAAGAGGTTGGTGTTCGCACTGGCAAAAAGATCCTTCTGGGCGGCATAACGCGCGGGGTTGTTGCCGCCGGTGGTGTTGTTGAAGACGACGGGACCGCCCTTGGGCGCGCCAGTGGAGGAGGGGTTGACGGAGAGCTGGGAGATCTGATCGGCGACCTGGAAATTGTTAAATCCGTTCAGCGTGACGGACATTGACACCTGGTTGTTGGAGTTGAGGGAATTCAGGAGATCAGCGGTGCGGCCGCCCCAGCCGGTGTTGAACGGCCGGTCGGGGACGGAACTCTGCCACTGCACCTGTTGATCGTTGTGCGAGAAGAGCTGCGGCGGCAGCTTGACGGTGCCGGCGGTGTAGTGCGCCTTGGTGGTGGGTTGCACCAGCGTGCCGACATTGGCGAGGAGCGCGAGTTTGCCGGAGCCGAACAGGCTGTGCAGCTCGGCCATGCCGGGATGCAAGCCGAACGTGCGGCCGTCCGAGGTCTTCGGGTTGAGCGACAGGAGATTGGTCTGGGGGAGGGCGAGTACGGAGCGGGCGCTGGCGTAAGCGGCATAGCCGCCGCCGGTCGGGATGATCAGGTTGGACGCATCGTTGCCGCCGTTGAGAAAGATGCAGACCAGGGCGCGGTAGTCGGAGGGCACCGCGCCGGCGGTGGGGGGCGTGGGGGATGACGAGGGCGAGGAGAGGCTGGCGGCGGCGGCGGTGGCACGGAGTTGGGCCAGCGTGGAGAGCATGCCGGTGGTGCCAACGGCGGCGCAGCACTGACCGAGGAAGCGGCGGCGGGAGTTCATTTCGAAGATGGCGATGGGAGGTGAGGAAGCGGGTGAGCGGAGAGGGAGGGAAAGAGAGACGGAGAGAGGGAGAGGGGGAGAGGGGGAGAACTCGGTTATTTTTCGTTCCTCGTTCTTCGTAATCGTTCTCTTTCTCTCGGGTCTGCGGATTTCAAGTTCAGGAGAACGAGAACGATTACGAGGAACGAGAACGATGGGGCGGAGGAGTGGGTCAGCGCTGGCTGGCCCCGTCGGGGCTGGTGGCGACGAGGAGGACGGCGGTTTGGACGCGCTCGAGGGCGGTGGTCGCGGCCGGCAGGGCGCTGAGCGTGGTGGTAATCCGGGTACGCGTGGCGGCTGTCATCTGGCCGGCGGTCATCAGCAGGTTGAGGCGATCGAGCAGCGCGGGGACATTGGAGACCAGGGCCAGTTCGGCGGTGTAGTTGGGCACGAGGACCTTGGTGGCGCTGCCTCCGAGGGCCGCGGCGAAGATCGCGCTGCGCAGGAAATTCGGGACGCTGATGGCGGTGGTGTCGTCGGTGATCTGAAACTCCGGGGCGACGAGTCCGGCGGCGGCGAGCGGGCCGGGGAAGACGTAGTCGGGCTCGAAGAAATTGAAGACGGATTGGGCGCGCTGCGGAGCCTGGGCGAGGGAGGTCTGGACGTTGTCCTGGTTGTTGCGGCCGCTGGAACTGGCGGCGTTAAAGTTGCGCAGGAAGCCGGTGAAGCGCAGCAGGGGCTCCTTCAGCTTGCCATAGCCGGGGTCGTCGTTGACGGCGGTCGAGCGCGCCTCGTAGTCGGTGAGGATTGCGCGAACCACGAGATTAAGCTGGGCGCTGTTATTTTTTTCGCGCCGGAAGACCTCGGCCACCCGATAGACGTAGGCGGGGCTCGGGTTGTCGGTCACCAGCCGCTGGATGAGCTGGCGGGAAATAAACGCGGAGGTGTTATCGTGAAAGGCGAGCGCGTCGAGCGCCTGCTTGAGATCCTCCGTGCCGCCGAGATTGGCGGGGATGACGGTGCTCAGGATGGGATTGAGATCCTTGGTGCCGGTCTCGTGCGAGACCGGGTAGAGCATCATCGGGTTGATGTAGTCCTGGGGGGCGTTGCGCAGGGTCCGGTTGGGCAGCGTCGTGAAGAAGCCCCAGCCGGTGAAAATCCGGGCCATCTGGGTGATGGTGATCTGATTGTACGTGGGAATCGGCAGACCGGCGGAGTCGAGTTTCAGCGTGCCGTCCGGCTGGAGCTGCACGAGACCGATGGAGAAGAGCTGCGTGATCTCGCGGGCGTAGTTCTCGTCTGGATTCGTGCCCGTGACGGGGTCGGCTTTGGCGTTGCGCAGCGAGCTGAGGTAGAGGCCCATCACCGGGCTGAGTGTCACCTGTTCGAGGAGCGTGCGGAAATTGCCAAAGGCGTTGTTCGCGAGCAGGTCGTAATAGTTCGCGATTGGCTCGGTCATGTTGTTGCCGAAGCCCGCGTCGGACACGACGAGGATCTGGCTGAGGGCGAAGGCGACCCGCTGGCGGAGTTGGTCGGGCGCGGTGAGTGCGATCTCGAACCAGGCGCGCTGGCGAAACGCGAGCAGGTAGGGATTGTTGGTGGGATTGAATTCGTTATTGGCCAGCGCGGTCTCGCGCTCGTTCACGGTGGCGGTGCGGTGGGAGGTGGTGGGCAGCGCCATTTGCGCGTCGAGCCACGAAGTGATGCTGCCATTGGTGAGCGCGTCGATTTCGGATTGTCTGGGCCCGAAAGTCGCCTGGGTGAGGAAACGCGCGGCGTTGGTCGCGGTGCTGTTCGTCAGCGATACCGCCGGAGGTGCGCCGGGCGGGGTGAACGTCTGCGAGCCGACGCCGGTGAGAAACGAACCGCGCACCTCCCCCGCCGGGAAATTCGTACTGTCGATGCCCACGTAGATGAGACCGCTGCGCAACGCGTCGAGAATCTGCGCGCTGGTGTAGGTGGCGGTGGGACGGATGTCCCATTGGGCGCCGTTCACCTGGCCAATCGGGAAGTTCATCACGTAGTCGCCGGCGGAGGTGCTGTTCCCGAGAAAGAGATGGCCGCCTACCTGGGCGGAGCTGAGGTTGGAGAACGCCACATTGACCGTGGCCAGGGTGCCGCTCGCGCTCAGCACGATGGTGGCGAGACCGCTGGCGGCCGAGGCGGAGGCGCTGCTGGCCGGACGGAGATAGGCGACAAAGAGCGAGCCGGGGGCATCGACGATCGAGACCGTGCCAGTGGTCTCGGCTCCGAGGACGTAGCCAGTTCCGGCCGCGAGGGTGAGCGTGACGGTTTCGGTGCTCTCGAGCGTGGTGTCGGTCAGCGGCTGGAGGGGGATGGTCACGGTCGTCGCGCCGGCGGGAATCGTGGCGAGGCCAAGCAACGGCGGATAGTCGAGCCCGTTGGTAGCGCTGCCGCCGACGCCGTAGCTAACCGCAAGTGGGAGAAACGTGTCGCCGGCGCGGGTGATGGTGAACTCGCCGGCGAGCGTGCCGGTTTCGTTGGCCGCGGTCTTGGTGGCCCGGAGAGTGACGGTGGCGGGGCCGGCCGGTGTGATGTCGTAGACCTCGACGAGGGCGACACCGCTGGTGGCGCCGACGCCGCTGACTTGGATGGTGTAATTGCCCGGGGCGAATTCGGCGATCAACGCCGAGTCGCGGCTGCCGGTGGTGAAAGTGAAGGCACCGTTCTGGGTGAAGGCGGCGGTCAAGGCGGCGGCGGCCGAGGCGCCGGTGCCGACCGGCGTGCTCCAATTGTCGTTCGATGCCACCGTGGCGCCGGTGGCGGCGTTGAGCACCACCATCGTCGGATCGGCGAGCACGCCGCCGACGCCGAGGGCCGTGAGGGAGGGGCCGGCCGCCCGAACGAGGAGGCGACGAGTGCCGCTGCCGGCTGAAATGACCAGCCCGGGGATCAGAATGTTGCCGCCGGTGCCGACGAGCGCGCGCGTGGAGATGTTGGCGAGTCGCGCATTGATGGCGCCGACCTCGTAAACCTCGATCAAGGCCACGCCGGTGGAGTTGTTCACCCCGGACACCTGGGCGGTGTAGGAGCCGGGCGCGAGCGTGGCGAGCAGCGCGGCGTCGCGTGAACCGGCGGTGAGGCCGAAGGCGCCGACGGAGGAGAAAGTGGCGGCGGTGATCGGAGCGGCACCGCCCATGGGAGCGCCCCAGTTGTCGTTCTCACTGATCTTGTTGGCGCCGGAGTAGAGTTCGAGTTTGGGATCGACGAGGGCGCCGGTGACGCCGAAGGCGGTGAGGGCGGGGCCGGTGGCGCGGATGAGGATGGTTTTGTTGGTTCCCGCGCCGACGTTGAAACCGGTGAACATGATGTCGCCGCCGGTGCCGACCTGGGCGCGGCTCGAGAGATTGGAAACGCTCGGAGACTGGGCGAACACGGCGAGGGCCGTGGCGAGGACTGTGCAGGCGAAACGAAGAGTTTTCATGCAACGCAAAAAAAGACGGTGGGAAAGCGCGGAACGTGGGTACGGGCTCCAAGACGCCGGGAGGCAACGGGAGGTAACCGATGAATGCTATCCTGCGGCGACGATGCGCATTTGTCGCGAAGTTTTTAGGGCGGAGATTACGCCCGCGCCCGCATTCTCGCGATCAGCGGGTGAGGGCACCCGCGCTCCATTGAACTCGAGTTGCGCAGCGGACGACACGGCGCTCCGGGGCGGAAGCTTGAGCGTTAATCGTTGAGCGTTGAAGATTGAGCGTTGAAGGTTGAGCGTTGCGCGCTCGCCTCACCGCACCGTGCGCAACTGCACGCTGTCGACCAGGTAGTCCTGCGCGACGATATCGGTGGCGATCACCACCTTGTCGCCGGGGAGAGTGCGTCCGGTGCGGCGCAGGATGGCGAGGGCGTTGTCGATCGTGTCGTCGGGCTCCGGGGAAAACGGCAAAAGGTAGGGTTCGACGGACCGGAGCAGGCGCAGCTGGCGGTACACTTCGACTGAAGGCGTGAAGGCGAGAATCGCGGCGCGCGCGGGGCGCAACGCGGCGAGGCCCTGGGCCATGAAACCGTGACGGGTGAAGGTCACCAGCTTCGAGTTGGGCAGTTCATTCGCGAGGACCACCGCCGAATGCAGCACCTTCATCCGTTCACCGGTGAAGACGGCGGGCTCCTTCCAATCGTCGTCGGTTTCGCGTTCGATCCGGCGCGAGATGGTGTCGAGCATCCGGACGCATTCGAGCGGGTACTTGCCGATGGTGGTCTCGCCCGAGAGCATCACGCAGTCGGCCAGTTCGTAGACGGCGTTGGCGACATCGGTGATCTCGGCGCGCGTCGGCACCGGTTGGGAGATCATCGACTCCAGCATGTGGGTCGCGACGATGACCGGGCGCCCCTGCGAGAGGCAGGCGCGCACGGCGCGGCGCTGGATCACGGGCAGCTCTTCGAACGGGCACTCGATGCCGAGGTCGCCCCGGGCGACCATCAGGGCGTCGCACGTGGCGACGATTTCATCAAGGTTGGTGATGGCCGATTGGTCCTCGATTTTCGCGATGATGCGGACCTTGGAGCGTTTTTCCGTGAGGAAGGTGCGGAGCAATTCGATGTCGGCCGCGGCGCGGACGAACGACAGGGCGAGAAAGTCGATGCCCTCCTCGAGCCCGACGGTGGCGTCGCCGCGGTCCTTCTCGGTGAACGAGGGGAGGTTCACCTTCACCCCCGGCAGGTTGATGTGCCGGCGCGACTTCAACTCGCCGGGAATCATGACGCGGCAACGGATGCGGGCTTCGTTCTTCTCCAGAACCTCGAGGCGGAGCAGGCCGTTGTCGACCAGCACCGTGTCGCCCACGCGGATGTCGTTGACGAGATCCTTGTAGTTGACGTCGACCGAGCGGACCTCCTCGCCGCTGTCGCTCGTGCCGCCGGGCTTCACGGTGAAGTCGAAAATCTCTCCGGCCTTGAGTTCGAGGGGCACGGCGAGGTCGCCGGTGCGAATCTCGGGGCCCTTGATGTCCATCATGATTGCGACCTCGCGGTCGAGCCGGGTGCTGACAGCGCGGATGCGTCGGATAATCGTGCGGGTCCAGTCGTGGCTGGCATGCGCCATGTTGAGGCGGAGGAGATCGACGCCGGCGCGGATGAGGCGCTCGAGCATCTCCTCGCTTTCGGTGGCGGGTCCGAGTGTGGCGATGATCTTGGTGCGGCGAATGGAGGTGGCGGCGCTCATGAAGGGGTAGTCGCTGCCGGAAATCGGCGGGGAGCGCAAGTTTCGGAGCGGAGGGGAGGAGCGGAGGGGCGCTTGCCCAAGCGCCCGTGAGCGCCGGCCGGCGGCTGGGCAACCGCCGTTCCCCGGGGCGCCCACTTGCCGACCCGTAGTTGCGTTCCGACGCACGTGGGCGCGCCAGATTTTCCGTGCACGCGAGGGCAAATCGTCTACAACCCCGGCTTCATGAGTTCTTCTTCCCCGGGTGGGTCGGACGGTTTGAATGCCCGGCCCAAACTTCCACCGGGCTACCGGCAACGTCGCGGCCTCAACTGGGGCGTGGTGGGTCTGCTCTACACGAGCTTCTATATGTGCCGCTACAACCTGCCGCTCGCGAACAAGTCGATCGCGGACGAGTTCGGGTATTCGAAGTCGGACATGAGCGACATCATCTCGACGCAGCTCTATGCCTACGCGATCGGGCAGGTGGTGAACGGGCTCCTGACGGACAAGCTCGGCGGCAAGAAGGCGATGCTGATCGGCGCGGCGGGCACCGTGCTGATGAATCTGGCGTTTGGCGCGGCCTCGTTTTGGGGCCTGCTGTGGCTTTTTATTCTGCTGCGCGGGATCGACGGCTACATGCAGTCGTTCGGGGCGCCGGGCTTCATCAAGATCAACGCGTCCTGGTTCAGTCAGAATGAGCGCGGCACCTTTGCGGGCATTTTTGGGTTCATGATCAACCTGGGCCGGCTGGCCAACAACTGGCTGGCGCCCTCGCTGCTGGCGGGTTTCTTTTTTCTCGGGATGTTGCAGGTGCCGCCGCAGCACTGGCGGTGGTTGTTCTGGACCCCCGCGGCGATCGCGGCGATCGCGGCGATCCTGCTGGCGGTCTTCGTGAAGGACACGCCGGAGGAGGCGGGCTTCCACGGGATCTACAAAGGCGAGGCGGATCACGACGAGATCGACGTGCACGGCGACATGGCGACCGTGTTCAAGCGGATCGTCACGAACAAGTTCGTGTGGATTATCGCCGCGGCGTATTCCTGCACGGGTGCGGTGCGGCAGACAGTGGACCAGTGGTTTCCGCGCTACCTGCAGGAGGTGCATCACCTCGACATGAAGTCGGCGACTTTTCAGTGGGTGGCGTTTCTCATCCCGTTTGTGGCGTCGGCGGGGTCCCTCATTTCCGGCATCGTGTCGGATCGTTTTTTCGCCGGCCGCCGGGCGCCGGTGGCGATGGGCATTTACGTGATCGAACTGGTCGTGATACTGGTTGCGGCGCAGATGCGGTCTCCGCTGGCCATCGCCGTGGCGTTCGTGGCGATCTCCTTTACGGTGAACTCCACCCACTCGTTGCTCGGGCCGGCGGCGGCGATGGACATTGGCGGGCGGAAGATGGCGGCGTTTGCCTCGGGCTGCATCAACTCGTTTCAATATGTCGGGGCCGGCGTCGCGATCCAGGTGCTGGGCCGGGTGCTGGACAAGACGGGCTACACGTATTTTTTCTATTACATGATCCCGTTTGCGATCGTCGGGGCGCTGCTGATGTACAGCATCTCGCATCACACGAGCCTTAAGCAGTAGTTTGTTGCGGCGCGCGGACGCTACGCCAAGTCGTACCACGGCGTGCTTTCGCCGGGTGCGACAACGGAGAACTCGCACGCGCTCAACGCGAGTCGCAGTTCCGCCAGGGCGAGTTCGACGGCGGCGCGGGTGTTGCAGTCGCGGGAGAGGTGCGTGAGGTAGATGTGGCGCCAGCGCGGGCTGGCCACGGTCGCGAGGAGTTCACGCGCGGCCTCGTTGGAGAGGTGCCCGTGCCGGCCGGCGATGCGTTGCTTCAGCGACCATGGGCGCTTGGTGTCGGCCTTGAGCAACTCGGAGCAGTGGTTCGATTCGACGACGACGACGTCGCACTCGCGGATGCATTCGCGGATATTCTGCGGGGCGTGCCCGAGGTCGGTCAACCAGGCAAGCGAGCGCCGGGGGGCCAGCAGATCGCCGTCGTGGCCGTGGGTGAAGCGAAAGCCGACCGGTTCCTGGGCGTCGTGCGGGACGGCAAAACTTTCCACCTGCAGATCACGAAAAACGAAACGCGCCCCCGTCTGGAAAACCTGCCAGTCGGGCCGGTGGCCGAGTCCGCCCTGCACGGCGCGCCGCGTCGGTTCGTTCGCGAAGACGCGGATGTGGGGAAATTTCTTCAGTCCCTCCAGGCCGGCGGCGTGGTCGCCGTGTTCGTGGGTGAGGAAAATGGCGTCGACGCGCTCGAGGGATTCGCCGGCGGCGGCGAGGAGCTGGCCGAGCTTGCGGGCGGAGAATCCGGCATCGACCAGCACGCGGGCGTTCTCGGTGACGAGCAACGCCGCGTTGCCCGAGCTGCCGCTGCCGAGAATGCTGAAGCGCATGGGTTTTTTGCTCCGCAGGAACCTCAGAGGGGGGTCCGCCACCGGCGGAAAACCCGGGCGAGAGCGCGCGAGGAGCGACGGGAAGGAGGGGTGGTGGTGCGCATGGGCTCTTATCACGCCGACGTGCGGTTCGTGGCAAGCTTGCGGCACGACAGATTCTTCAGGACGAGTGTGGCCTGGTCGCGACCGACTGCTCGCCAGTCGTAACCATTCAGCCCCAACTGCAAACGCGACTTTTGCCCGTGACGGGAAGAAACAGACTGTGGGAGCGGGTTTATCCCGCGATCCTTCGTTCGGACTGACTTTTGTTCGCGGCATAGAGCCGCTCCTACAAATGGTCCACGGACGCTGTTTCCGAGGAGCCCTCACCCCAAAACAAGTTTTGGCCCCGACAGGAAGAAACTGGGAAGCCACGAGCCGGGAGTGCGCGACGGTGCCGCGGTGATTCCGCCGCGAGGCAAGCCTCCGGTTTCTACGGCTTGGAAAATTTTCCTACCAACAAAATTTTCCTACCTTCAATCCGCCGGTTTTTTTGTTCGGGAAAAGCGGCTGGCTCCAACCGGCGGAAGTGATCGAAAGTGGGGAAGACGTCGGCCCCAAGTCCAGGAACGTTAGGTAGGAAAATTTTGTTGGTAGGAAAATTTTTCGGAGACCGACCAGCCGGCGCGCAGCTACTTCCGAAGCAGTGGCGGTTTCTTGAGAGTCGAAGTGGAGCCCGTTGTCCCCAACGGGCTGATCTGAGAGCGCGCGGTCGAAAACCCGACTGGGACATCGAGCTTGCGCGTCGGAGGAACATTCCACCTTTCAGCGATTTCGGTTTCAGAGGTAAAACGCACCTCGACTGCATGGACACGGATCAGTGCGCAAAAGGCCCGGCGGGTCGCTGCAGCATGCGGGAAGCCCCCGCCAACTCCGGTGAATTGTCACCGTTCTTGTCATCTAATGGATGACAAACCGATTTCGACGCATTTCCCGGGGGAGATGCGGAAGTCAGGTCAGCCCGGCTGGCGGGTCCGGTTCGCTATTTGCCCGCGAGGAGTTCTTCCCGGGCCTTGAGAAATTCGGTCTCGGAAAGTTCGCCCCGATCCTTCAGGGCGGCAAGTTGCCGGAGTTGCGTTGCCACGTCGGGCAGCGCTTGGGCGGTGAGAATCGCGCCCATGCCGGCTTTGGGCGACCCATGGCCGACCGCTTCGAGGTCGGCCAGTTGGACGAAGCGGCCCACCGTGTCCACCTGACGGTCGACCAGCCGCACCATGTAGGCCTCTTCGCCGACCGTGGCATCCGCCGTGAGGTAATAGGTCAGGTATTCCAAGTTGCCGCGGGTGCGCGTGCCATCGGGTTTGCCGAGCAGCGCGAGCACCTGTTCCCGGGTCATGCCGTCTTGCACGCGGGCGATTTTGGTCGCGGAGGAGACGCAGCCGGCGAGCAAGACCGACAACGCTGAAGCCAGCACGGTCCAAGTCGTTTTCATGGGGAGGCCTTTCTGGTTAACTGCGGTTAAAAGGTGCTGACGTGGAAATCTCCTCAGGCGATGCGGCGGAGCGACAAATCGGAGCACGTTATCCGGCGGGCTAATCGAGGTGATAAGCCGGACGCGTTCTCGCCGCGGTGAACGGTCGGAGAATCTTTGAGTCGAGCAGGATTCCTTTGGCTGCGTTCCGGGACCGCACGGCAAAGCAGGCGATTCACCGCGTGAGCTCCTCGAGGAAGCTTCGCGCACGCCGGGCTTCGGCATTGGTGTGGGCGAGATCGCCGGGCGCGAGACACTCGACGATCAGCGGGCCGCTCGTGAAGCCACCGCGCCGGAGGCGTGCCAGGACCGTGGAGACGGGGAAGGATTCATGGCAGGGAATGTGGTCGAGGCGGCCGGACGAGGCAGGGTAACATGCTGGGTGGCGAAAACACTGCGCACTTCTTGGCCAAGGCTGCACCAGTATCTCACTCGGTCCGGCCGCGAAGGCCGCCGGAACAAAAACGCCATGTGCTTTATGACTCGGGACCTAATGTACCGAGGGAGCAAAGCTCCGAGAAAATCCTCGGCTGGCTGGACAAATATTGGGGTCCGGTGGAGAAACGCTGAGGCGGCGAAACGCGGGCCTGCCCACCCACCCGCCTGACCAGGCCCATCGCCCGTCAATCTGCGATGGCGGCGTTGTCGCGCGCCCACCTGTTGGGCTGCGAACGCTCAGTGGCGCTTGCGGCGCGGAAGATTCTTCAAGTCGAGCTTGTCCTTGTCGCGACCGCTGGCGCGCTTGTTGCGCAAGAGGTCGGGCAGGTCGATGAAGTTCACCTGGAGGCCTTCGATGCGTGCGCGGACTCGCCGACGATAACACGCTGCAAAGGTAACACCTGAAATATCGTTGAAAACCTCCAGTTTCAAAGGCTCACGGCCGAGCCGGACGACCTCGCCCTTGTCCATGAAGAACTCCGGCTTGAGGCCTGAATCAATGAACCCGAAGCGGCAGAACACGTCTACCATCGCCACGGCATTTCGACGGGACAATTCGATGAATATGTCGATGTCCGCGGTTGTGCGCGGGTAGCCATGATAAGCGACCGCATAACCACCCACCACGAGATACCTAACACGCCTTTCGTTTAACCGGCCGATGAAGTCGCGAAAGTCGCGCGGTATCGGGATCATAGTCGTAATTAAGCTGGCGCATTAGCTCCAAAGCCTCGAGCCGTTTGCGGGGAGACTTGGCCAGCCAATACGCCTGGTCGTGCCCCTGCTGTGCCAAGGGAGCCTTGCTTACGGCGGAGCGATCCAACCTGATGTTCTCGAAGAGGGCGCGCATCGTTGTGGACACTCAGGCGAAACTGACGGGGCACCTCAACAGGTTTCTGGCAGAAATTCACCACGCGCCGAGCGAGGCGATGTGCCCCGCCGAGCCGTCGCGGGCCCAGCCGTCGAGCTGAGCTTGATCCTTGAGTTGCTGGCCGCGGGCGCGGGTCACGGCGGCAAACACGTTGCCACACTCGGCGAGCGCGGTCATGTCGCTCCAAAGTTTTTCGAATTGGGCGACCGGATACACGTCCTCCTGGCCGTGGCCCCACCGCTTCTTGACCTCCTTGAGTGTGATATAGGTCGGCACGCGCGCGGCCAGCGCGCGGACGGCGGCGGCGGCGCGGTGCGGGTCACCGAGTGCGGCGCGGGTGAGACCGAAGAGCGCGAGGAGCCGGTCGATGTCCACCCAGCAGGAGTTGGTGTTGTAATAGGCGAGGGCGAACTCGTCCTCCTCGCGCGGCAGCGCCAGCCCCTCGACCAGGCGGATGCGACCGTCGACGCGGGCGAGACCGCCGCCATGGTCGTCGATGCGGCGCGGGATGACCTCCCAGCCGAGCGTGCCGCCGGAGGCCTGGAACCAGCCGAGCAGCGCGGGATCGAGCGTGGCGCCCAGCGTGTCGATGTTGTGGACGAGGAGCGTGCGCAGCTGGGGTCGGGCGGCGAGCAAGCGGGCGAGGGTGCCGTTCTTGAGCAGGTTGGGAATTTCGAACCAGTGGCCGACCGGGTGCAGACACTGGCCGGGAAGATTGTCGGTGTAGTCGCTGCCCTCGCCGGCGCCGCGGGCCCAGTTGGTGAGGGCGGCACGGACGCTCTCGCGCATCTTTTCCTTCTGCTCATCCAGTTTCTGCTGCGCCGTTTCCTCCCAGGCGAACTGCAGATCGCGCACGGTCGGCACCAGCCGCAGCCCGATGGAACGACCAGGAGAAAGAAACACGCTGCGGTCGAGCGCGGCGCCCCGGGCGCGCAAGTGGTGCTCGATGGGCGCGTGCGTAAGGTGGCTGGTCGTGAAAATATGCGGCACCTCGCAGCCGAATGCTTGCGCAGTGTGGCGCGATTTCGCGAGGTGGACCTCGGCGAAACTGCGATGGTGGCCGGCAAATTTGGCGAAGGGATGCAACGCCTTGGCGACGCCCGCGCCCTGGGTCCAGCGGCTGCCCACGCCGGCGGCATAGGTGACGACGGCGACCTCGCCCCGGCGGAGCGAGGCCTCGCCGGCGCGTCGCAATTCGGCGGGGGCCGAGTCGGCGGCGAAGAGATCGGCGGGCGCGACGTCCTCGATTTTCGTGGTCGGCGGCAGGCGGTTCATCGCGAGGCCGATACGGCCGGCGCGCAAATCGGTGCGGATCTGCTCGTGCTGGGCGCGGTCGAAGCCGTGGTTCGCGAGCAGTTGATCGAGGCGCTGGCTCGCGCCGCCGGCCGTTTCTCCGGAAGGCAGCAGGCGATCGAGCAAGGTCGGGAGGGCCTGCGTGAACTCGGCCTGCGTGCGGGCGGCGCGGGTGAATTGCTGGAGATCGCCGCGCTCGCGCGGGGTGAGGTCGCGGGCCTCGCGGCGGAGCCAGCCGGGGACGGCGTGCTGGTAGAACGCGACCGGGAGGAGCGCCTCGGCGCCGTGGAGGAGCGCCGCGACCGAGCCGTGCTCGTTGATGGAAAAATCGTACACGACCGGGTCCATCGCGAAGGGGAGCGAGGTCTCGAGCTCGCGTTTGGTGGCCAGCATGATTTCGAGCAGGCGGGTCTGGGCCTCGGCGCGCCGGGCGGGGGCGAAGATGAAACCCATGCCGCCGCCCGCCATGCCGCCCAGCATCCAGAAGCCCCAAAAGTCGTCGCCGAAGGCGGCGCGGGTGCGGGCGATCAGTTCCTCCGTGTAGAGATTGCTCACCCACGGGATGATGCTCTGCAACGGCCCGAAAAAATTCGCGGTGAGCGCGCGGCCGAGCCCGCGGATGTCGCCCGCGGTCAGCAGCGCGAGGATCTCGTCGAGCGTGGCGATGGCGCGGTGGCGCGCGCTCCACTCGGGCTCGTTGCGCAGGAGGTATTTTTCGGTGACCATCTCGAGAATGGGTCCGACATTTTGCGCCATGCCGCCGTGCACGAGCACGAGTGAATCCTGCAATTTCCGCCGCGCTTCGGCGGAGATGCGATCGAGGCCGAGCAGCGTGTGCCGCGGCAGGAGGCGCCCACGACTGACGCCGTGCTCGGGATCGCCGGGCTGGGCGGTGGCGCCCTCGATGAGCTTGATGCCGGGCCAGAGGCCGCCGGAGTCCTGCCAGCCGCCGCCGGAACCGCCGAGCCATTCACCGAGGATGGCGCGGGCGGCGACGATCCGGCGCTCGGTTTCCGCCATCGGGCCGGTGAGCGATTCAATCTGGCCGGTCGCGCGCATGCAGACGCCGATCAAGGCGCCGAGGAGATTGGTCGAGACGGCGAGTCGCGAGCCCTTGGGGATGCGGTTGACGCTGCTCACGAGTTCGAACCCGCGACCGGGCCCGAAGATGGCGGCGAGCAAGTCCGCGAGGCTCGCGCCCGAGCGTTCGATGCCGGGTGGCACCAGGCCGGCGGCGATGATGGCGGCCTTGAGCAGACCGAGGTAGTCGCGGCCGAAATCAAAGACGTCGTCGAGGGTGGCCAGGCACGCGCTGGCCTCGAGGTCGACACTCGCGAGACGAATGACCGGTTCGTCGATCACCCGGAAAAACGCCTCGACGGGCGGCCGGGTGGCGGCGTCGCGGCCATGGACGCCGAGATCGATCGAGATGTTGAGCACGCGGGCGCCCTCGGGAAAATCCATCCCGAGGAAGAAAATGTCGCTCCATCCGCAGTGCGTGAGATCCATGCGCACGGGCGTGCGTTCGCGGAGCAAGGGATAGGACGTCCCCGGGTCGTCGGGTTCGACAAGCTCACCGCGGGCGGGTTCGACAAGCTCACCGCGGGTGCGTTTGACGAGTTCCCGGCGGACGCGGAGGGGTTGATCCTGGGGGTGGCCGAGACGGAACATCCAGGTGTTGCCGTGGGTGGAGCGCACGGTGCGCCGCACCTGATCGGCGAGAGTTTGGAAGGCCAGCGCGTGGTACGCGGCGGCGAGGGCGCTCGAGAGGGTTTCGCTCGGGCCGTGGTCAGTCTGGGCGCGCTGGAAAATCGAAATCGCCTCTTCAAAACGCCGCTCGAGCAGGTGGCGGAAACCCTCGTAGGGCACGCGCCCGAGGCGGGGCAGATCCGGCCGGGTGGGCACGTGGTAGCGGTGGATGGCGGCGAGGAAAAACAGCGCGCGGACCCGTTGGTAGAGATTCGTCTGGCTCCGCCGATAGGTGTCGAGTGTGTCGCAGGTGGCGAGCAGCTCGGCCAGAGGTCGGTGCGCGCACCATTGGTCGATCGCGGTGTCGCGCGTCGCGGGATCGGTGGACTCGATGAGGTCGAGGACGCGCATGCTCATTCGCCGCGGACCGCGAGCAGTTCGACGAGCTGGGTGAGCACACGGTCGCGATCGCGGCCGGAGAGCGAGAGGGCGAGCTGGGCGAAGAGCAGGCCGTAGGGTGCGCCGATGTCGAAGCGGCGGCCGGCGACGCTGAAGGCGAGGTAGCGCCGGCGGGCGGCGAGGGCATGAAGGGCGGGCGAGAGCCCGAGCGCACGATCCGGCGCCGCGCGCTGCTGTGCGTCGAGCAGCGTGAAGATCTCGGGCTCCAGCACGTGCATGCCAAAAAAACAGAGGTAAAATCCGGCGCGCAATCCCGGCACGATCAGGTGTTGTTCGGCGGCGGTGGGGGTGGGTTTTTCGAGGACCGACTCGACCTGATAGAGCGGGCGGGCACCGCCGACGAGCCGGCCGCCGACGGCTCCGAACGAAGTGAGTTGGTTTTCCCGGGTCGGTTGCACGGCGGAGACGGGGGCGTTTTCGACGGCGGCGACCGCGAGCAGTTGTCGGGCGCAGCTCGCCGTGGTCTGGGACACGTGGAGATGATCGCCGACGAGATGGAGGAAACCATCGTCGCCGATAAACTCCCGGCCGCACAGCACCGCATGACCATAACCGCGCGGGGCGTCCTGCACGATGAACCGCACTGAGGAGCGCAGGTCGCCGCAGGCGTCGGCGTAGGCCGGCTCGTCACCGGGGCAGACGACGACGCCGAATTCCTCAAGGCCGGCGCCGGCGGCTTCCTCGAGCACGACCCGGAGGGCGGATTTGGGTTCGCCGGTCTGATCGATGAGGGTCTGCAGCGGCAGCGTGCGTTGGCGGGGATTGGCGGCGGTGACGAGGACTTTGCGAATTCTCATGGGCGGGTGAACGCGGTGAAGCGCCAACGTGACGGTGAGGCGGCGTGGCCTCAAGGCGCATGTTGCAGGTTTGGCGCGGACGCCAAACTTTCGGGGGGCAAGGCAGGGGATTTCGGAAACATTCGGCCTGAAACCGGCGAATCCGATCCCACCGCATTGACCCTCGGGCCATTTGTGCTACCGATGCCCCTCCATGCCTGCCCAAACCGTCCGCCGAAGGAAGACTGCGCGCCGCCCGTTGGTGCTGGCCGGCACCGTGTTCATCACGCGGCAGGTGCATTTTAATTCGGCGCATCGGCTCTACAATCCGACCAAGAGCCTCGCCTGGAACCAGCGGCAGTACGGCCTGTGCACCAATCCGCACTGGCACGGGCACAACTACGTGCTCGAGGTCACCGTGCGCGGCCGGCCGGATCCGGAGACCGGCTACATCATCGATCTCGGCGGGCTGAAGCAGATCCTCCAGCGCGCGGTGGTCGACAAATGCGATCATCGCAATCTCAACGACGAGGTCGATTTCCTGCGCGGGATCATTCCGTCGACGGAGAATCTCGTGATCGCCTTTTGGCGGGAAATCGCGCCGCACCTGCCGCCCGCGGCGGCGCTGCACCGGGTGCGCCTGTACGAGACGCCGCGCAATTTCGCCGATTTTTACGGACCCGACGCACCATGAAGCCGATGTACCTTCACACCTCGAGCGCGGGCCATCCGCCGAAAATCTCGCGGCGCTACGACCGGAAATTCCGCGCCACGGTGGCGCACCGGGCGTCACTGCCTGACATGATGCAGGCGGCGCACGATGCCGTGCAGGGCGCCCATGTGCCGATTCAGCAGGTGGGCATCCATAATTTCCGACTGCCGCTGGCGATCCGCACCAAGGCGGGCAAGGCACTCACCCTCCAGGCGAGTATCACCGGGACCGTTTCGCTCGAAGCCGAGTTGAAGGGCATCAACATGAGCCGGATCATGCGCTCGTTCTACGAGCACAAGCGCGGGGTGGTGACGGGCGAATGGATGGGGAAGATCCTCAAGGCATATCTGCGCAACGTGGACACCAAGGATGCGCGGCTGATGGTGAAGTTTGCCTACCCGATGATGCGGCCCAGCCTGCGGAGCGAGCTTGCCGGCTGGCAGTATTACGACGTGGCGTTCGAGGGGGTGATGACGCGGGACGGCCGCTACCGGCGGTTCATCCATTTTGATTTTGTGTATTCCTCGGCCTGCCCGTGCAGCGCGGAACTGGCGGAGCATGCCCGCGACGTCCGCGGCGTCTATGGCGTGCCGCATTCGCAACGCAGCAAGGCGCGCGTTACGCTGGAGGAGGCGGACGGGAAGAAGATCTGGATTGAGGATGTCCAGGCGCACTGTCTCGCGGCACTCCAGACCGAGACGCAGGTGATGGTGAAGCGGGAGGACGAGCAGGCGTTTGCCGAGCTCAACGGGGCGCACTTGAAGTTTGTCGAGGATGCGGCGCGGCTGCTGTATCGGGAATTCGATGCAGACAAGCGCATCGTGGACTTCCGGATCGCGTGCTCGCACCTCGAGTCCCTGCACTCGCACGATGCCGTGAGCGTGATTTGCAAGGGCGTGAAGGGCGGCTTTACCGCCGACTTCATGGAGTTCGGCTCTTTGCTGTGCTGAGAAGCGATCTTTCTCATTCCTCGTTATCTTTCCTCGTTCTCGAGGGATGGGGTCGAGAGAACGAGAACGATTAAGAGAACGAGAAAGATTCAAACTATGTCCAAACCTGTCGTCCTCATCACCGGCGCGTCGCAAGGCATCGGCGCAGCGATCGCGAAGGTGTTCGCGCGCGAAGTGCGCGGCGTCCGGCTGGCGCTCGTGGCCCGGAACGGGAGAAACCTCGCCGCGGTCGCGCGGGCTTGCGCCAAGCCGGGTGGTGCGACGGGGCTCGCCGCCGGCGCCACGGCGGAGATTTTTCCGGGCGATGTGAGTGACGAGGCGGCGGTGGCGGCGATGGCGGCGGCGGTGACGAAGCGTTTTGGCGCCGTGGATGTGCTGATTAATAATGCGGGGGTCTTTGCTGGCGCGCCGTTCGCGGAGACCAAGGTGGCGGAGTTTGACCGCATCGTGGCGGCGAATCTGCGCAGTGCGTTCCTCGTGACGCGGGCGTTCGTGCCGGGGATGCTCCGGCGTGGGCGCGGCGACATTTTCTTCATGAGTTCCATCGCGGGGCTTGCGGCGTATCCGAACGGCGCGGCGTATTGTGCCGCGAAGTTTGGTGTCACCGGGCTCGCCAAAGTGTTGCGCGCGGAGACGAAGGGCACGGGGCTGCGCGTGTGTTGTGTGCATCCGGGGGCCACCTGGTCTCCCTCGTGGGCGGGGAGCGGCGTGCCGCCGGAGCGCATCATGCCGGCGGCGGATGTGGCGCGGGCCTTTTTGGATGTGTATCGGCTTTCGCGGCGGACGGTGGTCGAGGAGATTGTGCTGCGGCCAGCGCAGGGAGACGTGTAAGGGCGTGCGGCGGCCGCGCTCTAAGGGTGAAACCGCACGGTCTTCTCGGTCTGCTTCGGCAGGAAGACGAGCGTGGCCTTGCGCCCGTCGTCGTGCACGCGCACGGAGTTGATCTGGCTGGGGAAATGATCGGCGAGCACGCCGTGGCGGAGGCGGGCGCCCTCGACTCCGCCAGGCAGCGGCACCTCGAAGTGGAACCAGAGTTCATTGGTGGTCTCTTTCACCTCCCGTCGGACCCAGTGCGGTGCGGCGGGCGTCCCCTCGCGCGTCCGCACGGTGAAGGTCGCCGCCACGTAGGCGTGCGCGCAGGCTTCAAATTCGGCGGGCGACGTTTTCGCGAGGGAGATCGGGCGCAGCGCATGGGCGCTCACGGCCGCCTCGAAGTCGTCGACGAACACGCGTAACGCCACTGCGAGTTTTTGGGACGGGCGGTGGTAGTTGGCCTCGGCGATCGAAGTCTTGATCGGATGGGCGAGGGCGAGTGGGGCGAGAACCAGCAGCGCGATCGGGCGGAACAGGTGACGGCGAAGACGAACGCACCGGCAAGTGGAGCCCGATGTCCTCATCGGGCTTTGGGGCGCGGACGCGCCGACCAGCCGGTTGGGAAGAGAGGGAATCACCACCTGCTCGAGTCCCATTCATCCTCAGCGAAGGCCGGCTTGGCTGGATCGTAGGTCGATGGACCGGGCGAATCTTGTTTAAGCCGGCCGAGCAAGAAGCCCTTGCCGGCAGCCGGCACCTCTTTTTCGACCGAGGTGCGGACGAGTTCGGAGACCGATATCTTGCGCTGGCGCGCGGCGCGGGTCCGACGGGTCTTGCACTCCGAGGAAACTTTGAGGGTCAGCGTCGGCACGGTAGTACGCTGGGGTTCCCAAAATATGTGTCAAGGGGAGCGACGGTGAGGCGCGACGGTGAGGCGCAGCGACGGTGTGCCGCAGGTGCGGGGTGGGGGCACCCCGCCTCCAGCGGCGCTTACAGCAGGCTGCCCTGCTCGCCACCGAGGGACGCCTTCAGCCCGATGGCGCCGTAGCCTTTCGCCGTGAGCACGCGGCCCTGGGGCGTGCGCTGGAGGTAGCCTTCCTGGATCAAGAACGGTTCATGCACCTCCTCGAGCGTCTCCGCCTCCTCGCTCACGGCGACGGCGATGGTGCTCATGCCGACGGGGCCGCCGCGGTAATTTTCGGCCATCACGCGGAGCATGCGTTTGTCCATTTCGTCGAGGCCGGCGGCGTCGATCTCGAGCAACTCGAGGGCGCGGGCGGCGACGGGCTGGGTGATGTGGCCCTGCGCGCGCTCCAGGGCGAAATCGCGCACGAAGTTGATCAGGTTGTTTGCGATGCGCGGTGTGCCGCGGGAGCGCTGGGCGATTTCCTGGGCGCCGGCGGTGTCGATCGCGACCTTGAGCAGCCCGCAGCTGCGGCGGACGATGCCCTCGAGCGTGGCGTGGTCGTAGTAATCGAGCCGGGTCTGCAGCGTGAAACGCGAGCGCAGCGGCGCCGTGAGCAGGCCGCTGCGGGTGGTGGCGCCGACGAGGGTGAAGCGCGGGATGGTGAGGCGCACGCTGCGGGCGTTGGGCCCCTGGTCGATCATGATGTCGAGCCGGAAGTCCTCCATCGCCGAATAGAGATATTCCTCGACGGTCTTCGGGATGCGGTGGATTTCGTCGATGAAGAGGATGTCGCCCTCCTCGAGGTTGGTGAGGAGGCCGGCGAGGTCGCCGGCCTTTTCAATTACCGGTCCGGAGGTGACGCGCACGCTCTTGCCCAGCTCATTGCCGAGGATGAAGGCGAGTGTGGTCTTGCCCAGCCCGGGCGGACCGGAGAGCAAAATGTGATTGAGCGGATCGCCGCGGCGTTTGGCGGCACCGACCATGACCTGCAGGCGCTCAACGGTCTTGAGCTGACCGGTGAAGTCGGCGAACGAGAGCGGCCGCAGCGCGGCCTCCACGGGCGTGATCGGCGCGGCGAGCGCGGACGTGATGTAGCCGAGGCCCTTCGGCGCGGACGCGCCGAGTTTCGATTCGTGATTTTCGATTTTGGATTGGGTCACAATGAAATCATGCCGAGCTTCATGGGTATTGTTCGAAATCGAAAATCAGAAATCTAAATTCTAAAATCCTCAGCCTTTCCACTCCACGTCGGCCCCGAGGCTGCGGAGGTTCTCGACGAAGTTCGGATGGGCGCGCTTGATGGTGTCGGCGTTCTTCACCACGGAGCGGCCCGGGATGCTGGCGGCGACCATGTAGAGGCCGACGGCGGCGCGGATGATGTAGGGGGCGTCGACGGTGGCGGGGCGCAGCGGGCGGTCGCCGAAGACAATCACCCGGTGCGGATCGCTGACGACAACCTGGGCACCGAACTTCGAGAGTTCGGGCATCCACGTGAAGCCGCCCTCGTAGACCTTGTTCCAAAATTGAATCGCGCCCTGCGCCCGCACCGCCAGCGCGATCATGCACGGCAGCAGATCCACCGGGAAGTACGGCCACGGCGCGGCCTCGATCTTGGGCAGCAGGTTGGTGGTGAACGGCGACTGGATCCGCAGCGGTTGCGAGCGGCGCACGAGCGCGGTCGTGCCCTGGTGCTCGATCGTAGCGCCGAGCTTGCGAAACGCGCGCGTCATCAGGTCGAAGTGGTGCGGGAGGGAGTGGGTGACCCGCACCTCGCCGCCGGTGATCGCACCGAGCGCGAGAAACGTGACGACCTCGTGATAGTCGGTGTTGATCGTGAAGGTGCCGCCACGGAGCCGGGTGACGCCCTCGACCGTGAGTTTGCTCGTGCCGATCCCGGAAATTCTGGCGCCCATCGCGACGAGCACGGTGCAGAGGTCCTGGACGTGGGGTTCGCTGGCGGCGTTGAGGAGTGTGGATTCGCCGTCGGCGAGCGCGGCGGCCATCACGAAATTCTCCGTGGCGGTGACGGACATGTAGTCGGGCCAGTGACGCGCGCCCCGAAACCGCCGGGTCAACCGCAGGGTCAGGTCGCCTTGGTGGGAAATTTTTGCACCGAGGGACCCGAGGATCTCGAGGTGGGGATCCAGTTCGCGGATGCCGAGGGAACAACCCTTGGCGTTGGTGGGCAGCGTGATTTTTTTCATGCGCTGCAGCAGGGGGGCAAAGAGCAGGACCGACGACCGCATGCCCGACGGCAGTTCGCCCTCGAGCCGGCGCGGATCGAACGAGGAGTGATCGATCGCGATGGTGCCGGCCGGTTTGTCCCACGTGATGCGCGAGCCCTGCTCGCGGAAAAACGTGACGAGCTTCTCGACATCCGTGATCACGGGGACGTTGAGGAGCCGCACCGGTTCGTCGGTGAGCAGCGACGCGCAGAGAATCGGCAGCACCGAATTCTTGTTGCCGGACGGCGTGATGGTGCCGGAGAGCGGTTTGCCGCCGTTGACGATGAGATCGGCCATGGAGGGACTTGAGACCAGAGACTAGAGACCAGGGGACCAAAAGACTAAAACGAAAAAAGACCAAGGGACGCCGTGGTCCCTTGGTCTTTTGAAATCTGCCCTGGCGGACTTTTCAGATCGCGCCGCCGCCCTGCTGGCCCTCGGGGCGTGGCCCGCGTTCGCCGCCGTAGTTGCCGTCGCCGCGGTTACGACCGCGGCCGCCGCGCCGGCGTCGCCGGGAATCGCCGCCGTAGCTGCCGTCGCCGCGGGGTTCGCCGCCTTCGCCGCGAGACTGACCCTCGGGGCGCGGGCCACGCTGGTCGTCGCGATAGCCGCCTTGTCCACCGGGACCGCCCGGGCCGCCACGGCCGCGTCCGCCGCGATGACGGCGGCGTCCGTAGTCGTCCTGACCGCGGGAATCGCCCCGGTCGCGGTTGTCTTCCGCGCCGGAGGGCGCGGGGGCGGCGGGTTTCTTGCCGCCGAACAGACCCTTCAGCCAGCCCAGGAAGCCGCCTGATTTTTTCACCGGTTCGCTGGGAGCGGAGGGCGGGATGTACGGTTGGTTCTCGCGGGGTTCAAATTTGCGGTCATCACGACGCGGTTCACGCGGTTCGAACGGGCGGGCCTGGCGGGGATCCCGTGCTTCACGCGGGTCACGTGCCTCGCGCGGATCGCGGGGCTCGCGTGCCTCGCGTGGATCACGGGGCTCGCGTGGATCACGGGGCTCGCGCGGTTGGTTGCGTTCCCGCGAAGTCTGAAACGAAGGACGATCATCACGGCGCGATGCCGGCGCTTCGCCGGTGGCGGCCCCGCCGGGGTCAGCCCGGGGGGCTTCCCAGCGGACTTCTGAACGCCGGGTGTTTTCGGGCGGCAGGATCTTCAGTTCCGCTTTCTCCGTGCTGGCGACCGGCGCCGGGGCGACGGGTCGCTCGGCGATGGGCGTCGGGGCAGGCGGAGGAGTGGGTGCGGGCTCCATGGGAGCGGCGTGGGGTGCAGTCGCAGGGCTGGCCCGTTCGACCGATTCGACCGGCTCAGGGCTGGCCCGTTCGACGGGCTCAGGGCTGGCTGGTGCGCCCACGGAGGTCTCACCCGTGAACGGATTTTTGTATTCGCTCTTCGAGGTGATGACCTCGAGGGAGCTGGGTTTGTAGCCGCCGGAGGTGGCGGGGTTGCTGGCGGGGGCTGCGATGGCCGGACGTTTTCCGCGGGCGAGGCCGGAGCCACGCGTGGCGCCAAACGTTCCGAACGCGGGTGCGCTGCTGACGGCTGCCGCGGGCGCTGGGGCCGGGGCGGACAAGTCGGCGGGGGCCGGAGTGGGCGCACCTGACTTTTCTAGTTCTGACATGTGGATGTGTGTGTTGTGATGAAGGCGGCTCTTCGCGAGAACGCGGGAGAGCGCCGTGGTTGTGAGGGCACCCGGAGCGGGTGAGCGCTCGACGAATGCATGGAAGGGCGACCATCGCGGACCAGCCAGCGAGTGGCAAGAGGCAAGTACACGGGTGAAAATCCAGGGGTGCGTCTCGGAGTTGACGCTGCGAATTAGAGTGCGGGCTCAAGGAGGGGCGCTTGCCCAAGCGACCATGGTAATTGCAGCGTGGCGGCGGTTGGGCAGCCGCCGATCCGTCGGGCGCGCATTAACCGGCGTCGACTCGGAGATGCACCCAAAATCCAGTTGGCTTGGAGGCGGCCTGACGCATGCTCGCGGGTCATCCCTCTTCCCCTGCATGTCTGAAACACCCTCGCAACCGGGTTCCGTAGCCCCCCGTTTCCTCCCGCGGATCAATTCCCCGGCCTATCATCTGCTGCTCGCAGCGGTGGCCATCTTTGTCCTGGGGCCGCTCGGCGGTGTCTCGGCGGCGTTCATGAATTTCTCGATCGGCTTTTTCGTGGGAGGCCAGGTGCTGGCGGGAATCCTCGGGAGCACCGTGACGCTGTCCTACGGCCCCGAGGGCAAACACGGGGCGAATTACATCCAAACGATGGCCGCTTCGGTTGCCGGCATGTGCGGGATGGCGGTCCTGGTACAGGCGATGGTCTGGATGGGTCTGCCTCAGCCACCCACGTGGCAACTGGTGTTGTTTTTCACGAGCATCGGAATGTTCGGTGTGGGCGTGGGCATGCTCTACACGCCCGTCCTGGTCGACCGGATGCAGTTGAAATATCCGTCGGGCTACGCTGTGGCCAACATCCTCCGTGCGCTCACGGACCGGAACCTGCTCAAGATGTCGGTTAAGAAGCTCGGTACCGGCATGGCGACCGGTTTCGTGGGTGGCCTGGCCGCGTTGAAGATTCCCGCGGTCGGGGCGATCAGCCTGTCGACCTCGACGTTTGGGGCGGGCCTGATTGTTGGCGCGCGGCTGGCGTTGCCGGCGTTGGTGGTGGCGTTGATCGGAATCTGGCAGCGGCCACATCTGGTCGAGATGGGCTGGCTGGAACCCGGCGCGCCCTTTCGCAAGATTGGCTTTGTGATTGCGCTCGGCACGATTCTGGGGGCGGCCGGGCTCGATATCACCTTGATCCTGATCGAGGCGGTGCGGCGGTTCCGCGACAAGACCGCAGCGCCGGAAAAGCCGGCCGACGACTGGAAGCGCGTCAATGTCTACCGTTTGATCGCCTGGGTCGTTTTTTGGGGCGCGGCCATTGTGGTCGTTGGCAGCTCCGTACTGCAACAGCCGATGTTTTTCCTGCTGGTGGCAGTGGGGCTGAGTTTTCTGTTTGTGCTGGTCAACGGGATCTCGCTGGGCATCTCCGACTGGAATCCCATCTCGAGCGCGTTCGTGATGACCGTGTTCATCATGGCGGCGCTGGGCTTGCGGGATCCATCGGTTGGGCTGATGTGTGGCGCGATCCTGCTCATCGCCTGCAGCGTGGGCGGTGATATGCAGCAGGATCGCTCCACCGGCTGGCGGCTGGGCACGAACCGCGTCGTGCAGTTTCGCTATCAGGTCATCGGCATCGTGGTCGGCGCGGTGCTGGCGGTGGTCCTGGCCAGGGTTTTCATGAGCGCCTATCCCGTGCTGCAGGCTGATCAATTTGCCAACAGCAAGCTCGAGGGGGCCGCGCAATGGCAGTCCGCGATGACCTATAAATTTGTCGGGGCGCTCCGGGGCATCACCACTTCGCAACCGCATGTGATGAAGGCGCTGCAGTTGGGCATCGTGATTGGACTGGGCATCGAGATTGCCCGCAAACTTCTCAAGCGCAGCCGGGGTTATCAGGCGTTCATCGCTGGTTCAACGGCCGGGCGGGTGACCGGGTTCTCGGTCGATGCCTTTCTGCTTTCCAGTCCCTATGCTTCGTCGTTCGGCGGTTTCGTCGAACTGCCGACGGTGTTGTGGTGGGCGGCTGGCGGCATTGGCGGATCGCTCTTTGATGTGGTGCAGGCGAAGATCAAAGCCGGATCTCCGCAACGCGGCGAAGCCGAGTTGCCGGCCGACATGGGTACGATGTCCCTGGTTGGCGGCGGCCTGATCGCCGGCGACTCGCTCGCCGCCCTCACGGTCGGCATCTACGGCCTGGTGACCACGGTGTTTTGAGGGGCGGACGGTCGACTGAAACTAAGTCGTCGCTGCAGCCTCTCCGGTGGCGGTGCTGGCCGAGCGGGCGGGCGTGGGCTGCGCCGCCACATCGCGGTCTGCGCGCGCCGGGTCGTTGAGGACGAGCGGATCGTGGCTGGACCGCGTCAGTGACCGACGGGAATTGGGAAAACTGTCACGCCTTCGCGGGCGATCTTCTCCCGGAGGCGTTCATTGGTCGTTTGTTCGGTGCGCACGACGTCGAGTCGCGCCAGTGCGCCGTCTTTGCCGCTCGCCCACGCGACCTTGACGCCGGGCGCGAAGCTGAGCGCGTCGAAACCCGGCAGTGGCGCGGGGCCCGCCAGCGGCGTCCAGCTCCGGCCGTCATCGGCCGACGTATCGGCACCCTGGGGACCGACCGTGATGAGCGACCTGCGTGTCCCCGGCACGTATTTCACCGCCGACCGGAAACCTGACAGGCCCTGCTCCTTCACGAGCGTCCACGTCCGGCCGCCATCGCTGGTGATGGCGACATTGGCGACGGCGGCTTTCTCTTGTTGGTAGTCTCCGCCGACGATCACACCGTGATTGCTGTCGCGAAACGCCACCGAGAAAATTCCGGCCGATCCACTGGCTGCGACCGGCGTCTCCACGACCGTCCACGTTTTGCCGCGATCGCCGGTGTGCAGCACGCGGCTCTTCGTGCCGGCGCCGGTGCCGATCCACGCGTGGTCCAGGCCAACGACGGCGATATTCGATCCGCTCGCCGCAAACGCGCCTTCATTGGGCAGAGCCGGCGGGAGCGCGCGGTCCGGCACCTTCGCCCAAGTTGTCCCGCCGTCTGCCGTGATCAGAATCTGAAAGTGCCCGTCGATCGAGTCGCCGATCACCAAACCGTGCTCGGCATCCCAAAACGTCATCGCATCGTAAAATCCCCTGGGATCCTGATTCGTGAACTGCAGCGTCCAACGGGCGCCGGCGTCGGTGGTCTTGTAAATCCGCGACGCGGTGCCCTCGCCGATGCTCAGGACGTACGCGGTTCGCGCGTCGATCGCGTCGATGTCACGAAAATCCAATGGTGCCGTCGCCGTCTCGCCCGGCGGGGTCAGTCTTGTCCACGTCGCGCCGCCGTCCACGGTCCGCAGCACCGTGTTGGCGGAGCCGCTGGCCCACGCCACCTTTTCACTGACAGCACTCACGCCGCGCAGTCGCGCGGTGCTTCCGCTCGTTTGCATTGTCCACCCCGGCGCGGCCGGTGGATTGGGATCAGCCGCGATGGTGGCAAATACGAAGAAGCCGATCGACGGGAGCAGGGATTTCATGGGATGGATTTGGCGCGAACTGCGCGGGCGCGGACCAACCACACCCTTACACGGCGCGCTGCAAGACTTCCTCCAGTTCCTCGTTGGCGAGCCTGATCGGATTGGCCTGCATGCTGCTCGCGTGCGCGGCGGCGGAGACAATTGCGGAGAAATCGGTCCGCGTGACGCCGAAAGCGGAAAGCGGGCGGATGCGGAAGTGGGCGACGAGTGACTCGATCCAGCGCACGCCGTCATCGGCGGTGGCGTCGTTGGTGCCGGTCAGGAGGCGCGCCACGTCGTCGTACCGCCGGAGCGCGTCGTTGCCGGGGGCGCGGGCGCGGAGCGCGTGCAAATTCGCCGCCATCACGGGTGGCAGGAGGGCGGCGCAGATGGCGCCGTGGGGCGCGGGAAACATGCCGCCGATCGGGCCGGCAAATCCGTGCACGGCGCCGAGGCCGGCGTTGGCGAGCGCGAGTCCGCCAAAGAGGCTGGCGAGCGCCATGTCTTCCCGCGCCGCGGCATCCTGGCCGTCGTCAAAGGCGCGGCGCAACGATCGCGCGGCCCGCCGCAGGCCATCGACACACAAGGCATCGGTGAACGGCTGCGCCCGGCAAGACGTGTACGGTTCGATCAACTGGGTCAGGGCGTCGAGGCCGGTGCGGGCGGTGATCGCGGGTGGCAGGTCGTAGGTGAGCTCCGGATCGACGAGCGCGATCCGGGGCAGCAGGGAGGAGCTGCGCAGACTCACCTTCACGTGATGGGGCGGAGAAAACAGGACGGCGTTGCGCGTGACCTCGGCGCCGGTGCCGGCAGTGGTGGGAATCGCGATACAAGGCATTCCGGGGCCGGAGAGTGGTTGGGCCCGGCCGATGACCTCGAGATAGTCGAGCAGTTCACCGCCGTTGGTGAGCAGCGCGGCGATGGCTTTGGCGGCGTCGAGCGCGCTGCCGCCGCCGAGGCCGATCACACAGTCGCAGCCGGCCGCCCGGGCTTGGGTGATGCCGCGGCCGATGTCGTCGGTCGAAGGCTCATGCGTGATGGTGAAAGACGTCGTGGCAATTTTCGCGGTCGCCAGCAGTTCGAGCAACCGGGCCGCGCGGCGCGGGTCGCGGCCTGTGACGACCAAGGCATGGCGGCCGAGTTCGCGGGCCAGGCGGCCGACGTCGGCGAGGGTGCCGGGGCCGAAGACGATGCGACCGGCAGTGGCAAATTCGAAGCGCATAGGATTTTGGCGGCCAAAATCCTTAGTACCCGGAATCGTCGGGGTAGAGGTTGGCGAATTTCACGCTGGTGCGGGGCGTCGCCATCATGGGGGCGACGGCGTCGCGCCAGGCGGCATAGTGGGCGGTTTCCTTGTGCGCAGCGGGTGCGGCGGGGGTGCGGTAGGCCTCGACGAGCACGAAGCGGGTTGGATCATCGGCTTGCTGCACAACATCGAAACGCGCCATGCCGGGTTCCTGCACGCTGGCCCGGGCATTGGCGAGGGTGGCGGCCTGAAAGGCCGCCACGTGCTCCGGTTTAACGTGAACGTGGACGTGGACGACGAGCATGATGAAGGAGTTTGTCGGCAGCGGATCAATGACGGCAGGGAAACTTGGTAGCTTGGCGGAGGTGCGAACCGGCGGTTTCGACAAACTCTTAATAAGAGTCCGGGCCGACGTCGAGCGCGAGCAGCGTCTTCGGAAGTGAGGTGAGTCGAATCTCCGGTTCCGCGGTGGCGTCTCCGTCGACCGCGAGCGGGAATCCCCGCAGCTGCGAAACGACAAGTTTCCCTTGCCGGGAGCGGGTGTCTGGCGTAGCGATGCCATCGTTCTACAAATGACAGGAACCAACTTAAGGCCTATGAAAACACGACTCCTCACCCTTGCTTTGCTTTGCTCATTCACGCTCATTGGCACCGCGTTGGCGCAGGCGCCCGGCGGCAAGACGGGAGACAAGAAGGCGCCGCCCCCGAAGACCCCGGCGGATCTCGCCTTTGATGCATTTAACACTGCGCGCAATGCGCCGGGGGTGAAGGATCAGGCACAGTTTCAAAAGGTTATCTCTGCCGGGTTGGCCTACCTCTCGGAGTTTCCAACGATCGGGCGCGTGAACGACGTTGTCAGAGACCTGGCGTTCTACGGCAACTTGATTGACAAGAAACAGGCGGCGTTGCGGACGTCCTATCTCTCGTTTCTCAAGCTGGACGTCACCAATCTGCGCTACAAGGACGGGGTGAGCGACAACACCAAGGCGGCGCTGGCGGCGGTGGACGCCGCGGTGGCGGACCTCGAGGTGCGCGATGCGTTCAACCGCGATACTCTCGCCAATTTCAGGGAAAAGCTTGATGCGCTCAATGAGACCCCGGGTGCCGGGCGTTTCCTGGCCGACCGCGAAAAATCCTACTCGCAGATCCTCACCGTGGGCACTTCGCTCGCCAAGGCGGAGGAGCACCTGAAAAAACTCCTCACGCACAAAGACAAGGGAGTCGCCGGGATGGCCCGCTCCGAACTCAATCTGGTGGAGGTGAAAAAGGTGCCGTATGCGTTCGCGTTCACGGCGTTTGACGGCAAGCCAGTCGATTTCGCGCAACTCCGCGGGAAGGTCGTCGCGCTGTATTTCTGGAGCAGCACAAACAAGGGCTCGTTGGGGAATCTCGATGCGATTAAACAAATCCATTCGGACTACCGGAAAAAGGGCTTGGAAGTCGTGACAGTCTGCTTCGACAAAGAGGAGGATCGCGAAAAAGTCGGGAAGGCGATCAAGGAAAACCGGATCACCTGGCCGGTGCATTTTGATGGGAAGGGTTCCAAGGCGGAATTCGCGACCAAACTCGGGATAACCGACGCGTCGCGGCTCCTCGTTTTCGACCAGAAGGGAATGCTGCAACACACCATGCAGGGGATCAACCTGACGATTAACCTGCCGGTCAACCAACTGGAATTACAGGTGAAGCGGATGCTCGGGATCAAGTAAGTCACGTGGAGCAAACCTCGGTCGTCGCCGGTCCCACTGGCACTCCAGCGCTGAAACTGGCGGCGACGACTGATCTCGCGGAGCGTTTCGGAGGGCTGGCCCGCCTGCTCGGTCAGGCCGCGTTCGAACGGTTGGCGGCGGCGCATGTGTGCGTGGTGGGGGTCGGCGGCGTGGGTTCGTGGATCGTCGAGGGGCTCGCGCGCAGCGGGATCGGCGCGCTGACACTCGTGGATCTCGATGATGTCTGCATCACGAATGTGAACCGCCAGTTGCCGGCGCTTGATGGGCAGATTGGGCGCCCGAAGGTGACGGTGCTCGCCGAGCGCGTGCGGTTGATCAATCCGATGTGCCGGGTCGAGGCCGTGCGGGAATTCTTCACCGCCGACTCCGCCGGACGGCTGCTGGCGCCGCGGTTCGATTTCGTGATCGATGCGGTCGATCGAATGAAACACAAGGCGCTGCTGATTGCGGGAGCGCGGGAGCGTGGGATACCGCTGCTGACGATTGGCGCCGCGGGGGGACGCAGCGATCCGACGAAGATTCGGGCCGGCGACATCGGCGAGGCGGGGGACGAGTTGTTGCGCCAGGTGCGAAAACGGCTGCGGCGCGACTATGGTTTTTCCTCGGGGGAGCAACGCGGCATCACGCGGATGGGAGTGCCGTGTGTCTGGTCCGACGAGCAGCCGGTTTTTCCGTGGGCGGATGGGACGTGCGGTCGGGTGCCCGAGCCGGGCAGCAGCCTGAAGCTCGACTGCGAAAGTGGTTTCGGGAGTGCGGTGTTTGTCACGGGGGCTTTTGGTTTTGCCGCAGTGGGAGAGGTGGTGCGGCGCATGGTCATTCTCAAGGGTGGCCCCAAGGTGCCGGTGGGGTCTTCACCGGTTGGGTAAGGTCGAATTCCACGCGAAAGCGGCGGCCCTCGGCCGCGCGGACCAGACGGTAGTTCAGGGTCTTGCCTGGCCCAATGCTGAACGACCACACGTTGGTTTTCGCTGCCGGGATAAGTTGCGCGGTGAATGCGTCGGCGGGAAAATCCTGCAGGATGGCGGAGCCTGCGTTCGTGGTGTCGCCGCCGTACTGCGTTACCTTGTCGGCGGTGCCGTCCGCGTGCCGGTGGTCGTGCTTGAGTCGCAGGCCGGAGGCGGTGCGCGTGATCACCCAGGTGCGCGAGCGGTTGTCTCCGACGTGGAAGGGGATTTTGATTTCGTTTTCGCTGCAGGCGCGCACATGCATGACAAGCGCCTGGCCCTTGAACTGGGCGTCGGTCGCGCTGGTGCTTTCAGTGATCTGGCCGGCAAACGACTTCCCGCAGAGGGCGCGGAGTTCCCGCCAGAACGCCTCTTGTTCCGGCGGAAGCGCGGTGGAGGTCAGCGGAGCGAGGAAGGCGAGAAGGGCGAGCAGGCGCATGGCCACGTACGCTGAATGGGTCGCCGGCATCGTCAACAACGCGCAGTCCCCGAAAGTCTTGCAATGCGGTACCGCAACCCTCCTCCGGCGGGCAAGCTGGTCTTCCCATTTTTACTTCACATCTTTTTGCATCAATGCATGGCCCCGTGCCTGCGAGTTTCCGAACTACCCCACGGATTCAAGGCGCATAGGGATTAACCGGATCGCATCCTTGGGCGCTTTGAATCCATGGGGATTTCCAGTCGAAATGCGTTTCTACTCTAGGGAGTAAATCACCAATCGGTGAGAGTAGGGGCGTGGCTTGTCCACGCTCGCCAGTTTCCCGCCACGTTTGAACTTGCGGGCGTGGACAAGCCACTCCCCTTCCTCTCAACTGAATCGTTGGCTAAGCGGACTGAAGAGCCGGTGAAAGTTCTCTTCCACCCTTCCGGCCAACGACGCGACTGAGATCTGTCGGATCTCCGCGAGACCGGCGTAGGCGGCGTTGATATTGGCCGGATGGTTGAGCTCGGTGCCGTCGGCGAGCGGCGGCAACGCATGGGTCCGCCGTGTCGCGGGCAGTGGCATCGCGGGAGCGTCGGTTTCCACGAGCAGGCGATCGAGCGGAAGCGTCGCGAAGACCTCCGCGTGGCGCCGGGCGCGGGTTGTGGCCCGCACCTGGTCAGGCTCCGCGGAACCGGCAGCGACGGCGGCCGGAGACGTCTTGTCATCCATTAGATGACAAGATGATCGGGCCAGGAAATTGCCGTTGAAGGAAAAATAGGCGCCGAGGGCGGCGAATTCGCGGGCGAGTTCGGCGGAGCCGGAGTAGGCATGGAGAAGGAAGCCGCGCGGAGGGAGCGGGGTCTGGCGCAGGGCGCCAACGAGGGCACCCCAGGCTTCGAGGCAATGAATTGTCACGGGCAGGTTGCGCTCGGCGGCGAGGGTCAGCTGCCAGGTGAAGGCGGCGAGTTGTTCGTCGAGCGGGGCGCGACGCAGGCCGGCGAGGCGCGGATCGTCGGGGCGCGCGCGGTCGAGGATCCAGCGGTCGAGGCCGATCTCGCCGACGGCGGCGCCGGGTTTTGCGTCGAGGGTGCGCTGGAGTGTCTCGCGCCAGCACGGGGTGGCGTTGCCGACGTCCCACGGGTGCAGGCCGTAGCTCGGCCGGACGAAAAGGAAACGCGAGGCGAGGGAGGTGACGGCCGGCCAGTCGGCCTCGCAGGTGCCGTTGACGACGGCGCCCGCGAGGCCGGCGGCCGCGCAGTCGGCCGCGATGCGTGCGAGATGCGGCTGGAGCCACTCGTCCTGCAGGTGATTGTGCGCGTCGTAGTACACGGGTGGACAACGCCGGATAATTCAGTTGGCGGTCTGGGCGAAGTCCCGGATCGCGGCGCGGGCGGAGGCGAGGCCGTGGCGGCGGGTCGGGGACAGATGCTGGATCACACCCACGGCTGCGAGGGGATCGACCGCGCTGGCGGCGATTTCGGCGGGTGAAAGGCCGCTGAAGAACTCGCAGAGCAGCGCCAGGAGTCCGCGCACGACGGGGGAATCGGCGTCGGAGCGAAACTCGCAGCGTCCGTCGCGCATTGCGCCGATGAGCCACACGATGGACACGCAGCCGGGGACGCGATGGGCATCGAGGCGATCGCCGGCAGGCAGGGGAGGGATGCGTTTCGCGCGGTCGACGATGAACGCGAGCCGTTCCTGCGGGTCGTCGAACGGCTCGAGCTCGGCGACTAGTTGCGCGAGTTTTTGAGCGGGAGGCACGAGGTCAGGCTGCGCAGCGACGCTCCCGGAGCAAGTCTGGGTGGGGCGCACGTTCTGATGGCTTGCGGAGCATGCGGCAGCGAACGGGTTTCCGGTAGCGCGGCGCGACGTTCGATCGGCAGTGAGACCGATCGGCCCAGTTCACCTTTGATTCTCTCCGGGTCGCATACCCCGAAGCTTGCTTCGGCTTGGTTGGAAGTAGGAGCGGCTTTACGCCACGAAAGATTGGCAGGACGAGAAATCGCGGGGTAAACCCGCTTGTCTCCTGCAGTCTCCGGCAAATGCCCCGCCGCTTGCGACGGGGATGTTTACTTCGGAGGGCTGCGCGTCGTCGCAGCCGCCGCCTCGATCTGAAGAAACGGCGCCGACAAAGCGGCGCCCTCCGAAAATCCACCTGGGACCCTCAGCGTGCAGATGCGCCTCCCGGGTTCGCGCGACATTTTTTCGCTCGCACACGTTTGCGGCCGCTCGTTGCGGTTGCGGCTAAGCGCCGGCGGCGGGTGGGGGCACCCGCACTGCCGTTGGCTGCGGCGCGGCCAAATCCTAATTGAAGAACATCGCCTCGTTGGACTGGAAGAGGGCGTGGGCCAGCTTCGTCCACGCATCAAGCGGAGTGAGGTTGTCGTAGACGCCACCAATCTGGGTGTTGAACCGGCCCTGCTGCTTCGGGTTCATGGCTTTCTTGGCGGCGATGCGGGCATCGCGGGCGGAGAGTTTTTCCGGGGGCAGGTCGGCGAGGAGCTTCACTTCGGTGCCGGCGGGATTGGCCTTCACGTAGCGGAGACCGAGAGCGACCTCCGGTTGTGTGGGCCAGCGCTGGAAGATGGCGAGGTAGAGCAACGTCACGCGCTCCTCGTCGGACTTGACTTCGGCAAACGCGGGACGGTCGACGAGCTTGCGCGCGGTTTCGATGACCATGGGGCTGTTCATGAGGAACAGCGCCTGCTGGGGCACCAGCGTCTCGTAGCGACGGCCCGAGGCGACGTCGGGGCTGGGGAAGTCGAACTGGGTGAGCAGTTCGGGCGGGTTCGTGCGATCAATCAGCGTATAGACCGCGCGGCGTTTGGCGAAACCGTCGCTGCTGATCGCGACGGGTTTTCCGCCGTGGGTCCGGTCGAGCTCGCCGGTGATGGCGAGGAGGGAATCGTGCAGCTCCTCAAAATCCATCCGGCGAAGATTGTAGCGCCAGAGAAGCTGGTTGTTGGGATCCAGCACGGCATAGGACGGGTTGTTGAGGCTGCTCTGTTGGTAGGCCGCACTCAGGACGATCAGGCGGTGGAGTGCCTTGATTGACCACTGTTGCTCGACGAAGGTGGCCGCGAGCCAGTCGAGCAGCTCGGGGTGCGTCGGAGTCGACGACATGTTGCCGAGGTCGTCGGGCGTGGCGACGAAGCCGGCGCCCCAGTGTTGCTGCCATATCCGGTTTACGAGCACGCGGGCGGTCAGCGGGTTTTTGGGGTCGGCGATGGCCTGGGCGAGCTGAAAGCGACCGGAGCCCTCGTGCCACTCGGGGCGTTTCTTCGGATCCGGCGAGAGGATTTCGAGAAAACGCCGCGGCACGCGATCACCCTTGTTCGCGGCTTCGCCCCGGAGGAGCACCTCATAGTCGCGCGAGCGCGGTACATCGGCGATCGCGTTCCCGCGCGCGGGCGCGCCGGGGTGCTGCGCCTCAAGCGTGGCGATGTCACGATGCAGTTCGCGTTCCGTGCGCTGCATCTGCTGCCGCGCCTTCGGATCGATCCTGGCGGCGACCGCCTTGTCCTTGCTTTTCCCCTTGGTGCCGCGAACCGCGCGTTGGAATTCTTCGCGCTGGGCTTTGAGTTCCGTCTCCCGCTTCTGAAGGGCGGCCGATTTTTCCAGGTATTCGAGGTAGTCGGCAGTCTGGGGCACCTTGGCCTGGAGGGTCGGGAGCGACGTGGGGACGACGCTGTTGGCGAACACGCCGTAGAGCGAATAGTAGTCCTTGGTCGGAATCGGATCAAACTTGTGATCGTGGCAGCGGGCGCACGACACGGTGAGGCCGAGGAACGCCTTGGTGGTGACGTCAATCTGGTCGCCGATGATGTCGTCGCGCCGTCCGTTGAACTGGTTGCCGAGAGTCAGGAAACCCATCGCGGCGAGCGGCCAGCGGTTGTCCGTGGTGGGGTCGGCCTTGGCTTTGGGCTGCCGTTCCCGCACGCGTTGCAGGACATCGCCGGCGAGTTGGGCGAGGACGAACTGGTTGTAGGGAAGGTCGGCGTTGAACGCATCGATGACCCAGTCGCGATAGGTCCAGGCGTGGGGGAAGCGATTGTCCTCCGTGCCCTTGGCGTCGCCCTTGGTGTCGGAATACCGGGCGACATCGAGCCAGTAGCGCGCCCAGTGCTCGCCGTATTGCCGGGAGGCAAGGAGGCGATCGACGACTTTCGCGAAGGCGTCGGGCGAGGTGTCCTTCACGAAGGCCTGGACGTCGACCGGGTGCGGCGGCAGGCCGATCAAGTCGAAGTAGATGCGGCGGATGAGGACCGTTTTTTCGGCGGGCGAGTTGGGCGCCATGCCACCGGCTTCGAGCTTCGCGAGGACAAAATTATCCACCGGGTTCTTGAGCCAGGCGGCGTTTTGTACCGCGGGCACCGCGGGCTTCTTGACGGGCTTGAACGCCCAGTGGTTCCTGCCCACGCCGCTGTAGGCGAGGGAGCTGCCCTGGGCGACGCTGGAACGGGGATCGGGTGCGCCGCGCCGGACCCACTCGGTGAGATCGGCGATTTGCTGGTCGCTGAGTTTCTCGCCCTTGGGCGGCATCTGCAGATCCTCGTCCTTGTAGCGGACGGCCTGAATGAGCAACGATTCGTCGGGCTTGCCGGGGACGATGGCCGCGCCGGTGTTACCGCCCTGGAGGAGCGCCTCGCGGGTCTCGAGGAGCAGTCCGCCCTTGACCTTGTCGGCCTCCTTGCTGTGGCACTTGTAGCACCTGTCGATCAGCAGCGGGCGGATTTTCGCTTCAAAAAACTGGAGATCGGCCGGCGCGATGGGTTTGGCGGGGGGATGGCCGGCGGGCAGGTCGGCGGCGCGGAGCGTGGCGAGAAACGCGAGGGTCGCGAGCAGGCTCGCTCCCATCCGGGGTAAGTGCTGAAGGGGACGCATGGCGGGTTACGCGAGGATTGGTTTCACGACATTGCCCGCCACATCGGTCAGACGAAAATCGCGACCGTTGAACCGATACGTGAGCTTGGTGTGATCAAGGCCCAGGCAGTGGAGAATCGTCGCGTGGAGATCGTGTGGATGAACCTTGTCGTGGATCGCGGCCAGGCCGAATTCGTCGGTCGCGCCGTGCACGGTGCCGCCCTTGATGCCGCCGCCGGCGAGCACGACCGAGAAGGCCTTGGCGTTGTGATCGCGGCCGGCCTTGTCGGCGTCGTTGCTGTTGCGGTCGCGCGTCGGTTTGCGGCCGAACTCGCCGCCCCAGACGACCAGCGTCGAATCGAGCAGGCCACGCTGCTTGAGATCGTGGAGGAGGGCGGCGAGCGGCTGGTCGATTTCACCGGTCTTCTGCCGGATGCGCGTCTCCAGATCCTGGTGATGATCCCAACCAGTGTGCCACACCTGCACGACGCGCACGCCGCGTTCGACGAGGCGGCGCGCGATGAGCAGCTGTTTGCCCTGTTCGCTCGATCCATAGGCCGCGCGCGTGTCGTCCGACTCCTTGTTGATGTCGAAGGCATCGAGGGACTCGGCCTGCATGCGAAACGCGATCTCGTAGCTTTCGAGGCGCGTCTCGAGGGCGGCATCGCGCTGGAGGTTCTTGGCGTGGATCTCGTTCAGCTGATGAACGAAATCGAGCTGCCGGCGCTGTTCGTTCTTCGAGACGTAGGTGTTGCGGATGTTCTGAATCATCTGCGGCACGGAGGGCGCCTGCGTGTTGATGCTGGTGCCCTGGTAAACGCCGGGCAGAAACGCCGCCTGGTAGTTCGCGGCGCCGCCGGGCGGAAGGCCGCTGCCGCGGAGCGCGATAAAGCCGGGGAGATTCTGGTTTACCGTGCCGAGACCATAGACGAGCCAGGAACCCAGGCTGGGTTTGGCGATGCGCAGCGAGCCGGTGTTCATGAACACCGTGGCGACCTCATGGGCGGGAATGTCCGTCCACATCGAGCGGATGACTGCGAGGTCGTCGGCATGCGCGGCGGTCTTGGCGAAGAGGCTGCTGATCTCGAGGCCGCTCTGGCCGGACTTGGCGAAGGTGAACGGTGAACCCATCGCGACGCCGTCGTTGCCGATGGTCTTGCCGTTCATCCGGGCGAGGGTCGGTTTGGGATCCCAGGTGTCGAGGTGCGACGGCGCGCCCTGGGCGAAAATGTGAATGACGGACCTGGCCTTGCCGGGGAAGTGAGCCGGGCGCGGGGTGAGGGGACCGCTGGCGGGTTTCGCCTTGGCCGGGGCGGCGGCCAAATCGCGCGGATCGAGCAGGCCGGCGAGTGAAAGCGCGCCGAGACCCATGCCCATGCGGTTGAGAAACTGGCCGCGGGTCAGGAAGTAGTCCGCGAGGTCGGTCGAGATGCCCTGACACGTTTGGTGGTGGTGATCGTGAAATGCAGGCGAATGGAACGATTCGTCGGGGGTGGGCATGGGGGGCAATTTCGTTGAAGTGGGTGGGCCGGACAACTCCCGCCAAGACGTCGGCCGTCGAGAGCGGTTTCGCCGAAATATCCAGATTGGAGAGGGGTTGATAATGAGCAAACGGCTGACGCCGCGCGTGGCAATGCCTTTGCGCGGGAGATTGCCGGCAGTGCTCAAATTTCCGGACTCAACGAATGGTGGAAGCGGGCCCGCCGCGTCTTGCGCGGTGCACAAAAGCGGGCACGGCATTTTCCACGCGATGCGCCGTGCGCTGCCCGCCAGCATGGAAGGAGGTCATCCCGAGTGCATTGGTAAAAGGTAAAGCATGACCCTTTTATGAATTGTTCTCAAATCCGCCCATTGCTTGCAACGGGCTCCACCGCTCATTGCATCGTCGGCTCAGGCCAGCGCTGGCATCGGGCAGTCGAGCGCGGCGGCGATTGCGCGCAGCAACTCGGCCTCCGTAATCAGGATCTGGCCGTCGGCACCGACCGTGTGCGCGGCGGCCGTCAGCGTCCGCTGCTTGATCGGAAAACTTGCGGCGGCGAGTTTGTCCAGCGCACCATCCATCCGCGCCAGGGTTGCGATGGATTCGTCGAGGTACTGGAGCCGCGACTCGATCGACACGAGTTGCCCGGCACCGGCGGCAAAGGCGTGTTGCGCGTTATCCGGATCCGAAGTCGCGGCGCGCGCGAGGACGGAGAGGACGACGGAAATCTCGTCGGCGACGGCGTGGAAGGAATGATACTGCACCACCGCGGCACCGGGCGTCCGGCCGATGGCGAGCGCGTGGACGAGCAGCTTTTGCAGCGCAAACTCGTACGTGGAAACTTGCGCGTCGGCGTGGACCAGTTCGTCGAGAGTATCGAGGAAGGCGGAGAGCGAGTCGGCCGGGATGCCGCGCAGAACGGGAAGCGCGAGGTGCAGCAGCGGCAGTCGGTGCTCCGGGCGGACGGCGAGAAGCGCCGGTTCGAGCGCCGCGAGCCGTTGCCGGGAGTCGGCGCCGGACTTGGTCGCCACGATTTCCCGCTGACGTGCGCGCAGGGCGGGGGCCGGCGCCAGCAGCAGGCCAAACACGAGGACGGGCGCGGTTTCGGCGGTGCGCGCGGCCTCGCGCAACGTGGCCGGCACGGAGGCGAGGAGGAGCTGGGCGTTGGCGAGCTGAGCCGGAGACACGGTGCCAACGTTGGCGACAGCGGTGGTGGCGGCGGCGGGTCGGAATCTGGGCGGCGGGGAGGGGGGCCGTCCGGGCGCGAGGCCGGCGGACACGAACGACTCTTGCGCGACGTCGACCATCTGCGGCGGTTTGAAATGCTGTCCGTCGAAATGCGGATCGATGGCTCGAATCCGTTCGTCCAACGGCGGGTGCGTCGCCCACAGGCCGTCGAACGCGGATCGAAATCCTTGTGCGAAGAAGAAGTGTCCGATGGCGGCGCCCTTGTCGGAATTAATCGCCGACCCAAGGGCGTAGCCGCCAATCTTCTTGAGCGCACCGGTGAGCCCGGTCGGATTCCGCGTGAACTGGACCGCCGAGGCGTCGGCGAGGTATTCCCGTTGCCGGGAGACCGCCGACTGGATCAGCCGCCCAAAGAAATAGCCCACGTAACCGACAATCATCACGGCGAGGCCGATGGCTGCGAGGCCGAGGATGGGGCCGAGGCCCTTGCGATTTCCGCTGACGCGCAGGCGCGATCGAAAGATGCCGTGCAGGATCGTCCGACCGATCAGCCCGATCAGCAGGATGCCGAAAATGATCGATGAAAGTCGCACATTGAGGCGCATGTCGCCATTCAGGATGTGGCTGAATTCGTGGGCCACGACGCCCTGGAGTTCATCGCGCGACAATTTTTCGAGAGTGCCGCGGGTGACGGCCACCACGGCGTCGTGCGAGGTCAGTCCGGCGGCAAACGCGTTGATGGCCGCCTCGTCATCGAGGAGGTATACCGCCGGCACGGGCACGCCGGAGGCGATGGCCATTTCCTCGACGACGTTGAGGAGCTGCCGCTCGCGGGGTTGCACTGTGCCTGGCTCGATGCGGCGGCCGCCCACGCTTTCCGCCACGGCGGCACCGCCGCCCCGGAACTGGTTCCATTTATAGAGCGATCCGAGCCCGACGATCACGACCGTGCCGAGCGCGATGGGCCCCAACAGGCCCGGCCGCCAATACCGCTGGGCCCGGGCTTCGACGGGAGGCAGGCCGAAATCGTCGCCGGTCTCGCGGCGGTTGTCCTCCACGTGGAGCACGAAGAAAAGCGCGGCGACGTAGCCGGCGAGAATCGTGCCGAGAACGGCCAGGGAAAACAGCGCGACGAGCCGCGACGTGCGTTTCCTGGCGCGGGCCTGCGCTTCGAAAAAGTCCATGTGGGCGGAATGGTGAAACGAGATAGGAACTGACACGGCCCGGCACCAAGACGGGTTGCTCTGCGTAGAGCCTACTGCATGAAAGTACGTACAATCACCTACCGCCACAAAAAACTCGTGATTTGCAACAGGAAATACCGCTCACGTATAAGAATAATCGTTTGTTGGCTTAGGGTTCTTTTCTGCGACAGTTTTCAGTGACCATATGAACCATCATATCCTCATACGAAAAGAGTTCCGCACCGATTTTAGAAACGCGTTTTCCCTCGGTGCTGGAATCGTTGTAATTTTCAGTCTGGGTGCTTGTTCATCGATTACACCGACGCCAATCGGGAAAAAAGAAATTCTTGAGTCAAGCCGGCAGGCCGCGTGAGGTGGACCCCTCTGATTAGACAGTTGGGACGTGAAAGTTAGTTATGAGATAAGGGTGGAGGACAAGTGTGAAAGCGAGGGAGGGGTGCTGGGGAGCGCAGCTCCCTGCCAGTCTGTGTATTGAAGATATGAATATATC
>SXGU01080362.1_pt1 | contig 41457 bp, 57 predicted proteins | sample 3174531 | NCBI WGS metagenome assembly SXGU01 (sample SAMN11356863, study PRJNA531348) | freshwater metagenome | isolation source: freshwater sample F1-140 | place: China: Fuxian Lake, Yuxi | collected 2017-12-25 | reverse complement strand
CGGGTCAGGCCGGAAGGCGTCGAACAGGTCGTGGATGTTCACGGCGTATCCTCCTTGCTCAAATATTCCAGTTCGTGCAGAACGGGAGCCACGTCACGGATCATCCTCAGGATGATTATGCCCTCTGCCCTGTTCGCCGTTTTCATCGTTTCTCGCAGATCTGCCAGAAGCTGGGCGGCGCATTGGGCGGCTTTCGTCATGTTCTCATTCATATCGTGGCATCCTCAATTTCGGCCTGCCGGGATACGGCCCGCGTCGCCGCGTCCATCTTGGCGGATCTCCAGCCGTTACAGGCGGTGTTATAGGCTCTCTCCCCGCCCCGGATGAGCAGGTTGAGATGGTCCCGTGCGTCGCGGAACATTCGGCGCATGGCAGGGTCATATACGGGATACTCCCCGTCCTCGATCTGTTCCATTAGCCGGGCAAAATTACACGCCGCTCGTCGGAACAGGACGGAACGCGGGATATGTTTCTGATCTGGCGGATCTGGCCGGTCGGTTGGGTCCGGGATCATTTCGTCACCTCCACAGGCGCGACTTCCTCTCCGATACTGAGGATTTCGGATGTGGTCATTCCGAGGGCATCCGCAATTCGGGACAGGTTCCCGATCAGGATGTCGTTTGCTCCACTTTCCCATGCGCAAATTTGGCGATTGGTGAATGTGGGCTTGCACGACCTTGCGAGGTCGTGCGTAGAAAATCCGCGCTTTTCGCGGGCGATACGCAATTTCAGGCCGATAGTCATTAGGTTCCTTTCGTTATGGATGAATTGCGACCTGATGAAATATAATTCTTTTAATCGGATAGTCAAAACATTTTTAGGTATAATTTTGGATAATTATGGTCTAATTTGGATAAAAATATATACGAGGTAAAATATTCCCCCGCCGGGGGTGACGGCGGGGGGCGGTTTCGTGGCAGTCAGCCCTGCGCGTTTTCGGCATCGGCGATTTCGGCTTGGATCAGGCCCGCCAGATCTTTCTGTTGATCGGGCGTTAAGGTTTTCCATGCTTTTCTTGCCATATCCGGCGGAGTATGCCACTCCCAAAGGGCGATCATATGACAGAGGGCGGCGGTGCGGTTCATCCGTTTTGATCGGAGAACTTGGATGGCTTTTTGATGCTGCGCCCATCCAAATGATCCGTCCATCAGCCATTGAATCCGCTCTGCGACGATCTCAGGGGATTCGGCCATAACAACCCTGAATTGCTCCGAGTTTTCCTTACGCTCGGAGATTGGCGCGGTCAAGATTTCGCGCTCATCGCGGATATACATATCCCATTCCTGCGCCTCGTAATCCGGTGTGCGTCCCATCTTTACACCTCCTGTAGTGAGTGTGTCCACGTTTATGGCGCTTGCAGGTCTTTACGTGGACGCTGCGCCCGCCCCGGCAATGCCGGGGGACAGACCTTATGGAATGCATACGTCAGCCTTTTACATAGATCGTGACGTAGAAGTATGAGTCGCAAGACTCAGCGTCATCCTCGGATTCGATCTCCAGAACGTCGATGACAGTTTCGTCATCGTCCATTTTGTGACCGTATTCCGTTTCGATTTCTGAGGTGTCCCATTCGTCCTGAGAGGCGCTTTCGAGCGCATTCTCAAATGCCTCTTTTTCCGTCTGCCCGCAGCCGGTATAGCACGCGTCCCACTGAGTGTATGCCACGCCTGCGCCCTGAAAATACTGGTTGGATTCTACGCCGTGAGACTCTACGGAAAACTCACACGGTTTGCTAATCGTCGTTTCCATTTCTCTTTCCTCCTGTTGGGCCGGTGATCCGGCCCGTGAACTGCGGCGCCCTGTCCCTGTCCCTGCCCGATGAAAAGAATATAGTTTATTGCCCTCCAGAAGTCAAGAATTATTTTTCTCCAAATAGCCTGTTTTACATCTAAGTCTATTGTAAACATAGAAATATAGTTTTTAAAAGAATTCTATAAGGGGCAAAACCGTCGTCCTAATGAGCTATCCCGTAGCAGCAATAGTCACCCCTGGACCAGACCTGGGCCAGTTGGCCATTTCACGACCGAGACCGACAGACCGTTACGCGCGCGAATAGAAGATATACGGGTATAATGACAGTGTGATATACTTCGACCAAAACGTCGAGTTCGACCAAAACGTCGAAATGAGACACGGATGTCTCACTCTCCACCATCGCCTATATATATGATATAGGTAGTCTATGCCTATGCCTATGCCTATGCCTATGCCCTGAGCATACCCATCTATGCATCCTGACCCCGTATACGTAGCCAGAGACGCTCTCCCTGGGCGGGTTGAGGGAAGCTGGTCACGTGTCTGAGGTCATTGAGAGAGCCAAGTTGACATAATGGGTATTCTATGTAGTGGAAGGATTAGCATTAGTTCTAAGCGTTACGCTCGTTACGGGTCAGGTGGTAGGCGGGAGGATGAGGAGGTGATCGGCCTTGCTCCCCCCCCAGGGGGGGCCGGCCTATGATGATAGCGCGAATACGGGGGACCCTATTTTACATTGACCTATTTTAATCTTCCCGGACCTATACAGCCGCAGTTGCCTGGATGCCTGTAGTCACGTAACGGATGCGGGAAGTGGACAAGCGGAGCAGAGGCTGGCAGGAAGGAGATGGTACGGTGAGAGGTAAGGTTGGTGGCGAGGGTTGCTTAAGGCTTCTTCTATAAGCATAGTCTCACCGGTGAGACCATATAGGGGTTTGGAAGTTTGCGTATATGGTCTCATGGACGGGACCATATCAGTTTTCTGAGGGTGTTTAGAAATGTGTTGACTTTGTTAGGGTATTGGGAGATATTTTGGAGTAGCGGCCCACAACGGAGTAGTTATGCCCTATAGAACGGCCTGAGATGTGGGAAACCGTGAGGTCCCAAACTAAGCTCCCGTTGCTTGGTCGCTCATCTCAGGCCGTGTTTATTTGGCGTGTGATATGTCTGTAAGTATTTTTATATCAAGGGATGTGTTTCAATCTAAGGCGTGGGGAAGTTTAAGGGTGTCTGCGTCTTATGTTGTGTTGGGGGACTTCTGGTTGAAAAGGAAGATGGGTCGTCGTGGAGGTAAGTGGGAGTGTGTGAACAATGGGAAGTTGGTTTATACGTATCGGGAGGCTTTGGATAAGGGAATTTACAGATCAAGGTTCAACAGGGCTATAAAGGACTTGATAGATAAGGGATTTCTGGATGTGGCTGGTTATGAGGGGAGATACAATGCGAGGGCGTTGTATGCGTTATCGGAGAGGTGGCGGGACTACGGGACGGACAAGTTTATCCCTCATTCGGAGGGTAAATATGCGTTCGGAGAGAGTGACGCGGTTGCGAATGACGAAGTTGGATGGGGTTCATCGCAAGCCGCTGGTGAAGTATCGCAGGCATAAGCCGAAGTTTGAAGATATGAAGCAGTATGTGGATGATAATTGGGATCATCCGCAGTTTGGGATGTGGGGACCGGAACACGCGGTAGCGAAGCGGTTTAAGTGTTCCGGGATGTGGGTCTATTACACATGGCTGGAGCAGGAAGGTGTGGATATTGAGGCGTATATGTGGGCGAAGCGGTTTCACGACCTGCCGGAACTGCTGATGAACAAGAAGTATTGGGATGAATGGAAGTTGTGGGGGGAGGTGTATCGGAGGCGGTATACGGAACTGAACGAGACAAGAGGGAATAGGGGGTTCAAGCGGTTTTTGGGTAAGGTGCTGGCCGTGTATCGAATGGACTTTACGGCGGTTCGGATGGTGTATTGTATGACTGCCGGATGGAACTCGTTTCAGCTGGATCACTTTATACAGAATGTGGATAAGCAATACGGGTTGAGCATGACGGATGTCCCTGGGGCCGTTCAAAGAAGGAGGCTGAAAAGTGGGAAGACGGGCAAAATTACGGGAGACTTCAACCATCCCTTCGACGGTCACATCGGATACCCCCCTCGTGACCCGTATAGAGAAGGAGTTTATTCTGCCGGAGACGGGGGAGTTGCTGAAGCTCCAGACCCATCAGAAACGGATATTGAATCATATATTCGAGATGCCAAAGACGGGGGTGAGGTATCGGACGGCGGTGTATTCGTGCCCAAAGAAGAGTGGGAAGACGGAGATAGCGGCGGCGGTGAGTCAAGCCTGGGCGAGGGAATACGGGGGGCTGATCCTGTCGATAGCCAACGACAAGGACCAGGCAAAGGAAAGGATGTTCGCCCGCCTGTCCGCGTCCCTGCGGCAGTGGCAGAAGAAAGATCAAGGCTTTTACGAGTCCTTACTGCAAAAAGACCCCACTGACCTTGAGGTTTTGTTTAACAGCCCGGATGCCGTCGTCCGGGCCATTCCCTGCGATCCATACGGAGAAGCCGGGGGACACTTCTCTCTGACCGTATGGGATGAGTTATGGGCATACAAGTCGGAAGAAAGTTCCATTCTATGGTCCGAACTTCAGCCCGTGCCAACAGTGGACAAGTCCATGAGGTTTGTCACGACCTATGCCGGATGGTATGGGAAGTCTGACCTTTTATGGTCGATCTATGAAGACGTGGTTCGACCAGACAGTGACGGCAACCCAACCGGGGAGAAAGCCCCTGGACTTGAAGATCTGCCCTGTTACGTCAAGGGGTCTACGTTCGTGTATTGGGACCACGAAGCCCGGATGCCCTGGCAAACTCAGGAATTCCTCGAACAAGCCAGGTCAGACCCCGTTATGAGGTCGCAACCCGCAGAATTCCTCCGGCTGTGGGAAAACAGATGGACTCAGGGAGAAGAATCCTTCCTCGACATTCACGCCATTGACCGCCTCATGGAGATCGGAAAATCCCTCGGCCTGTATAACAATTGGGTCGCTTAAGTAATATCATAAGACTGTCTAATAATTAATAAAAATTAAAGAAGTATCAAAAACCCCTTGACTTATTATGTAAACCTGCGTATTCTTCTTACAAGTCAACCTCATATCGGGGCTAAACGATGGCCTTGCCTGCCGAAAAACTCCGTATGCCGCCTACGTTTGCGCTTCCCCGGCAGTTAAAGCTGTCAGGGGACGAACGCAAGCGTATTGCCCGTATGGTGACGGACTCCTACCGAAACGGGGTGACGGCAAGAACAAGTTGGAATTCCGATCACGCCGAATACGACCAGATGTTTCGGGGCAACCTTCCTGCAAGACCCTACAAGCCCTGGCCTTCCGCTTCTGACATCCATATCCAACTGCCCTACTGGTGCGTTGACGCCGTCAACGTGCGGATGTGCATGGCGATATGGAACCAAAACCCCCTTGTTGCTGCTCAGGACGAAGAATATTCAGACGCAGAGAAAGCGGACAAAGCTGCCCGTTTCTGCGAGTGGACCTTCCAAGAAGCCCGGATGAACGCCCGTTCCATGTGGTCAAGGGCGTCTAAAATTCGGTTGATACACGGCTGTTCCGTGTCGCTGGTGTCCTACGTGCGGGATCTGCACCGATACAGAACGGTTGAGGAGGACCCCACAAGGCCAAAAGTCTATCTTGGAGACGATGAGCAGGGCCTTCCCGTCATGGGGCCGTCCCTGAACGAGAACACCGTTGAGGAGGTATTCTACGAGGGGTGTATCATGCATCCGAAGGAATGGGACGACGTAGTAGCCCCAATGGACTGCATGAACCTGCAACCCCGTAGGCCAAGCAACCCCGGCGGGGCCGATCAGGTGATCTTGCGGGACCATGAGCGCCTGTTCCTGATGAAGCAGAAAGCCGCGCAGAGGGACGACGGATACCCGTCCCTCTACGAGTTTATGCTTGAGGACGGGCGAGATGAAACATTTTGGATCAACGGCGCACCGTCTCAGGACCGGAGTTCATCCGGCGTGGGACAGAATAACGCATCCTCAAGGCAACACGACCGCGCTGATGGAATAAACCGCACTCAGGCAAACCGTTTCTCCCCCGAAGCACAAAAGAACCCTGAATTTGAAGTGTTGTGGTGGTTTGGGGCCTACGAGGACCCGGACACAAACGAGATCGAAGAAGTCGTATTCTTCGTGTCCGTGCATCCTGAAGTGTTTCTCGGAGGCTTCTACCTGTCTGATTACCACTGGACGGGCGAAAGACCCATTCTGGAGATGCACTATCAGAACGTGGGAACCAGGTGGTATTCAATGGGGATCATGGAAATCGTCAAGCACCTCTCCGCAGAGTTGGACACGATCCATAATATGCGGATAGATGTTGGGTTTGTGACCAACATGCCCTACTTCTTCTACCGGGCGACGGGTGGATTCGACCCGAACCTTGTCACTATCGCGCCACTGAAGGGTATTCCGGTCGATGATCCCCGTGAGATCGTATTTCCTCAACTTCAGGGCCAAAACTCCTTCTACGAGGGGGCTGAACAGCAGCTTTTCACGCTTGTGGAGCGAGTTTTGGGCGTGACGGACCTGTTTTTGGGCATTTCTCCCACAAGAGGGGCGTCAGCGCGTCACGCAACGGGCTTTGTCGGCACTCAGATGGAGGCCGAAGCCCGAATGTCCGACATTCTTAACCAGGATGCTGACTCTTTCTCCTTCCTATGCCGGACCGTGATGAACATGGAGTATCAATACGGTCCCATTGAACGGGAATTTCGGCTGTTTGGGAAGTCGTCTGACCGGGAGAAGATGACCCGTGATGATCTGTGGGCGATGGCCCGGTATGACTATCGTTTGGGCGCAAACCAGGGCTTTTTCTCCCATACGATCAAGCAGCAGCAGTCCCAAGCCGTTATGGAAATGGCGATGTCGTCTCCCCTGATGACGGGGGATATGGGCCGAATGTGGGAGGCCCACGCCTTCCGGCTTCGATCCATCGGTATCCGCAACCCGGAGGTGTTCATCGGCCCGAAGTCGGCTGTTTCGACCTCTCCCAAGACTCAGGCAGAGGAAAACAGCGCGATGATTCAGTTCCAGTTCGGGCCTGGTCAACCTTCTCCGGTGCATCCTTCCGACGACGACCGGACGCATATCACCGAACTGATGGAGTTCATGAGCAGTGAGACGTTCAACAACCTGAAAAGACCCAATGAACAGGCTTTCTTTGCACATGCCACACTCCATCAGCAACAAATGAGTCAAAAACAACAGCAACAGCAGGCTCAGGCCCAACAGAACGCCCCTCAGCCTCAGCATGGCGCAAACGGGGCTGGACCTCCGCAAGGACAGGCTGATCCGATGTCAAGGGCCGCGTCACAGATCAGTAACGTGCCGTCCGCCGGTGGCGTGAACCTCGGTTCACAACTGTTATCCAGTTCCGGGGGTCGATCCCCGTTATCCCTGATGACGCCTCCGAACTTCGGAGGCGGACAGGGATCACCGCAAAGCGTAGTTCCAGGAGGATAACCGTAGATGAACTTCCCAAACCGTGACGAGTGGCGCGAGTTTGTGCGGTTCCCGTGTTACGATCAACTGTTGAACCACATCGCGGAGATGAGCAACCAGGAGACGACCCGTCTTATCTCCAACGCGATGACTTTGACGGACTCTGAGGCTGGAATACGGGTTCAGGCGGGGGTCGTGAATGGCATACAGAAGGTGTTACACGTAATGAGGGCGTTCAGGGAGGAATACAGACGTGCCTCAAATTAGCCTGAGTGCGTCTCAACAGCGGGTGATTTGCCGGAACCTTGTCAACGAGGGGAAGTATATCGTTGCGGCGTTCCACGACAAGACCCCGGAGATCAGGCTGTATGAGGAAAATGTTACGCCGTTACGGTGGGAAATGTTGTTCTACAAGATGATGCAGGAACTTCCCAGAGAGAACACGAGACGCATCTACGAAACGCTTCAAAAGGCTTTTGAGACTGTGGAGCGAGAAGAAAATGATGACAACGGGACAATTTCCTAATCTCCTACAGAAAGGGGTGAGAGTCATGATGGGAGCAAAAGGCAAGGGTGGCTTTGACGGTGGTTCGAGCAAGGGCGGCGGGAAGAAAGCCTCCGACGTGAACAAGGGCGGGTTGAAACCTGCGGCCAAGAAGTCAGACGGCGGCTATCCCAAGCGGGATATGTTCTAAGACGGGATGTAACGCGATACCATAACACCGTAACACTAACGCCGATTCGAGGGAATCGGTGCATAGCGGCCCTCGACGCTATGCCTGTCCCTTGAGTCGGCTTTCTTATTTTGGAGTCAAGAAATGCCAGAAGAAACGGGCGTAAACGCATCGTCGCCGGGTGCAAACGGAAATGCATCTGCAACGGGTTCCGCTGCTGGCGCGACAGACCAGACCGGGGCAGGTGGTAACGGAAATCCGGGACCTGTGCCGTATGACAGGTTTCGGGAGGTCAACGAACGCGCAAAGGTTGAAGCTGGACGGGCCGCGATGCTTGAGGCCCGAATGGGCGATGTTCTGAGTCAGAACCAGTTTCTTATTCAGACCATTGCCGCACAGCGCCAGCCGTCACCGGCTCCCGCAGGAGCGCCACAACCTACAGCCGAGGAACAGGCTCTTGAGCAGCAGATTAGCACTATCCTCGGAGACGATCAATCCGGCCAACAGGCCAAGAAAGCCATAGACGCGGCGGTCAAACTGGCCGAAATTCGTATGGCAAAGCGGTTCTCCGCAGAAAACCCCAACTCCGGTATCACGCCTGCACAGGTTGAGCAAATGGTGAACGAGCGAGTGGGCGCAGTCGTTGCCACAATGCAGACGAAGGAAAAACTCGGAAATTGGGTGACTCAGGGAATCATCAGCGCGGAGAACGCGGGAGCCTTGCTTACGCAGATGCAACAGGAGATCACAAAGAACCCGGCATGGGGACAGGCCAATAATCAGGACTTGTTACTCAACAACCTGTTTGCATCGGCTGTAACGACAGGCCAGATCAAGCCGTTTGCGACACCGGCTATTCAGCGTTCGGCTAACGGTTCCCCGCTTCAGCCGGGTGGAAGTGGATCACTCGGAAACACGGACGAACAACAGAGAAACGAAATGGCCGAGATGTTCAAAACACGGTTCCCGTCATTGAGGAACAGAGACACGAAGATCATAGCGAAATCGCTGGAGACTTCGGGTTTGCCTCAGACACAGGGCAACTTCGCGGGAAGGAGTTAGGCAATGGCTGAGACAGCAACCGCGCAGGAGCCAGTGATCGACAAGGGCGCGGAAACGGCTTTTTTGGACAAGGCGTTCAAGTGGGCGGTCGGGCTTTCTGAAGATGGGAAGTCCTGTCCGTGTTGCGGGTATATCCTGCCATACGAGAACGCGAAGGAGAAAGAGCGCTTTGCGTATCTCAACACGCACATCCGGGAGAATCACGCTGACCGGGTTCTGGTGGGATACCCGTCACGCGACATCGACGCCATTTCAAAGCTGATGGAACAAGAGGCTGCTGAATTGGACGGCACGGCCAACGTATACGGTGTTCCCGGCCTTGAGGTTGTCGAAGGGGATGACAACTACAACGTGCTTGAACTTCCCAACGAGATGGTGCAGAAGTCCAAAAACAGCGGGGATCGGTTTCATTGGGCATCTCCCCGAAAGGCCACTCGCTGGAAGAACAAGGGATACGAGGTTGTCACGGGAAAAACCGCTGACGGGACATTTCGGGCCAACGAGATGATCTTGCTCAGGGCCAAGCCGCAACTTGCCGAACAGCGCGACAAGATCAAGAAACAGGCCGTGAATAACTCCATCGTGGCGCGGCAAGAGGACTTTGCCAACAAGATGGACGGCGTAGTTCGGGAAGTCTACGACAAGACCGCAAAACTTCACGGCAAGGACGTAGCGCGTAACATTGCCCGTGCGGTTGGAACGGGCCTTACGACCGGTAAAATATCTATCAGAGATAGAACCGGCACAAAGGAGTACTAACATGGCAAACACAGACAACCCCTTTGGGTTCAAGCCCTGGGGTCCGATTCTTTCGGCGAAGGTCCACAAGACGGACTCCTCCACTTCCGCGATCTACAAGTGGGATCGCGTGGAGGACGACGGGGACGGTGGCATTGGTCCTGCTGAGGCTGGAGATGAACAGCAGATCGGGTCAGCCGCGCATCACGTAGCGGTTTCAACGGCTCAGGATGTGTTGGTGTATGACAACCCTCACCAGCTTTTTGAGGCTCAGGACGACGCCGCTGGAACGTCAGCCGCCACGAACATCGGCAACAACACCGATCACCTCGCCACAACCGGAAGCACGGTCACCAAGATCAGCGCTCACGAACTCAAGGGAAACGGTTACGGAACAGCGCTTGCCGGGTTCTGTATCGTGGACCTCGTGAACTCGCCCGGAAACGCCTGGGGGGCGAACGCCCGCCAGGTTTGCTTCGCACAGGAACACCTTTACGGGCAGTCGCTCGGTCGAGTGACCGTCTAATTCCGTTTTGAGGAGGTGAATAGTCAATGGCAATGCACACAGGATCATTCTCGAATATCGTTACGTTGCGCGGTATTCAGGAAGTCGTCCAAAACAAGTGGGACGCTCGACCTGCTATCGGGCGCAAACTGTTCAACGTCAAGGACAGCAACCAGTATAGGGAACATTCCCTCACGGTCGGCGGGTTCGGTCAGTTCGATGTCAAGGGACAGGGTGAGGCTCTGAACTACGACAGCTTGAACGAAGGGTTTCTGACCACGTTCACGCACGTCACTTATGCGAAGGGCGCACGGTCCACGCATGAGATGATGGCCGACGAGCTTTACGGTATCCTTGACAAAATCGGCGTGTATCTCGCCAACAGCGCGATTGCGACCGAGGAAACCGTTCTGGCGAACCATTTCAACAACGCGACGGACACCGGCTATACCGGGGGTGATGGTCAGGTTCTTTGCTCCGCTGCTCACCTTCTGGAGAACGGGCAGACCTACCGGAACACGACCGTCAACTCGTCCGGAACGCGGGTGAGCGCGGATCTGTCGCAGTCGTCCCTTGAGCAGGCCCTGATTGACTTCAGGTCACAGTTCAAGGATGGGGGCGGACTGAGACTGAGGATCGTGCCGAAGGTTCTGCTTCACGGCACGGATAACATCTTTGAGGCGGCTCGACTTCTGGACTCCAAGCAGGACCCGGAGACGGATCGGAACGCTACGAACCCGATTTCCGGTCTGGGTCTGGAAGGCGTCTGTTGGGACTATCTGACGGACACGGACTCCTGGGGTCTCCTGGCCGCGAAGGATGAGCAGACGCTTGTCCTGTTCGACCGCGAGGCGTTCAACACGGACAGCATTTACGACTTCGACACGAAGGACGGCAAGGTGTCTGCGATGATGAGGTTTTCGTCCGGTTGGGAAGACGCCAGAGGCATCTACTGGGTTATTGGAGCGTGAAAAAGTATTTCCCTCTATCATCTTCCCAGAGGGATGACAGTGGTTGCAGGGAGTGGAACACGCAAGTAGCGTTGGAACCCTCCCCCAACTGAAAAAGAAGCGACCAAACAAGGAGAAAAGCAATGCCTTCTTACAGGAATACCCCCTACTTTGTAAACCTTACGGGGGGGTTTGGCGGGTTCAACAACCCCGGCGGTCAAGTGTTCTATGTCGGGGCGTCCGGCTGGACGGCTTACCGGGGCAAGGCTCCGTCTGACAGCAATGACGGGCAGTCTCCTCAGACAGCGTTCTCTTCGATCCAGAAGGGCCTTGATTCGTGCGTCAGTGGTCGGGGTGACGTGGTGGCCGTTCTGCCGGGGTCCTACACGGTCACGGCGGCGATCACCATGACCAACGACGACGTAACGCTGTGTTCGGCGGTTCCGGTTGGCGCACGTTCATACGGCCCTGTCACCATCGTCAACGCAACGGATGTCAACACCCTCACGGTCAACGCGAACAACTGCAAGGTGATCGGTCTTGTGTTCGATGACAACGTTGCAACGGCAACGGCTGGCACGGCGGCTATCGCGGTGAACACGGGGAACGACGGGGTTGACTACACCGGTGTCGTGATCGAAAACTGCTGGATCGACATGGCGGGTTCGGACACGGACAGGGACGGTATCACCCTCGGTCTGACCGCAGACGCAAACGACGGGGCGATTGGGGCCATTGTTCGCGGGTGCGTGATTTACGACTGCGAGCAGGACGCCATTCACATCAACGTCGGTTCTGACTACGCTATCGTGGACAACTGCCTCATCTGGGATGACGGTACCCGTCTGACCCGATATGGGGTTGAGGTTCTGGCTGTCGGCTGTCTTGTCAAGGACTGCGACATTTCGGTCAGTGACACGGCAACGGCTGGCGCGTGTGTTCATAACGGCGTGGCGGCGGCAAGGCTCCGGGTTCTGAACTGTCGGCTTCAGGCGATGGGCGCGGACACGTTCGGTATTCTCGCCATTGCAACGGCCACTCAGCATACGTCAGCGAACTGGATCACGACGGTGGCGGCTGGAAACATGGTGGACTACACGACGGATAACACCACTCCGTCAGCGGATGCGTTCGTCAGCAACTTCTTCCAGGCTAATGCGGCTGTTTCGTTGCTGGATCAGTCAACGGTTGGTGGCGCGGATGCGTAACATCTTGTGGGAGGGGTGTAGTCGTTACACCCCTCCCACAAATAAGGACAGAATATGCCGATAGACTACGAAGAAGTTGCGCTTTATGCGTGGTGCAGGCACACAGAGGGAAAGTCCACAAAGGAAACAGTCACCAAGTGGAACAAGGCTTTTCCCAAGAGGATGATCAAGGAAAAGGACGTTGACGACTTCCTGTCGTATATGGTTAGTGCATACGGGGAAGGTGTCAAGCCTCACCTTGCGAGGGAGTCTTACATTGAGTCCGTAACGACTCGTAAAGTTTCTGCGAAAACACCCGTAGAGCCTCCTGTGGTTCAACCTCCTGTGGTTCACGAGGCTCCCCAAAAGGCTGAAGGGGTTGTTGACCGGGTTAAGGACAAGCTATCCATCAGGAAGAAGGTGAAATAATGGGCGCACCAAGTCCCGATAAGTTTCAAGACATCATCGGCAGGAACGGGCGTATTACGTGGCATTGCAAGTGGGACGACGTGAACAATTTGGCTAATCTTGCCCAGGCCATTGTTGCGGATCGGGAAGACCTGTCTACGTCCGTATATGGGGAGAACGTCCGGTTCGGTGTGAAGAAGATCAAATGGGTGGCATCGGCCAACACGTCTGCCCAAATCTACTTCAACTCGTCTCCCATTGACCCGGCGGGGATGATTCTGGCCGTTACGCCGGACTCGACGACCGGGGAACGTGATTTCTCCGGATTCCCGTCTGGCTGTATGCCTGACCCGTCTCCTGAGTCTCCTTCTGACATCGTGGTTGACACCACGAACGCGCTTGTGGACGATGAACTGTTCCTTGAACTTGAGCTGAAGATCAAGGGGACGAGGTCTTAAACGTGGCTAAGACGCTTGGTCAGGCGGTCAACGCGGGGCTGAAGGAGATCGGGGAAGGCGAAATAACGGCCTTCACATCCACGAACATCCTTCATCAACTTGCGATAGAGGAAGTCAACGAGCGCGTCAATATGATCTTGGCGCGGGTTCGGTCTGCCTATCGCTGGACGTATGCCAGGACGACCCTGACCACTACCAACGACATTACCACCGGGACAGTGATCGTAACGAACGGGTCAACGACCGTTACGTCGTCCGGTAACAACTTCACGAACGCAGCAGCGGGAATGTTCATCCGGGTTGGATCGGATAACACCTCGTATGAGATCGCGTCTGTGGACACGGCTGCATCCCCGGATACGCTCACCCTGTCAACGGCCTACGTGGGGTCTGACGCTACAACTGCCACGTATGTGATCCTGAAGGACATCTACAGCATCAGCACGTCGAATTACGACGAACTGAAGATCGCTACGTATGGAGATTCAGGGTCCTGGGCATCCGGGTTACAGGGACGCCTCAACACGGACCAGATGGGCATTGTGGACATCCACACAATATATCAGGAGGCCTTGGGAGACCTGCACCGGGATACGGGTGGAAAACCGCGTCTCTTGTGCCGTATATCCCCGGACTCCAGCGACAATCCCCGCGTCTTACTCTGGCCGTATCCCAAGTCCCAAATGTTGATCGACCTATGGTATGCCCAAAAGTTTGGTGTATTGTCCACGTTTTCGACCAACCTGTTTGGCGGGGATGCTCCGGATCTGGCATATGATGCGGTGTTTCACGGTGTTCGAGCCAGATGCACCGGATGGGACAAGGATAAACAGGCTCAGGGCTTTTGGGAGGCGAAGTTTGAGGACACACTCAAAGAGTTGATAGCCCGTGAACATCGGCAGTCAGACGCCGGAAACACGATGCAGGTTGAGACGTTTCGTCGGTTCTCCCGTCGAGGTTTGCGGGTAGAGTCACAGAACTACTTTGACACCATGCCATACGCGCACCGATAAATGAACTGGCACGAGGAACCCCACTATAACGGCGGTAAGGGCATCTACCGTGTGACGGACAGGCGGGACCCGCACTATCCTGAAGGGGCCTATTGGGACCTTCAGAATATGGTTTACGACCGGGAGTCCGATCATCCTGAGTGTATGCGCGGAGGGACTCGTCTCGGTGTGACGGCGATGGGCGGGACCGTAACAGGTCTGTTCGATTACGACAACGGGACTCGCCTTGTAGCGACCTGCACGGACGGGAAGATTTACGAATACGTCTCCGGGGATTGGGCCGTTGCGTCCGGGGCAAGGGCGACCGGAAACAGCACAACGTCTACAACGCGATGGACGGGGACGATGTTTTACGGAGCCACGTCCAACCTAAACTTGCTTATCCTGTGTAACGGAGTGGATGCTCCTGTAAAATATGAGTCCTCCAACGGGGCCACTGCGCTTGGGGGGTCTCCTCCGTCAACAGGCAACTTTCCGTGTGCGTGGCAAGGTCGTTTGTGGGTGTGTAGCGGGTCAACGCTCTATTACAGTGCGGCGAATAACTGTGAGGACTGGACAACGGGCGGCGGCGGTGGAAACGTGGTAGTATACCGGGGATTTGACGGAAGCCTTTCTGCACTGGCAGCGTTCGCTAACAACCTTATCATCTTCAAGCGGGCATCCACGTATCGTATCGCTCCCACTGCGTCATTCTCTGACTTGTCCATTATCAAGAACGTGTCTCAGGAAATCGGGTGTGTCGCACACAACACCATTGTTGAGGAAGGCGGGAAGTATCTGACCCTGCTGTCCGAACGCGGTGTAGTATCTTGGACATCTTCAAGCATATCATCCGGGTTCAGTCCTCACCAGATTGACCGATGGGTTAAGCCGATCATTGACACGAGGAATAAACTCCGGACAGATATAGCGTTTGCTGTCGGGAACCTTGACCGGCGCGAATACTGGCTTCATTACCCTATCGGATCGGCCACAATTCCGACAGAAGCCCTTGTAGCCAACTTCGCCAAAGACTCTCTCCCCCCTCGGTGGACACGGTGTAACATTCCGAATATTACGGCGGGATGCGTCTATAATGACAGCAATATGGACTACTTCCACTACATCGCGGACAACGCGGGAAAAGTCTATAAAATTCACGTTGCATCACAGATCACGATTGACGGGCAGTCCATTACCGGGAAGATTATCGAAAAGTTCTACACTCAGGGGATGCCAAACTATCAGAAGGAATATGGGTATTCCTTTGTGGATGCCGAGGTGGATGGGTCGTATGCCGTCACGGTTACGCAGCAGATGTATCGTCCAGGACTTCCCCAGGCAAGCGCAAACACATCGGTTATATCGTTTTCAGATGAAAACTCAGAATGGGGAGTAGGGGAATGGGGGGTGGCGTATTGGGGTGGAACCGGGAACGCGGGACAGAGGGTAAGGCCAGCGTCTGTCAGGAGAGCTTCAGGGATGGGGCATATTATTCAATCGTCCCGGTGGTTTAAGCATATCGGAACGACCATTGCGAGTGTGATGAAGCAGAACACCATTGCCGCATAGGGACACGACATGGCAACCATTCGGGCAAGCCTCGTAGATAACTCAACCAGAGACAACACCGGCGACAAGATCAACGGGTCCGAGGTTGACGCCAACCCCAACACTATAGCCGACATTCTTGACGGAACAACGGCAACGGACTTGGGACAGTCCGGGAGTCCGACGATCCGGGTTCCGATCCTGAAGGACGTGTCGGCGGCGGCTGGTGGTGTTCGCACGGCGGTCAAGGTTCGGCACGATCCGGTTTCCGGGACAGTCACGGCGGGAGACGGCCCTGCGATTTTACTTGAGGCAGACGATTCAGCCGGAAACGTAACATCTATCGGTCGCGTGTCGGCCCAATGGGTTACACCTACGGACGGCGGCACAGAAGCGGCTGAGTTTATTCTTGAGATACGCCGGGCGAACGCACTGGTTGAGGCGGTTGCCTTGTCCGGGACGGAAACGACACTGAACGAGTCCGGGGCTGATATTGACGTTCGTATCGAAGGCGATAACAACGCCAACCTCGTAACGGTTGACGCGGGATTGTTCACGGGCGTTGGGGCTGTTGGCATCGGGGGTGCGGCGGCAAATACGTCTGTCCTTCTGGTTGACCCCCCGGCAATGAGTTCAGCCGCTAATACGAATATCGCCCGGTTGAGAGTAGGCAATACGGCGGCTGTAACAGTTCCGGCTGGCACTACGAGTATCGCGGCGGCGGTGTCCATTGAGGAACCGAACCTCACGGCAACCGGGACCATAACATCAGCCGTCACACTCTACATTGCGGCAGCTCCGACAGAGGGCGGGACGAACAACTACGCCCTGTGGGTGGACTCCGGGGCAACCAAGTTAGACGGGACACTGACGGTTGACGGAACGATCAGTGCGTCCGACACGGGCGTAGCCATCGACCTGGTGACAAACGGAAACCGTATCGACCTCGATGCCGACAACGATACGAGCCTCCGGTGCAGCGCGGACGACAACGTGCTGATGGAAGTGGGCGGCAATGACCAGTTCATTTTTGGCCTGATTTATGGCACGGGCTTCCCGACGCAACCTTACTTCCGCGTGGACGGAAAGCAAACCACCGGCGAAGCATACTGCGATGTGGCGATCCCGGCGTCCGGGAACGGCTCCATCCACGGTTTCCGGTGGATTGAGGGGGACGGGAGCGGTGATGCAAATAACATGGGATACAGCTTCGCGTATGCGGCTGGCGGATCCTACATGCGATTCCGCAGCGAGGACACGGACGGAGCCAGCACCGCTGCCGACGTGTTCCGAATCCCAGACGGACAGCTCACCATCGACGCGAATACGACCTGGGATGACAACGTTTTCGACTTCGCGTGTAACGACTGCGGCTGGCACGGCCCGGAGGAAGTCCCGACATGCCCCAAGTGCGGCGGAAAAGTGGAATGGCACGACGACCTTTCACTTATCGACCGCGCAATCCACATCCCGGAACGGAAAGAGGCCCTGCGGCAGATGGAGAAACTTGGTATCGTGAACACGTATGGCACGATGGACAGTGACAAGCCGGATGTGTTTATCCCCATTGCGCGGGGGCAGATGTTTACGTGGTCCGCGATGGCACAACTTCACAAGCGGGTGCAGGAACTCGAAAGGAAGGTGGCCTGATGGCAACCTACAACATCACGATCACGACGACCGCAAACCGAGACGCAGAAATGCAGTTGCTCTGCACGGAGAAGGGCGTCACAGTCCAACAGCTTTTCCAGGCGTCCGCAGATGGCATCCTGGACAACCGCCGAAGGGAACGGCAGGAAGCGGCGTGGCAGGCCCTGACACTGGATCAACGGAAGACTGCGCTGGCGGCGGTGTAACCAGGGAGGGGAACATGGTTTCAAGAGAAGAACTTGAAAAGGATCGGCAGGACATCATAGCGCAGATCAACCGACTTACCGGGGCGTTAGCTTACATAAACGGTAAAATATCGGTTCTGGAAAAGGAGAAACAAGATGGGCTTCGGACGGTTCCTGAAGGGAGTTCTGAAGAAAGCCGGAAAGGAAGCAGTAAAAGCGGGAACTGAGTCCGCTAAGGAATCCGTTATCGGGGCCGTCATAGGCGGTGACACAAAACAGGAGCCTGAAAATGGATCAGATAAGCGTAAGTCCTAAGTGGTCACTATTTGGCAGTAAAGCGACGACAATACGACACGCAGTGTATGGGTTTCTGGCTGTCGGTGGCGCTAAGGTAGCGGCTATTCTGGTCCCTGCACTGACAGCACTTGAAAGCGGGGACTATTCTCAGGTTGTGGCATTGAACCCGAAAGCTCTCTTGGGCGCGTTCGTGTCCGGGGCGGTTGGTGCGGCTATAGCTGGTGGGCTAAGGTTATTTCACGTTTTTTCAACGGAACAGAAGGTGGTGAGATAACCATATGGCCGGGGGGCCGTAATGTTCAGGAGGTTGTCGGGATGAACCTTGTCGAACTTTTAAACTTGTTGCTTCTGCCAGCCCTGGGGGGACTGGCTTGGATAGCGCGATCCGTGAGCCGGTTGGAAACGGAGGTGGCGCAACTCCTGAAAGATAAAGAAGAAATCTGGCGTCACGTCAACAAACACGCAGAGGATATAGGGAATGTCAGCAAGTCCGTCGCCCGAATTGAAGGGCAACTCGAAAAGTAGGACCGTTATCGTTATCTATGCCGTCATGGTTCTGCTTGCGATCAGGATTGTCGTGACGGCGTTACCGACCATGAAAACACTAATGGTTATTGGGCGATGGTAGAGACTCGACGATGATACTTTCGTCTAATTTTGTGCTTGCGGAGTTCGTCACGTCCCAAGAGGCTGAACGCAAGGGTATCGACAACACGCCTTCGGATGAAGTGGTGGCGAACTTGACAGCACTGTGTGAAAAGGTTCTTGAACCGTTACGACAGATGCTTGGTCCGGTTCGGGTGTCGTCCGGGTATCGGTCTCCTGCATTGAATACGGCCATTGGGGGGGCGAAAAACAGCCAGCACTTGACGGGTCACGCGGCTGACATATCCATAAACGGAAGATCGCTTGATGAGGTGTATAACTGGATATATGAGAATACTCCGTTCGATCAGGTGATACGGGAATTTCCCCCCGGTGGGTGGGTTCACGTCAGTTATGACGCCAACAAGGGACGAAGAACAGGGTTGCTTGCAACGCGCAAAGAAGGAAAAACCGTTTACGAGGTAATTGGGAAGATAGTCTGAACGCGGGTAAGGCTGTGGCGAAATACGGAGACATTCAAGATGGGGACTGGACAATGCCGAAGATGAAAGGCTTTCGGCTTGCCTGTTGCGATTGTGGACTTGTCCACAAGATAGACTTCGAGGTTGTCAGGTCTGGTAGGGGTAACGGTGTGAAGTTTCGGACCTGCCGGGATGAACGGGCAACTTCAGCGATGAGAAGGCATCTCAAACGGAGAAAAACCTGAGCGAGGGCGAATGGAACTCCGAACGATCAGAAAAAAAATTGATGGGGATATTTTCAGGTTGGCGTTTTCCGGAGATACACACGTAGGAACGGAACATTGCGAAGAAGACAGGCTCCAAAGGGACGTGAAGAAAATATCTGAAGACCCGATAATGTCCTGTATCATTATGGGAGACGTTGCCGATTTCGTGAACATCTCCGATAAACGGTTTGAGCCTGAAGTTCTGAAGGACCGATATAGGATCAAGGACTTGTCTAAACTTGCACAGGTTCAGGTTGCGGACTTCCTGAGTATGACACAGCCGTTGAGGGGCAAGACGGACGGGTTTCTGAAGGGCAACCACGAAGACACGATCCTGTTCAAGTATCATTTCGACGTTTGGGAAGGCATCAAATTCGGGCTTGATCTTAAAGAAGAAAACTATTGGGGGTATGCGGCGGTTTGCCGCTACATTGTGGAGTCGGACAAGAACCCCCCGCTAATGTTTGAAATTTACGTTGAACACGGGTCCGGCGGGTCAAGAACGCCGGAAAGGGCGCTGGCTATCATCAAAGCCAAGTCTATAAACTTCAGTGCCGACATTTACGCTATGGGGCATCATCACAAGAAAATTTGGGATACGGAACCCGGCCCAATGGTGGTGGACTGGAACAAAAGCGGAAGTGGCAAGATCAGGGAAAAAAGGAAAGGCTCCATCTCCAACGGAAGCTATCTCAAGACCTACGTGGAAGGAATTTGCGGATACGGAGAGAAACGGTCTTATCCTCCCGTTGAGCTTGGAAGTGTAATGGTGGAATGGAATTTAGAAACTCAGAGGTTTGACATTCATAACCTCTAAGGCAAGGCGGTGACGATATGCCAAGTTTTACTCGTGAAGGCAGGACTTACGACATCATCGACGGCAAAGCTTACGATAACCTATCCGGAGAACTGTGGAAACCGCCTACAGGAGGTGCTACGCCTCCACCTGCACAACCCCCCCAACAGCAGTGGGGTAGACCACAGCAGGCCGCGTATCAGCCTCCTACGGGTGTATATGGGCAACAGGGGGGGACTCCGAGGACCGCGCCGCCTCCAATGCAACCGCCGACGTTGAGGGCCACAAGGCCGATTAACGATAACGCGCCTGAAGCGGACGCCGAGGCATTGGCAGGACCGGATAATCCAATTCCGGGTGGTGGCAATCAGGGAAACCAGAACTATATCCAGCCTCCACTACCTCCGAGGGATGCCAACGAGGACGCCCAGCTTTTGATTCAGTTGACGACCAGCAGTCCAGACGGCGGGCAGGGTTGGCCGGTTGACAAGGCGAGACAATGGCTTGAGTATATGAAGCAGAACGGCCTTTCCCCTCGTAGCCCGGACTACTATGAGAAGTTCTTGACGTGGGCAGGTGCGAACTTTAAGGGTGCGTCAACAACGAGTCAATCTCCACCTCAACCTCAACCGGGGACTCAACCGGGGACTCAACCGGGGACTCAACCCGGTGGACAACAGCCTCCTGTTATAGCTCCTGAGGGCCATGATTGGGAGAAGTGGTTTGCTGAGATGGATGCGAAAAACAAAGCTCTAACGGATGGACCGAAAGGCACGACCGTCCAGGGGAATGACCCGCGTTTTACGCCGGGAAGACTCATCAACAGGCCGTCACAGACCCAGAACTCTGTTGCCTTACTACTGGAGCGCCTCAAGAACGAGAAAGACCCGGAGAAGATCAATCAGCTTGTCCAGAGTATACAGGGGTTGCACACGATCCCGCAACAGCAGTATTTCAACGATAACATGGCAGGAGTGTTCGATCAGGCCAACCTCATAGCGAATCAGGCCGGGAACCGGACGAACCTGCCGCTGTCAATGCCGGATGCCAGTTTCCAGAACGGCGGTGTGGATTCCTTGAACTTGCTCCAGACCCTTGCGAGGGCCAACCCGCAACAGTTCAATGCCGGGGGGGTTTACTCCGGGGGGGGTGGCGCTGGCTCGAACATGGACACCATTCTGTGGAACCTGTTGGGAATGACGCCGAACGCCAGCGCAAGCCAAATATCCGGGATAACATCCGGGCTGACCGGTGGCGGTGCGCCAGGACTGAACGCGGGTGCGCCGGTGTCGAATCTTTACAACGCTGAGGCGAGGGCTTACGGGCTTGGAGTTCCATCAGGCGTGTCCGGGGCAAAAGCGCCGGGATCGAACATCAACACGGGTGGCATGGAACTGGACCCTATATCTGGAAATTGGGTTTCAACGGGAAACGCAACAGCGCGGGCGGCTGCTCTTAGAACCCCAGGAAGCATTTCCAGTGCGAAAGCGCCGGGGTCTAACATAGATGACGTAGAGACGAGGGCCTACGCGCTTGGAACACCGGAGGCAGTCAAGGCCGATGCGCCTGGGTCCACGATTGACCAGGCGGCATCAAAAGCTCAGGAACTTCTCAAAACGGGAGATTACAAGGCGGCGGCTGAAGCCTACAAGGGGGACATCAACGAGTCTTTCGCGGAGCAGGAAAGGCAACTTGAGCAAAGTCTTGCGGCTGAAAACAGGTCCAACTCCAGCTATGCAGATGAAGCCAGAACCAGGCTTAAAAATGCCAAAGGTCGAGCTATGGCAATGGCTGACCTTCAGGCGCTTCAGACTATCGGCGGGGAGAACAGGGCCAATCTGGGGGCGGCGTCCGACGTGCTGAACACTCAGTTCGGGCAAAACCTTTCTGGAAAGCAGTTCGGTCTTCAGGCGGGGGCCACTCAGTCAGACATTGAACGGGCCAACCTTGCAGCGCTCTTGGGAGCGAAACAGGCCGAGTTCGGGCAAGGGGTAACTCAGCAACAGCTTGGAATGCAGGCCGGGGGGATGCAGAGCGATATTGAACGATCTAACCTTGCGGCGCTCTTGGGAGCGAAACAGGCCGAGTTTGGACAGCAACTTGCCGGTCAGCAGTTTGGACTTCAGGCCGGGGGGATGCAGAGTGACATAGCAAGGGCCAATCTTGGGGCGCTGTCAGGTATCCAGCAAGCGCAATTCGGTCAGCAAATGGCGGGAAAGGAGTTTGATGCGTCTCAAGCTCTTGCGCGGGGAGGGGAGTCACGGGCTAACGCTGGGCTGTTGTCCGGATTGGATACACAGTCGTTACAGAACGCCCTTGCGTTACAGTCCGCTGGACAGAGTAACATCATGAACAGGGAGGGGATGGACCTTGCCCGGAGACAGGCCGAACTTGAACGGATGATGGCTCAGGCCGGGGTGAACCAGAACCAGATGGGAAACCTTGCCAACCTGTTTGGGATGCAGACCGGAGAAGCACAGAGACAGTTTGGGAACCGATCCCAAAACCTGCTGACCGAGGAAAACATCCAGAACCAGCGGATTGCGGCGGCTCAGAATCCGTTGTCGATGCTCCTGTCTGCGATCCGGGGCGTGAACGTGGCCCCTCAGACTATCGGACAGCTTCAGCTACCGGCACAGTTCGCTCCTCAGCCGTCGGCGGGGCAGATGTTCGGTCAGGCGCTTGGTGGAATAGCGTCCAACATCCCTAACATGTTCCGGTTTGGGGGTTAAGACATGGCTTTTCTAAAGGGCTTTGCTCAGGGGCTTGCTCCGCTTGGGGATAACATCGGGGCGATGCGGCAACGGAAGTTCGCCCGCGAGGATGCGTCAGCGCGATCTGCACAGGAAGAAGCGCGTCGCATCCTGGGGCTGGCTATGGAGTCCAAGAACCCGGACGCTATCCGTTCCGCTATGGACTCCGCATCTCCGGCGACGCAGCGTATTCTCCGGCCTATCGTTGACAAATTGGAGTCCGACACCCGCGTCAAGGACATCGGGGAACTTGGATATGACGCCGTTATGGGACCGACCGCTGACGTAGGATCGCCAGATATGTTGCCCGGTGAGACGATGGGGGGATACATGTCCCGGACTCAGCCGGTGGCCGATGAATACGCCCGAACAGGCCGTGAACGTGGCGCAGCGGCGATATTCAACCAGAAGGCCCGGAAGTCGGCATTGGAGATGCAGAAGCTGGAACGGGATGTCAATGAAGTCAATGAACCGAAGTTGATGGGGATAAACCCTGAAGATGATGTTTATCAGGGCGGCAAACTTATCAAGAAGGGGACTCCGAAAGCGGAGAAGCCGGAGAAGCCTGGAAGTTGGACTTCGATACCTACTTACCCCGGATGGGAGAGGCGCACCCTTCCAAGTGGGGAAGTTGAGATTAAGAAACTTCCACTTCCTGACATTGCCCCAAAAACATCCAAGACTCCAAAAATAAGCTCGGCAATGGAGACAAAAATAAAGCAAGCTCAAGCGGCGTTGATGGAAACTCAGGAGTTGATGGAAATGATTAGGATTCCCAAAGGAAACACACCTGATGATCTTGAACAACAAAAAAAGAGTGATATTATACGAAATTATCTCGGAATGGGTGGGGCTTTTGGGCGTGGGATTGACTATTTGACTGGTGGGGGGGGGATATTCAACAAAACTCCGACGGAAGTTACGAATTTTAAGACTAAACTAATGAGACTCCGTGATAAGGTAACGAGAGGAGAAACAGGCGCGAACATGCCTCCAAGTGAGACGGAATTTTATAGGGAACAGATAGGGGATATGGGGATCAATCCAGATGTGTTGTTTGACCGTTTAAACGCTATGAATGACATTTTGACAAAAGAAATTGGGATTATGACGACTCCTATCCCTAATGTAGATGTCGTATCCGATCCTGATGATTATCGTAGCATATTGGATATGGAGGAAGAGCTTGCAAGACTGAAAGCAAAGGAGAGGGAATAATGCCTCTCACCAATGCGGAAAAAATTAGGATGCTGGAGATTGAGATCAGGCTTAAAAAGGCCAGATCCAATATCAAATCCGCCTCTCCAGATGTCTCGTCATCGGAATATCAAGGCGGTGTGTCGAATGATAATGCCTTCTCCCCCGCCGTGTCTATCCCGGAGAATGAAGCGAGTTGGCGGGACTTCAAGCCTTCGGACATTCTGAGTGCGGCTAAAAACATTCCGTCTTGGGCTGGAAATACAATAGCGGGTGTGGCTCACGGACTTGCAAGTCCATTAGAGTCAGGCCGTGCTATGCTTGGGATGCCAGCCGGTATAGTAGAAGCCGCACAAAGCTATGCTTTTGGGGATGATCCTACACCAGAGGCGCAGAGCGTTATGGGAATGGTGGAGCAGTATTCCCCGGATAGGATACGCAAGACTGTTGTCGAAAATCCCGGACAGTTTCTGATGGACATCCAGATCGCTAACCCTGCCTTAAGACTGTTGGGGATGGGGGGCAAGGTTGCACGAGCTATTGAAGCGGTTGACCCCATCGTGGCGGCTGGAAAAGGTGTGTCTGCTGGTTCAAGGATTCTGAAGTCTCATAGTATCCGGCCTGTTCACGGAGCAAAGTTAATTACAGAAGCCTCAATGGGGGCAATGACAGGGGCTGGTTCAGGGACGATGAAGGAGGTCTTCGACATTGGGGAAAGGGCTGTCCCAAATGTTGCAGACGCCAAGAATCTTGGGATTTGGGAGAAGATGAAAATGGTTGCCAAATCGAGGGCTGATAAGTCCGAAGGGTCTGAACTTCAAGCGTTTCATCGGGCGCGTTTTTGGATGGATGAACTTGAACATACCCGGAACGATGTTTACAAAGCAGGAAGCGCGATCAAAAGGGAACAGTCTTTGAAATATCGGGAGGATATGAAAGGGCTTAAACAGGTCCGTCCCGTTGACGTTGAAAAGGTTAAGGGGGATATTCTGAAAGTGCTTCAAGATTTTGACCCGAACGTGAAGTTTCCTCAGTCAGAGATTGAAACGCTATTGAACGAGGACCGGATGCTGAAGGCACATTTGTCATCCGGGGTAGATGTTCCAAACATGTCAGACAAACTTCATAGGCAAATGCTTGCGGTTAAGAATATCTCTGGTGGAAATGCCAGAGTTTTAAGTCGAGATTTGAGTGATTTTGTCAACAATATTGATCTGAGCAAGACAGCTTTTTCAAAGGGAGAACAAGGTCGGGTTAAGTCGTTTGTCAAACGTGCGCTTGAACAGCGCCACGACAATATGACGGCTGTTGACAGTTTCGTTCAAAACTTGGATTCAATGATAGAGCGTAGTCCCCTGATGGCCCCTAATCATTCCAGATTTAACGCTTTTGCGTCTCGCGCAAGAGACGCAATCGCTGGCGAACTACACGACGCGGTTCCCGGCCTTGCTGATGTGAAACGCGAGTATATGGAAACGAACAACTTCCTTGACAACGTAGCTGGGATATTTAGCACAGAGAGCAAGAACCCGGAGACGATGATGGGAAAGTTGGCCGAATCCCTGAATGACAAGGCTGTCCGAAACAAAAGGCGGGAATTGATACGTTCGTTGGAAGAAAAGGGAGCATCAAACCTTGCGGCTAAGATCGCGGGGTTTGCTACGCGGCCTATCATGGGTAGCGGTATAGCAGGTCGTATTATGGGGCAAGCGGCCATTGGTGCGTCAATCGGTGCGCCCCTTGCACTGGCGACGGGTCACGGCGCAGAAGCGGTGCAGATGGCTATAGGTGGGCTTGGTGGGCTTGCCGTAACGTCTCCTCGTGCTATGGGGAAGGTTCTGTCAGAACTTGGGGTAATGAAAGGCCACGCCAAGAATCTTATGACGATATTCGATGAGATTCACAAGTCGTTGCCGGAAGATGCTATTTCAAGGGGGTTGACCTATACTCAGGTTCTTGATCGAATGGCTCAGGAAGGGCGACAGAACAACCCTCAGACTACAAACACTCCCGTAGGCCCCGGAGCGCGTATCATCCGTTCCCGTCCCCTGAAACCGGCTGAAGCGGACTCGAACCGGTCCCGGATGCCTCGTCCGTTCACGATCCCCCCTATTGGCTTAATGCCCTGAAACAAGTCCTTCGGCCCGTAACACGTGCAGGACTTGATCCCATATTCCAAGCCTGGAGAGTTCCTTCCGGGCCTCAGCTCCGGCCTTCTGTCGGGCGGGTTCATCGGTTTCGGCAAGAGCCTCCCCGATCAGCATACACCGGAATTTCCACACGAAGTCACGATCAACCAAATGGCTGTCTGGATGTTCAGACAGCCATTTGTCATGGGCCGCGTCAACGGAGGACCAGTCCAACCGAGCGTATAGATCAGCGAGAGTCAAGTGATTCCCTTGATTAAACCTGTTGGTCCGGTTTGTTTATTTCGCTTTCCTGCATCCTTTTCCAGAGCATTGCCACAACCTCGTAAAGCAAGCAGACTTGCCAACTTGTAACGCTGTCCATATCCTCGTCTTCGTGCAAGCCGTCGATGTGTTTCTTGAGGTCTTTCAACGCTGTGGTGATCTTTTCGTCTGTCGGCATATCAATTCTCCTAATAACCTGTTATTCCCCGGCTTTCCTGCATTAACTCCTTCCCTACGCGCCGAGGTTGCCAGCGCGGGGATAACTCCATCCCCTTGACAGCCAGCCATAACGCCTGTCTAATTTCCTCCGTTCCGATCTCAATCCCCTTCTGTGTCTCCTGGGCAAAAAGGTCTTTCGGGATCACAAGTCTCGGTAACGGTTGGTGTGTCCCGTCCCGGAACCTCATAGGTTCTTTCGTATCCGGGTCCACCGCAACGGACGCCATAACGTATTCAAGATCCCTCTGCATAGATGCGGGGTCGTCCTTCAAGGCGTGAATACCGGCCACGCAGGACCGGGACACGAATGACGGCCATCTGTTCTGTAACGTGAGTGGGTTTGGGTCCGTGTAGAACGCCAACCCTTCGTGCCTGCGTAACGCCTCATACACGGATACCGGCGCGGGTAGGCAATAGATCGTCGAGCAAAGGTAACGGTCCTTGAGAGGGATCAACTTGTCAAACAGGCTGGAGGACATGGTATCTTCCACGTCCTCCATCACCACGTAAACCCGTTCCGGGAGTTTAGACGGGTTGTCTGGGTAGTAACAGCGTTCCCCCACAACGACCGCAAAGCCGTATCCTGTGCCCATTCTCTGCTCGGACGCCTCTGGGTATACCATCCCGATCACCGTGCGCCTGAAGTCATAGTTGATGTTCTGTCGGGCAGGGGTTTGGAATACGCACCGGACTCCGTTGTCCGTGTAGGATGCGGATGAAAAGATCACGGGACAGCCTCCATTTCCCGCGTATGCACAGCATTGACGAACCCTGGATGTTGAGACATTCCCGTCTCGGATACGGCCCCGTAAACAGCCATAGCAAGGGCAACGGTGTAGTCTATGGGTTTGGTCTGTTTGGCTTTGACGATACGCCTTCCCCTTTCCGTGTTCTTGGCGGTTGTCCATAGCATATGAGCGCGACACTCCGCATCGGGATACATAATCAGCGTTCCGTTGTTCACCATTGTCTCAAGGGCATTGGCGAAAGCGGGGTTCTCCGTCTGCTGGTTGACTTCGTGCAGGAACCGGGCGTATCCCATATCCGCTATGCGCTGAGTCTCCCCGATGAATTGATACGGGTCGAACCAGATTCCTGCTACTCGCTGAGTCCGTAACAGTTCTATCGTCGGGTTCGTGATCTGCCGGGCGATATTGACGCGCTGATCGGTCGTCGGCGTGATGATCTTATGTCCCCACACCACAAGGCAGTCGTTATGCCAGTAAACAGCGACTCGCGCCGCTGTATCGCGTGAGATGCCCACATCAATCCCGATAAATAAGATAGGGCTGTCAGAGATCATAGTTGTCTTTCTTTGTCTAATATTTTCATTAACATTTTCAGTCTGCTATCTTTGTCAACATCACTAAGGATTTTCTCAAACATCATGTGTTTATTTTTACTTGCTGAGTTGCGCTGGTCCATCCGTCTGTCACATTCCTTGTATCTGTCGTAAAGTTGTCGCGCCAAATCGTAAATAGTATCTTCTTGATCCTCTGATAGCCCCACAAATTTTCCAATTGGAGTAAGGAGATCAATTTTCACGGTGACTTGTTTCAAAAAAGCAGGGTAGGCTATTTTAAGTGGCCTCACGCTACCATTCTGATACATAGCCATGAGTTTTGTGATGGACACAGATGGAAAGCTGTTGTCTTGGGTTACGACACAAAACCATACACATTTCTGGTTCTGGCCATGCATAGGATCTCGACCGTAGTAAAATACCATTTGTCCACGATTGTACGGACCTGTTCCGTTTACTCCAAGGTTGTGTTCTTTCTGTATCTTTTTCAATTTATTATACCTCAGACTTTATATGCGTCGTGATTGTTTATAGATACCCTAATGCTTTCAGGCGATCTTTCATAATTTCGGCGTCTTTGTCCACGTCTCCCGCTTCATTTACCAGCTTTGCAACTGCTCCCAACGGGATACGCCGGACGTGTTCACAAGCGTATGTCTGATCTATCATTACCCCCGCCAACTTGTTGCAGAACACCAGATCATCCGTGAGTATCCCTTTCTCTCCGTGCGGATTGTAGCGATACTCAAACGGACGCTTGTCCATCTTCTCAAATATATTCCGCCGGATCAGCATACAACCCGTTGCGGCCCCTTCCGCGATGAACGTATCTGTGGACGGCCAGAACCGGCGTTCCCAAACCTCCCACGCTTCAGCCCCTTGTCGCCTGTAAACGTGAGGAAACAGGTTCATCCGTCCACCGGGAAGAAAGGATGCCCCGTAATACCAACCAGCCACAACAGGATATTCGGCCAAACGGTCAATAATAGGATATTCGGCCAAACGGTCAATAATGTCAAGTCGTTTCGGGGGCACAACGTCATGGTCAATAAGCCATAGCACGTCAGCCCCGGACGCCCGGAAGTCGATCAATATCTCGTTATGCGCCTCTGCCGGACCAAACCCGCAGAAGAACATATCAGCGTCAATGATGTGGTCCCTGTAGCGGCCATTAGGCGCACCTTCTGAGACGAGCCACCGTAACCACGCCTCCGTCTCAGGCGCGGCCCCATATGGCGTAGGGATACGAAGAAGGATTTTCACAGCGCCCTCCCGTTTCCGTCCACAAGTTGAACTTTCTTCTTCGGCTTAGGTGTCGGCTTTGTCTTTGCCACGTCTGTATAACTCGTATCCACGCCAAAGGCCGACATCAGCTTGTGGCCGTGCGTGACGTGGCGCAAGTGCAGGTCGTGGCCCACCTTTCCGGGCATCAACTCCTGAACGATAGAGTCGTCCGTCTCGTTGAAGATGTTGAACTCGTAGAGAAAGGCTTGTTGGTTCTCCAGGTTCAGCATTACGGGAGACTCAACCCCTCCGTCCGTGCGCCGTATTTTCCCCACGTTCACCGTCGCATTATATCGGATAAACGGAAGTTCTATCGCACCACGAACCTTCGGACACTCCCGAACTCGTATGATCTGAGGCGGGATAGGTTCCCCCCACGAATTCGTCCCAACGATCAGGTAGAAATCCCCCACAACGATCTGTGACGGGCGCGTTACGGGAGTTGTCTGGATCGTATCCATCAGTTTTTGACCTCTCACTTTTTACGCGGCTTATTTTCTGTCCCATCCATCACGACATCCGGCAAGCATCCGTAATAGACGTTCCCGCCCACGTTCCGAAACGGCTTTACCGAATATCTTGCTGAAGTATCGCTCCAAATCCTTCGGTTTGTGCGCTTTTGGATTGGTCATTCTTTTCCCCTTTCCATCCACGACATTTCAGCCCACTCCAACACTGCCAAGACTGCCACATCACCTTCCTCCGACAGCCGTTCATCAACTAACACTTGCCCACGATCCGACCCGTCTCCAGGCGGGAATATCAGGACGAACGGACGCTGGCGCATCTTTACGAACATTGCGGACTCAGCGGGAGAAGGGGGGCGAACCAATGTTTCTGGATTAATCGTCCCGCATACCCAACACCTCATAACCCCGTCACCCATATCATATCTTTGGTTTTGGGGATGATTACACTCGTCGTATTTTTTGCAACAGCACATAATGCAAGGATACGTTACGGCATCTACCAATGGGAACCCTTTTATCGGATGCTTATGGTAATCGTGCCCACATTTACAAATCTTTTCCATCCCATTCACCTCTCTATCCCGTATGCCCTGACAAGTTCTCCCGTGTTCACGATCACCTGAACACATCGGTCATCGTAAAGTTCGATCATTGCCAAGTCTTTTGTAGCCGTGACATTCAGTCGTTGGCCGACGTGCTTCTCGCACCAGTCTTGAATGAGGGCCGTTTGCTGTGCCGTAAATTCGGCAGTATCCTCCCCTTTTTCTGTCATCCCAACCCGCGCCGTGAAGACACGAACCTCCGAACCTTCGGCCAGCCATTTCTTAACGCGCTCAACCATCTTCGGAATAGGTTCCCCGATGTGGTATGCCCCTTTCCACCCGCCATAGTGGGCAAGTGTTCCATCCAAGTCTACACCTATCCAACCTGAGATAGCCAATTTCGGACCTCCTTATCGTTGCACGTCCAACAAGTTCGCCGCCAGGATTTCATCTGCACCTACGTCAACACGACCGGGGCTTCTTTCGTCCCATTACGCCATTCCAGTGCGTTTTCCACCGTCCGGCAGTCGGGATGCACCCCATCGACGTGCCACGTCCCGATGGACGGGTTGAGCATCTTGAGGTAGGGGCGATGACGACCGTCTCCCAAGTCCAGTGTGACGAGGCTGTAATTGCCCCAGGTGTCCAGTTCCTTACCGCCAAGTTCTGACACCACCCTGTCAGCGCCGATCTTCCGCACGATCTCCCGACGCACCTCAGCGTTCTTCTCCGAGAGGATGAGCCGGGGGTCAAGGTCGGCGGCGGGAGTCTCAACTACAGATTGAGGGACCGTGACACCATTCAGGCTCCAGATCGCCCACCCGTCACGGAAACGTACGGACGGGCCGTTGTCTCGATGAAGCTGGAAATGGAAACTTTGCCCTGGAATAGAAACCATGTGAATCTCTGCGGGACGCTCGGACACCACGCAGATGTTCTCATAGGGCCACCACCAACACGACGATTTCGCAGACTCAGCCCAAAGGTTAAGTATTTCAGAATCTTTTTTGGAGTAACGAACACCAATTTCAGAACAGAACAAATAAAACGCCACCCAATAGGACTCCATTTGTGCCCACATATATGTGGGCACAAATTCAAAATCTTTCTGCCACAGATTCTGCCTCAGATTCTGCCACAGATTCTGCCTCAGATTCTGCCTCAGATTCTGCCTCAGATTCTGCCTCAGATTCTGCCCCAGATTCTGCCTCAGATTCTGCCCCAGATTCTGTTCCAGATTCTGTTCCAGATTCTGCCCCAGATTCTGCCCCAGATTCTGCCTCAGATTCTGCCTCAGATTCTGCCCCAGATTCTGTTCCATATTCTGCCACAGATTCTGCCCCAGATTCTGCCTCAGATTCTGCCTCAGATTCAAAAAAACTTCCGCCGTCATCAGCCCGTCAAGCCAAAAAAACATAGGCTTGGATTTCCCTACACCGGCATACAGGCCAGTAATAGCCGCCTCTGCTCTCGGTCTGTCAGCGGGGTCTGTGCAGGTTCCGATCTCAAGCCATTGACGCCGAAACTCTGGCAGATACGCTTCCTGTTCCGGCGTTAATTTCTCGATCTTATTAGTCCCGGACAACTCGCGCCTCCTCTGCGAAGTGGTCATACTCCCGGACGCGGGACACCTTATACATCCCCGCCGGAAGCGTAACCGGCTTGTGTTCTTCGTGCGTCACAGTGATCCGCTTCGGCACGGACATGAACACATCCCCGTCCGGCGCGTTGTCCTGCTTGAACATGTCTACCGGCCCATTTGCCCGATGCGCGTGTCCCGTGAACTCTCCCTCTGCCAGCGTGTTCTTGTGCTGGTCCGGCGTCAGCTTTGTAGCCGACTTCGGGATGGAGTCAACCGTCTGAATCAGAACATCTCCCTGCTGATACAGTGCCATTGTGAGCCTCCTTGGGTTAATTTCCGCGAAGTTCTTGGCCTGTGTTCAAGCCGCCGACATTCTGAAGCATTGAACAAAACCGATTCATCGGGCTTTGGCGCAAACCCATCGCCATCACCTCGTTCTGTCCCTGCTGAGTCATCGGAACGAGAATTTTTCCCAACGGGCCGTGTCGGTGACTTTCCATCGCCGCCTTCATCTCTCTCACCTGTCCCTGCGAAATCCGCAAGGACCGTTCCATGTCGGCCATATGGTCCACCAGGGCCTGAAAAACTTTCTCCGGTTCTTCTGCCAACATCCGACGAAGAATTTTTCTTGCGTTAAACTTGTTCATTTCGATCTCCTTTGTGAATGTTACACTCCACAAACCCCATCACATTCTTCCCCGAACAAATCGCCTTGATTCTTGTCTCCCATCGTGGACTCTACTGCTTCCCTAAGTGGCAACATTTTGCGATGGATGTAAACTTGCCCGGTGACACCGGGATATTTCCGTTCCCTAATTTCCCTGTCGAAGTCCTCAGCATCTTGAAATTCGTCGGGACGTTTCTTCATCTGTTCGCGCCAAAAGCTGTTAGAGTGAAAGGGGCAACCGATACACGCCGACTTGGGAGGAACTGGAAAGTTGTTAGACTTCAGCCATCGGATACAATCATCCCGTGTCATTTTCTGTTCAATGAGGGGGTAACGGTTTGTTATCCAGGCATCCCGACTGTCCTTCATTCGGTGCGCCTCGTCAAGCGATATGCCTTTCCAGCACTCCAAAAGTGTCCCTTTGGGAACCCTCTGCCCCTTCTTGAGTCCCAATAATTCTCTATATTTGCGCTTGATCGGTTCGATCTTGTATTCTTTCGTGCATTGTCGCCAGAGTGTGCCGCCAGAATCATCCGGCGGCATTCCGTTAAGGCCAACCCTATTAATAACATATAGCGGGGGTTGGGCGAGTCGCCCAACCCCCGCATCGTCTCGGATGTGGCGCAAAACATCTTCCCGCAGGTTGCCCTTGCTTACATGGTGAAGTGGGAAGTCGTATTCTTCGCAGATACGGGCAATGTCCGTAAGATGGGCATAAGTCGCCTTCGGTTCCCATCCCGTATCCGCAAACACGGCACAGTCAGCCCGTTCAATATCCCCCTTCAGGCTCATCAGGAGCATTGCGGTAGATTGAACACCGGCCCCGAAAGATATACACTTCATTTTCTCTATCCTTTCAACGCCTTTCTTATCGCCCTGTTCACGTCCCTTGCCGTAATGCCCTCACATCCGTATTCGTCCACAATTTCCTCAATACTCATCCCTTGCTGGAACACATCCGCGATGAAGGCGTCCCGCTGTTCCTTCCCACGCGGAAACGGTCGAAACCTGCGCAACGCTTCTGTCGTCAGTTTGGCAATGTGTTTCGGGTGAAGTTCGGACCCGTCCCAGAACGCGGCCCAAGTGTGGATCACGCGTAAAGCCAGTGCCATACGTTCGTATTGCGTGGCTATGGCCGTGTCCGCGCCGATCTGCTTCAGGTCGTCGGCAAGTTGGTCAATCTGTTTTGGTATCGCTATTCTCCGATCTGAAAAAACCTGAACACAGCTTTGGGATCTTCATATCCCGCAACCTTTCTTGCGGCTATGCCCACGACCTGAGCATCATCCTTGAAGATAACCCCCTTGCATCCGTCCAAGCATTTGATCAAGTTATCCAGATCCGGTTTGCTCGTTGTCTTGTTCCCCGAAATATGAACCTCTAATTCTACACAAACCCGCCCCGTCCATACCTGTTGGTGAGCCTTCTGTCTTGCGATCAAAGCCAATGCCCGAACCTTTGTTTCATACTCCTTCGTGCGCTTTGGCGTGTATGCGCCGAATTTTCCGACACGAGCACGGGCTTTTGGCACTGGTGCGCCTGGGACTGTGAAGGTGATAGTGTTCATTTTTTACCCTGCCCTTCGGTTTCCGCAGTGCTTGCACGTCGCTTGCTTCCACGTCTTGACGATTCGTTTCGTATGAACGTAGATTCCGCAAGCAGTTTTCGTTATCGAATACCCGATACTGTTCTTTAGGGATTTCCGCGTCCAGTGCTGAACGTGCGTCTTGCGCTGTTCGTTCATCTCGGTCTTCCTCCTCCTGGCTTGTCTTTCCTTGCCTTCTCCCCCGCCTGTTTCCGGAGCCACTTACTCCCGGCGCGTTTGGCAAGGTTCAGGGATGGGTAAGCACGAATGGGTCTTCCGTTTTCAGTGACCAAATAAAACACGTCGTAAATTGGACTTATCCACAATTCCAGCCCACTATAGAAGGCCCTCCACCCTCGATGATCTTCCTCCCGCCACACGATGTAAATTCGCTCACCTCTCATATGTGCCTCATAATGGCCTGTAACCCGGCATCTACTGCGTCATTAACGCAAGGACCCAGGCTGAATTGTGACAAGGTAGTGGCCTTCGTGGTAGCTGTCCAACTTCTCGTATTCCGTTACAGGTTCGTAACGGACACGCTTGCCATGCTGAACGCGCCGGTAAAATGTTTCGGACTCGGACATATCACGCCTCCCCTCTCATGCTCCGCGCATACGCTGCGTCATCGTCGTAGGACTCGCCTTTATCGTCCAGGTCCATTCGTGGGACAATAGCCGGTATAGATTCCTGGAAAAAACCGATTGTATCTCGAACTCCAAGACCACTTCTGGCCGTGTCCAAACTGTGAAAGTGGGTATAGGGGCGTATCCTGTGATCTCCCCCCTTTTCTTTCCAGTCCGTCCACTTTTGTCCCAAGACACAGGTGCATCCGGCAACCATCTCGTATCCACGCCGGTCAAACTGGATCAACCCATGATCGCAATGTTTACAGATCTGATAAGGGGTTTTTGGAACCCCGTCACGCAAATTGGACAGGAATCCGTGTGCCTGTTCGTAGTCCATAGACTCCTTAGAGGCGTAAACCTTCACCGCTTCACGCAATAAGCCCCTGTCAAATAAGTGGCTTAATGGCTTTGCGGTTCCCATTTTTGAGCCTGATCTGTCCATGTTTGTCCCGTCTTGTGATGTTTTGGACACTTCTTTCCGTTGACCATTTTGCAACATCGGTAGACGATGCTTCCTCCCCAATTTTCCCGCGCCATAGAACCGTGTTCAGGGCAGTTGAAATTTGATTTCCCGTTTTCCCCCGGACGATCTATAGCCCCCTTTAGGACTCCGAGCAGGTAGGCATCCCGGTCCCCAGCGCCCCTGATCTTCTTACCCGCGTTCATAACCGTCTCAAACATTTGCTCATCTGTGAGTTTTCCGGCCTTGCGGAGGACTTGGAGCTTCAAAACGTGTCCGTGTTGCGCTGACAAAGGTCCAACAAGGGCGTTAAAACGCCGATAGAGGGCATAACACTCAGTGGGTATGTCCGAACCCGTCTTTTCAGTTTCTTGCGATTTAAAACCCATCTCCGGCTGATTTGGGGCGTCCACTGTCGAGGGTTCTACTACGGGCATGGTAAGAGAGATGGTTTTAGATTCTTCTTTTAAATTCTTATGTGTACTTCTTGAATAGTGTGCATTTGGTTGTGCATCCTGCGTTACTTTATCATCACATATAGAATTGTAAGTTTCCCAATTTATTACAGTTATAGTTGTGTATTTGGCGTTACTTTCTCTTGTTATCATTTTTTCATTATGAAGCCAGTCCAAAATTTTCATGATTGTCCGCTTATTGGGTATCCTGGGAACCCCAAATTCTTCCCATTGGATCGCATCGGCGATCATTCCCATAGAGGTTTTGAGGATGCCTGTCTTGTAGTCTACTCGGTATAATACCCACTTCCAGACTTTGTAGTAAAGAGGAGGCATTGCCCAAATGGAACTGTCAAGGGTTTTGCGCCAATCTTTTACCCATCTCCTGTGCATCTTCGGTATCGGGTTGAATGTAGTAGGACAAATAAAAAGGCCCATTGGGGTGTGTGAGGGTCCGAGAAGGAACCTACCCAATGGGCCTGAACCTACGGTATTCCCGCAGGAACGCATAGCCTATAAAATGGGAAATCCTTCTCGGCATACCCTCACACATTCCCAATATAAGCATTTTGTCTCACCGGGTCAAGGCCAAAAACTATTTAGGCCGGGTGGGAGTCGAACCCACGATCTGCGCCTTATAAGGACGCCGCATTTACCGGGTATGCTACCGGCCCGTTCCCTATCTTGCGACGAGTTTAACGCCAAATTTACGTTTCATGCGGGTATGGGTGCGGGGTAAGGTGCAAGAATAGAAATTTTGGCCGTGAAACCCTCTGTAGCTTGCTCAATTTTCATTCTGGCACTCTCCAGCCGTGCCGTTGCGGCTTCCACTTGTTCAGGCGTCAGGGGCTTTCTCCGACGACGGAGTTTCAGGGTGTCGGCCAGATCGTGCAACTTATCCTCCGAGAACAGAAGCGTAACTCCGTCATCGGCATCCTGGTGGAGGCTGAAGGTGTCGGGTAGCTCCCGCTGAAGACGATAGCCGACCCGGCGCGGCAGGACAACGCCTAAGTGTGTGTCGGAGAACAGGTAAACGGAACACCAGTCTCGTCCCGTTTCCGGGATACGCCACTTGGTTCTGATCTCCACCGTTCGATCTTCCAAGCGAACGACGAAGTATTTGCTGGCGTAAGTTCTGAGATAGTCTATCGGTTTAGTCATTATGCGACACCCCTTTCGTGGTTATTCTGCTTATCGTCGGCCTCCGGTTTTTCATCGCTCAAGTCTTCCATCGCCGCGAAGTCTCCTCCCCGGCGCAGGTAGTCCTTTCCCCCATCAACGAATATAGTGTGACATTTGCACCATCGGAAGTCGTGGCGGTGGACGGACTCGATCACGTCGCCACACTTCCGGCATCGGGCGCGGTTGCGGGCGATACGTGGCATTACGCGGCCTCCTTATCGCCAAACTCCATCTCCAGGTTCACGATCCCGGCGAGTCCCACCGCTTGCTTTCTCATCGTGGCAATGGCCTTCGTCGCGGCTTTCCACCGGCTACGCATCCCGACGCGGACATCCTCAATGTCCTGCATCACGAAATATCCCGGTGCTTTCTCGCAGGATGTTGACCCGATAGGTCGGTGTTCGTGTTCGCGCAGGTATTCAATATGACGCCGAAGATCGCGCTGTTGTAGGCCGAGGGCTGAGGCAAGAGCCTCGCCCGTTACGGCCATGTTACGGCCACGATGCCAGTGATCGAGGTAGGACCACACGCGGGAGGTGGTAGGGTTCATCAGCCTGAAACTTTGTCAAATATTGTGGGTTGACACGCAGATTTTAGATTCTTGATCGCTACCCGATAGTAACTCTCCTTCAGTTCGATGCCTACGAACTTGCGTCCCAACTTCAAAGCCTGATAGCCCTCGCTTCCGATGCCTGCAAACGGGGACAGAACCAAGTCTCCGGGGTTCGACCACAACCGGACGCAACGCTCAATCGTGCCTAATTGCAACGGGCAGACGTGCCTTTCGTCCTTTTCCTCGCGGGCCTCAGCAACGTGAAGTGTATCGTTTTCCCGGATACCATACCAGATAGGCCGCGCCCACTGAATCCACGTATTATTGTCCACGTCCGGCTCGATGGGTTCCGGGTTGTCACCGTCTTTTCGGAAAAGGAGAATGTAGTCAGCCATTGCAGGACGTGACCACGACGAGTCTTTCCGAAGCTGGACAAACAAGAGGGACTTGCTCTTAGTGCGGATCGCCTGAGCCTGTGGGTCTTTATCGATTACCACTTCCCCGTCATACACCCAACCGGCCTCCACGAAGTTCCGCGCCACATCAGCCCTGAAGTCCATCCACCCAATAACCCCGTCTCGGACTTTCTTTAGGGCAACCTGCTGAACGTGGACACAGCACCTTCTCCCCGGCATTGTGACACGTAGAAGTTCCGGGATCAGGTAGTTGAAATGTTCGAAAAACTCATCATAGTCCCGACTGTTTCCCATGTCCCGATCACTGGCCGTATAGGTGTAAAGGGCTGCAAACGGGGGACTGAACACTGATAGGCCGATACTCTCGTTTTGGATCTCCTTGACACGTTCAGCACAATCCCCCATCTTCATCGTCCACCGGCCCAAAGCATCCTCGGCATCGTCCTGTCGGTAGATGCTCACGCGGGTATCTTCTCCTTGAAGTTCCTTGCGTTCGATGTCTCCGATACGTTCTATTACCTGTTCGGCCATATGTTCTGCCTCCTTCTCTTTGCGCTCAATGTTCTGCAAAACGGGCATTTCGGCGTCAGATATGACGATGTGAACATGAACAGAGTTATTTTGTCCGAACCTCCACGAACGCCGAATGGATTGATAGTAAGCCTCCCACGAATCCCCCAAACCTAAGAAGATAATGTTCGGGCAATGCTGGAAGTTCATACCAAACCCGAAAATTTTGGGCTTGCTGATAAGCGTTTGGACTTCTCCAGACTTCCACTTTGCCAGAGCATCAAGCCTGTATTGTTCGTCGTCTGCTCCCTCAACCTCAATGGCTGCGCTTCCCAACGCCTTCTGCATTTTGTGGCTTTCGTCGTTTAACCCGCACCAGACAAGGAATGGCTCGGAAGACGCTTGAATGATTTGCCTTGCCCGTTCAACTCGTTCGTCTATGGTGTTTTTTCGGGCATCCCTGCGTCCTTTCAGGCCAGACACAGGCACAGCAAACAGGAACCCATCCTGCACGAAATCTGCCTTAATTTTGTGTTCATGCATTTGTAACGGGGGAAGGTTGAATCGAGCATCGTCAAATCCTATATCCTGAGGATGCCGGACGTAGACGCACCACGATGCCAACCACTTCCAGAACTTGTCATGGGCGTGTCCCTTGAGTCTCCATGTCTGGTCGTCGTGAACAAAGAACGTGGCAAGCATCTCCGAATGGGACAACACTCCCAAGAATTGAGAGTGGTTTCCGATTTCGGAGATGTCGTTAGGGGATGGGGTAGCCGTGCAACACAGGCGAAACGGGATATGTGTGAACTTTTCCAAGAGCATCGTCCGCGTTTTACCTTCCACAGACTTGATTATCGAACTTTCATCGCATACAATGGCCTTGTAATCGTGGTCCACGAAATGAGACAACTTCTCATAGTTCGTGATCTGGATACGGTCGTTTGTGGGCGATGCCACTTTGACAATATCAACGTCAATGTTTCGGCCTTCCTCTATCGTCTGTTCAGCCACGCACAGGGGGGCGACGATAAGGGCGCATCCGTCGTTCGTGGTCATATGCTTGGCCCATTCGACCTGCATCAGAGTTTTCCCCATACCGCATCCTGCGAATATAGCCGCACGGCCTTTGCGGATAGCCCATTTCACGATTGCTTGCTGGAACGGATACAGAACAGGGTTTATGTCATCCACGTTGAACCCGATAGGGTCAAACTGGCGGACTTTGGACCTGAGAAAGTCCTCGTATTGTGTGCTCATCTTGCCCTCAAATTCGCCCACATCGTAGTCCACCACGCGCTCACCGCGTCCCGTATCGTCCTTCGGCGCGGCTGAAGATTAACGGTCATAGCGATCTTGGCCTTAACCCGGATCGAGGACATCCTCACGGACTGGCTCAGGCGGTCGTCGCCAGCAAGGGCCATGATTTCACTTAACGTCCGATGCATCGCCCAGGCGTCCCGTTCGTAGGCATCGGCGCGGGACTTCAGGACGCGCAAGGCTTGGCGCGTAGCCTCTGGAATTTCGATCTCATTTATGTGCATCTTTACATTTGCCCTCCGTGCGTTGTTTTCCTCCGCGTCCCCCGATCCCTTCGGGGTTGCGATTCCCTCCGTGCTTCAGGAGATACGGCGCGATGTCCGGGAGATACCGATATACCCATGCCCGAACCCCGTTTGCCGTCACGGTCCCCCGATGTTCCTCGTTCGTTAGGCGTATCGTCCGGGCAACCGCCGCCGCGTTCCCAAACTGTAACATCTTCAGGTGCAGGATGCCTGGGCCGTGCGGGCAAATCGTCCAACCTTTTCGAGGCATATATACTCAGGATATAGGATTACGTGGATATGTCAAAAAAGTTGTTATTTCCCCTGCGTTTACCGTCTCGCGGGCTTTCGCACTTCGACGGGCTGACGCGGCTTTATCACGCAGAGGATGTTTTAGTGGGGTAGGGACTTGTCACCCGTTTCTCTGCCCGCCGGGAATGGGCCGAGTCGCGCCTGTAACGCGCCCACTATTTTCGTTACGTCGTTGCCTCCTGATTTCCCACGAGCATATCCCTCATCTTCCGGGCTACGCCGATCTGTCCGGCCTGGTCCTGAGCTGTCTTGATCGCGGTTTCAAACTCCTCCCGCGCCGCGTCAAAAGCGGAGTGCCGGAACATTGCGTCAATGGAGTCCGTCACATCGACCCCGTTGCTGATGTCCGCCTCCAGATCCTGCGCGATTTTGACAGCCTGATCGTCGGAGTCTCCACCTACGCACTTCTTCTGCGCGGCTTTCTTCTGGAAGTGAGTCAGGAGTTTTTTTCCTTCGGCCTCGGTCAGTGACGCCAGGGTCTTTTTCCCGCCGCAATACTTCGGTATGGCGGCCATCAGGTTGTAGATGTTACACCCTGTCGCCATGATTGCGGTTTCCAACTTCGACGCCCTGTTATCCCCGATAGGGGCGTCAGGGCCAGTTGGGGTAGGGTTGGAGGCGGGGTTGAGTGGTTTCGGCGTTTCTTGGGCATGTTCCGGCCCCGGAACGGGGGTTGTAGGGGGTGGAACGGGCGTTACAACGGGTGCAATGTTCCCGTCATCGTCCATATTCACGGTTGCGCCCAATTCCTCCGGGGTATAGGACATCCCCGCAAGGAGGTCCGGGCCGATCACCCTTGCGCCGGCAGAGATCGCCCTTGCCCGGCACATAGCCGCCGGGTATTTCGTCCAGGACTGATTTCCGGACAGTCCGGCCCGTTTTGCGTCCTCCAAGCCGAAGCGTGACACGAAATTTCCGAAACCGGGACGCCGAAACTCAATTTCAGCGGTTCCAGTGGTCCCGTCCTGAATGATCTTCCACGTAACGCCGCCACGAACCAGGAGGGCAAGCTGGAGTTCCGCCGAACAGGTCGGTTTCGCCTGAATAACGGAAATGTGCGCGAACGCCTGCATGGGGGGGATGCCAAGCTCCCGCCCTTTCAGGATGATAGCTGCCCCCGCTTCAGCCGTCTTGATCGTGGATGGCAGGAATCCCGATTTCACGAGGACTCCCGCAAGGGAAAGGATCGTGTTCCATTCCTCCATTGCCGGGATCGTGGTCAGCGGGGCAATCTCTAACTTGTCCATTTCCTTCCTCCTTTTTGGTGTTTGATTCCGTTTCCTCTCTCCACTTCCTGAAAACATACT
>SXGU01128169.1_pt1 | contig 41470 bp, 45 predicted proteins | sample 3174531 | NCBI WGS metagenome assembly SXGU01 (sample SAMN11356863, study PRJNA531348) | freshwater metagenome | isolation source: freshwater sample F1-140 | place: China: Fuxian Lake, Yuxi | collected 2017-12-25 | reverse complement strand
ATGAAATGGGCGACCTCCCCCTTGATTTGCAAGTAAAGTTGCTTCGGGTATTACAAGAACGAGAAGTGCAACCAATCGGCGCAACAAGTCCCTTCAAGATCAACGTTCGCTTTATCGCGGCAACACATGTGGATTTGCAGTCGCGAATGAATAGCGGTCAATTCCGATTCGACCTTTATCAGCGGTTGAATGTTGTGACGTTGGAAGTGCCGCCGTTGGCGGGCCGCAAAGATGATATCGCGATTTTGGCCAATTTCTTCCTAAGGCGATACAATTCAACAAAAACCCTATCGCCAGCTACGCTCATTCATTTGGAAAAATACTCTTGGCCCGGTAATGTTCGTGAACTTGAGAATTTAATCCAGAGGCTCGATATCTTGGTTGATGATGCTGAAATTGCGCCCAAGCATCTTCCATCCACGATATTTGCCTCTGAAAATATCGATCAATCGTCCTCCGTTAATTTTGCGCAGAACTACAAGGATTTTTCTGAAATGCTCCAGGGCCTTGAGCGCGTGTACTTTTTTTATCACTTGGCGAAATCGAGGTCGATACGGGATGCCGCCCTCAACCGAATGGAAATTCCGGTTTCAACTTTGCGAGACAGAATGAAAACCCACAACATCGCTTATCAATCCCAAGAAACGAACGACGTTGAACCGCATAGCAATCAAAATCTATTAAGGGAGGAATCCAATGAGCAATTACTTTAAGCGCCTTTCACTTATATTGGCTGGTCTTTTGTTTTCTTCACTGGGTAAAGCAGCCAATGCTCCGGTGATTGACTATGATAAGCTTGATAAGATTTGGGCAGGTCTTGTGACTGCTGCGAAAAATGACTACGGCCTTCTCATTGGCATGTCGAGGATCTCCAAACAAGATCTCGAAGGCACGCTGAATTGCGAACTTACCGAACAGGAAGCGTTGATAGTGCAAGAACTGATCAATAAACTTCTCTGCGAAAAGATTGATTTGGAAGTAGTCCACATTAAGGACCTTCCTCTTTCCACTCAGGAGTATTTGGTGCGATAATGAGGACTTCATGGAGAAAATTGTTTATTCCGACAACTCTACTTTGTGCTCTAACTTTTGCTGGAGCCTATACGGCATATAATCATCGAAAGGAAAACCCTGTGGCCACCTTTGTTATTACTGAAACTGGAAAATACACTTCGCTTGATCCTCTGGATGGTGACAGCTCCCAAAACCTGCCTGTCGCCAGAATGATTTATGCCACTCCTGTTGAAATCAATGTCGATAACACTCTAGTCAGCAGCATTTTGGATTCCTATTCGTATGACTCACAAACAAAAGTAATTCGATGGATAGTTCGCAATGACTTGAAATACTCTGATGGTTCCAAGATTTCTGTTGAAGACGTCGCATTTTCTGTTGCTCGCATGGCATACACTCGCCCGAATTTCCCGTTGATTAAATTAATTAAGGGGCTGACATCTTGGCTACAGTATCCTAATCCGTTGAAATCATTCCCTGAGGGTATAAAGGTTGATGGAAACACGATCACCATCGAACTCATGCAAGATTATCCACATCCAATGTTTCGCTTTTGCTTGGAGCTATTCGGAGTAATTCCTAAAGCCTGTGTTAATCTTGAGACGAACAAAATTCAGTGCGCGAGCATTCCCACGAGTGGATATTATGAAATTACTTCTGATGGAAACAATGAAATTCAATTTCGTAGGCGAGGCGGGTCCTCTAATCTTATTCATGGCAAGCACTATCCTAATATAATCAAATTTGTTTACAAAAGTATCCAGGAAGCGTTCGCTAAGGATGCAGTTACCGATGAAGGCACAGTCATTCTTAGTAATGAATCTAAATTTACCCGTGAAGAGTTAAAAGAAATTCAGAGTCGCTTGCATGTCGGATTCACGCCTGCTGCTTGGTTTACAATCCTACAACTTAATCCAGACATTAAACCTTTTGATCATGCCGATTGTCGCTTGGTTTTTGCTGAGAGATTTAGACAGGTTTATCAAAAATTGTCGGGTGAAAAATCAATCGAAGCTAGCGTTTTCACTAAAATCATTACCGGCTATATGGAACATTTGGAACTTCAGGTTTCTACCACACGACCGAAAGAGCATACAAAATGCTTAGAGGATCTTCGAAATGCACCTGCGGTTCCCTGGGGGTTTGATAAGGCAACGGCATCCCCTTTGTTCGTTGAAGCCATCAAATTAACTTCACAAGAATTGGAAATAAAACTGACCGAGCCAATTCAAATTAAAGATCGTAAGGACGAGACTGACAAATTTATCGGCGGTAAGTCTGCCATTATGTACGGTCGAACTGGTTTCTGGGCATTGGACCCTTCGGGAGATATTCAAATGTTGTTTACGCCGAACCTGCATAAGGGCTTACAACATTATTGGGATGATGCTAACCTTCAAGCATTACTTGGCAAGGTTGTTCAAGACGGTCAAGTTGATGTTGCGACCTTTAAACGCATCAATCAGTATTTATATGAGAATGCAAAGTTCAACGTGTACTCCCACATCAGAAGATTTTATTCGTCTACCAATAAGAACCTGGTGCAAACACTTCCGATTGGCATAACCAGCCCGGCGCCTTGGCACCTTTTTGGAGAACAGTTGTGAACATAGACCATAAGCTATCTTTGTTAATTCAAAATATTAGAGAAAGTGGGTTAGAGCCACCAAAACTCAAAATCTCTAGACTTGGCGAACTAACTTTTGTGGCCGCTTATTCAGAGAAACCATCTTCAATCTTGGCGAACAATGTAGCTTCCGGAGTTGATTTTAATCCCGGCATTGCGACACTAAAAGCTTTGGTTGAATTTTATGAGCGCCAGAGTTTCGCCTATGGAGTAGATCATGCTGATCCAATTTGTCAGCGTGTGCATTCAGATGGAGTGGCATCATTTCCCGCGAATGATCCATCTGCCCAGTTGGCCGCCCGAGGCAATGCGCTTCATGAGGCCGTTGAACGGTATGTATGGGCTTCTTGGTGGGATAATTCAAACATTGCTCACAAGCTAGGCCCCATTGAACAGTCCCAATTCTGGGGGGATGTTAAATTTAAAGAAACCGTGAAGGCCTTTCAAAAATATATTCCGTTAAGAGGAATGCATTTGGTGACTCCCTTGCACTCAAGTAAAGAACAAATTGTGCTCATTCTATTTTCTGAACTTAAAAATGGTGGCTTTATTTCAGGTGGGGCTGCGGGTCCAACAGACAAGAACGGTGAAACGATTGTGCGGGCACTGGCTGAACTCATTCGCCATGGTCTTGGTTTGCAAAAATTTTCCGAAACCAGAGCGGAGCCGTCTACATTTTACGAACAGCGACTTCTGTATTTTGGTTTAGGCAGGGGAGATGCCTTAGTTAATGCGCGGCTGAATTCAAGAGGATGTGAAACCATCGCAGTACCAGCATTGGAAGTTGATAGTTCAATTATTGCGCCTCCTTATCAAAAGCTAGTCTATACTCATCGCTGCTTGTTCCCAAATCAACCGCCTTTTGTAGATGGGGATTTGGAGCGTTTATGTCTTTGAAGCGTAAAGTGCCTTCTTTAGTTTTGTTTTTGTGTGCCGTTGTGGGCACGTCCGGTTCACTTTATTTTTTATTCGACAATTTTTTAAAAAATACTTCCGAAGAAATTGTGAAGGCCTGGTATTACGGTGAGATCGTAAACTTGCAGGAGGGCCAAATCCTGTCAGCAATTTCTAAAAATCAAAACCTATTTTCCCGTTCGCCTTATATTCGCGCTGTAGTTCTAATTGATCGGAAAGATCCTGATCGTCCGTTATTTAGTGTTGGTGAATTATCTGTGGGAGATTTATCAAGTAGAATAGAAGCTGCTGAAAACGAAAAAGCAAGTATAATTTCATTTCGCCTGGGATTTCTATCGCGGAATGTCCTCGTTAAATTGCCCAATAGCAGCGATCTATTTATTATTTACGAAGTGTCGTCTTCCTTATTGGTATGGTCCTATTTTCTGGCTGTTGCTTTGGGTATTCTTTCAGCGCTTTACCTCATTATTTTTGCATTCCGTGTTGCACGACGGGATGAACGGCGTAAGGAGGAAATCCGTTTGGATATTACTAAACGCCTCTCCCATGATTTGAACTCGCCACTTCTGACACTTTCGAGTATTTCAATGCAAATAAAGAAACGTGATCTTCAGGCCCATCATAAGTTGGAAGCGGTTAGCGCCAACATTCGAAGGCTGTTTGCTCAATCGGTGAAATTGGAAGAAAGATTGGCAAGGAATGAAGAGGTCAACGCGGTAGCAATCGATGCAGAAAAATCTCCAGTGCCTATCGCCGCAGTTCTGAGTGAACTCATCTTACATAAGAGATCAGAGTTTTCGCTTCTCGCCGGAGTAGAATTGAATTTGGATATTAAGCATCCAGCGGAATCCGCTTTTGCCGAACTCAGTCATGAGGAATTTGTTCGCCACATACACAACTTGCTACAGAATTCCCTTGAAGCAACCAGTGGACTACCAAATGGCAAAGTTGATGTATGCCTGTCCGTGGTAGATAAGTTGAAGCAAGTAAAATTAACTATCGCGGACAATGGATGTGGTATCCCGGAGAATATTTTGCCTCGCCTCGGGGTAAAGGACTTCAGTCATGGTAAAAAAGATGGCAAGGGTTTAGGGCTTCATTTTGCGATGGAGGCAGTTAAACTTTGGAATGGTACTCTCAATCTTAATTCCAAAGTTGGGCAAGGAACAAGAATTGAAATCGAATTGCCGCAAGCGCCAACACCAGAATGGTTTTGCAAGGAGATTGTGATTGGACCTCATACCAAGGTTGTTATTGTCGATGACGACCCTTCAATACCTATCTTATGGAAAAACGTTTTATGTCTTGAAGAGAATAAATACTTGTACTTTGATTCGTCCGCAAAATTCAAGAAATGGTTTACCAAAGATGGCCAACTTGAAGAGAGTCTATTATTTTTGTTTGATTACCAAATTGACGATAATGGCGATGGTCTATCTCTGATTGAGGAATTTGGCCTAGAACGTGAGTCTGTATTAGTCACGTCTGCTTACGGTGACCCAGATCTGCTAGGCAGGGTGGCACAGCTTAAGGCTCCCTGCATTAAATTGCTGCCTAAGATATTGATGGCACGATTGGGAATCAGAAAACTATTAAATTCCCGCCATTCAAATGGTACTGAATCATCAACAATCTGGAGCCCTCTATGAAATTTGAATTTAAAAAAATAGACTATATTATGGTCATGGTTGAAAAGATGAGCCGGGCCATTGAGTTTTATCGGGACATACTCGGCCTTCCAATTAAATTTGAATCGGAAAGTTGGACTGAATTCCAAAGTGGTCCAACAACTCTTGCATTGCATGGTGGCGGTAAGCACCGGGACGAAGAACCTCTTACTGCCCCCCATCGAGAAATGGCAGGTACGAGTTCCATTGGCTTTAATGTTGATGACCTTCAGAGGACCTACGAATTTCTCCAATCAAGGGGAGTGCGATTTACTTTGCCGCCCACACCAAGGCAAAATGAAGGAATTCTCTTAGCGGTGGCTCTTGATCCGGATGGTTTAGAAATTTCTTTTGCCCAACTACTTAACAAAGAATCCCACGAAGTCTCTGAGGCTACTTCAGTTCAAAGAACCTTTAGTGGTGCACCTTGGGAAGAGAAGGTTGGGTACTGCCGGGCAATTCGGTCAGGTAACACTATAGCAGTTACCGGCACCATTTCTCTAAATGACAATGGCGAAATTCACGCTCCTGGAAATCCTTATCAGCAGACAAAACGTTGTCTTGAAATCATTGAAAATGCTTTAGCAAAGCTTGGCGCAAAACGCGAAAATATTATTCGAACCAGGTTATTTGTAACTGACATCAAGCTTTGGGAAGAGTTTGGGCGTGCCCACGGAGAATTTTTTGCTGACCATCCTCCGGCAACTTCAATGATCGAAGTTAAAGGTCTTATCGATTCTAATGCCGTCGTTGAAATTGAGGCCGACGCCATTCTTGGATAAAGGATAATAATGATTAGCAATAAGCCAAATTTTATCATTCGACCAATCAACAGAAGTAATACTGGTGAAATTGAACTGGTCGCATCCAGAATGCGGGAAACGCTTGTTGAAGTTGTAGGCCAGGAGCGAGGCACCGCAATGTACACCATGGATTGGCTTATACAGCGAGTTTTGTTCCACCTTGACCCTAGTCAGTCTACCGCTCAAGTTTATGTTTCAGAATCCTCCGATGGCCATTTGAGCGGCCATTGCATTGTTAGAAAAGAATTTGATGACCAGGGAGCACCCTATGGGCTTTTCTCAACGACCTATGTTGAACCTCAGAGTCGAAGGTTGGGAATTGCAAATGCATTATTAGTGCATGGAGAAGAGTGGATGCACAACTTGGGTCTTACCATGGTTGCAACTGCAACCTCAAAGACAAATGAAAAATTGATTAAAATGTATTTCAAGCACGGCTACAAAATGGTCGTAACGACTGACGAAATGGTAAGGCTCGAAAAACGACTGCTAAATAAGGGAGATGCCCATGCTTGAAGAAAAATTCGATCGTTACTGTGATTATTTAAAGCTTGACCTAAATCACCTACAAGAAAAAATTGCTCTTCTCTACGGTTCAGCACGAATCCTGGAGAGTTCTATCTTAAGTGGTGGTTTTGCTAACACTAATTACAAGCTTGTTGTTGAGGGGCAACCTGCGCCCGTCGTTCTGCGGCTACCTCAGAAAAACATTAGGACGTTCCCGACGGAAATCGCTGTCTTAAAACGTGTTGAATCATTTATTCCTGTTCCTTCTGTACTCTTTGCCGACACATCCTCAGAACAGCCCTATGCAATAGTGAGTTGGATTGAGGGTATTCGATTGAGCGAAGTCCTAGGTATCATTTCTCAAAATGAAGCTGAAAGCATTGGATATCAGCTTGGGCAAATCCTACAGAAAATTCATGCCGTCGACCTTGGTCGATCTGGTTTCTTTGATCACAACTTTCAATTTCTAAGAGAATTTGAAAGTTTGGGTAGTGAATCATTGGCATATTTGCGAATGTTTTTGGTGAACACGAAAGTACGGGAACGGGTTGATATTCGGGTCCTTGACCAAATTGATTTTCTTCTCAAGCAATATGAGTACGAATTAAAATCTTTATCACCATGCAATCGCTTGATTCATTCAGACTTCAACCCAAAAAACATTTTAGTGCGAAAGCTAGATTCTTCGTGGCAAGTTACAGGTATTCTTGACTGGGAATTTGCTTTCTCAGGTACTCCTTTCAACGACCTTGGTAATTTTTTGAGATTCGAAGAAGAACTGCCCGTGGGACTTGCTGAGGCTTTCCTGAATGGTTATATATCTGAAAGATCGCCTCTTTCTCGAAATTGGCACCAATTGTCGAAACTACTTGATTTGATTTCAATGTTTCAATTCTTAAGCGCCGAACTGGAGTACCAAAAAACATTCAATACGGCACGAACAGTCATTGAAAAAACACTGCTTTGGTTTAAAGATCATCAACGACCATTGAATAATGATCATATTATTCGTAAGGCTATTGATTCGGACATTTTAGAAATTGCTGGCTTATTAAAAGAACTAGGATATCCCCAAGACGATCTCAATGCATTTCAATTTGTATTCGAAGTTGTTGCTCGCCACGCAGAGATGGGAATTCTAGTTGCTGAGGGTGATGGAAAGGTTTCTGGTTTTTTGTCCTACTCAGTTAAACCTCAATTGCGTCTTTCCGGTTTGAGCATGGAAATTGATGAACTATGTGTTGCAGCCAAAGCAAGAGGTTTTGGCATTGGTCATACCTTGTTAAAAACTGCAATTTCTATAGGTCGAGAATTGAACGTCAAACGCATGGTCCTCTCAACAAACCGACAACGTGAAAGCTACGAGCGTGGTTTCTATTTAAAAAATGGCTTTGAAGAAACAGGTTCAGCCTTACTGAAAATGGAACTTGGTGAAAGCATGGGTAATAGCGCGGCAGACATGAAAAAACTATGATTGTGCACACTATTTTTTATGTTCAAGATCAGAAAAAAAGTACCGAGTTTTATCGATCTGTTCTGCAAATTCAACCGACCCTTGAAGTGCCTGGGATGACTGAATTTAACCTTTCAGAAACACACATCTTGGGAATAATGCCGGAAAAGGGAATAAAAAAGTTACTTGGTGAGACAATTCCAGATCCTGAAAATGCTCATGGTATTCCACGAGCTGAGATTTATTTTCGGGTGCCAAATCCACCTGAATATATGATCCGAGCGAAAGAATTGGGTGCGCAACTTGTGAGTCCTCTTCTTCCTCGCGATTGGGGTCATACCGCAGTATATTTGTTAGACCCAGATGGACACGTGATCGTTTTTGCTACGGAGTCAGTGTGAAACTACTAAGACGGTACGGGAGTTTCAAACGGAGGAATAATGGAATCAAGAGATCAAAATAAAGACATTAAAAAATGGATGGGTATGCCGATGCGCTGGGACCCCCAAAATATGTTTAAAAATTTATGGAATCCCCATGACGATCGAATCTTCCCGCCAAAATATTTTGGTATGGGGTGGAGCTTAAATTTCCATGCCCTTTTGAAAAAAAATGGAATTATTAAAGGCACCACTCCAAAGAGTCCTAAGAAATAAACTGCGAGATTAATTCCAAGGAGTTCAAGTCATGATTTCCAATTCAACGTCCAGATTTAGTGATCGTGTTGATGACTACATTAAATACAGACCTAAATATCCGGAATCAGTTCTTCAATTTTTGAAGTCGAATTTAGGACTCAACTGCCTGCATACGGTCGTTGATATTGGATCAGGCACGGGTATTTCTTCTGAAATATTTCTTAAAAATGGCAATATTGTCTACGGAGTAGAACCAAATGCTGAAATGCGCTTAAGTGCGGAAAAACTCCTTAGTGACTACAAAAATTTTCGCAGTATTGATGGAAAATCAGATAAAACTACTTTGCCGGATAATTGCGCGGACTTTGTTGTACCAGCTCAAGCCTTTCATTGGTTTCCAATGAAAGAAACCAAGAATGAATTTAAACGAATTCTTAAAGATGGCGGAAGAATCATCCTAATTTGGAATGACCGCAAGACAAGTGAATCTGCCTTTGCCCGTGATTATGAGGCCCTGGTAAACAGATTTGGTACTGATTACAAACAGGTAAATCATAAAAATATTGATGAAAATAGAATACGGGAATTCTTAGGGTCCTTTGAAATTCATAGTTTTCAAAATTTTCAAGATTTGGATTTCCAAGGCTTACTAGGGCGGCTCACTTCATCATCCTATATGCCCAACACAGGCCACCCTCGGTATGAGGAAATGAAATCCGCCTTAAAGCAGCTCTTTGATAAACACAATGTCAATGGTTTGGTAAAAATTGAATATGAAACTAAAGTTTACTCTTCGGTCAATCGACCTGAATTTATTAAGCACTACTCCGAAATTCAGCAACGACAAGAGGAGGCGCATTATCCTGGGTCTCAAGAACTACTTTCTATTGGTTCTCCTTTTGGCAGAAAGTTTGGCTTAAAGAATTTGGGAATTCATCATGAGTTACTTCCTCCAGGACAGCGAACTTCTTGGCCCCATGCTGAAAGCAATGAGGAGGAATTTGTTTATGTCATCGAGGGGCATCCTGACGCTTGGATCGATGGACATCTTCATCGCCTCAACCCAGGAGAGGGAGTTGGATTTCCCAGCGGCACAGGGATTTCTCATACTTTCATCAATAATACGGAAATGGATGTAAGGCTTCTGGTTGTCGGCGAGTCTTCTAAAAAAGAAAACCAAATTTATTATCCGCTTCATCCTGTTCGACGGGAACAGTGCCTTGATTCGTGGTGGCATTCTGTTCCAAAGCGAAATCTTGGGCCGCACGATGGTCTTCCCGAGAAAATGCGATCAAGCCCGAGCCTCGGTCCTCTAAACTTTACGGGGGAAATCATTATTGAAAGCCTTAAAGATCAGGCTGTTTTGGAAAAGCTTGGAGCTTACAGAATTAAATCTCGCACAGCTGAAATGCCACACGAAAAAATCAAAGTTTGGAACATTAATAGATACTGTGTTGATGAAGTTTCTTTAAAAGAAATTATACCTTATCTTGAGAAAGCTATTGATGAGGGTGTATGGTATATTCACTTCTATAGTGATATCGACAATCAAATGTTTGTGATCTTTCGGGGAAAGCATTTTCTCGTCTCCAAAAGAAGAGATTCTTCTTGGGAACCAATGATTAAGTACGGTGAATCCATCGGAGTTGACAGGCGATGGACAGAAACGATTCCTGTAGAGTTTAGAGTATGACAAACAAGCAACTAAATTTTCAAGACCCCTTACGGGATTCAAAACCCAAGAAGCTTAGATTCAACAGGAAATTCGTCCCACTGGCCAGGGAGGACGACGAGGAATTTTTTCCGAACGGAATTTTTGAGTTTAACATCACGAAGCTCACTGCTTTCATTTGCCAAAATCCCGAAATTTTTCCCGTCGAGCAGATCAGTGTGAAATCCTATGCCCGATGGTCATCTCAGCATCTTTCGGAGCAGACGGTCGTCTCCGCCGATGTTTCAAAGCCGATTATTTTAGGCGAAATCAGTCCCGGCAGGTTCAATGTGATCGATGGCAACCATCGATTGGAAAGAGCCCGTCGAGATGGTCTCGAAAAAATTCCCGCATATCGTGTGATGGTCGAGCACCATATTGCTTTCTTGACCTCGGAAAAGGCGTATCAGGCCTATATTCAGTATTGGAACGAAAAGGTCAGAGATTTGGAGGATGAATAACATGCCTTCGGAAAAAAGACGCTACATTAATAGAAGGCGTGACCCCACTCCTCCATTTGAATTTCTCGAATTGAGGAAACTGATCCCATCAATGGGTTCCGATCGTTTAGCTGAGATACTGTGGATTCGTGCACAGAGCGATGACATGCTCGGAAAGGTGTTGATGGTCACGGTTGCTCTTCAGGCCGATGATCTTGAAAGGGCGAAGCTGGCCGTGGATTACGCTCTTCATTTTCCAGAGTTTGTACGCTATACCGAAAGTGGCCACGGGCAGATTCTTGAAGAAATAAAAACTTCCCTGGAAAATTTGGCGGGTGAAGGACGAACGGACTTCGCACTCAATATCGCTCGGTACGCCATTCAGCGTGCCCACGAAGTGGCCGAAAATTTCGAGGAAGATTGGGATTGGATAAGTTCTATAGAAAGCCTTGAAGAGTGGTCTAAAAACTTAAAAGATAGGAGTGAGACATGATGACGGTGCACCAGTTTAATGTGAATAACTTGCCTGATTCAGATTTCGAGAGTGGCTCCTATGAGTTTTTATTAAAGGGAAACGAGTGTCGTCTCAAAGATTCTCGTCGAACGCCTGGAATTCTGGAAGATGTTTATGAGGACACAGGATTTTTTCGGTGGCGAATTACTGATTTTGAAGATAAGGGAAAATTTTGGGATATACCCATTGAAAACATTTTTAATTTTCAATTTAGGCGAAACGTTGCCCTCAAAGTTCCTGAAATCCAGTCGTCGAAATACAAAATTATTGCCAACAAATTTGACCGCCCATTGATTATTGAAAGAGATGTCAGCACTGGCCTTAATACAGAAAATCTGTTGGTTGAAAAAGTAAAAGAGGCCGAAAACTGGTTGGTCGCCTATTCCAAATTTTTTCAGAACAAAATTAAGTTAAACCAAAAAGATGGCAAAGGGTTCACCGAGTTAATGATCGATTTTCGGCGCTACATGGAGTCCAGAGATCTTTGGGATCTCGAAGAGAAAACAAGTGAAATATATGTTCTGAATCCCCATTCTGGAGAATGGTTTAAAGGTATTGAAATCGTCTGTGCAGAACTTGGATTGGCCGATTACGTGGGAAAGGTAATTCGTACTCCTGATATCTGGGAAGGTAGGGGGCATAAAAATTTAAGATGTGAATATGTCCTTCACAGAATCTCTTTTTTAAGGGCATTTTTCCGATTAGCCGAAATTGAATGCCTCACTCTTTATCGAGGAATGGCCACGGAAGGACCGTGGATACCGAATCGAAAGAAAACCTTTAGCTCTTGGTCATTTGATATCAAGGTGGCGGAATCCTTTACTCGGTTTCATGAAACTCAATTTAAGAATGTTTATTTAATAAAGCGTGAGGTTCCAATAAAACAGTTGTTTATGACTTATTTGGAAACAGAGGCCATGAATCGCCAGTACTCTGAGGCGGAAGCCATAATCTTTAATGATTTGGATTTTTTATTATGAAGAAGGATGCAAACACGGGTCCCAATTGGGAAAAGTACGGCTCGATCAGCGGTCTATTTCGAGTAACCTCTATTTTTCAAAAGGATGGGCTCGCATCATTGCCATTGAACGTTCATCATTGGAAACACCCAAGGAATCGCTCAGGTGATAGTCATTCTGGATTTCGTTAATTTTTAAAGATTGGAAAATCAATGCAAGTAGTTCGAGATTCAGAGGCAGAAAAATTTTTAAGCGAAGCGAAGTCCTTGCTTTACGCTGATGAAGCGACCAATAGCCTCCTGCTTGGCCTCGCAGAAATGGTGCGTAACAAGGGAGAAAGTGGGCAGACCGAGGCCGTTCTGCTTCGGGTAGTGCACGAGGGGCAGACTCTGACCGCTGCATTGCAAACTCCACCAATGAATTTAGTGATTTCGGAATCAGAGAATCGTCCATTAAAAGTTTTGGCTCAATACCTCAAGTCAAACCAACTCAAGTTTCCGGGAGTTGTTGGTCCAGCCAATAGCTCGGAGATGTTCGCAAAAATGTGGTCCAGAGAATGTGGTTGCCATTTTGAACTAGGCATGGGGCAAATGATTTACAAAATTAACGAAGTTGAAATTCCACAGCAAGCTGTTGAAGGTTCACTTAGACTGGCACAGTTGAATGAAATTTCGTTGATTGCAAGTTGGCTTGTTGAATTTGGCAATGAGTCACTTCCTCCCAACGAGCGAAAATCCTTTGAAGAACGTCTACCTTACGCAGAGCGGGCTATTCAGAATCAAAATGCCTATTTGTGGGAGGTTGGAGGTGTAGCCGTGTCGATGGCTCATGTAGGAAGGCCAACTAAAAATGGAATATCGATTAGTGCTGTTTATACGCCACCGATCAATCGAAAGAAAGGGTATGCGTCAGCCCTTGTTGCACATTTAAGTCAAAGGATGCTTGATTCGGGCAAACAATTTTGCGTCCTTTACACTGATTTGGCAAATCCTACGTCAAATAAAATTTATCAGAAAATAGGATACAGGGCGATTGCTGAGTCTAAGCTCTTTATATTTCAAGGCGGCCATCTATGAAATTGAAAACGGAAGAGTGTATTCAGAATTCAGTCGACTTTCTGGAATCCGAATTAGCAGTCAAAATGCTAGAGGCTGATCCTTATTGGCCGAAATGGAATTCCCCATGGTGGCACATGCTCGTATTGCATGAAATGGGAGAGACCAAACGAATTCCTCAAAGTTCAATTAGAAAATATGTTGAGAGTCTCAACAGAGTGCCGGTAAAAATCTTTCCGATTCATCCAGGTGAATTACCTGAGAATGTAGATCCCTTTCGCGGCAGTCCTTGTCATTGTCAATTGGGCAATGTTTATCAGGTATTGGCTGAGTGGGGTGTGGATGTCGATCAAGAGCTACCATGGATAAGACCATGGTTTCTTTGCTATCAGATGGCAGATGGCGGATTAAACTGTGACAGTAGCGCTTACCTTGTAAAAGAAGAAATACCAAGCTCAATGGTTGGTACGATTGCCGCTTTCGAGGCGATCCTACTTTACACACCTAGGCCTTGGACAAACGACGAAGTTGATTTTTTGAATAAAACGGCTCAGTGGCTATTGAGGCGAAAGCTTATGCTTGGTTCCGCAACCCAACACAATGCTGTGGAAAGAGTGAGTGCTGAACAATGGGTAAAGTTGTGTTTCCCGCGATTTTATCTTTATGATGTTCTTCGTGGGCTCAACGCCATCCTTCGTTGGGGTGAACTAATGAAACGATCTATACCATCCGACGCCATTAATGATGTCGTGGTTATGCTGAAATCTCAATTCTCAGATGGCAGTGTTCGTATTGGACGCCAATCATTTGAAAATGTGAAAACGATGTCCCCATCGCCAACTGGGGAGGAGTGGGTGTGGCCTCAACCTGCGACCTATTTCCCATTACTCGAACATGTAAGTGTTGTTGGCGAAGTCTCACCTTTTCTCACTAAAAGGTGGGAAGAAGCCCAAGATTTGATTTCAAAAGTGACAGTGATAGGAGAAACAGCATTTTATGACCAAAAATAGTTACTTAAAAGGTCATTCTAAAAATGGATGATCGTACCTTTGATAAAGAAACCGCGTTGGAGTGGATAAGTACTATTGAGAATGACAATAGTACTATTCGCGACAGGGATATTTATCCTCGCCTCAATGAATGGATTGGCCGGACTTCGCCAGTGGAAATTCTCGAAGTGGGAGCGGGGCAGGGTATTTGTTCGGACAACATTGATTTAGCAGGCCGATGCTATACTGGGGTTGATCCATCCAGTTTCCTAATTGATCGCGCAAAACAGTTGTATTCGCAAAAAAACCGACACTTTGAAATGGGAAATGCTTACAGCTTGCCATTTTTAGATAATGTTTTTGATTCAGCTTTTTCGGTTATGGTTTGGCACTTTTTAAGTAATTTACAGAAAGCATCCGATGAATTAAGTCGAGTCTTGAAACCAAATGGAAATTTTTTGATTATCACTGCTAATCCCGAATCCTATAATTTATGGATTGGCCTTTATACCGATATTAAAATTGAAGGTCGACGGTTCGAAGGAAAAATGCAAATTCTGGGGAGACCTGCCTCCCACGATATTTTGTATTTACATACTCTGACGGAAATCACGAACTCTCTATACTCAGCGGGTCTGAATGTTCAGTCTATTGAGACCTTTCGAATCACCGAGAGTTCGAAGGATCAAAAATTTCTTATTTCAATCAGTGGTCAGAGGGTAAAAGAATCTGGTTCAAAAAAAGAGTAAAAAATGGGGTACAAAGAATATCTGCCTTGTGCGGAATTAAAAGATTATGTGGAATGTTTCTGGAGCCAGGCTCCGGATTATCACCATTTGGTTCTGCAACAATCTATTGATAAGATATTGCCTGATGGCTGCATTGACATTCTTTTTCGCAAATCAAAAAGGGTTCAAGGACCCAATTCGGCCTATTCTTATATCGTGGGCACAATGACTGCGGCCATTGATGTTCCAAGAGGGCAATCTGAGGTTGTCGCCGTTCGATTTAGGCCAGGCGGAGCTTTACCATTTCTTAAGATTTCAGCCTATTGTTTGACGGATACCTCAGTGAATTTGACGGACCTCTTTGGCGATCGAACAAATTCATTAACAGACGAAATATTTAATGAGTCTGCAATGCATCGGCGAATAAAAGTGCTTGAACGATTTTTACTGAGATTAAAAAGTTCTAATGGCTTTTTGGAGTCATCCTTTTCAAGAACCCTTTTTTCGATCGAAAGTACCAAAGAGGTTTCGAGAATTGATCAATTGTGCGAATACTGGGGCAAAAGCGTCAGACAGATGGAGCGGTCCTTTTTGAGCCAAGTGGGTATCACACCGAAGATGTATCTGAAGGTTAAACGATTCCAATACTTGGCACTCAATCTCAGCAAAGTTAATGGAAAACTCGACTGGGCGAGTTTGGCAGCGAGCCATGGGTATTACGATCAGTCGCACCTTATTCGGGATTGCAAAGTTCTTACGGGCCTGACACCGGAAAAATACAAATTATTTTTAGAAATGTCGCATTTATCCAATACCGTACCACCGGCTTCGAATATTGTTCATCAAAAAGGAGAGCGATATGAGTTTTAAAATAGGCAAGATCACACCAATTATTAATGTTACTTCAATTGAAGACAATTTACCCTTTTGGAAAAATAACTTAGGCTACGAGGTGACCGTTCAAGTGCCAGGTCCCAATGACAAACTTGGATTTGTCATTTTGAATAAGGGGCCGTCGGAGGTCATGCTGCAAACGTCACAAAGTGTGGCGGACGATCTTCACGGGCATCCAGACATTGCCAAAGCAGATATCCTACTCTACGCCGATGTAGACTCTATAGATTCAGTTGAAAAATCTTTGCCAAAGGAGAATATTCTGATCCCAAAACGCAAAACATTTTATGGAACGCTTGAGATCTGGGCTAAAGATTCAAGTGGAAAAATTATTGGTTTTGCCGAAAAAGAAAAATAACTTCGGAATGAGCCTCCGAAAAATTGCGGGCTTATTAATAGCTCAGAGGCGATGTGGCATTTTCTTACCCTAGTTTTTTTATAAGGTTCTGTCGCTCCGCCATACTTGAAGGTAATTCAATCCGCATATCACATCGATGGAGTCCAGGACCATAAGCGTTTTCTTTAAACGATATTTCATTAAAACCGAAGCGGCGAAAGAAATCCGGGTTGTGCTGGCTTGTATCAACAGAAATAGCGGTGACCTGGGGAATTTCAATGAGCTTGATAAGACGAAATTTTAAAAGCTTTGTGCCCAAACCTTTCTTATGCCAATTGTTTGCAACCATTCCAAAGTGAAGCCTACCTTCAGGTGGGCGAATACCTATTCCACCACACGCCAATATTTCATCCTCATTTTCTAACACCCAATAATTTTCCTGGGTGAATTTTGAGAGAAACTCCTCAAATCCGGCCATTTCTTCTGCTAAGAAAAATTTAGGAATATTTGATTTAAATAACTCAATACATGCTTGGCGATCACTAGATTCAAATTTACGAATTTTCATTCAAGCGAGTACATCAAATAATCTGGAAAACTGCAATATCTCCTGAGAATTATTGCTCTGCCCATATTGTCACAGCATGCACGATATTCCGTCACCTACTCATTAAAAAAAATCAATTGTGAACGGCAGGCCGTTAATAGCGATGCAATCAATATTTATCCAAAGCCAAAAAAGTATTTGGATTTCAATAGCTTCACTAAATTGCCCTTATTTGGCGCCCCTCTTGCAATTTATATTAGTGAGAGGCGCGAATGACTCGTCTCTCTTAACAACCATAAGGGGGAACCAAAGTGGAACAATGCCCACGATGTGAAAACTACTCATTCGAACGATTTCAATCATCATGCATATGCTACCAATGCAACTATTCGCCAGATACAGATGTCACTCTGTTGCCGATAGAAGATGAGCCAATCATTCCAATTCTCGATAAAGGCGAAGAAGAAAATTCAGAGACACTACCGAAAGGAGCCTGATCATGAAAGCGAAATTTAAAAAATTGATTATGGCCGCAAAAAAATACCTTAAAGAGCAGTCTCAACATGCCGCTTGGATTGAATCCACGATTCAAGAACAAAAAGCCTATCAACGACACCATTTCATGGGAATCAAATGGAATATTTAAGGAAAGGAAACTGAACCTATGAAGTGGGAGCGATCAGAATTTTACGATAAAAATCATTTTGAAATCCTGGAGGAAGCTGGTGAGCGAATATGTGACATGTACCAAGCTGAAACCGGACGTGAATTAGAGAGCGAAGATCTTATTATCTTTTTCGAAAACGGTAAGATCGTTGAAATCCGCTCTGACTGCAATGAAATCATTTACGAAAAATAAGGGAGCACTATGCAAAACCAAGCACTGAAATTTGAAGTTATCACCGCCAAAAAAGTTACTGACAAACTCGTTGATCCAACAGCGGCAGGGTATTCGCTTCTTATTGATGGCAATCAATATTACCTTCTTAAACTGTTTCTATTTGAAAAATATTTCTTTATCGTCAAAAACCAATCAGGCCAGCAAGACTATACTGTCTATTCAAGCAAATTTCCAAACGAAGCAAAATTCCTGAATCCAGTTGGGAGCGCAAGACTTCGCCCCGAATTGAAAGGCCACCTAGAAATTCATATTCCTCTCATTGGCCCTTCTTTGTTTATGAGTCTTTATCCAAGCAAATAAGGATACCTAAAATGAAAATTAAATTTATGTTTTTGGCCCTCTTCTGTGTGGGGCTATGTATTGTTATGCCGGAAATGGCTTCAGCCAGCGTTGAATCAACATTGACGAACATTCAGGACAAACTCATCTCAACAATCTTACCCCTGGTATCCATCTTAGGGCTGGTCTTTGCTGGGTTTTCATTTGTGATGGGTTCACCGCAGGCGCGCACTCATCTCATTCTTGCCATTATCGGCGCTGTTGTTGGCTTTGGTAGTCAGAGCATTGTCGCCTTTATTCGAAGTCTTGTGAATTAACACCGTGTAAAGGGGCAGGCCAAGGAAGCACTGCCCATTTACCATTTTCATATGGGAGGCATCTTTGGAGATACGAACAACTCCGGTCAGCAAATGCCTTGATAAAAAGCTCAAGGTCTTTGGCTTTGAGGTTATGGATTTGCTGGCCCTATTTTTAACGATTTCAATTCTCAATTTTATTTTTGGGAAAACGGACCTCAAGCTGGTGCTGGTCTGGATGCCCTCGCTCGCATTGGCAGCGACTCTGTATTTTAGCAAAAGAGGTAAGCCAGAAAATTACCTTATTCATTGGCTTCGGTTCCAGTACTTCGCCTCGTTCTATTCGGCTTTTGACGAAACACAAGATTGGAAAGCACCACCAACCATTCAGAAAAAAGGATTAAAATGACAGGAAATTTAGCGGATAAAATTCAAATCTGGGGATTTGAAGAAGACATCGTAATTTTTCAAGATGGATCTTTGGGATTTGGCCTCGAACTCTCCACGCTCGATGTTGCAACCTGGAGTATTGAAAAAATAAATGCCTTGGCCAACCAGTTAGATCAATTTCTTAATGGCTTGCCTCCTCATATTGATTTGCAGTTCGTTCAAGAAATTCGGCCCGGCAACGAAGAACTGATTCATGAACATCAGTCAATGGGAACTCATTGTAAAACGGCCGTGGTCACTGAACTCATGACTGCACGTACTCGCAGATTCAAGCAGCAAGATGAGCAAGGGCAATTGCCATTTCATGGTCTTAAATGTTTTGTGCGGCGGCCATCCTCAGCTAAACTTGTGGGTTCCTCATCCATATTTTCAAAAACAACCAAGTTCCCAGAAATGGCTGAAAGCGTTTTGTTAAATGAAATTGCAGAGACCCAGAGGCTTTTAGAAAATGTTGTTCATGCATTTGAATCCATAGGTCTGAAAGTGACTGTTCTTGAACAACAGGATATATTAAAGGAGATCTATACCCAATGGAATCCCCATCGCGCTGGCCAGTTGGGTATTGGTCTCGGGCAATACGATCCCGAATACATCATTCCAAGTCTTTTGTTTTCCGATTCTTTTGTGACGGATAAAGGCTTTTGTATTGGCGAAACCTACTATAGACTTGTCAGTCTCAAAAATTTACCCGAAACGACGATCACGTCAATGGCGCAAGTAATGCGTGAGTTGCCTTTTGGTTCAAAACTATTTCTATCGGTTCATGTTCCAGATCAGCAGAAAGAGTACGAGAGCTTACAGTCACAAAGACGTATGGCATTTTCAATGGCCCGTGGAAAGCGATCGGGAGTCGCCGATCTTGAGAGTGAGGCGAAGCTTCAAGATATTGAATCTTTACTGGCTTCACTCATTGCTCAAGGTGAAAAAGTTTTTGATATGAGTTTTCAGGTTTTGCTATGTGCGGACAATGAAGAGAGTCTTGCCCAACAGGTTGCACAAACTCTTTCAAAGGTTCGTGAATTAGCCGGGGCCGAGGCGATGCAGGAGACAATCGCTGCCTTCGACCTTTTCACGGATATTGCAATCCCTAATTCCCGCGCCCGAGAGCGAAGAAAAAAGATCAAGACCAGTAATCTTTCAGATTTGTTGCCAGTGTTCGGCCCCTGGACCGGTCATGAAAAGGCAAGCATTCTGCTTCGCGCGCGGCTGGGCTCATTGGTAAAGTTTGATCCCTTTTCAAAAGAACTTACCAATCATAATATGCTTGTGAGCGGAGGTAGCGGTAGTGGTAAATCATTCTGTGCCAACGTTTTGCTTCTGCAACTTCTTAAGGAAAATCCGAAGGTCTATATTGTCGATGTCGGGAACTCATATGGTCGCCTCTGTGATTTGCTCGGTGGCCAATATGTAAGGTTTGGGATTGATATGAACCTAAGCCTTAATCCCTTTGACTTACCCGAAGGCGAAACTGTGCCGACGGGTGAGAAAATTAAGTTTTTGGTAAGCCTTGTTGAGATCATGACTAAAGAGGATGGGGCTACTGGCATCACCAAATTAGAGAGGGCGGAACTCGAAGAAGCCATTTTCAAATGCTATGAGGCAAACCAATTTCCGGTGTTATCAGATCTAAAGCAGATTTTACTCAGTCACGAAGATGTTAATCTTCGACGACTCGGTAGAATTCTGAACTCATGGACGGGAGATACTCCTTATGGAAAATTCATTGATCGAGCAACGAGCATTGAACTTGAAAAAGCACTGATATCTTTTGATCTTAAAGGGCTTGATAGTGCGCCGGATTTACAGGCGGTTTGTTTATTTATCATTACTGATTTAGTTTGGCGCGAAGTTCAAAGAGACAGAGGAACCAAAAAGATTTTGGTCTTTGATGAGTGTTGGCAGTTATTAGAAAATGAAGCTGGAGCTCATTTTATCGGCAATGTCTTTCGCACTTTTCGTAAATACTATGCGGGCGTGGTTGCGATATCTCAAGATATTGATGATTTCGCGAAAAGCAAGGTGGCCGGAGCCATTTTACCCAATTCAAGCACTAAATGGCTGCTTATGCAAAAAGGGGCCAACCAAGAACGCCTTCGCGAGGTATTACAACTTAATGATACGGAAGTGGCGTTGATTGCGAGCCTTTATCAAGAGCGAGGCCGATTCTCTGAAGCCTTTTTAATGACAGGAGATCATCGCTCAGTGGTCGCTATTGAACCAACACCAATGGAATATTGGATTGCGACGACCGATCCACGGGACGTGGCTTATTTTGAAAATTTCAAATCTGAAAATCCAAATTTAGATCCGATCGAAGCTTTGTATCAGATTGCCGCCGCTAAACCATTTGGTGTGGTCAGCTAGAGGTGAGAATGAAAATAAAAGCAACAAAACGCTTTGGCGTCATTCTTGTTTTTGTGATTTCTGTGATCTTGGGTAGTGGGTCTATTGCTCGCGCCAGCATTTTTGGCGAAGAGAATGCCGTTCTTTTAAAAATTCTCGAACAGTCCATTCAACAGTACTTGGAACTGCAAAGAATTTTAAATACCGGCAGGGATACTCTTGGCCTACTTCGAGACATCAATCGAGGGATCAATGACTCTCTTTATTTGCTTCGAACTATCAAACCACATATTGACCCCGGTCTTTATAAAGAACTGGAGCGCACTCACGATGCAGTTCGGAGGATTCAGGAAATTTATGGCATTGTGGTTCGCTCTCCTGATTCAAAAATTCAACAGGACACGGATCAACAAGTGGCTGAGGTCATCGCTCTCAATAATAGCATTTACCAATATACAAACCAAATTGATGAAATTGGTGAAGAAGTTAAGCGATATTCCCATTCAGTTTCTCCTGGTGGCGCTCAAAAGCTAACCGCACAGAGTATGGGCGTCCTCTTGCACGTAATGAATGAGTCTCTGCGTGCACAAGCCACAGGCCTTAAACTCCAAGCAATGGAGATGTCCATTCAAAATAAAAAAGACAAGGAGTTTACAAAAAAGACACTCGAAATCACCGACAGTCTTAAGTCTTCCATGCAAAATCAAAAATCAACTTTTCAAATACCGAGGTATTAAATGTTAACTGATTTGACCTGGTTGGCCGAGCAAGCTCGAAATATCCATGGCATTTTTCACGCTTGGTTTTTTCCATTGCTGACGATGCTGCTATCTTTAGGTGTGGTGTTAGAGTTTTTCAAATTTCCCTTGGGTGGAATGCCTAGTTTCGGAACGCTGGTGGGTCGAGCCATCGTAGCTTCAATTTTACTTTATGCCTATCCTGAGATTTCAAATGCCATTGCCGATGTGGTGGACGCGGTCTCGACCAGATTGGGAAGCCTTAATGATTTTAACCTGGTACTTGCCAAAATGGGAGACAAACTAAAAGATCTTACGTGGTCCTGGATCAGCTTTAAGGATTCCATTATCGGCATCTTATCGTATCTTTCTTTTTTTCTGCTCTACATTTCTGTCTATGCGATTCAGGCATTCATGATCTTCAGTTGGACTTTGCTTTATGTGTTTTCACCGTTGTTAATTGCATTGTTTGTTATTCCTTCCACGGCTATGGCCACTAAGGCACTTTTTCAATCGTTGATCGAAGTTGGACTTTGGAAAGTTACGTGGTCAGTTTTGGCTACACTTTTATGGAGTCTCGCCCTTTCTGAAATTAACAGCGGAGGTACTGAGGTTAACTTTCTAACCGCGATTTTTCTCAACCTGATTTTAGCCGGTTCGCTCTTGTTGACGCCACTCGTTGTACATTCCTTAGCGGGCCAGGGAATTAGCAGCCTCGCGACAACCGCTGGCGGAATTGTCGCTGGTGCGACGATGGGCACCCCAATTGTCTTCGCTGAAGGAGTCAGAAGAAAAGCAATGACATCCTATCGCGGAGTCTCTGCCATTGGCGGCGGAGTAATTCGAGGTGCACAAACCACCAAAGAATGGGTCTCAAACAAGAAATCATCCTATTCCGCCTTTTCTGTGAGGCGAAATGCTTCATCAAAAGAGGATTGAAATGTCGGTTTTGTCAGCATTTAAATAGGCGAAACTTTCATTTAGAAATTACCTATTTGAAGCGATTGAAAAGCTTTTCCATCTATGCAATTGTGGCTCTCTTAGAAAATGAATAGAGGTTAGTAAAAATGCAAAAATCTGTTTTAAAAAATTCACTGATTTTCTATTGTTTAATTTTGTTCACTCTTTTTGGTTGTGGTCCCAATGAGACTGGTTCTTCTGACGGTCATAGAACACCGGCGCCGCCTCAGAAACCCTCCGAGGAAAGTAATCCGAAACAACCAGCACCAGAACCTTCGCCTAAGAAGGATAAAGAAGGGATTGAATTTCAATCGGTAGGTGTAATCAGAGAGTTTGGGGGAACTGATAATGCTGCTTTGTTTGGAGTTTATTCGAAGTCTGGAAAACTTGAGATTAGCAAGGTCGTTGGGCCTGCATTTCTCAAATCCTATCGCGTTGGAGAATTAAATCAAACTTCGATTAGTAAATTATTTTTAAATAGCTCCAAACCGTTAAGCACAGACGAAAGGCAGAATTTAATTTCGGAATTCAATGGTGCAACTGTTATCTATACCGAGGGGTACTCTGGCAATCTTTGCAGCAACGACGAAATTGGATATGAAATTACAGCCACAGGACGTATTGATGAAACAAACCTTGAAGTAATCTTTCAGTTTGAAGCGTTGCCAAACCCCAATGGCAACTGTGACTTTCATGTGTTTGGAACTATAACCAAATATACTAAATGATTTTCAAACCGATGTGATTTTACGGTTAGATGATCTCTATCAAGAAGTCATCTAACATTGCTCTCTTACTTCCAATTCTCCGCCCAAGTCTGTATCTTGGAAATACTTTTATTTCATGCAGTCCTATTTGGTCGATCCTAGTTGTTGGACTTCTCAGACCAAATTTTGTTTTTCAGAGATGAAATCCAGCCCAAAACAAACGGATCAAACAAATTTAAAGCTTTAAATCCAAACCTCGTCCATTTACATCGTCAATTTCGCCTCGCAGGCTGTTCAAACCTAAAGATAAAACAGAATTTTCCAAATCTTAATTTTCAAAATAACGTTTGCTCGAAAGGATTAGAATGAGATTTTCACAAGCATGGGCCGAAACGGCCAAACAAAATTCGACGCTAAAATATTGTCTGTTATTTTCAAGCCTACTTTGTTTAGTATTGGCCATCACAACCACGAGTCTTGCGTTGAAGCCACCACTATTAATTGAACGGGCTTGTTATTCAAAAACTACTAATGCCGAAGTCAATTCACAACACACAACCCAGGAAGTTGAAGCCTTTTTGAGTGAAGCCCTTAAGAAGCGTTTTGATTCGGATGCATCAGCCGAAATTGGTTGGTTGGCACCCTCTGAGGAAATGGCTAGAATTCAAGAGCAAAAAGAGTATGCACAAAAGAAGATCAAACAAATTGTATTGGTTAATGCCATTCAGATTCAAAAGAACGAAGCAACGGTAGAAATCGACCGGGTCCTATCGGTCGAACGCCTTCGAAGCGTTTTGCCAGCGACTGTTCTTGTTCAAATATCCAAGGTTAGCCGAAGTGCTACCAACCCCTACGGATTGATGGTTGAAAAAGTCGAACTCAAAAAGGAGGCCAAAAGTGACTCACCAAATAATTAGTTGGCTGAAAAGAACGCCAGTTTTCTTTGGCATCTTATTCATACACATTAATTCTGTTTGCTGGGCCGATAATGTGCGACGATTGCGTCTTAATTCCGAGGCTGTTGCTGAAATTAAAGTATCAACCAAAGGAACCATACTAAGTTTTCCTACTAAGCCGCAAAAGGTGATTCTTGGAAAGAAGAGCAGCTTTGGTCTTGAGTATGTCGAAAACGATATTGCAGTTTCGCCACTCTTTCAGACGGCAAAGTCAAACTTGACAGTTTACCTTGATGGACGCCGCTACACATTTAGCCTCATCGCTTCCGATTCTAAAGGTGATGACATTGTTCTGATTCGTGACTCACTCGAAAAAGCAATGAAAGTAAAAATTAAATGACCCCGACATTCAGTTCAATCAAAGACAAATTAAAGAATCTCTTTTTTGAACAAGACGGCAAAAAGGAAGTTCTTAACAAAGGCCTCATCAAGAAGGTCACAATTTCGTTTTCCATTCTGGGAATTGTGGCTTTACTTTTTGGTGAATCGCAACCCTTGATTCAATCACGGCAATCGAAGTCCGATTTCACGGCCAACCCTAATATGCGAGGTACTTCCCTTCAAATTCCCAATCACAATGTCCAAATCGTAGAATCACCAAAAACCGTGAGGCCACCCCGTACTCCGCAAAAGTTTTTAGGTCCGGCACTTATTGCTCGTCCTGGCGCTCAAGATATTTTGCCCGGCACTATAGTGACGGCCCTTCTTCAGACAGCAGCGACGGATGGACCTGTCAAAGCTGTCCTCTCTGAAAGCGTGATTATTGATGGCGAAGAAAGACTGCCTGTTGGGGCAATTCTAATCGGTATTGGCCAAAGCCAGGAAAGCCGAGTGTCAGTGCAATTCGGCAAGGCGATTGTGGCTGGCGTTGGTGCCGTTGAAATAAATGCTGTTGCTCTCGATCAAGGGGATCAATTGGTTGGTCTTCAGGCGTCAAGAATGAATGAAGAGGTTATTCATCTCGGAGCTTCCATTGGTCTTAACTTTGTCGGAGGTATGGCAGAAGGATTCAAAGAGAAATCAGGGCAAGCAGGTGCTGCGATTGAAACACCAAATGCTCGCAATGCATTGCTCAACGGAGCATCAAAAGCAGCACTTGAACAATCGCGCGCTATGATGGAGCAAACAAAAAATAAAAAGTATTCTTTGAAAGTGGATTCAGGGACGCCTGTTTTGATTTTTTTCAACGGGAATAGGTGAACCAACATGAGCAAAGGAAATCTTTATTTAAAAACATTTTCTGAATTTCAATGGGAAAAACTGCTTTCACTAGTTTGGATTCCAATAAATGGACTTTACCAAGGCCTGAAATCAAAGACCCTGCCGATAGACTTACTTCTCCTTGTCGGTTCAACCTTAACTCTGTGCCATGGCCTAAAGTTGGATTTGCTGTTACTGCGACGTCTTCATTTAGAATCCGTGTATCCGACAAACCTTTTTCCGCATTTGATTTATTTTTTGATCCTTTTCTGGCTCCCATTCCTTTTTTGGACTTATTTTGATGAGGCCCGGCGCCAGCGTTTTAAAAAACGAGTTGAGGAAACTTTGATTACGGCAGGCCTGCGCAATCCCCTTGGAAAAACTCCACAAGTTGTCGGTCTCTACTCTATTGACCAGGACACAAAAAAACTCATTTTAACCAAAGCGTCCTTTTCGCTTCAGGACTTTGTGGCTAACAAGCCTCGCCTGGAAAGTGGGCTTCACAGTTTCATTGACGATATCAAAGAGCAAAGAACTAAGGGCCTCGTCGAAGTTTTATTTTCATCAGAGAGCCTTCCTACTTCGGTAAGTTACGTTAATCCAGCTGGAAAACGTTCCTTTTCATTTTTTATTGGGTCCACACGAACGAATGAGGTGATTGGTGACCTCGACAAGACCCCACATCTCCTCGTTGCTGGTCAGACAGGCGGTGGAAAATCCACTTTCCTTCGTAATTTCATTACAACTCAATTCTTGAATTCTAAGAATGTTAGAATGACGCTCATCGATCTAAAAGGCGGGCTTGAATTTCAATTGTTTGAAGACCTGCCCCGCGTGGAAGTGATTCCAAATTTAGAAAAAGCCATAGAGGAACTATCTACTGCACAAAATGAACTCCTTCACCGCATTGAAAATCTAAAACGTAATAAAGCAAAAGACATTTCCAAAATGGAATCCGACTCAAATACAAAATCTTTTTTATCCAATCGTCACCTGATCGTGGTCGATGAAGGGGCGGAGTTATTTCTTGCCGGGGGCGGGAGTGATGCCCAAAAAATCATTCAGGCTCGACGCATCTTGAGTTTGATTGCTCGGCAAGGGCGTGCAGTTGGCATTCACCTCGTGATTGCCACACAGCGACCCGATTCTCGCTCGCTGGACCCACAAGTGAAAGCCAATTTAGCCGGGGTACTTTGCTTTGCCATGCAAAACGATAGTTCAAGTATCACTGTCCTCGGAAACGGTAGGGCCACTGACCTACCGTTGATTCCGGGCCGGGCCATTTGGAAAGAAGGTCCTTTAATGATCGAGGTCCAAACTCCATACCTTTCTGTCGATGAGGCCGACAAACTTTTAGAGCCCCACCGTATCCCGCGAAAGGAAAAGCATGAAGCTAAACTATCCCAGAGACACTGAACTCTTTTTGCTTTTGTGGAAATATAAAGTCGCCACCACCCATTCCATTTGGGCGGCTTTATTTAAGGATTCTTCAATGAAGACTTGTTATGAACGACTGATGAAACTCAAAAAATCAAACTTCGTAAAGAGAATTTCAATCGATGAATCTCATTTTGCGTGGACCTTATCAACCAATGGTTATATTGCGATTCGAGATCAGCTCAATGAACTTAAAGTACCAGGCTATGGGTCGGAATTTCCGATTCATGATCTATTAGTTAATCTGGCAAGTTTCGAGGACTACTGGCCGGAATTGCCGGATGGTATTTCATTCTTGTCTGAAGAAGAAATCAAGCGCCTCCACTCTGAGTACCTTCCGGAATGGTATCCGTTTGATTTAATGCGCCGACCTGATGGATTTTGGCGCACAAATAAAGGAGACCATCATTCTATTATTGCCCTGGAAGTTGAAACGAGTCTCAAATCCGTTTCAAAGTACGAATCCATTGCTCGGCAGTATGAGCTTGCGTCGGAAATTTTTCGAATCATTTGGTTTGTTCCGACCAAATCTATGGCACAGACTATTTTCAATAGTTTTGAAAATAAGATTGGTAGTGAAAATTTTCGCCATAACTTCATTCTAATTTCAGATTTGGTTAGCCATGGTTGGATGGCGCCAGTTTACTTAGGCGCTGATCAAAATTCGAAGGTCGAAAAAGTGCTGCAAGTACCAATCGGGAGCCCTTCCGTTCCGGGACGGAGGCTGTCCCATTTGGACCTATCAATTACCCCACACAAATCAAGGACTTCGGGACAATTTTCAAAACCGGTCAATTCCGATTCTACGGCATGCCTTTCAGCCTCAGTCTTTTCCAATACTCCATTCGCTCAGCTTATAAAAATATAGAAAGGATCAAATCCTTATGAAGCATAAACACAGAGTAATATCTTTTATAATAAGTTTCTGTTTACTATTGGCATTGGCCTCTTGCTCAAGCTTGAAGAAAAATAACCAGTCCACTTTTAATCAGTCTGAAAAACTCGAACTCGATGAAAACGACGCGCCTTTTTTGAAATCACCAAAAATTCGAAAATATTGGCAGAACGATCGTATCGAAGGCAAAAAATTTATTAAAGGTCATTGGATCTACGAAATTGAGGAGCAGCCGGTATGGATGCAACAGTAAATACTAACATAAAGAAAAAACAAAAACATCCCGATCGAATTTCATTACCGCCGTCGGCCCTTGCGAAATTGGGTCGATGGCTTGATCTGCTTCAAAATAAAAGTGCAGGTATTCGGGTGACTCGTTCTGACTTGGTCACCTGGCTTATTGAAACGCACGCAGAAACTCTATCGTCGACAGAGGTTGCCGATCTTGAACAACAGTTTTTTGACAACATCAAATATGCCAAATGGGCAGTAAAGGCCATTATGGAAGCGAAGTCCCGTGGCGAGGTTTTAACTTTAAAATTGGTGACAAAGGAGTCAAACCCATCGAGTCCCAGAAAAAGAGAAGGAAAAAAATCAAAATCAAATACGGCCGTAACTACTCCGCAATCCAGTTCTGACCAATCCGGTCAAAGTTTTGAAACAGATAGCCAGAACGGTGAGCCATGGCCAAGTGGGAGTTAGCAGGCGACCCGGATCTAATTCCAGTTCCGATTCCTTGTGACGACTTTGACAAAGTTCTTGCCGAAATTGCCGACCTTTTATATTCTTTCGCCTGTAAGTCCGAAAATCAATGGTTGGATCAAAATCAGCAGAACTCAAACGTCGATGGTAAAACCACGGACGCTCAAATCGAGAAATCGGTGAGCGTGCCTGTTAAACCACGAGGGAGATCTGCTTCATGAAAAAAATCAGTCAAAAGAAAAAAGCTCACCGTATAGCTTTATACATTCGCGTTTCCACTGAAGAGCAAGCCAGTAATCCAGAAGGTTCAATCAAAAGCCAAGAACAACGATTAAGGCAGAATATTCAATTCCGTAATCTTGAAGAAGCCTGGGGCGAAGTTACTGATGTGTTCATTGATAGAGCTAAATCAGGAAAGGATACGAACCGCCCCGAGCTGCAACGACTGCTTAAACGGATCATAAAAAAGGAGGTCACCATGGTCATGGTGACCGAACTTTCGCGATTGTCTCGTAACATTAAAGATTTTTGTGAGATTTGGGATTTGATGCGAGATCATGACTGTGAGTTTCAGAGTCTGCGCGAGCAATTCGACACAACAAGCGCCGCCGGTGAAATGGTCTTGATGACGTTAGCAAATATTGCCCAGTTCGAGCGGAAGCAAGTTTCAGAGCGAGTCAAAAGTAACTTTAAAGCCAGATCAGAAAGGGGCCTCTTTAACGGGGGCTCCATTCCCTTAGGGTTGAAATCGCATTCTGATAAGCGCGGTCATTTGGAAATTGATGAAGAGGAAGCAGCAACAGTACGTGAGGTCTTTGTGACTTTTTTGAGAGAGAGAAATCTGTCGAAGACAGGCAAATCTCTAAACTCTCGCGGAATTCGCATTGCAAAACGAAAGCGGGCCGGGGGGCCACCACGTTTGGATCATTTTACGGTGGGGAATCTCTACGGGATTCTAACTCAGCGGGCGTACATTGGTGAGCGTCTTGTAGACAAAGGTGATGAAATTGGTTTTGTGAAAGCCTGTTGGGAACCCATTATTTCAAAGAATGATTTTGAAGCAGTACAGGCTATCTTAAAATCGAATCGTTATAAGCCAAGTTCTTACTTGGATCAGCGCTATCCGTATCTTCTTTCTGGATTGGCTTTTTGTTCTTGTTGCGGGGATTCTCTGGCTGGTAAATCCGCTAATGGAAATGGTGGCAAGATTCCATACTATGAACACAGCTGGTCGTTGAAGAAGCAGGGGCTGCTCAAAAAGAAAAGTTTTGCTTGTGATCCAACACGAGTTCTGGCGAAAAAACTAGAGCCTGCAGTTTGGGATAAAGTGATGGATTTAGTGACTCGACCTGCAATTGCGGAACGAGTTATTGCAAAGGCCAAAGGAGTCCATCAAACAAATCCACATTTGATCGAGCAACAAAAACTCGAAGGAAAAATTCAAACAACCAAAGAGCAAATCGAGGCTCTCGCGGAGCATCTGACGAAAATTCCAAAGGGTGTATCGCCAGAGCCGATCTTTGTGCAAATGCAGAAGCTGGGGGATTTAAAGCACGAATGCGAAGAGAAATTAGCGGAACTCCGTTCAAGCACATGGGTGAGCGAAGTTCCGTCAGGTTTAAAAGACTATTTGGATTTTTGTAAAACGATAAGAACGAAAATAACGAGGAATGAAGGGAACGAAGAACTGAAAAACCAAATCCTTCGGCGACTGATTCAAAAAGTGGAAGTGACGCCGAAATCGTTTAGAGTTTTTTACTTCGTTGGTGAGGATGTGATTGGATTCAATCACGAAAAAATTAAAGAATTTCAAAATGTTACAGATGCTGAAAATAAAAAATCCGAAGGGTCTTTTGACGCTTCGGATTTATTTTTATTCTCTGGTTCGAAAAGATTGCAAAATGGATGGGGTACCTGGACTCGAACCAGGGAATGATAGAATCAAAATCTATTGCCTTACCAACTTGGCTATACCCCAACACTGTGAATTGAGCTTTAATAAATAAATAAAAATAAGTGGATAATCAAGTGTTTTTAATATGATCAAGCATAGTAATCAAAGCGTCATGGATTAAAGAAATGAACGCAAGATGTAAATTATAACTCAGTATCAATACTTGAATAGTTTGCAAAAGGATTTTGAGCTCTTTTTATCTGGGTTAGTGATTCACCCATGGCTCTAAGCTCTTTTTCAAAAGCTTCAAAAATTTGATCTTCAATTTGTGTGCGTGTTTCTTTATTTAAAGGATGTGCGATATCCTTGAATTGGCCATCTTTTCTTTTTTTACTTGGCATAGCAACAAAAAAACCATTTGGTCCATTGATGATCTTTAAATCTCTAACGACAAAGCAATTTTCAATGATTATAGAAACGTAGGCTTTTAATTTTTCTTCGTTAACCGGGAAAATTTTAATCTCAGTAATTCTCATGTCATCGCTCCTGTTAAACCAATGGGGATATATCAAAAGGAATATAATTGAAAATTCACATTTCCTAAAGGGAGTACGAAATTATTATCAATGCTGTTAAGTAGTTTAACAGCAAGAGTATAAGGTACTATAACTATTGCTTTTTATTATAAAAAGTATTTTGAATGAGGCCGTTGTTAAAGTATTGAATTGAAGAATTTAGATATTCTCCCATATTAAAATTTGTTATACCATCGGACTTATCATCAAGTTTGCCTACGTCTGTATATCCTTTTGGGTATAATTCTTTTTTTAAGTTAAGTATTTGTTCTGATTTATTTTTATTTTTATATAATACTGAATTTTCATAAATTAACCAGTGGTCACCATCAAGATATAAACTTACAAAATTGTTTTTATATGTCCTTAATATTGATTTAGCTAATAGAGGTCGAAACTCCTCACTGCTAACTTCAAATATATCAAGTAATGTGGGAAAAATATCAATATGTTGAATTGGTTGATTAAGTTGATTAGGATTTATTGTAATCTGATTTGCACCAGGAAAATAAAAAAGCATTGGAACATGAAACTGACTCAAACTTGAACTATTAGAGTTAAAACTCTTTGAGGTATGATCAGCGGTAAAAATAAACAAAGTATTATTATACCAGTTTTGTTTTTGGGCTTCATCAAAAAAAAGTTTTAATGAGTAATCACTATATTGAATAGATTTTAAAATTGGAATTGGCCCATCTGTAAATTTTGTTTTATATTTTGCTGGAACTTCAAATGGATGATGGGAGCTTAGTGAAAAGAATACACTCAAAAATGGGTTTGAATTTTCATTCAATTTAGCAATCATAAATTGAAGAAAAGGTTCATCCCAAATGCCCCAAGTGCCATCAAATTGTGAGGGATCATTAAATTCGTTTAATCCATAATAGGATGTGAATTGTAAGCGCTTTATCCACTCGTCAAAAAACATGGTCCCATTTTTTCCTCCATGGAAAAAATAAGTATCAACATTTTTTTCTTTTAATAGTTTTCCCAATGAGGGAACAAAAATAGATTGATATTGACTTGATAAAAATGGCTCATCCATTAGTGATGGTATACCTGCAAGAAGTGAGGGGAGGGCTTCGATTGATCGCTTTCCATTTGCAAATCCATATTTGTAAAATAGACCTTTAGTAATGAGACTATCTAAAAAAGGAGTGTATCCTTTTTCTTCATTTGGGTAACCCATATATTCGACACCAAAAGATTCTAAAATAAATAAAATCACATTTTTAGGAGGCTTTGACCATGGTAATTTTAAATCAGAATTTTCTAAAGTTGGTAAATGTTTTTTTAACTCAGTTTGTGATGAAAAATAATTCTTTGGATTGATTCTTTGCTTTTGTATCGAATGCAACAATGTAAAACTTGAATTGGAAATTAAGTGGCTGAGTCTGATATCGGAAGTGTCAATATGGGCTAGGCTAATGGGTTTTAGTTGGACACCGCCCCTAATCGAAATAACCATTAAAATTAAAGCAAACAATGAAGATGACAATTTAAATTTTATACTGTGTAAATTTATTTTTCTTAAAATAGTATTGGATGAAATATTTGAATTATAGATCCATTGGGGAGTTTTTTTTACAATTAAATTAAAATAAAAATAAATGATTACTAGATTAATAATTATTAGTTCCCAATAGGTACCGATGAATGAAATCATTTTACCATCGAGTTCACGAATCAAAAATAAAGAATCAGTTGTAAACCTTCTGCCTGTGAAGTGTATTAATTCTGTATCAAGAGTATTTATAATTAAAAAAGGTAATTGAATTATAAAAAAACTTATTCTTAAGGTTGTATCTTTTAATTTGAGATGGACAAATGGCCATGGAATTAGGGCTGCAATAAAGATGACACTTGAAAGTGTACTAATTGAGGACCAATCAAATCGCAACCCTATTAAAATTGAACTTAATACTTCTGATAAACTGTAGGTATTATACCAATTGCTCCAGTTATATATTAAAAACTCAAATTTAATTATTAAATAAAAGAGTAGTGTGATTAGCAGTTGAAAAAAAAAACGTCGCAGAATCACACTACAATTGAAATTATTAAAACTTATATTCATAGTTACTCATTAAAAAATATTTAATTAAAATATTCAATCAGTAACGCAAATTTGTGAGTAATTAAAATAACTGCTCAAGATTAAGTCTGATCAGCTTGCGCTGATTATATCAGACATAATCATGAGCAGTTATTTTCTTAATAAGAAATTATTTTATTTATTAATTAATAAATAAAATAACAAATTAATTTCTTAATTACCGATAACTACAAACCTCATGCTTCCATTATTAAAAATACGAAGTGTATTAGTGCCATCTTTAAAAGCTTTAATTGCTTCTGCAGCAGACTTAACTCTTTTTTGATTCACATCAAAAATGATATCCCCTGGGCGAATCCCAGCTTCGGCAGCTGAACTTCCAGATTTAACTTCCACTACAACTGGTAGACCTGTTAAATCTTCTGGGATTTCCCATTCTTTAACAAAATAACTATCAACATTTGCTAATTTCATACCTATTGAATAAGGAACTTCTAGTTCATTAAATTTTTTAGGTGGTTGTTGTTTTTTATTAGTTGCAATAGGGTCAGAAGGTTGTTCTGCAATTAAAATATCTAATTCTTTTTCAGAATTTTTTCGAAGTATTTTTACTTTAGTTGATTGACCAACATTTAAACTTGCAACTGCAGATTGAAGATCCATTCTATTCTTAATTTTCTTTCCTGCAAATTCTAAAATCACATCATAAGTTTCAAGACCTGCTTTATCAGCAGGGGATTTAGGAACTACTTGTGCAATGATTACACCCTCATCCTTTTTGATTCCTAGCTGAGCAGCAATGCGAGGATTTAATAATTCCATTCGTACGCCAATATAACCTTGTTTTACACGGCCTGTTTTTTCAAGTTCAGCGATGATTGGTTTTACTTCATCAATTGGAATTGCAAATCCAATCCCTTGTGCGCGAGCATCAATAGCGTTATTTACCCCAATAACAAATCCCTTTGTATTGACTAAGGGACCTCCTGAATTTCCAGGATTAATATTGGCGTCAGTTTGTAAAAGTGGGAACCGATTAAGATCTTCTATGGCTCGTCCTTTTGCAGAAATTATTCCTTTGGTCATTGTATGTCCATGACCATAGGGGTTACCAAATGCAGCAACCCACTCTCCCACTTGAAGATCATTAGAGCTTCCAAGGGGGATGCTTGTTAATTTTTGCCCAGGTTTAATTTTAATTAATGCAATATCCGTTCTTTGATCGCGACCCATAACCTCTGCTTTATATGATTTTTCTGAATTTTCTGTTAATTGAACGGTAATTTCATCGGCGCCATCAATCACGTGATTGTTCGTTAAAATTAAAGATTCTTTTTCATCGGATCGAATTATAAAACCTGTTCCTAAAGCTGTCTGAGGTGAAGGCTTGGGGATTTGAAATCCTTGTGAACCATAAAATCTTTCAAGTAATTCCAACATTGGATCATTCATATTTTGACGTCCCTTAGGCATAACTGTTGTTGAGATATTGACAACAGCTGGATTTACAGCCTTTGCTAACTCTACGAATAAATTTTCAGGAAGAGCGCTTCCTAGTTTTAATGTTGGTGCTTGAGTGGGTAAATTATTTTGCGAGTATATATTTGGTATATAGAATAAACTTGTTGATAAAATTACAGCCATTGGTAATTTTATAGTTTTTAAGTATTTTGATATCATTGTAATTCTCCTTTTAAGAAAACAGAATTTTGTACTAATTAACTCAAAAAATATGGTTTTAGATTTGCATTTTGCAAGTTACTAAAACATAAAAATTATAAGTTCACAAACTTAAGTTGTAAGTCGCTTATTAGTGATTCAAGTAATTTAGATTCTTCATTAGTTAACTGACCTTTGGTCTTTTCTTTTAATACAATTAAAAGATCAATATGAAACTGGGCCATTGGTTTATTGATTTCATTAACTCCAGAAGCGGGGTCAGGTGATAATCCTAAATTTATTGCCGCAGAAGAAGCAATAGACATTACTAACATTGAAAAATTAGCTTCAAGTTTATTTTGTGATTCTAAATTTTGACTCATCTTTTTTTACCTAACTTACGTTTGTATTTTTCTCTTGTTTGCTGGGGCGATCTTACAATTGCCAAGTCTTATAGGTATATGACACAAATAACTTTTTAATAGCAATCATTAACAAGTAGCGCATCAAATTGGAAAATAACCGACTAAATTTTTTAGGCGATCTTCAATTTTTGGTTGAAAGCTAATAATTTTTTTTGTTGGAGTTGCCGGAGCTATTAAAGAGTAATGAAGAGCTTCAACGCTAAAATTTTCAGCTTCAGTTTGTAATGCACCATAAATATTCCAGACAGTTTGCGCAAGTTGTGAAGGGTTTGTAATGTGTTTTTTAGCTTCATTGTCCGCCTGAATTTGTTGATAGCTTGGATTTGACAGTTTAAAAAGAATAGAGACAATAGGCTCTATTATTCGTTTAATAAAAACAAAAATTACCCAGGGGAATATTTTATATAAAAGGTTTTGAAAATTTAAAATTGATAGGGCCCATCTTTCAAAGAATATTGAAATTGAATTATTTTTAAATCGCAAATTTAATAAACTTAATAACATTAATGATTCGATTTCATGGGGCTTGAATTTTTCAATTAATCCTCTTGAAAAAATTAAAGTAGGTCTATAATAGGCTGGGCCAATAATAAAAATTAATGGTTTTTTATTTTCACAAATCCAAATTTCAGGAGGAAACATTGGAATTTTGGTACATAAATATGAATTTAAATCACCGAGCATCCAAGGGTCTTGCCCTTGAATTTTGTGGGCCTTTAGTTCTTCGAAAATTGAATTGGGTTGGTAAAAAAGGGTAAAATAAGTTATTCCAAAAATTATAAGGAGTCCAGCAATTAGCCCGTTTCTATCATTTATAATATATCCTATCGATAATATAAAAAAACCTATTATTAAAAGTACGAGCCAAACTTTAATTTGCTTTAAGATAAAACCCATGTTGGTTGTTACTCCTTATTAAAGTTTAATAATCCCACTTTAAATAATTTTTTTAAATAACAGCTCATGATTAAGTCTGATTGCTCCGCAATTGTATCAGACATAATCACGAGCAGTTATTCTCTTGTTTGTTGGGGGCGATTTTCAATCACCCCGTATATGAAAATACAAACTAAAGTTTGTATTTTCAAAATAAATAATTAATTTTAAATTAAAAAAAATTAATATTTTTATTGTACGATTCAATTTTAAAATTGAAACAGTTTTTAAATTTAGCAATTTGCGTTAACTAATTAATAAAGATTGTTGATCAATCCCTTTCAAAGGTTTCAAATAATAATCACGAGCAGTAATTTTCTTGTTTTCTGGGGGCGATTTTCAATCACCCCGAATTATGAAAACCCAAACTATCGTTTGTGTTTTCATAATAACTTAAAAATTGATTTACACAATGTGGAGGTTAGAGGTGGAAGTGGATATAATGGCCCTCAATGCGGCTATAAAACATGAGAGCCAATTTGTGCAAAAGATGTTGACTGAAGTGAATAAAGTCGTCGTTGGACAAAAAGAAATGGTTGAAGGAATTTTAATGGGATTACTGACTGGGGGTCACGTTTTATTAGAAGGCGTTCCAGGGCTTGCTAAAACCTTGACTATATCAACTGTTTCAAAATCAATTTCATTGGATTTTCAACGCATTCAGTTTACCCCTGATTTACTTCCAACAGATTTAATCGGTACCATGATTTTTAATCCAAAATCTGGAGAGTTTGCTCCACGTAAAGGTCCAATTTTTACTAATATAGTTTTAGCTGACGAGATCAATCGTGCTCCTGCTAAAGTACAGAGTGCATTGCTAGAAGCTATGGCTGAAAAACAAGTGACAATTGGCGAAACTTCTTACAAATTAGAAAATCCTTTTTTAGTACTTGCAACTCAAAATCCACTGGAGCAAGAAGGTACATATCCTTTGCCAGAGGCTCAAATGGATCGATTCATGTTTAAAATAAATGTGGGTTATCCCTCAAAAGCTGAAGAGCTTGAAATTTTAAATCGAATGTCAAAAAATGAAAAACCAAAAGTTGAAGCTGTAATTTCGCGAGATGATTTACTTAGAGCCGGTGAGAGAGTTGATCAAGTATATGTTGATGATAAAATTAAAAATTACATTGTAGAACTTGTCATGGCAACTCGATCTCCTGCAGATTATGGTTTAAACTCTTTAACTTCATTATTAAAAGTAGGGGGCTCTCCTCGTGCAAGTATATCTTTAACAAGAGCTGCAAAAGCCCATGCGTTTATTCAATCGAGAGGTTATGTAACAGCAGAAGATATTAAAGCCATTGCTTATCATGTATTACGTCACCGATTAATATTAACTTATGAAGCTGAAGCTGAAAGTATGACAACAGATCATGTTATCAGTGAAATTTTAAAACAGGTGGAAGTGCCTTGAGTTTACCTCCTGAAATAGCCAAAAAAGTTAAACTTCTTGAAATTTCAACTCGCAAGTTAGTAAATAATATTTTTGCAGGTGAATATCAAACGGTCTTTAAAGGCCAGGGGATGACTTTTGCAGATTTTCGAGAGTATGTGCCTGGCGATGATGTGAGACATATTAGTTGGCCATTAACAGCTCGCGCTGGTAAACCATATATTAAAAAATTTGATGAGGAGCGTGAACTCAGCGTTATGATAGTGGTTGATGTCAGTGGATCTGTAGATTTTGGTTCTCAGGGACAAATTAAAGGTGAAGTGATGGCGCATATTGCAGCACTACTAGCATTTAGTGCCGCTCGTAATCGAGATCAAGTGGGGTTAGCTTTATTTTCAGATCAGCTTGAACATTTTGTGCCGCCCAAAAAAGGTCATGGTCATGTGCAACGATTATTGAGAGATTTATATTTTCATAAACCAAAAAGTCGTAAAACTAAAATGGATTCAACATTACGTTTTTTGCAAGGACTCTTAAAAAAGAAAAGTTTAATTTTTATAATTAGCGATTTTTTTGATGAGGGATTTGATGTTTCTTTAAATTTACTTGGGAAAAAACATGAAGTCATTGCAACAGTCGTACAAGATGAAAAAGAAATTCAAATTCCTGATATGGGGTTAATTGATCTTTTAGATCCAGAAACAGGCGAACTCATAACCGTTGATACTAGTTCTTCGTCTGTTCGTAAAAATTGGTTTGAAGAATTAAAAAAGCAAGAAGCTGCCCGTGATCGTTTATTGCGACAAGCGCAAGTTGACCGAATTGATGTGACCTCAAATAAAGATTATGTGAATCCGTTAATTAAATATTTTAGGAGCAGACATTAATATGAGTGAACTTCTCTGTGAAATTCAATCACAAAACGGCTCCTCACAAAATACACCGGTGTTTACCGTTGGTGAGCTTTTTGATTTGAAATGTAAGGGAGAATCAATTTCTTTAAATCCTGATCAAGTTAAGATTAAGCTTGAAAAAAACTCCTATGCTTTAAAAATATTAAAAGCCGAAACATCACCCCAAGGTGATTGGATTTTTCATGTAGTGAGTTATCAAGTGGGAGATTATTCTAAAGAAGAACAACTTTTTGAAGTTACCGATGGTGTGAATTCACTAACTTTAAAAAATATTCGCTTTCAAGTTAACTCTGTTCAAGATCCACAAAATCCTCAAAAAGAACCATTTGGACCCTATGGACCTTTTGTAACTCCATTTCCTTGGATTGCCATTTACATTTTAATTGGAATTGTGAGCTTGAGTTTATTATTTGGAATATTAAAATGGTGGCGTCGCCGTAAAGTAAAAGCTCAGTGGAATAGGATGAAGAGTTATGATAAACCCATTTCACCATCAACAGAATATTATGGAATTATTCGTAAACTCGAACGTCAAATTGACTTTGAATTTAAATTTAAACTGACTCCAGAACAGGTGCAAAACCTATCTCAAGAATTAGCTAATGCTTTTAAGATTTTTATTGTTCGTCAATTTCAAATTCCTGCAACTGAGTTAAATGCAAAAGATATAATTGAACTTTATAAAATAAAGTGGTCTTGGAAAGGATCTGAGCACGTCCATAATTTAGCAGTTCTTTTAAATGAAATGAGTAAAATAAAAAAGAATTCTAATTTTACAGTTCAAGATTTGGTACAGTTGTTAAAATCATCTAAGAAATGGGTCGATTATTCACTCTCACAAAATAAAGGAGGTGGATAATGATCGTATGGCATAGTCCTTGGGCTTTTTTATTATTATTAGGAGTTCTATGGCTCTTTATTAAAAGATTTATTTTAGCTTCAAAAAATGAAACTAGTTTTTTTCAGTTCTCATCATTAAAAGTTTTAAAAACTCCAGCGCTTAAAAATCATAGAGGAATAAAAGTAAAACTTATCCCTATAGTTGATATTTTAAAACTAATTGGCTTAACACTAGCCATTTTGGCTTTAGCTCGTCCTCAGCAGGCCGATGAAATTACTAAAAAAAATATAGATGGTATTGATATCATGATTACCATGGATATTTCAGATAGTATGTTGATTGAAGACATGCCTCCGATAAATCGACTTGAATGTGCAAAAGAAAATTTAAAACATTTTATTAATGCAAGAACAAATGATCGAATTGGATTAGTATTATTTATGGGCGAGGCCTTTACAAAGGTTCCTTTAACAACAGACTATAATTTACTTCGAGAAGCTGTAAAAAGTGCAGAGCCATTACGATCAATTAAAATGGGAACAGCAATTGGAGTCGCACTTGCAAACTCTGTGAATCGTTTAAAAGATTCAAATGCAAAGTCAAAAGTAATAGTTTTTATGACTGATGGAGAAAACAATAGTGGTACGGTAGACCCCGAGACTGCCTTGGCCATTGCCAAAGGATATGGAATTCGAATTTACACGATCGGAATTGGTAAAGATGGTGAAACTCGTTTACCGATATATTCTACGGACCCTTTTGGAAACAAAGTAAAAAGATATGTTCCTTTTTATGACGTGGTTAACACAGAACTTTTAGAATTAATGGCAAAGGAAACTGGTGGAAGGTTTTGGCGAGTTAAATCTGATAATGAAATGGATGAAGTCTTTAAAGAAATTGATAAACTTGAAAAAACTAAAATTGAAGTGAATAAATACACCAAATACACCGAATTATTTCCTCTCTGGTTAATGTCTTCATTTTTAGTTTTATTTTTAGGTTTATTTCTTGAACGATTTGTATTGAGGAGGTTTCCTTCATGATCGGCTTAGATTGGAAGTGGAGTGAGCCCATTTGGTTTTTAGGATTATTGATTTTGCCTTTTGTTTACTTAACTGCAAAAAGACATTTTCAAAAAAGAGTAGATTTGCTAAATGCAATTTATGGAAAGGAAGTTTTTAAATTTCTGTCTTCGTCAGTTTCAATAACAAAAGTAAAAGCAAAACTTATTTGCGAAATTTTTGCTTTCGGTTTTTTTTGTTTAGCTCTTGCTCGACCTCAATTTGGTGAAAAACCACAGAGTATAAAAAGTCAGGGAATTGAGTTAATGATTTTATTTGATGTTTCAGAGAGTATGCTTGCTGAAGACATGGCTCCCAGTAGGTTAGAGTTTGCAAAAAATCAAGTCCATCAACTTATTGATCTATTGCCTGGGACTAAAGCCGGTTTGGTGGCTTTTGCAGGGGGAGCAGCATTAGTGTCCCCTATTACCACTGATGCTTCTGCTTTAAAAATGTTTGTGGATTATTTGAGTACAGATTCTATAAGCACTCAAGGAACCGATTTTAGAAAAGCATTTGAGGAAGCTGCTGGCGCTTTTGAGCGTGGTGGACAATCAGTGGATCAAACAACTCGAGTAACAAGAGCAGTTCTTGTTATTTCAGATGGTGAAGATCAAGAAGAAGGTGCTATTGAAGCCGCTTCACAAATGGCCGAAAAAGGAATTCGAATATTTACTGTGGCCGTTGGGACAGAAAAAGGGGCAGCTATTCCTCAACGAGATCAAAATAATTTATTGCGAGGTTATAAAAAATCAAAAGATGGTAAAGAAATAGTTACACAAGTTCATGGTGATGCTCTTAAAACATTTGCTCAAAAAGGCAATGGAAGTTTTTACTATTCAAGTTTAGATAGTACTTATATTCAACATCTAGCAGATGATTTAAATAAATTAGATAAAGCAGAATTTGATACTCAATTTATTACTCAATATGAAGAACGTTATCAAGGCTTTTTATTCTTAGGAATCATTTTTATATTTATTTCGTTATTATTGAACTCTCGAATAAAAAACTATGGGCTCTGGAAGGGACGATTTCAAACTACACTTGTT
>SXGU01547556.1_pt1 | contig 41471 bp, 24 predicted proteins | sample 3174531 | NCBI WGS metagenome assembly SXGU01 (sample SAMN11356863, study PRJNA531348) | freshwater metagenome | isolation source: freshwater sample F1-140 | place: China: Fuxian Lake, Yuxi | collected 2017-12-25 | reverse complement strand
GCTGGTCACCGGCGATACCGGCAATCGGAATGCCGTCAGGCAGGCCCGGCACGCCGACGGTGTGGCCGTAGACATGGGCGCTCGGCTGCACTTGGGGCAGCAGCCCGCGCGGCACTCGCAGCAGGTCGCAGAGCTCCTGACTCCAGGCGCGGGCCGTGATGTCGTAGAGCATGGTGCGCGAGGCGTTAGACGGGTCGGTGACGTGAACCGCGCCACCGGTCAGGCGCCAGACCAGCATCGAGTCGACGGTGCCCATCGCCAGTTCGCCGCGCTCGGCCGCCGCACGTGCGCCTGGCGTGTGGTCGAGCAACCACGCGGCCTTGGTGCCGGAAAAGTAGGCGTCGATGGGCAAGCCGGTGCGCTGGCGGACCAGGGTCTCGGTGCCTGGTTGGGCCTTGAGCGCGTCGCAGACGTCGGCCGTACGCCTGCATTGCCACACGATGGCGTTGGCGATGGGCTTGCCGGTCGCGCGATCCCACACCACAGTAGTCTCGCGCTGGTTGGTGATACCGCTGCCGGCGATGCCGGCCGGATCGATGCCGGTCGCGGTCAGCACGCCGCGGATGGCGGCCACGATCGACGCCCAGATGGCCTCCGGGTCGTGCTCGACCCAGCCCGGTTTGGGGTAGATCTGGGCGAACTCCTGGTTGACCTTACCGATAACGCGCAGGTTGCGGTCGATGACGAGCGCGGTCGAACCAGTGGTGCCCTGGTCCAGGGCGAGCAAGTACTGGGCAGTCACGGGGCAACTCCACGGGCGCAGGGGCGGCAGCGGCCGCGATTGTGGCAATCTGGTGGTGCGGATGGCAACTGGCGAAAGGCGACGCTCAGCCCGCGACCCGCGCCGGCAGATTCGGCAGTTGCGCGGGGTCGCTGCGCGCCGCGGTGCCGACCCAGCCGTGCTCGTCGATGCGCGGCTGCGGCAGGCCGGCGCAGCGGCCTTGCCAGGTGCACGCCGCGCAAGGCGGCCCGAACGCATGCGGCAGCTCGCCCGACTGCACGGGACCAGCTGAAATCGCCGGCATGCTGGCGACGGCGAGCCCCGCGTGCGGCCCCAAGTGGCAGGCGGGCAGGCCTTCGGTGCGCACGTCCATGCCGGCGGTGCGCGCCAGCTGGACTGCCGCCTGGACGTACGAGGCGACCAGCGGCAGCGGCGCCAGCAGCGGATGCGCGCTGCGGTCGGGTCCGGGCGGCGCCCACAGGTACAGGCCCTTGACGCCAGCCGGAATGGCCTTGCGCACCACGCCCACCAGGCCGCGAAAAGTCGGACGCAGCACCGGAACCAGCAGCCGCACACCCAAGCCCGCCGCGCGTGCGCGCTGCACACCGGTCAGCACGCGGGCAAAGTGGCCGGCGGCACCCGCGACGTAGTCGTGGCCCTCGGCGGTGTCGCCAAACAAGAGCACACCCACGTCGGTGGCGCCCGCCTTGTGGATGGCTTGCGCGAACCGCGGCCGACCCAGCAGCGGACCCGCGGTCCAGACTTCGACCCGCGCAACGCCAGACTGGCGGCATGCGGTCAGCAACTCCAGCGCGTTTTCGCGCAGCAGGCACTCGCCGCCGCGCAAAATCAGCAACGGGGGCGTCATGCGCAGGCCGCGCAACAGCGCCGTCTCGACGTCGGTGTCGGCTGCCGGATGGCCGGCGTTGTCGGGCGGCGGCGCCATCGGGCCTGGCGCGCACAGCGGGCACACGCCGACCGGCCACGGGTGCGGACACGCGCTGCAGGTATCGATGCCAAGGCCGATGAGTTGCTGGGGGTGCGCCACGGCGACCTCGGATGGGCGGATCGGTTTGGAGGGTGTGTTCATACTATGCCGGACACGAGGGTCATGAGGCGCCCGGAAGGCGCGGCGCGACGCGGGGACCGACTGAGGCGTGCTTGCGGCACGCCGCAGGGAGGGCACAAGGAGCAACAACGCATGCCGGGGTCGATGAGTCCTGCGAACTCATCGACGCGTGAGCCGCAGTCGGCGTTCTTTTGAATACACGCTCTTAGAGGGTGTTTACCTACATCGCCGCAGCGAGCGGAATCAGGCGCCCGCAAAGCGAGGCGGAGGCACTGTGACGACTGAGGCGCACTCGCGGTGCGCCGCAGGGAGGAACAGGGCCGACAACAAAGCTTGGCGGGATGCATGGTTACGCGCAGCAGGTGTTTGAATGTAAACACCCTCTTAGACTAGGCCACGGTGTTGACGGCGTTCTCGGCCACGCCGTCGCGCAGGTAGCGCACGACCTGGTGGGCGATTTGCACGCCGACCTTGTCCTGGGCCTCGCGGGTGCTGGCGCCAATGTGCGGTGTCGCCAGGACATTGGGGTGGCGCAGCAGCGGGTGATCTGCCGGCACCGGCTCTTCGACGAAGACGTCGAGCGCCGCGGCGCCAATCTGGCCGCTGTCTAGCGCCGCCAACAGGTCGGCCTCGACCACGATGCCGCCGCGCGCCGCATGGACCAGCCACGCCCCGGGCTTGCACTTGGCGAACGCGGCCGCGCCAAACAGACCGCGGGTCTGCGGCAAGAGCGGCACGTGCACGGTGATAGCGTCACTTTGGGCCAGCAGCGCGTCGAACGAGCGCGGCTCGGCCCCCAATGCCGCGATGCGCGCGTCGTCCAACCCGGGATCGTGGCCGATGACCTTCATGCCCAGCGCGTCGGCCTTGCGCGCGACGATGCGGCCGATGGCGCCCATGCCGACGATGCCGAGCGTCCTGCCCTCGATCTCGCGACCGACAAATCGCGACTTCTCCCACTGACCGGCGCGGGTCGAGTGGGTGGCGTCTGGCAGACCGCGCGCCAACGCAAACAAGAAGCCGAGCACCAGCTCGGCCACCGCGTTGTTGTTGCCGCCGGGCGTATTCATGACCAGCGTGTGGTTGGCGGTGGCGGCCTTGACGTCGACGTTGTCCACGCCGGCGCCAGCGCGGCCGACCACCTTGAGGCGCGGCGCACAGGCAAACTCGTCGGCGCGCACCTTGGTCATCGATCGCACCAGCAGCGCGTCGTACTCGGGCAGGATTGCGCGCAATTCGGCGCCCGGCAGACCGGTCTTGACGTCGACGCGATCGAACAGGCCCGACTGCTGCAAGACCTGCACACCTTCAGCGGCGATGGGGTCGCTGACCAGGGCACAAAGCGACATTTTGGACTCCGGGCGCGGGCCCGGGCAGAAATTCCGGGCGGCGATACCTTAGACCCGTGGGGGGCGGTGTCAATGGCCGGGCTGGCATGGGGCAGGCGCTGCGACGAGCGCTGGCTCTTGCTTGGGTTCAGGGTCAGGTCCAGGCTCAGAATCAGGCTCAGGCTCAGGCTCAGGTTCCGCCGCGTCGACGGCAATGCCTCGTCACAACCCGGCCAGGCACGCCTCGCTCTGCCGCACGTCAATGCCCAAGAAGGCGTTGAAGCAGTAGTCCGTCGAAAACCCGGTCTTGCTCGCATCGCTCCACTTGACCACGCCAGCGGTCTCGCCGCCCAGTCGGTGCCACAGCTGCCAGGCGGGATCGAGAAACGCCACACCGCGCGGCAGGTCGTAGTAGCTCGCCGACAACGTGCCCGGCTTCCAGCGCCAGGCCCACGGCGGCCGTGCGAAATCGTCGCTGGTGGCCGACACCAGCTTGGAGCCCAGGCCATACGCGGGGCCCGCCGGCCGACTCTGCGGCGGCACGTAGGTGAACTGGGTATCGACGAATGGCGCAAGCGGCCCGGCCTCGTCGCGGCGCGGCCACCAGGTGGTCAGCATCGGCGCCAGCGCGTAGGTGGCGTAGGCCTCTGGCAGCAAAGCAGCGGTTGCGAGCGCGCCCGGCTGGTACTGCACGACCTTGAGCGCGGCCTTGACCGTCGCGTTGAGCACGCACTGCTGGTCGGCCATTTCGCCGTTGTCCGTCCACACGCAGCTCTGGTGGTTGCCGGCCGTCAGGTACGCGGGATAGCGGCGCTTGCACGTTGCAGCCTTGGGATCGCTGCAGGCGGCGGCATCCGCCACCTCGAACAGCTGGTCGCGCGGCACCACAGCGCGGATGAACTTGCTCTTGGTCGGCCAGCCAGCTTCGGTGGTCGTCCACAGCCAGGCCTGCTCGTCGCTCTTGGCCTTGAAAAAGGTCTGCAACGCCACCGGCAGCTGGGTCTTGCGATCCACGACCACCATGGCGCCGGCGCTGTCGTTGTCAAACCCCACGCCAGGCGGGACCGCCGACCGCGCCGGCCAGTAGAACAGGTAGGTCAGGTACAAGTGCGAGCGCGTCTCCGTGGCCGACCACGCGACCTGAGCGAGCGCCGGCTTGTCGGCTGCGTTCTTGGGGTTGTTGGCCAGGTTCCAGTCGCCGTCGAAGTCTGGGGCGCGCAGGTAGTCGTGCTGACCGCCAATCGCCTGCCGGACGCTGGGCGCAAACCGCTCGGCGAGTTGCCCGTAGCCCGTCTGGTCGGGCCAGTCGGCGGTGTACCAGCGCAGCGCCGTCTCTTGGATCGGCACACCCTGGTAAGACTGCAACAGCGTCCCAAGCACCACGTCGACGCGGCTGGCAAAGGGCGCAGCCACGGTTGGCGTGATGGTCAGCAGGTTGCCAGCGGTCGAGAACTTGCACGGCAGCGGTACGCCACCGTTGGTGGTGACCGCGATGGTGTTCTTGGTGGCCGAAGCGGCTTTGATGTCGACCGAAAACGTGAGCTTGATCGAGAAGCTGGCCGGCAGGCCTGCGGTACCGGCCGGCGGGTCGCTCGCAACCAGGGCGAAATCCGCGAGACCTGCGTCGGCGCCCACCGCGGTGGCGTCCGTGTCAGCGATTGCGGCATCAGGCGTGGTCGGAGCATCGGCCGCAAGCCCATCGGCGTCCACTGTTGCGTCCGGGGCAGTGGCGCCGCTGTCTGCCGTTTCGGGCTTGGCGGCGTCGGCCTGGGCTCCCACCTCGCCGCCATCCAGGCCGCCCGCGGCAAAGTCCGCGAGCGCCCCGGACGCCGAGTCCGTGCTGGCCGGCGCCAACGGCGGGTCGCCGCAGGCCACAGCCACGACCAGCCCGCACAGGACCGGCCATCGCCAACCGCGGCGCGGGGTTGAGAAATCCGCCATGAGCTTGCGTCTCCCGGACGCCCGTGGCAAGGTCCGGCCGTCGGCGACAGGGTCGCCAAAGGGGCTCGCGTCGTCAATCGGGCACCCGCAGATGGCCGTGTCGAACCCAGCCCTCCCGCATACCGCCCGCCCCGCCCCCGGCCCCATCGGCCAGCGTTGGTTTGAGCTGATCCTGGCCGGCCGGCTGCTCAAGTCGCGGCGCAGTACCCACTTGTCGTTGGTGACGGCGCTGTCGGTGGCCGGGATCGCGCTTGGCGTCGGCGCGCTGATTGTGGTGCTCGCCGTCAATACCGGCTTTCAGGTGGCCTTCCAAGACCGCATCCTGGCCAGCTATCCGCACCTGGTGGTCATGCAGCGCGGGGTCGATCTGCGCGACTGGCGGCCGGTGGTCGACAAGCTCAGTCGGGTGCCCGACGTGCGGGCAGCCAGCCCCGCCACCTACGACGACATGATGCTGTCGGCCGCCCGCGGACGGGCAGGCGCCATCGTGCGCGGTGTCGGGCCCGAGACGCTGCGCAACCTGCCCACTGGCGCAGTCGTGCAAGGCGCAGTCGACGCGGGCGGCGAGGGCCCGCGCCACAAGCTAGTCGAGGGCGCGCTGCAGGTCGACCGCGGCGTGGCGGGCGCACGGCACCTGGCTGTGGTCGCGCCACCGACCGTGCATTGGCTGCCGGTGCTCGCGACCGGGTCGAGCCTGGGTGGCGTGCTGGTGTTTGACGCCAGCCGCTGCGACCAGCCGACGACGGCGACCGCTGGCACGGTTTGGCTCAAAGCGCCGGAGCTGACCGAGCCGATGCGCTCGGGTCCGCGGCGGTCCTGTGGCCTGGTAGGCAGCTGGGAGGCCCTGCCCGGCCGTTACACCTTGCGCTGGACCGACGGCGAGCGGCAGTTCGACCAGGAACTGTCCCTGGACTCGGGTCGCACCGCGGCGGTGGTGCTGCACGGCGACCACGCGACCTTGGTGCCGGCGCCGTCGCCGGAGTTGGGGGCGATGGCGGCCGCGGTCGCGGTGGTGCGCGCAGACGGCGGAACGATGCGGGTCACGACCCAAGCCGCCGGAAAACCTCGGCAAATCGCGAGCGTGGAGGGCTGGCACCCGATTTCGGCAGAGCTGCCGGCGATGGTGGTGGGCGAGGGCCTGGCAGCGCGCCTGCGCGTGCAGGTCGGCGACGAAGTGCGCGCAGTGTCACCCTTGCGCGGCCTGGACCGCAGCAGCGAGGGCAGCGACAGCAGTGCGTCTGGGCGCTTTCGTATCGCGGCGATCGTGCGCACGGGCTTTCACGACCACGATCAGCGGCTGGCGCTGGTCGACTTCGTGGCCGCCCAGCGCTTTTTGGGTCGCGGCGACATCGCCCGCTGGGTCGAAGTGCGCGTGCAGGACCCGATCCTGGCGGCCGACAACGCGCAGCGCTACACGGCGGCGCTCGACCCAGCCGACCTGGGCGAGTTGCTGACGTCGGCCAATGGCCTGCAAGCCAAACTCGCCGGGGCGGCTTCTTCCGCGCAAAAGCCGCAGCATGCGGTCGCTGCAGTCGACAGCTGGGCCGGCGGCGTTCGAGCTGCGCGCGAGCTGCGGCTGCGCAGCCACAGCCAGTACCGCGTCATCGACTGGCAAGAGATGAACCGCAACATCTTTGACGCCGCGCGCATGCAGAAGGTCGCGATGTCACTGTTTCCGTTCATCATCGTGCTGGTGGCGGCGCTCAACGTGGTCGGCACCCAAGCGGTCATCGTGCACGAAAGAGCGCGCGAGATTGCCATCTTGCGGGCGATGGGCGCGGCGCGGCGCTCTGTGGCGGCGGTGTTTTTGTTGCAGGGCCTAGTGGTCGGCCTGCTGGGCACGCTGATTGGCTTGCTGGTGGGCGGCTTGACCTGCTGGCTGCTCGACACGGTCGGGTATCCGCTGGATCCGCAGGTCTACTTGATTTCGCGGCTGCCGGTGCACGCCGAACCGGCGACGTTTGGGCTGGCCGCAGCGTCCGCAGTGGCGCTGGCCTTTGTGGCGGCGTGGCTGGCGGCGCAGCGCGCAGCGGGCCGGCCGCCGGTCGATGCCCTGCGGCGGTTGGATTAGGGCATGGCAGAACCGCAGTCTTCAGCCGTCGTTCGCTGGGCGGTGGCCCTGGTCGCACTTGTCGCAGCGTGCGTACTGGCCGCCAAGCTCTGGCCTGTGGAGGACTCGCCCGCGCCAACGACCGCCCAGCCGTCCAATGCCACCCCCGTGGCGGGCGACGCCGCGGTGAGCGCCCCGCCAGAACCGGAGATCGCCATCGCGCCGCGACAGCCGACCGATTTCCCGTCCGGCGAGCTGACTCGGCTGGGCGTCGCCACCGCGCAAGTCTGGCCAGCGGTGCGGGCCCGGACGCCGTGGCTGCTGGTCGATGCGCCGCCGAGCGCGCCGGCCGAAGCCGTGCACCTGCGCGAGCTGGCCAAGGCCGTGTGGACCCGCCGCGACGTGGCCGCGGTGGTGGCGCTGGCGCCACCGCAAGACCGGGGCGATGCCCGCAACCACGCGCTGGCGACCCTGGATGCGCTGCAGGCCCGGCCGGATGCCAAGGGGCGGCGGGCGGTGGTGGTGGCGTTTGGCGTCCGCTGCCGCGATGCGGCGCTGCTGGTCACGGACGACCGCGTGCAGGCGGTCGCGCTCGTCGATCCGCCGGCCGATGTCACGACGGTTGGGGCGCAGGATCCGACCTGGGCGGTGCATGCGAGCCGCAAGTTCGCGTGGGTGGCGGGGCCGATGGCCTCCGAAACGGTCGTGCGCGCGCTGGCTAGCCGCTTTGCCAATGGCAAGGCGTTAGTACAAGGCGACGCTGCCGGGGTCGCGTGGCTGGGCGAACCACGCCACCGTGCGGCGCTGCTGGGATGGTTGGGCAGCGTGTTGGGGCAGTGAGCCTGGGGCGCGGTCCGTGCCAGTCAGAGCTAATTCTCTCGCAAACACCGAACGTGTGATAGCCCGGCAATCGCGCAAAACCGACCGTTGCGGCGCACAGAAGATTGTGCAAAAGTGTGAGGACAGCGTTTCTGGCGCGTATTGCGCCATTGTGGCCTTGCTTTTGCAGAGAGAGAGAGAGAAAGACTAGGTGCCGCCGGGCCGCGCTGGTTCGGAGGGTGAAATCGAAAATGCTGAAAATCGTAGCGAAACATGCGAAGCTCGACGCCACGGCGCTCCGCGGCAGCACCTCAAGGCAGCTGATCGGCAGGGGCATCGACGTCAGTGTCCTCAAGAGCGGCCGGCTCATGGTGCGTGTAGAAGACGCCGTGCTGCAAACTGGTGATAGCATTGACGTCTACATGGTGGCCGCCTGGCCTGATGAGCAGGAGCCACTCCAGCTGATCGAGGAAATCCCTACTGTGAACAAGCGCGGTCAGGTCACGGTCACGGGTCCGCTGACCCTCACGCAAGCAGGGGTGATGGTGGGACCGTTATCTGCGAGTCCAAACGAATTCGTTGGCCCGGCTGTCGACGTGTGGGCTGACTGCGTTCGGGCAAGCGCGACGACAACGTTCACCGCCACTTTGAGCGTCGGTATCCTGGGCTGGGAGGCGTGATGATTGGGGAGCAGGCCCGCACTTTCGACGGCACGAGCGAATTGCCGGGCAGCCCGTGGCGCGACAGCCTCGGCGGCAATCCAGCATGGCTTTCCGCCGCGGCTGCGCCACCCGACCCAGGCGCGCCAAACGAGCCCGCAACCGCCGTGTGGTCCGCAGCCGTGGCGACCGCAATCGCGCTCCTGGAATCGGGAGGGTACGACCGCGGCATCGACGGTAGCCTCAGGGACTTGTTGGAAGCAAACGGTCTGGCTCAACGTGGGTTGGTCGATTGGGGCCGCGTCCAGACCATCGTAGACACGCCGGGGGGGCGCGCCTGCTTCGACACGCTCAGCGCGATTTTGCCGGCACCAGAGAATCAGACAAAATGAACTGCTGGGAAGAGTTCTATGCATTGGGCGGGTTCTCCGAGGCGAACAACCTGTCAAAGTTCGTCTCTTGCATCCGACAGCAAGCCGCCAACGACAAGGTCTCGCTCAGCGCTCTGTTTTTCATCGTCGCAATCGTGCTGTTCGTTCTGTTTCACGAAGCGTGGCGGAAACTCTCGCTGCAAGCGCCCGGCCCTGGCGGCACGCCGGCCAAGGCCGTATGGATGTGGAACGACGGCGTCGGACCCTTCGCCACCAAAGCCGTACTCGCGAACCCGGCGCCCTATCTGGCGTGGACCAAGAAGCACGGGGTGAACCAGACGTGGATGGACATTTGGGGGTTGTTCAAAGAAGACGCCGCGATCAACGACTTTTGCAGCGCCGCAAAGAAGCAGGGCATGACGGTAGGGTTCCTCTTCGGCGCACCCGAGCAGGCACTGCCGCCCTACCACGCCTGGGTCATGGCGAACATCGTGGAGCAGGCGCTGGATGTCATCAAGAAAGTTGGGGTCAATCACAGGCCGACCAGCATCCAAATGGACGTCGAGCCTCACCTGTTTGGGCCTGAGTTCTGGGCGAAGCCGTCAAGCAAGGTCTTGCTTGACGACCTCCCGGCCAAGAGGGCCGCCGCCGTGGCACTGGGCGACATTGTGACGGCAGCACAGTTGACCTTTGCTCCGCCGGACCCGGCAAAGCCGAGTTGGTCCAAAGACAAAGGTGTGCTCATGACCGGGCTGTTGGCATTGGTCAACATGATCAAGGCGAGATTGGTGGACGAGAGCCTTGCGCTCGGTCACCACATCCGGCTGGTCGTCGCGGTTCCTTCGTGGTGGGCCGGCAAGCCGGCGCTCGACGACGGCGCTGTGGTCGCTGGCGTGCCAGTCGCCGTTCCAATCCTCGCCGCGAAGGCCGACGTGGCGGTCATGGACTATACGGCCACACTGGTCCAGGCGCAGAAGCTCGCGAGCAACTGGTTTACGGCAGCCACGGCGAGTGGTCAGCTCGCGTGGATCGGTTTCGAAACGTTGGAATTGACCGGCGACGAGAAGAACATCACGTATTTCGGCAAGATGACCCAACTTGAGCCCGAGCTCGACGCGATGACCAAGTACGCCAAGGACGAGCCCGCGTTTGCTACTGTGGCCGTGCACACGGCAAGCGGCTACGGCGGGAAGCTCCCATGAATTCTGGGGGCCTGCCCGTACAACTCTTCTGTGTGCAGTGCGCAGGTGGTTGCGCTGAAACGGTCGCCAGTCACGCGAGCGTCGGCACCCGGTGCAAGATGCGGGCCACCCGTCACGCCGCACTGGCTATGGCGTGGCTCCTGCTCACCTCAGCCCTGACCGTCGCCGGGTGCCAGGAAAGGACAGCGGCAGGCCAGGCGACGCCGTCGATCGCAGACGGAGCTTCGGCCGCCGCGGATGCGCTTGCCACCGAACTGACCGAGGCGACACTGAACGCGAACGGCTGTGCACCGAGTGGCAGCGGTGGCAAGTGTGGCAACAGTTTGGGAACCTGCGCAAACGGCCTGTGCCGGCATACCGACGAAAAAGGGTATGAGTGGACACGGGTGCCCGCCGGCGTATTCTGGATGGGCTGCAACGTGGTCGTCGAGGGCGAGTGTGGGGTCTACGATTCCCCCCAACATCAGGTCGAGCTTTCGAGCTACTGGATCGGCGTCTACGAGGTCACCGCAGCGGCCTATGCCAAATGCGCCGCGGCAGGGGCGCCCGGCTGCACAGTGCCGTTGAAGACCGGCGGCGGCGCCCTTGACCTCTCGACCTATGCCGCGAGCGGGAAGGAACAGCACCCAATCAACTACGTCACCTGGTCACAAGCGCAAGCTGTGTGCCGATGGCTGGGCGGCGACCTGCCCACCGAGGCGCAGTGGGAGAAGGCTGCGCGCGGCGGCTGCGAAGTGTACGCCGGCAAGGACTGCAAGTCGTCGGAGGGCAAGTATCCGTGGGGTAACAGTGAGCCCGTCTTCGGCCAACATGCCGTCTTTTTCAACAAGGCGAATACCTACAAGCTCACGACCTACGCGGTCGGCACAGGCAGCGTGCTGGGAGCGAGTCCGTACGGCAGCTACGACATGGCTGGCAATGTGCTGGAGTGGACGAGAGACTATGCGGATCTCAAGTTCTACCAGACCGCCACGGCGACAACAAAGGACCCTAGGAACGATGTGGTCGGCGACTACGTGGTGCTGCGCGGGGGCAGTATGATGTCAAAGCCCGACACCGTGACGACGAGTTGGCGCAGCAGCACCACACCGGATAGCGCCGACAGCGAAGTCGGCGTACGGTGCGTGAAGCTGCTTGGCGGTTAGGCGACCGCTCCAGACATCCGCAGGGTCCCTGTCACAGTGCCAACGGTTGCCGCTGCCCCTTGTTGTTCCCCGCCTGCGCCCCTTCCCCCGCATTGCATCGACGCGCACGACCATCTTGCACTTTGACAGCGGCTTGGCGGTTGCCTGTTGGACGACCCTGCGCCTGACTGTCCGAAAGCCGCCATCGCGCAAGGCATGGGTCGTATTCTCCGCGCAAGGAGGCTGGCGCGGTGCCGTCAGGCACGCCGACAGCGCCGCGTTACACTATGCTTGGCGGGCGCGCGTGGCGGTCGAGCAGCAAGCGCCCCCAGCCATCTGGCAAACTGTCGGCCAGCACGCCTGGCAGCCCCGCGAAGCTCGCCTCGGCGCTCTGCCACGGCCCCAACTGGCGCGGCAGCGTGAACGGCGACATGTCGATGCCGCGAGCAACAAGCGCCGGGTCGTACTCAATTACCGGTCGTCGGTTGACCATCGCCAAGCGGCCGACCGGCACACGCTCTGCGGCTTCCCAGCGCAAGGCGACGGCGACCACCGCATGGTCCGGCAGTTTGACGCGGGGGGTTCACGCCACTTTCCTGCGCGACGCCCGCTGGCGATGCTTGGGCTGGGCGAGCAGTTGATCGAGCGACTGAGGCGGCTCGGCGGCGAAAAGGGCGTCGAGACGGTCGACGCGACCGACGACGATGACCAGCCGCAAAAGTGCGAACAGGGCGATCTCGCCGCTGCGCTCAAAGCCCCTGTAAGTGGGCAGCGCCACGCCGGAGCGCGCCGCCAGTTCGGCTTGCGTCCAGCCTTTGACGATGCGCAGGTCGCGGAGGCGGCGGGCAAGGGCGCGGGCAAGGTCTTCGGCTGGCAGTAGGGCTACGGGCGCCTCGTCCCGCCTCGTGGTTCAGCCGTACGGCCCTCACTCCGGCGTACAGCCATCCCCGCCACACACATCGATGATCTCGCCGGTCCGAAAGAAGTGCACCATCTGCTTTTGATGGTGCGCCATCTTGCGCGGCTTGCCGTGCGGATCCCCCAGCTTGTCGTGGGGCGGCAGGTTGCCAGGCGGCGGCCACGGGTTGCCGTGGTCGTACAGCACGATGCCGCTGCCGGCGTAGGGATAAGGCGTCTCCGGCACGTCGAACACAGGCTTGCCGTAGTGGGTCATGAGCTTGATGCCCAGCCCGGACCGCGCCGCAATCTCGTTGGTCAACACCGCCACTTGCCAGTCGCCTTTGGCCGGCGCAAGCAGCACCTGGTGCTTGCCGTTGCCGGGCAGCGGCTCCTTTTCTAGATAGCGGTACCAGGTGATGGGATCGACCGCGTCCCACAGCAACTGGATGGTCATCAGCAGCACCTGCTGGTCGCGCGACTCGGGGTGCAGGCCCTTGAGCAGCGCGAAAAACTCTTCAAAGTCCACCGACCGCAGCAGCAGCGTCGAGTAGTTGTTGCCGGGAACGCCCAGGTGCCCGCGGGTGACGTCTTTGCTCATCGCCAGCACGGTGCCGCCGTAGATGCCGCCTTGCGAGATGCCGCTATAGAACATCTCGTTTTTGTTGACCACCACCCCCAGTTGCTTGACCTCGGGCAACTCGGCGAAGTGGTCGCGCATGGCGCGCTGCAGCATCAGCGCCTCCAGCATGCCCTGGTGCAGCTTGTCCGGCATGGTCCGAAAGGTGCTCATCTTGCCGATGGCGGTCAGGATCGAGCCGATGTCCGGGTTGCTCATGCCAGTCCAAAAGCAGCTGTAGAAGATGAGCTTGTGGGTGCTGGCGATGGTGCCGTTGTAGCCCGCGTTGACCTCGCCGTAGTGGCCGTTGAGCCCGTGGCCGTACTGGACCAAGCCGTGTGGCTCGCCCTTGAGCGCCGAGCGCGGAATGCGCACCTCGAACGGCCGCTTGACGGTGCCCTGCTGGATGGGCAGGCGGTCGGGACCGAGCTCAAGGCGCTGGTTGCCGTCGGCGTCGGCTTTGAGCCACTGCGGCACCGTGAACTCGCCGTCCAGCTGTGCCGCGATGTCGGCGTTCTCGGCCTCGGTGAAGGTGGTCACCTTGGTGACTTTGAGCGGTGCCTTGTCGGCATCCATCAGCGGATAACTTGCCTCGCGCATCTTGAGCAGCCGCCCGTGCAGCGCTTGCTGGCTGTTGGTCACGAAGTCCCAAGCAATGGTGAGCTTTTGCTTGTTCCAGCCGGCACCTTCCAAGATGCCCAGCAGGCTGTCAAAGCGCGCCTGGCGGAAGGCGTCGGCCGTGCCCGCGGTCTGGCCGGCGACGAGCTTGGCAAACGCCGGACTTGGCGCAATCGCGTTGCCCTTGGTGTCCTTGAGGTTGCGCACGCCGATGACATAGCGCGTGGCCGGGTCCAGGATGATGGCGGGCCGCACAATCAAGGTCTTTTTGGTGAGATCGGACTCGGTGGCATCGAGCTCCGCAAACCACGGCACTTTGCGCACCACCTTGCCGGCCGAATCGACCTGCAGCCAGACCAGCGCGGCGTCGTCGGCGAGCGACAGGCTGATGCTGGCTTCGTTGGGCAGGTTGGCGATATCGAGGTTGGGCCAGTGCATCAAAAGCGCGCTGCCCACCGAATAGCCGTCGAGCAGCGCATAGTCGTCGGGGCCAATCTGGTCGTCGGCGATGTTCTTGGGCAAGGTGGTCGCGCCAAAGCGCAGCGCGTAGCCGGTCTTGCGGGTGGCGTCGGGCTGCAGGTACAGGTTGGACGGCCACGGCATTGCGCACGCGGTCTCGATGAGGCCGTCGCAGGGCTGCGGCGGAAAGTCGGGCTTGGTGGCGGTTTCGGCGGCGGTGTCGGCGGCGATGTCCGCGGAAGCGTCAGCGGTCGTGGTGTCCGTCTTTTCGGCACCGTCCGCGGCCACCCCGCCGCTGTCTGCCGCCGTCGTGACGTCAGGGGTCGGCGCCGGGGTGTCGGCCGCAGAACCGCCACAGGCGGCAAGGGCCAGCGACGCGAAGGCGGCGATGAAACAGGTGACGTGAGGCAAGTGGACAAGCTTCATGACAATTCCTGGGCTTGGGGCGACCGACACCCGGAATGGCGCGGCGCGGCGGCGTTGGCTGAGTTGGCGGCCTGAATGCGAGACCGGCCGCGGGTCGGCCAGGTGGCCGGGATGCTGCGCTGGGGCGTTATGGGTGTCAATCGACAGGACCTGGGCAGCTGGCAGTTCCTTTAGAGTCACGCCCGACAACCAAACCGGCCACCCATGAAGCTGCCATAGGCCCACCGCCCTACTTTGCCACCCCCAACCGCAGGCCATGCGCCGGCACACTGCCGACGCCTTCCACGGTTACCGCCGCATCGCCCGGATTGACGCCCAGCAGCTGACCCGACGGCAACGTCCAGGCCAGCGGCAAGATGTGCTGGCTTTTCTGCTCGGCAAAGTCCGCCAACGCAGTGCGCAGCTTTGGCGGGGCATTGTCCGGCATCACTTGGACCGGCTCCGCGGGCTTGCCGCTGACCGCCGCCGCGATCCACTGCGGCGTGACCCCACGGGCCTTGGTGGTGGCGTCCAAGGCTGGCAGATTGTCGCTCAGCCACCAGCCGCCGCCGGCCAGCATCAGCACCGCGGCACCAAAACCGACCTCGTCAGCGGACAAGTCGCGCAATAGCGCCGGGTCGGCGTCGCACAGCACCGCCCGGCAGTACGGCCAGCGCACGGAGTAGGTGCGCAGCTCGCTCGGCAGCCAGGCCCACTTGGCGCCAAACGGCTGCAGCGCAATATCGGGACCAAAGCGCCAGGCGTCGACCAGGCCAATCGTGCCGAGCGGCGGCGCGCCGACGGCCAGCAGAAGCACCTTGGGCCCAACCGCCTCGCGGATCGCCTCCAAAGCGAGGCGATAGGCCTGCATGCCTGTCCGCGGTTGGTGGCGGGTGCCTTCGTAGGTCCCCGCGAAAAGGAAGTCGATCTTGAGCAGCGTCAGGCCCGCGTCGCGCAGCGCCGTCAACTGGCTTTGCAGGTGCTTGCGCGCGTCGGGGTGGGTGACGTCGAGCACCCGCATCTCGCCGTGCACCAGGTGCGGATACACCGCGCCGCCGACGAACCAGTCCGGGTGTTGCTGCACCAGCGGCAGCTTGGCCGAGACCAAAAGCGGCGCCAGCCACAGGCCCATCTCGACGCCTTCGGCCTTGCGGTCGGCGACCAGCTTGGCCAGGCCACCGGGGAACTTGTCGTTGGCCCGCCAGTCGCCCCACGCCACCTGCCAGCCGTCGTCGAGCACCATCCGCAGCGGGACGTTGTGGGCCTTGGCGGGCTTGGTCAGCCAATCGCGCGCCTGTCCGACGTTGGCCAGGAAGCTGGCTTCGGTGACGGTGTCCCACAGGTCGTACCACGAGTTCCAGCCAATTTCGGGCTTGGCGAGGCGCTTGGGCAAACCTTCGGCGAATTCGTGCAAAGCAGAGCGGAGGTCTGGGCCAAAATAGAGCCGAACGCTTGGAGCCGAACTTGCCCACGTTCCGTCATGAACGACGCTTTCTCCGACGCCCGACACCACACGCAGACGCAGGTCTTCGCCTCTCTTGCTGGCGATTCGCACGTACGACTTCCAAACGCTGGCATTGCGAACCATCGCCATGACGCCGCCATTGTCGCCCGGCCGACCGACGGCGGTGCCCCACCACGACAGCGCCCCGCCATCGCGCATGGTTTCGGCGTCGCCACGCACGGCCAGAGCGGCATCGACCTCGGCGTCGCTCGGCGGGACATCGGGCAACGCCAGGGCGCCGCTTTGCGACCAAGACTGGAAACCCTGCGACCACCAAGTGGTCAGGTGGGCGGTGCCAGCAAAGGTCGCTTCGATTTCGAAACCCGAAATTGTCTCCGTGGAGAGCCCGTAGACGATGCTCTCAAAGTCGAGCCAGCCACGCTCGCAATACTGCGGCTGCCCGACGTACGCGGACGCAGGTACCCGCTTGCCGTTGACCACGGCTGTCGCGTGCACCGTCACCTTGCGCCCACCCAGGTCGAAGTGGACGCCGTCGACGCGGTTTTGCGTTACACAGAACGGCACTTGGGACTCGGACGCGCAAGCTGCCAAGGCCAACGACCAGAGCACAGCAACGGCCAGGTCGACGGTTCGCGGCAGGCGGGGCGGCTGCTCATGGCGGCAGTAGCGTCGGTTGGCAGGCGTTTTCATGGCAGAAGCCTGGCCCGGCCGGATGCTAGTGCCGCTTCGCCAGGCCGAGGGAGGGTGGGCGCGGGCGAGGGCGTTGTCAACGCGAAGACGGTCGCGGCCAGGCACGGGGCGGTGAAGCACCTTGACACCCCCACCAACCCAGCGCACCATCCGCGCCCCGCAGAAACATACCGACCAGTCGGCCTGTTATCTCGCGCCCAAAATATTGCCGCATTTTCACGGCATTGGACGCCAAGATGCCCGCTACTTCGCAGCCCACCGCCCACGGCAACAGCCTCTTGGAAGCCCTGCAACGCGGGCAGGCCCGGGCCACAGTGTCCTTTGCCGGCCAGGGTGTTGGCTGGATCGACGGCCTTGCGGCCCTGGACCGCCAACTGCCGACGGTACGCGCGCTGGTCGACGCCGCCGACGCGACCTTGCGGACCACGGTCGCCGACCGCGCTTTCGCCTGGAGTGGCCAGTGCCCCAACGGCTTCGCGCTAGCCCAGTTGCTGCGCCGACCCGAGACCCGACCGCCAGCAGAGGTGCTGTCGAGTTCCGTGGTCTCGCAGCCGGGCATCCTGCTGGCGCAAGCGGCGCGCTGGCAGTGGCTGCTCAGCGAAGGCTTCGACGCCGCGGTGTTGGCGGGCGCGGTGCAGGCGGCGACCGGTCACTCGCAAGGCGTGATGGCGGCGCTTTTGTGTGCCGAGCATGGCGCGCGCGACCTCGATCCGGCCCGCGTGGCGCAATACGCCCAGGTGATGGCCTGGCAGGGCCTGACCATGGCGCAATCGGCGGGCCAGCGCGGCCGGCGGCAGGGCGAGGCGACCGCCATGGCGGCGGTCAGCGGTCCGACCGCGCAGGTACTGCAGTCCGTGCTCGACCGCGTCGCCGGCGGGATGCTTGGCGCTGATCAGCCGGTGCTGTCGCTGTGGAACACCCGCACCCGCCACGTGGTGAGCGCCGCGCCGGCGACGCTGCTGCGGCTGCAAGAAGCGCTGACCCAGCGGGCGGCGGACCAGCAGAAGGCGCGCAAAGAAGGCCGGCTGGGTGGCAAGCCACTGGCGTTCACGTGGGAATGGTTGGACGTCGGCGCGCCGTTTCACGGTCCGGCGATGGCCGCGGGCTTGGACGCCATGCGCGCTGCGCTACACGACCTGGGCTTTGCGATCGCGCCGTTGCATTTCCCCGTGTTGTCTTCGAGTTCCGGCCTGCCCTACGACGCGGCGACCGTGCTCGGTGAAGTCATGCAGGACGAGTTCATCCGGCCGGTGCGCTGGGTGGAACTCGGCCGGGCGCTGGCTGAGCGAGCTGACACCGTGCTGGACCTTGGTCCCGGCGACGGCGTGGCCAAGCTGACCATGAGCAACCTGCGCGGCCGACCCGTGCGCGTGCTGCCGGTCGATGTCGCCGAAGGCCAGCGGCAGCTGCTCGACGGGGCCGGGCCGGGCGCGTTGCCGCTCGACTACCGCTCGTTCGCGCCGCAGCTGCGCGAGCTGCCGGACGGCGAAGTGGTCGCCGACAATGCCTTTTCGCGTGCCTGTGGGCTGCCGCCGGTGCTGCTGCCGGGCATGACGCCGACCACATCCGACGCGCCCATCGTGGCCGCGGCCGCCAATGCGGGGTACTGGGCCGAGCTCGCCGGCGGTGGTCAGCCGTCCGCGCGGATCTTTGACCTGCGGGTGCAAGAGCTGGCGGAGTTGCTGCAGCCCGGCCGCGGCTTCTGGCTCAACCTGCTGTACCTGGACCCGTACCTGTGGGACTTGCAGGTGGTCAAAGGCCTCGCGGTCCGCGCCCGCCAACGCGGCGTTCCGCTTTTGGGTCTTGTTGTCAGCGCCGGCATTCCGCCCGTCGACGAGGCGGCGCGCTGGGTGCGCAAGTGGCGCACCGTAGGCATTGAGCACATCGCGTTCAAGCCCGGCACCGCGGCGCAAATCGACCAGGTCTGCAAGATTGCACTCGCCGTGCCCGAGACGACGCTCTACGCCCACATCGAAGGCGGCAAAGCCGGCGGCCACCATTCGTGGGAGGACTTGGAAGAGCTGTTGCTCGACAGCTATGCCAAGATCCGCGCCAACCAAAACCTGGTGCTGTGCGCGGGTGGCGGCATCGCCACCGAGGACCGGGCGGTCGAGCTGCTGACCGGAGCGTGGTCGCGCCGCCACGGTGTCGCCGACATGCCGGTGGACGCGGTGTTCCTGGGCACGCTGGCGATGGCCTGTCGCGAGGCGACGGCGACGGCGGCGGTCAAGCAGGCCCTGGTCGCGGCCCGCGGCACCGATCGCTGGGTCCACGCCGGCGCGGCGGCAGGCGGCATCACCAGCGGCAAGAGCCAGCTCGGCGCCGACATCCACTACCTCGACAACCACGCGGCGCGGGTCGGCCGCTTGCTCGACCAGGTGGCGGGCGACGCGGCGGCAGTGGCGGCGCGGCGCGACGAGATCGTTTCAGCGCTGGCGGGGACCGCCAAACCGTACTTCGGCGACGTACAGACCATGACCTGGGCGCAAGTCCTGGAGCGCATCGCCCAGACCATGGCCCCGGGTCTGCACGGCCGCTACGACGACGGCGCGTGGTTGGACCCGTCGTGGCGGGCGCGGGCCTTGGACCTGTTCGCGCGCGCAGAGGCGCGGCTGGCCGGCATGGCGGGCACTGCGCCACGCATACGCTGGCAAGCGGCCGCCGAGCTCGACAACCCCGATGCGGCGCTGCACGATCTGTGCCGTCACTATCCGCAGGCGGCCAGCGAGCCGCTGCACCCGGCTGACGCGACCTACTTCGTGCAGGTGTGCAGCCGGCCGGGCAAGCCCGTGCCGTTCGTGCCGCTGTTGGATGAGAACGTGCGGCGCTGGTACAAGTCCGACGCGCTGTGGCAGGCCCAGGATGACCGCTATCCGGCCGACGCGTGCCTTATCATCCCCGGACCGGAAGCCGTCGCCGGCATCGCCAGGGCCGACGAGCCGGTCGCCGAGTTGCTCGGCCGCTTCGACCGCGCGCTGCTGGCCCACCTGGCCCAAGCGGGGCAGCGCCCAGTGGCGACTGCGCGGGTGGGCTCCGGCGCGCGCGACCGCTGGGCTGCGCTGGCGGCAAACGACGCCGGCGCGGTCGGCGCAGTGCTGGCCGGTGCACCGTGGTGGGCCGACAAAGCGCCAGGTACCGACCTCTGGCGTGCTTTGTGCCCCGCCGACGCCGACCTGCAAGTGCACGTCGAGCGCGACTCGGCAGGCCGACTGGCGCGTGTGCAAGTGCTCGACTGCGGCGGCGAAACCGTGCAACTGGTCGCCGATGGACCGGACTGCGCCCGTGTAGAAGCGCGCCTGGCCGGTTCACCGGCAGCACCCGTTTTTGGCTTTGCCGTGCGGCGCGAGCGCCTGGGCCGTGGTGGCGAGCGGCTGGTGGTCGACCCGGCTGCCTACGCCGATGGCGTGCAGGACCTCTATCAGGCGCTGGTCGCCGACCAGACGGCGGGCGCCGTCGCGCTGTTCGACAGCGCGCTCGACACGGTGCAACTGCCGACCGAGCGGGCAGCGGCGTGGGCAGCGTTGTGCGGGGGCGATGGCGCGGCGGAGGCGCCCGCTTTGGACCTGGGATTTGCGTTGGTTTGGCGCGGGCTGTTCCGCGCGATGGCATCTGCCGAGCTGCGCGGCGGCTGGCTGCGCCTATTGCACGCGGAGCACGCGGTGCAGGCGGTGACCAGCGATCGGCCGCGTGCTGGAGCGCCGGTGCAGACGGTCGTGCGGGCGGTGCGGGTCGAGGACGGCGACATCGGTAGAAGCGTGACGCTGCGCGGCGAGGTGACCCAGGGCGCGGCCCAGCTGACGGTAACCACACGGCTGGTGATTCGCGGCCTGGCGGCGCCGCTGCGGTCGGCGTGGGTTGCGGTGCCGGCGGATCGGCCGATCGTGGCCGCTGCGAACGAACCGGTGTCCGCCGCGTTGGCAGTCGACGTGGCGGCGCTCGACGTGCTGCGCGAACTGCCGTGGCTGACGCTCGATGCCAAGGTGGTAGCGGGCGACCGCCTGATATTGCAGGCCGAGCGCCGCGAACTTGTTCTCGCCGACGGCCAGCGCTGGCATGCCGGCCATGGCACACTGCACCGCGACGGTCAGCAGGTCGGCACGGTGGCGCTGTCGGGCGCCTGGCAGCGCGACGGCGAGCACCCGTTGCAGCGGCTGGTGGCTGCGCTGGCGGAGTCCTCGACAGAAGTGCCGACCCCAAAAGCACTGCTGGCCGAAGCGACCGTGCGCGCGCCCGCCGATGCCCTGCCGTTCTCGGGTGCGGGCGGCGACTTCAACCCCATCCACCATAGCGTGTTGGCGGCGCGGCTGGCCGGCCTGTCGTCACCGATCGTGCACGGCATGTGGACGGCGGCCCGCGCGTGCCAGTTCGCAGCCCAGGCTGCCGGCGTGCCGGAAAGCCACGTGCGCGCTGTAGCCGCGACGTTTTCAGCTCCAGTGCCGCTGGGTGCAGCACTGCACTTGACTGCCTCGCGCGTCGCGGTGCAGCGGGGCCATCGCATCGTCGAAGTCGCGGTGCACCTGGGCAACAACGGTCCCGAGAGCGCCCGCGCCCGCTACGACATCGCGCCGGTGGCCACGGCGTATGTGTTTCCCGGCCAGGGCGTGCAGCAGCAGGGCATGGGCATGGCCGGTTTTGCGCGCAGCAAGGCCGCGCGGGCAGTGTGGGAGCGTGCCGACGCCTTTACCCGCGCCGAGCTCGGCTTTTCGGTGCTGGACGTCGTGCGCCTCAACCCCAAGGTGCTGGTGGTGCGCGGCCAGCGGCTGGTTCACCCGGACGGCGTGCTGCAGCTGACCCAGTTCACCCAGGTCGCGATGGCCGTGCTGGCGATGGCGCAGGTGGCAGAGCTGCGCGGCGCTGGCGTGCTCGACGAGACGGCAGCGACCTGTGGCCACAGCGTCGGCGAATACAATGCGCTTGCAGCCTACACCGAGGTGCTGCCGCCCGAGACGGTGATCGACATCGTGTGGCAGCGCGGCAACACCATGCACACCGTGGTCCCGCGCGACGCCCAGGGCAAAAGCGCCTACGCGATGGGCGTGGTGCGCCCCAACCTCGCCGGCCTGGACCACGCCGGGGCCGAGGCGCTGGTGGCCGAGGTGGCGGCGGGCAGCGGCCAGTTCATCCAGATCGTCAACCACAACGTCCGCGACCGCCAGTACTCCGTGACCGGCGAGCTGGGAGCGCTCGCTGCGCTGCAGGCCGAGTTGGCCCGCCGACAGCCCGCCGGCAGCAAGCCCGCCTGGATCACGGTGCCGGGTCTGGACGTGCCGTTCCACTCGCGGGTGCTGCACACGGCGGTGCCGGTGTTCCGGGCGGTGCTCGACCGCCGGCTGCCGACGAGCATCGACCCGCACAAGCTGGTCGGTCGCTACATTCCCAACCTGGTGGCGCGGCCGTTTGCGCTGGACGACGGGTTCGTGCGCGCGGTGCTGGACGCCACCGGGTCGCCGGAGCTGGCGCAAGTGCTGCGCGACCGCTCGGCATGGCAGGGTCGCGATCCGCAGCTGGCGCGGTTGCTGCTCGTCGAGCTATTGGCCTGGCAGTTTGCCAGCCCGGTGCGCTGGATCGAGACCCAGGACCGGCTGTTCGCGCCGCGCGACCAGGGCGGTCTTGGCATCGCGCGGCTGGTCGAAGTCGGCCCCGGCCACCAACCGACGCTGGCCAACATGGCGCGGACGACCCTGCAAAACACCTACCCCCCCATTGTTCAAGTGCTCAACGCCGAAGCGGATTTTGACACGGTCATGGATCGCGGACCGGGTCTTGAGGTCGCAGCGGGGGCAGACTCAGGAGCAGGTGCAGGGTCAGGCATAGGAACAGGGTCAGGGACAGGCACAGGGTCAGGCGGAAACCCGCCGCCAGCCGCGGCGCCGCGGAGCACCCCAGCGCCGGCTCCGGTGATGGCGCGCGCGGCCGCCGGTCCGGTCGGCAGCCATCCGATCGGCCACGCCGACGCGCTGAGGGCGCTGCTGGCTTTGCAAGCGCGCGTGCGGCCAGAGCAGTTGACCGACGCGGAGTCGATGGAAGACGTCTTTGAAGGCGTGTCGTCGCGGCGCAACCAGGCCCTGGCCGACATGGCCGCCGAATTTGGGGTGGGCGCGCTCGACGGCGCGGCCGATAAGCCGATGGCCGCGCTGGCCGGTGACCTGGCCAGAAAGGCTGCGCACTACAAGGCGCCAGGCAAGTACCTCAAAGCGGCGATCGACGACACGGTAGCGCGCCTGTTTGGCAAGGCCGGCCTACAGCGCCGCGATGCCGTTGCCTGGCTCGACAGCCAGTGGGGCCTGGACGAACCGAGCGCCGACCATGTGCTGCTGCACCTGGCGCTGCTGGCGCGGCCGGGCGATTCGGTGCGCGGCGGCGTCTTTGGCGATGCGCAGCCCGCGGGGGCAAAGACCGCGGCACAAGCACTGTTGGACAAGGCGGCGCTGGCCTGGGCGCAGGCGCGCGGCGTGGGGCTGCAGCCGCAGTCGGCGGCCAGCGGGGGCGGCGGCGCGGTGGTGGATTCGGCGGCACTGGATGCGCTCAAGGCCGAGATCCTGGGCGAGCACGGCATCCTCGCCGACGCCGCCCGCGCGACGCTGGAGCGGCTGGGTCATGCCGAAGCACAAGTGGTGCTCGCAGGCGACGCCGACAGCAAGCTGGCCGCGCTGCAAGCCGAACTCGGCCCGGCGTTTGCCGAGCTGTGCGCGCCAGCGTTCGACCCGAAAAAGCACGCGGTGTTTGCCTCGGCGTGGGCGTGGGCGCAGACGCGGCTGCTGCGCGCCTATTTCGACCTCGTCAACGGCAGGGCACAGCTCGACGCTACCCGGCCGACGCTGCGCTACTGCGCGGCCTTTGCCGACGACCGGCGCGTCGCCGATACGGCGCGCTGGTGTGCCACCCAGCTGCGCCAGCGCGGCCAGACCGACGCCGCCGATGCCTTCGCGGACGCCAGTCGGCCGCGGCCGCTGGCGCCGTTGCCGGTCGCGGCGACGCGCCCGGTAACGACCGTTGCCAGCGACGGTTCGGTCAGCACCAGCGAAGTCGCTGACGCGGAGCGGGCCGCCGAACCGGTGGTGCTCGACCTGCGCGGCCAGGCGGCGCTCGTCACCGGCGCCAGCCCCGGCTCCATCGCCGTCGAACTGGTCAAGCATCTGCTGTGGGCCGGCGCCAAAGTGGTCGCCACCACCAGCAGCTTCGACGACGCCCGCCAGCAGTGGTATCGTCGCTTGTACCAGGAACACGCAGGTCCAGGTGCAGAACTGCATGTCGTGCCCTACAACGCCGCGTCCGCGCAGGACACCGCGGCGCTGGTGGCCTGGCTGCATGGCCCGGCCGGTCTGCCGCCGGATCTATGCGCCCCGTTTGCAGCGCCCAAGGATGGCGGCACGCTCGACCAACTGGGCGACAAGGCTGAAGCAGCCGCGCGGGCGATGCTGTGGCACGTGCAGAAACTGGTTGCTGGCCTGGGTGCGGCAACTGCCCGCAGGGCCGACGCCGCGGCGCCGTGCCATGTGCTGCTGCCACTTTCGCCCAACCACGGTCAGTTTGGCGGCGACGGCCTGTACGCGGAGAGCAAGCTCGGCCTGGAGACGCTGCTGCGGCGCTGGCACAGCGAACACGCGGCCTGGGGCAGCGGCACCTCGCTCGTCGGCGTGCGCATCGGCTGGGTGCGCGGCACCGGCCTGATGGACGCCCACGACCAGGTGGCGGCCGGGCTGGAGGCCAAAACCGGTGTGCGCACCTGGTCCACTGGGCAGATGGGCGCCGCCATCGCGCACCTGTGCCGCGACGACGTGCGCAGCCAGGCCAGAAGCGCACCGGTCGACGTGGACCTGACCAGCGGCTTTGCGGCGATCGCCAATGTCGGCGAAGTGGTGACCGCGGTGCGGGTCGAGCTGCAAGCCGCCATCGCCCGCGCCCAGCGGGCTGCTCAGCTGCGCACGCAGCTTGCACCCACGGCGCCCACGATCCTGCCGCCCGCCGCGCTGCCAGACTGGCCGGCGCCGCTACTGCCCGCGGGTCACCCGGCGACCTTCGCGCCGCCGCGGCTGCCGCTCAATCAACTGATTGTGATTGTCGGCATGGGCGAGCTCAACCCCTGCGGGACCACCCGCACCCGCTTTGCGCTAGAGGCCTGGGACGACCCGGACGCCGCCGCCGTGATCGAGTTGGCGTGGCTGTGTGGATTGGTGCGCTGGGATGAGGCGGGCGGCTGGCGCGACGTGTCTTCTTCCGAGCCGGTCGCCGAGGCGGACCTGGCGACACGCTATCTGCCGCAGCTGCGCACCCGTGTCGGCATTCGGCCGGTCGACCCCAAGACTGCCGGCTTCGACCCGCGCGCGCTCGACAGCTACGTGGTCGCGTACCTCGACCGGCCGATCGCGTTCGAGGTGCCCAATCAGGCCGAGGCCCAGGCCTACGTGACGGCCGACCCGGCGATGACGACGGCGCACCCCAATGCCGACGGCACCTGGCGCGTGCACCGCAAGCAGGGCGCCGAGGTGCGGGTGCCCAAGACGCTGGCGCTGACCCGCCACGTGGCGGGGCTCTTGCCCGATGGCCTGGACCTGCGGCGGCTGGGCATCCCGGCCGACCTGCGGGACACCGTGGACCCGGTCACACAGATGAACCTGTGCGCGACGGCCGACGCCTTTGCCAGCGCGGGGTTGCAGCCCGAAGAACTGCTGCACCACCTGCACCCGGCCCACATCGCCAACACCCAGGGCAGTGGCATCGGCGGCATGAAGTCGCTGCACAAGCTGTACGTCGACCCGGTGCTCGGCCGCGACCGCCAGGGCGACGCGCTGCAAGAGACGCTCATCAACGTGGTCGGCGCCTACGCGGTGCAAGCCTACGTCGGCGGCTATGGCTCGATGTCGCACCCGGTGGCGGCGTGCGCGACCGCGGCGGTCAGCATGGAGAGCGCGGTCGACAAGATCCTGCTCGGCCGGGCGGAATTCGTGGTTGCCGGCGGCTACGACGACTACGGGCCCGAGGGTGCGATCGGCTTTAGCGACATGCAGGCCACGGCCGACAGCGTGCAAATGGAGCAGGCTGGGATCGCGCCCAAGCGCATGAGCCGGCCCAACGACTTGCGGCGCAAAGGGTTTGTCGAGGCCCAAGGCGGCGGCACCTTCTTGCTCACGCGCGGCGACATCGCGCAGCGCTTGGGTCTGCCGGTGTACGCCGTGTGCTGCTACACGGCCAGCCACGCCGATGGCGTGCACCGCTCGATTCCGGCGCCGGGCCAGGGCGTGTTGTCGGTGGCGATGGGTGGCATCAACTCGCCGATCGCCAAGGCTCTTTTCGACCATGGCCTGTGCGCCGACGACATCGCGGTGGTGTCCAAGCACGACACCTCGACCGGCGCCAACGACCCCAACGAGTCGCGCGTGCACGACCGCATCCAGCAGGCGATTGGCCGCACGCCCGGCAACCCGCTGCTGGTGGTGTCGCAAAAATCGCTGACCGGCCACAGCAAGGGTGGCGCCGCGGCGTGGCAGCTGGGGGGCCTCATCCAGGTGCTGACCAGCGGGCGCATTCCCGGCAACCGCAACCTCGACAGCGTGGACCCGGCGCTGCGCGACCACCGTCACCTGTGCTGGACCAACGAGGCGCTGCAGGCGGGGCCCGGCCAGCCGCTCAAGGCCGGACTGGTGACCAGTCTAGGCTTCGGGCACGTCGGCGCCCTGGTGCTACTCGCCCATCCGGGGGTGTACGAGGCGGCGCTCAGTCCGGCGGAACGGGCCACCTGGCAGGCGCGGGCCGAGCAGCGCTTGCGCCAAGGTCGCCGCCGGTTGGCGCAGATGCTGATGGGCGGTAAGCCGCTGTTCGAGCGCCGCAGCCACCGCCGCTTCGACGCTCACGACGGCACGCCAGCCCAGTTCGACGCGGAAGCGCAGCTGCTGGTCGACGCCGATGCCCGCCTGGGCGACGACGACCGCTTTGGAGAAGCCAAGTGATTGCCGGCATCGGTCTGGACATCGTCGACGTTGCTGCCTTTGCCGCGCAGCTAGCGGACCCGGCGTCGGTGTTTGCGACGACGACGTTCACCGATGGCGAGCGCCAGGCGGCCGACAAGCCCGGCGACCGCGCGCACCATCTGGCGGTGCGCTGGGCGGCAAAAGAGGCGTTCGTCAAGGCGTGGTCGGGCACCCGCCGCGGGCAGCCGCCGAGCCTGCAGACGCTCGACTGGCGCGACATCGAGGTCGTGCAGGACCCGTTTGGCCGACCGACCGTCGTGCTGCACGGTCAGGTGGCGCGGCTGTGTGGCCGGCCGCAGCTACACGTGTCGCTGTCGCACGACGGCAACATCGCGGCGGCGGTGGTGGTTTGGGAGGAGCTGCGGTGACTAGAGCTTACCAGTGGTCAGTCTGGCACGGTGAAAAGCCGCTGCAAATCCACGCACAGGCCAGCAAACGTCGGCGGCGCGAACTGGCCGTCGCCGATGCCCAGCGCGTGAGTCACCTGCCACGCCGGGCCGGCAGCGGTCTGCACTTGCACAAAGCAAGTCAGCGTTTGCGCTTCGGGGTCCACCAACCAGTATTCAGGCACGCCAATCTGCAGGTAGTAGCGCAGCTTGGTGACGCTATCGATCCCGCGCGAGCCAGCGGAAATGACCTCGACCGCCAGATCCGGACCGCCTTCCGTCAACGCCTGGGCCGGGGTCGAGCGGCCGCGGCGGTAGAACTGCACATCTGGCATCACTGCGCGGCGGTCGCTGATGCGCACCTTGTACGCCGACGCCAACGCCCGGCCGCCGTTGCCGAACGCCCAGGTGTTCAGCACGGTGATGAGGTACGCCACGATCCATTCGTGCAGCGCAGTCGCCACGTCGGCCTCCAACAGGTAGCCGTCGAACAGCTCACGCCGGTCGTCGTCGGCCAACGCCAGGTAGTCGTGCCAGGTAAATGGCCCCGCAGCGGGGGCCGCCAGTTGCGCGGCTGTGGCCATCCGGGCCTCGCCAGCGGCAGTAGCGCCGCACCAAAAGGGTACCGCCAGGGCCGGTGGCCGTCCAATTGGCGCGCCGACGACCACAACGACCACCAGGGCCCAACACGATCTACCCACCAGGAACAGCGCGCATGAGCCTGCCCATCGCCCACATCGCCATCCTGAACCGCGGCGAGGCCGCCAGTCGCTTCTTGCGTGGCCTGCACGACTACAACTTGCTGCGCGGTACGACGATCGCACACAGCGTGTTCTACACCGACCCGGACGCCACCGCGCCGTTCGTGCGGCGAGCGACCCACGCGGTCAGCCTTGGGCCAGCCTTGCAGCCCGATGGCACTGGGCGACTGCGCTCGGCGTACCTCGATGTGCCACGCATCGTGGAGCTCTTGCGCAAGCACGGCTGCGACGCGGTGTGGCCGGGCTGGGGGTTCCTGAGCGAGGACGCAGCATTCGTCCAGGCGCTGACGGAGGCCGGCATCGTGTTCTTGGGGCCGTCGGCCGACGCCATGCTGCGGCTGGGCGACAAGTACGCCGCCAAGCTGCTGGCCGCCAAAGCCGGCGTGCCGCTCGGACCCTGGCGCGAGATTGGCGATGCCGACGACGCCAGCTTGTTGTCGCTGGGCGAGGCGGTGGGCTACCCGTTGATGGTCAAGGCCAGCGCGGGCGGCGGCGGCCGCGGCATTCGCAAGGTCAGCGACCCGGCGCAGCTGGCTGAGGCCGTGGCCAGCGTGCGCGCCGAAGTGGCGCGCGTGTTCGGCGCGGGCACGGTGCTGCTCGAGCGCTGCATCGAGGGCGGCCGTCACGTCGAGGTGCAGGTCGTCGCCGGTGCCGACGGCCGCGCGGTGGGGCTGGGCGTGCGCGACTGCAGCGTGCAGCGCCGCCACCAGAAGATCATCGAAGAGGCGCCGTGTCCGGTGCTGCCGCCCGATGCAGAGGCCACGTTGCTCGATTCGTCGGCGCGGCTGGCCGAGCTGGCCGGCTACCGCGGCGTGTGTACCGCCGAGTTCCTGTGGCAGCCGCAGACGCGGACGGCGTCGTTTCTCGAAGTCAACGCGCGCCTGCAGGTCGAGCACACGATTACCGAGCTGGTGACCGGCTGTGATCTGGTGCACGCCCAGATCGACATCGCCCGCGGCCTGCCCTGGCACCGACCCGAGCGCGCGCCCGGCGGCCATGCCGTCGAAGTGCGGCTGTGCGCAGAGGATCCCGACCGCGACTGTGCTCCGGCGCCGGGGCTGGTGCGCGTATTGGAGTTTCCGGCGGGCCCCGGCGTGCGCGTCGACTCCGGCGTGCAGGCCGGCATGGCGATTGCGCCGGAGTTTGACTCGATGGTCGCCAAGGTCATGGCCTGGGGACCGGACCGGCCGACGGCGCTGGCGCGGCTGCGGCGGGCGCTGCGCGAGCTGGACCTGGTGGTCGAGGATGGCGCGCACAATAAGGCGCTGTTACTGGACCTTTTGGACCACCCGGCCGTGGTCCAGGGCAGCGCCGACACCCAGTGGCTTGACCGCGCGCTGGCCAGCGGCGAGCTGGTCGGGCCGCGCGATCCGACGCTGGCGCTGTACGCCGCCTCGATCCTGGCGCTGCACGACGAAACCGGCGCCAAGGTCGCGCAGTTTTTCGCCAACGCCCAGTCGGGCATGCCGCAGCTGCCGGCGCCCGCGCGCGGCCACACCGTCAACTTGCGCGCAGGCGGCGTGCAGGCCGCCATCCACGCCTGCCAGACCGGACCCGTCGAGTATTCGCTGGTGGCGCCGGGCGCGCGGGCCCAGGTGCAGTGGCTGCCCGAGACGCCGTGGGTGGCGGTGCTGGTGCACCAGGGCATTCGCCATCGGGTGCTGTGCGCGCGCGGCCAGACCGGCATGCGCATCGAGGTCGATGGCCGGCCGTGGGCGGTCGGCTTGTCTGCGGGCAACCATCTGCCCGCGCCCGCCCCGGCGCTGGTGGTGCGGGTCGAGGTGCAAGACGGCGACAGCGTGCAGATCGGCCAGCGACTGGCGGTGCTCGAGGCCATGAAGCTCGAGATGCCGCTGTTGTCCGACCGCGCCGGTCGCATCGCCGAGGTGCTGTGCCGGCCGCACCAACAAGTCAGCGCTGGCACGCCGCTGTTCCTGTTCGCCGATGGACAAGAGCAAGACGACAACACGGCCGCACCGCAGCTGCTGAGCGGCGACCAGCCGCGACCCCTCTTGACGCTGGTGCGCGGCGACCGCGCCCACCCGCAAGGCCTGGACGACCTGGACGCCTATGGCGCCGCGCGGGTGCTGGACGATCTGGTGCACGTCGCCCACGCGGTGCTGCTCGGCTACGACCTGCCGACCGACGCCGAGGCCGTGTTGCGCGGCCTGGTCCACATCGACCTGGACTTCGCCGCCATCTCGCACCCCGAACGCTGGCTGGCGCTGTGCACGGCACTGGCTGACTACGCTGCGGTCGAAGCGTGCTTTGCGCGCGAACCCGTAGGCGACGCCGACGGCAACCGCCACACCGCCGAGTTCGCGTTCTTTGACCTGTGCCGCCGCTTGCACTTGGGCGATACGCGCTGCGATCCCGGCTACGCGGCGCGTGTCGAGCGGGCGCTGCGCCGCTACGGTCTGCCCGGCCTGTCGTCGGACCCGGCGGTGCTGGGCGCGCTTTGGCGAATGACCGCGACGCGCAGCGACGGCGACTTTCGGGCCCGCTGCGCGTCGACGCTGCTTCGCGCAGTGTTGGGGATGCAGACCGCCGGCGTGCCACTGCCGGACAGCGTGCGCGACGATCTGCTGCTGTTCTTGCGGTTTGCGCCCACCCAGTACCCGGCCGTCGCCGACCATGCGCACCAGGCGCTGCTGGCGCTGGAGCTCGCGCCGCGCTGGCAGGCCTTGCGGGCGGCACAGTCGCAGTCGGGCGAGCTGCCGGTGGTGTCACCCCAGCAACTGCCGGATACGCCAGAGGCCAGGCAGTTACTCGATGGCTTGGAGTTGCCCGCTGGCTTGGACGGCGAAACGGCCTTGCGGCTTGAGCTGTGGCGGTACAAGAAGTTCCAGCTGCAGGTGCTGGCCGCGCCGGCCCCGCTGGTGGCGCTGCGGCTGGTCGCGCGCGACAACCCCGACGACGAGCGGATCGTGGTGCTGGCAGAGGTCAGCGACGCCCCGGATGCGCTGACGGTGCCGGCCGATCCGCGGCTAGTGCCGTTCGAGCTGGCGTGGCTGGAGGCGACCCGCCTGCTGCGCGCTGAGCAAGGGCGCCGCGAGGCCAAAAAGCGCCTGCACAGCAACCGTCTGGTGCTGTTCGTGCGCAAAGTGCTGCACCTCAAACCCGCCGACATCGAACGCCTGGCGCGCCGCTACCTGCCGCAAGGCCGCGGGCTGGGTCTGGAAAAGGTGGTCATCCACACCCACCTGCGCGACGCCAAGCTGGGGGCGCGGCCGGTCGCGGTGTCGCTGCAGACGCTCGGTCGCCACCGCTTTGAGGTCCGGCAGGAGCCGCAAACGCTGGACCTCGTGCGCACCCAGGATCCGCTGTCGGCACGCCGGGTCACGGCGCGACGGCTTGGCGTGCACTGTCCCTACGACGTAGTGCGGATGCTGGTGTCGCCCGCGGGCAAGGGCGACACGTCGATGGCGCCGCACCCCGACCTGCAGCGCGGCAGCTTTGTCGAACTGGATCTCGCGGCCGACGGCCAGACCCTGCACAGCGTCGAGCGGCCGCCCGCCCAAAACAGCTGCGGCGTGGTGGTGGGCCTGGTCGACCACCGCACCCGCAAGCACCCCGAGGGCTTGCAGCGGGTCATCGTGCTCGGCGATCCGCTCAAGGCCATGGGTGCGCTCGGCGAGCCTGAGTGTCGGCGCATCGTGGCCGCGTTCGACCTGGCCCAAGCCCGCGGTCTGCCGGTCGAGTGGCTGCCGGTGTCGTCGGGCGCGCGCATCGCCATGGACAGCGGCACCGAGAACCTGGACTGGACCGCGGCGGTGCTGCGTCGCATTGTCGAGTTTTGCCGGCAGGGCGGCGTGGTGCACGTGCTGGTGGCCGGCACTTGTGTGGGTGCGCAGAGCTACTGGAACGCGATGGCGACCATGCTCGTGCACAACCAGGGGGTGCTGGTGATGACACCAGAGGCCTCGATGGTGCTGACGGGCAAGCGCGCGCTCGAGGTCTCAGGCGGCGTCGCGGCCGAAGACGAGCGCGGCATCGGCGGCTTTGACCGCATCATGGGCCCCAACGGCCAGGCGCAGTACCTGGCCCGCGACCTCGGCGACGCCTACGCGCTTTTGTTCGAGCACTACCGCCTGACCTACCGCCAACCCGGCGAGTCCGGTCCGCGCGCGTTCGACAGCAGCGACCCGGCCGACCGCTCGATTTTGCACCACCCCTACCGCGGCGAGGGCAACGGTTTTGCGACCGTGGGCGACCTGTTCGACGAACGCAGCAACCCGGGGCGCAAAAAGCCGTTTGCCATCCGCGAGGTGATGCGCGCGGTGGTGGATCAGGACGGCGGCTGGCTCGAGCGCTGGGCGTGGTGGCATCACGCCGAGACCGCGGTGGTCGTCGACGCGCACCTGGGCGGCATGCCGGTGTGTGTCATCGGCTTTGAGAGCCGGCCGTTGCCGCGCCGCGGCCAGATTCCCAACGATGGGCCCGACACCTGGAGCGGCGGCACGCTGTTTCCGCAGTCGAGCAAGAAGGTGGCGCGGGCGTTGCGCGCGTGCAGCGGCAACCGGCCAGCGGTGGTGCTCGCCAACCTCAGCGGCTTTGACGGCAGCCCCGAGTCGATGCGCCGCTGCCAGCTGGAATACGGCGCCGAGATCGGCCGCGCCGTGGTCGAGTTCGACGGCCCGATTGTGTTCGCGGTCATTGGGCGCTACCACGGCGGGGCCTACGTGGTGTTCAGCAAGGCCCTGAACCCCAACCTGCAGGCGATTGCGGTGCAAGGCAGCTTTGCCAGCGTCATCGGCGGGGCGCCGGCGGCGGCGGTGGTGTTTCCGCGCCAGGTCCGACAGCGCGTCGACGCCGACCCGCGGGTGGTGGCGGCCAAGGCGGCGATTGCGGCGGCGCCGGCCAACAAGGCGCCGCGGTTGCGCGAGAAACTCGACCGGGTGGTGGCCGAGGCGACGTTGGACCACCAGGCCGCCGTCGCCAAGGAGTTTGACGCCGTGCATAGCGTTGAGCGCGCGGTGCGGGTCGGGTCGCTGGATGCGGTGGTGGCGGCCGACCGGCTGCGTTGGGAGATTGTGGAGCGGCTGCGGGCGGCAAAGACAGACCGAGGTCAGGGTCAGCCGCTTCGCGGGCCGGGACAGGGACAGGGACAGGGACTGGGACAGGCCGGCCATACCGGCGCAAGGGAGGCGTAGATGCCCCGACCCAAGAAAACCGACGGTATCGACCCCAGCAAGACCCGCAAAGAGACCTTGCGCACCGCCGCCTATCGGCTGTTTCGCGACCGTGGCTACGAGTCGACCAGCGTCGAGGCGATTTGCGAGAGCATCGGCGTGTCCAAGGGCGCGTTCTACTGGCACTATCCGAGCAAGCACGACGTGTTCGTCGACATCTTGGAGGTGTGGACGCAGCAGGTCATCGAGCAGATGTTCGCGCAGTTCCAGGCTGCACTGCGCTCGCCCGATTACGTGGCGCTGACCACGCTGGCTTTGGACCGCGAACTGCGGCGCGGCCGGGCGATGGTGCCGCTGTGGCTGGATTTTTCGCTGCGTGCGCGCCGCGACCCGGGGCTGCAAATGGCGCTGGCGCGGTTCTACCAGCGGGCGCGTGGTGCAGTCGGTGACATGCTGCGGCCGGCGTTGCAGGATCGGGTAGACGAAAACGGGCTACAGGGGCTCGCCGCCGTGGTTTTCGGCGGCTACATGGGCGTGCTGGTGCAGGAGATGGCCGACCCCGACGGCGCCGATGCCGGGCGGGCGGTGCTGGGCTTCATGCGGGTTTTTGAGCGGGTGGGGTTGGTGGGGTAGGCGTGCTGGGCGGCCGACAGTTGCCGCACCGACCGCGCCTGCTAGAATCCCAGGGTTGCCGCGGCCTTCGCCGCGACGTTGCACATGCAAGAGCGGGCGCGCTACGTGTGGGACTACGACGTAGACGAGGCCACGTTCTCGGCCATCCTCGCCAGCGAAAGCAGTGTCGGTCGCCTGGACCGCGATTGGGCCGCCGTTCGGTTGCCCGAGTACGCCCCCTATGGCGAGTTTGCTGGTGCCCGCATACGCCGCGACGTCGACGCCCGACTGCGGCAGCCAGCGGCTCGGCATCGCCCCAAAGAGCAGTAAACCCGCCAAGGTACAGGCCGCGTCTTCGCTGTCGTTGTCGAGGATTTCGGTGTTGGCCAGCAGCGTGCGCCAACCGGCCGCGTCCCCGTCGTCCGGCACAGACTGCTCGCGGACGCGCACGAAGTAGTCGCGCAGTCGCTGCCGGTCGAGATGCGCAAGCGAACTGCCTTGGATCGGTGTAGAATCACAGCGAAACACTTGGCGGCGCTGCAGCAAACGCGCGAGTTCTTCCTGGCTCGCCTCGCGCGACTGAGATCCAACGCGAATCAGCCACGTGCGGTGGCTGTTGTGCCACAGGTGATGAGCGGTGTAGCTGCGCTCGACCCGCACCACGGCAACGTCGCGGCCGGGCACCACGCCAACTACGCGTTGAAAATGGGGAATAATCGGCGGCGAGACTTTGTCGCGGCACGCGGTCATCACCCACTCTTCGGTTTTGGCGTCAGCGTTGCCGGCGATGGTGCCGTCGTCGTCGACGCCAAGCAGAATCACCCCGCCGTCGCTGTTGGCAAAGGCGACCACCTCGCGCGCCAACCGCTCATTGCCAGCGGTATCGCGCTTGAATTCGACGCTGGAATTTTCGCCATTGGCGATCCAGGTCAAGACGTCTTCTCGGGTGGCCATGAGCATGGAAGGACTGCGCGCGATTGGCCGACCAGGGCCGGCTCAAAGCTTGGCGCAGCCTTGCGCGCGGGTCAACGCTGGCAGGCGCCTCAAAGCCGCGACGGCTGGGCTAGGCCGCACTGACCATCACCGCCCCGCCAACTTACTCATCACCGCCTGCAAGTCGGTCCACACATCGCGCTTCTTGCTCTGGTCGGCCAGCATCTCGGCCATGCTCCAGGTCGCCCGGGTCGGCACGCCTTTGACCACCTGCCAGCGCCCGCGCAGCTCGGCCATCGGCGCCTGCTGCTGCAGCAAGACCTGACTGGCGCGCTCACCGAGCACCACCAGGGCCTGCGGCTGGATGACCTCCCACTGCTGTCGCAGGTAGGTGCTGCAGGTCTTGGCGTCTTGCGGGCTGATGGGCAGGTCGCCGCCGCGGCAAAGGCACAGGTAGGTGAGCCACACCTCGTCGCGGTGCAGGCCCATCGCGTGCAGCATCTTGTCGAGCAGCTCGCCCGGCGGTCCGCTGGCAGGTCGCGCCGCCTTTTCGCTGGCCTCGTCCGGGCTTTCGAGCACCAGCATCAGCCGCGCGGCGATGTTGCCCTGGCCCGCGACCGTGCGCAGCCGGCCCTGGTGGCGCGGGCATTTTTCGCAGACGGCGGCTCTGCCAAACATGTCGTGCAGCTTGTCGCGCAGCAACTGGCGCTCTTGGGTCAGCGACGAGGCGACCGGGCCCGGCTGGGGCGCGGTGACACGGGTGGCGATCGGCTGGCTCGGGCGACTCGGTTGCGCGGAGGCAACCGGCCGCGCGGGCCCAGCGTCCAGCGCCGGCCGCGCCGCGCTTGCTGGTGGGGCGATTGGGGGCAGTTTTGGCCGCGTGACGGCGTCCACGCCACCAAACCGCGCCATGCGCAACGTCGCCACCACTTGCTGCAAAAGCGCCGCCGGGTCGTCGCGGTCGCGCTCTTGCAGTTCATCGGATAGGGCGGGCCGGTCCACGCGGCGATGGTGCGCGGCCGGGCCGTCGGCGTCAAGGTTGACCAGAAAGCCAGGTAATTTCAAACTGTTCTTCGGTTGCCGCAGCCGCCACGCGCACGCCCGGCCAGCCACCGCACAGTGGCACCAGCAGCGCGCCTTGCAGCGCCATCATCCAGCGAAAGGTCGGGGCCGAAAACACAGCGTGCCCGCTCCAGGTGGCGCTGACCTGACCGCAATTGACTTGAGCCTGGGGCGGCGGCAATTCAAACCCCGCAGCCCACACCCCTGGCAGCTGCCGCCCCGCTGCCGCCAGACCGAGCGCCCGCAAGCCCGAGCGCCCGATCCACGGCACGCGACCACCGACCTCAGCCAGCCACAGCCGCCCAAACGCCGCGCGGTCGCCGTCGCACAACCTCGCGGCCAGGTGGTCGTGCAGGTGCAGCCACGCGGCGACCGCGATGCGGCCGCCGGTATCGGGCTGCAGGTCCAAGCCCTCGCGGTCCAGATCAACGGCGACGGCAGCGGCCAGCGCAGGTGCCACCAGCGCGCGCCAGTCGCGCACCAACGCGGCGTGACAGCGCCCGCCAGCGGCACGCAGTCGCTCGACCGGCCACGGCGGCACCGCGGCAAGCCCGGCGAGATCCAACGGCGCAGCGACCACTTTTGCGGCTACTTCCCTTGCCGTTTCAAAGAGCTGAACAATCCCCCCCTGCGTTCAACCGGCACGCTCAGGACCGCGTCGCGGGCCGCAGCGATGGCGAACAGCAGGGTCTGGCGGTCCAGGCGGTGTCCAACCGGCGCAAAGCGCACCGCATCCCAAGCCACGGCAAAGGCGCCGACCGCCTGCGCCGCTAGTGGCGCCTTGGGTCGCAAGCGCTCTGCCACCGTCGACCAGGTTTCGTGGGGCGCGCGACCGTCGCCGCGCTTGTGCAGCGCCGCCTGCAGCCGATCCACCGCGCGGTCGACCTGGCGGTCCACGACTACCTTGGGTCGGTCGCGCCACGCCACCCAAGCCAACCGCGCGCCAGCGACGACAGCCAGACTGAGCAACCCAGCAATCGCCCACCACGGCACCGGCGCCTTGTTCTTGGTCTGCTGCGGCTCGTCGCTGGACGAGGCAAACAGGCTGCCGAGCTTGGGCGCCCGCAGCTGGCCAAAGCGGCTGCCCAGCCCGCGCAGCATGTCGACCTGGCGGTCCAGGTCGTACTCGACCACCCACTGGTACCACAGCAACGACGCGCCATCGGCGACGTGGCGCAGCTGCTGCAAGAGGCCTGAGTCCGGCGGCGCTTCCTGGCCCGAAGCCGGCGTGGGGTCGAAGGTGCGCCAGCCGATCTGCGGAAAGAACACCTCGACCCAGCTGTGGGCGTCGGCCTGCCGAATCATGCGGTAGTTGCCGATGGGGTTGTACTGCCCGCCCGAAAACCCGTGCACCAGCCGCGCGGCGATGCCCTGGGTGCGCAGCATCAGCACCATCGAACTCGCGAAGTACTCGCAGTGGCCCGATTTCTTGCCGAACAGGAAGTCTTCGAGCGGCTTTTGCGCGTCCTGGTCGCCAGCCAGCGAGTAGGTCCAGCCCTCGCGCAGCGCCGACTCGATGGCCGCAGCCTTGTCGTACCAGTTGCCCGCCGGGCCGGCGAGTTTTTGCGCCAACTGCGCCACCCGCGGGTCCAACGTCTCGGGCAGGTGGGTGTAGCGCGTGAGCAGCTGTGCCGGCGGCTCACCCTCTGCCGCGCGCAGACGCTTGGCCTCGGCAGCGGCGCTCACCGGTTCGACGACGTGCACCATGTAGTGCAGCGCAGTCTCAGGCGGCGCGAGGTAGGTCAGGTCGCCGGACGGCGTGCGCATCACGCTTTTCTTGCGACCCCGCAGGTAGTCAAAGCGGGTGTCGAGCAGCTCGACCGACCAGGTGCCCGGCGGCGCGAACAGCACGCGGTTGTTGTTGTCGAGCGGCTCTAGGTAGACCTCGACGCGCACATTGCGACTGACCCCTTGCTCGGGCGGATCGACCCGCGGCAGCACCAGCTTGCCGTCGCGGTAGCGCAGCGGCCACGGCTCCTCAGGCAGCCGGGTCCAGCCATTGTTGGCGTAGCTGTCAAAGGCCACGCCGCGCAGGCGCACCCCGCTCAACAGCCGCTTTGGCTCATCGGGAAAGGTCAGCCGCGCCACCACCTCGGCGTTGCTTTTGATGGCGCCGAACTGCCCCAGCTGCGCGTCGGTCGAAAAGCCGACCACGCTTTTGGGCGGCCGCGTCTGCGCAAAGAAAAAGCCAACGCCAAGCCGCGGAAACAGAAAGAAGAACAGCGCCGATCCGGCCAGCACCAGCAGCGACAGCAGGCTCGTACCAGCAAAATAGCGAAAGCCGACCAGTTGCCGCGAGCGCCACTCGATGGTGCTGGCATGCACCGGCAGCTCGGGCCAGGTCACCGGCGGCGGCGCGGCCTTAGGCGGCAACAGACCCAGCCAGCGACGCTTGGGCGGCGGCACCGGCAGCAGGTGCTCCGGCCCCGTGTGGGTCTGCAGCTCCAGCTCGCGCACCAGGTGCAACAGCGTCAGACCCCACATGGTCAGCACCGTGTAGGCCAGAAAGCACACCGCGAACATCGGCCCCGGCTGCACGATGGCGCCGGTCAGCAGCAAGATGAACGACAGGCCCAAGAGCTGCAGGTAGTCCTTGGCAAAGCGGCGCTGAAAGAAGCGGCTGACGGTCACCAGCAGCGCAAACTCCATCGCGTGCATCAGCCACAAGCTGTCTTGCAGCGAACGGGCGATGGTGCCGGCAAACGAAAACAGCAGCACTGCCGTCCACAGCTGCGCGGTCAACGGCCGCACCGGCGACACCCGCGGGTCGCGCAGCAGCGACACCAGCATCGCCGCCACGAACGCCGTCGGCGGCAGCCAGCCCAGCTCGCCCGAGACCGCGATCGGCAGCACGCCTGCGCCGACCATGCCGTAGGCGACCGCAAGCAGGCTGTGGTGCACCGTCCAGCCGACGGGTTGGGCCAGCGCTGTGGCCATCTACGCGGCCTGCCGCGCGGCACGGTGGTGCAGCGTCTGCTGAATCTGCCCGTCGGCGTCGAGCACGATCTCGCGGTCGCTGGGGCCGTGCGCGATGGCGTCGCCGCGGCTGGCAAAGCGGACCAGCACTACCTCGGCCGGCGCGGCGGTCGCCAACGGCGCCCACAGCAACGCCTCGCCACGCTGCAGCGTCGCCTGGGCAGCATAGGCAGCGCGGACCGCTTGGGCCCAATCGGCGTCCGGCAGCGGCCACTGCGGCGGCGGCGGCTGGTCGACCGGCGTCAGCCACGCCAGATGGCGGCGAATGCGCAGCAATTGATCGCCACGACTCGCCGCATCAGGTTCGGGCGCGACGCTGCCGACAAAGGTCTGCAGACCAACGGCAAATTGGGCCTGCAGCAGCGCCTCGCAGATTCCGGCGACCCGGGCGCACGCGGCGTCGAGCGTCGCAGGGTCCTGGCTCGGCCCGGGCGCGAGGTGGGCAAAGCGCACCACGGCAATGCGGTTGGCTTCGGCCTGCCACTCGCGAACGATGAGCCGCTGGCGGCGCGCCGAGGCTTTCCAGTAGATGTCGCGCTGGGCATCGCCGGGCCGGGCATCGCGCAATCCGGCGAAGGTATCGCCCTGCCCCATACGCCGCGACAGCTCGGTGGCGCCGCGGTCGTGCGCGCCAACGCCGTCCAGTTGGGTCGGGGTCACCGTCGGCAACGCCAGGAACGCGGCCTGCTCGTCAAAAAGTCGCGATTTTCGAGCAAACCCAAAGGGATACGCGGTAGTCAGTTGCAGCCCAGCGGTGGTAATCGGCCCGCGACGCAGCGGCCGAATCGCGGCGAACGCCTGTCCGACCTCGCGCGGCCCCAAGTGCAGCACGTAGCCGTCGCGCACCTGGACGTCGAGGGCGCCGTCGGTCACTTCGCCAACTTCAAGATGCAACGCCGGCCGGTTCTTGTCGTTGAAGACCTCGATGCGCAGCGCCGTCACCGCGCCGACTACCAGCTCGCCGGGGTAGCAGCGCAGCAGTTCCAACTCGCGCAGGCACCACTCGCTCAACATGCCGGAAATCGCGATGACCGAGATCGCCAGCGACAGCACCAGGTACAGCAGGTTGTTGCCCGTATTGACGGCAGCGGCGCCGAGCAACAACGCGATGCCGATGATCCACTTGCCTTCGCGGGTCACCACGAGCTTACGCGGAAACAGCCGGTTGTTGCGGCCAAGCGACCGCCAGAAGCCCAGCCGCTGCCGGCGCAGGTCGGCCAGCGCCTGGTGGCGGGCCTTGAGCACCGGGTCGCTGGGCGCCGCGGCAGGCAAGTTGCGGGGATCGCGCCACTGCACGCGAATGCGGCGGCCGCCAGTCTTGGGCGTGACCATCGATGGGCTGGCGGCGTCCGGCACGTTGGTAAGCTAGGGCCTGGCTGACCCGCAGTCAAAGTGTCGCGGCAGGCGGGCAAAAGGGCAACGACGGCCCCCCGTGCGAACCAAACTGGCAACGCCTACGCCCGAACCCTCCGCAACGGCGGATCTCGGACCTCGGAGGCGTGGGCGGGCGCATTCGGCGCCCATGGTCTTGACCCAACCCGCAAACCCGCCAAAGATCGCGCCCCCGCGCCAGCCCGGCGCAGCCCGCCAACCCGCAACCTGGAGTCACCCATGGCCGATATCGTGCTCAACCGCAGCCACAGCTTTCCGCTGGACGTCGCCAAGTCCAAGATGACCAAGATGGTCGAGTCGTTCAAGTCCAAGAACCCGGGGTTTGTCGACGACGTGGCCTGGGGCGCCGACGGCTGCAGCGCCAGCGCCACCGGCAAGATGTTCGACAGCCGCTTCAAGGTCACCGAGACCACCTTTGGCGTTGAGGTCGATCTCAAGGGCTTCGCGGCCAAGATGGCCAAGGGCATGGCCCAGGGTCGTCTCGAAAAGACGGTCAACGAAGAATTCCCCGCTTGATCAAGGTCCGCCGTTCGTTCAGTCGCGCTGCCGCGGCTGCGCTGGTGTGGCTGTGTTGGTTGTCGGCGTGGCCGGCCCAGGCAGCCGCACCAACACCAGCGCCAGACGCGCTGCAGCGCGCCCAAAATTGCTACGCAGCAGGCGATCTGGGTTGCGTCCTTGATGCGCTACAGCCCGACACCGCGTTGCCCGCGGATGCGCCAGCACCTCGGCATCTCGAGCGCTTGCGGTTGCTGGGCTTTGCCGCTGCGCGGCTGGAACGACCGGACGTCAGCAAGGCGGCGTTCGTCCAACTGCTGCAGCGCGACCCCAAGCACCGGCTCGACCGCGACGCGACGCCGCCAGTCGTGTGGCGAGCCTTTGCGGCCGCGTGGTTGCAAGTGCACGGCGCCGGTCTGGACCTGGATCCGGTGGTGCAGGCCCACCCTACGCTGCCGGTGCCCAAACCGACGCCGCGCGACTGGCCGCGGTTTGCCCCGCCACCGAAGTCCGGTCGCGACGCCGCCCGCGACTATGTGCTGCTGCTCGCTCCGTCTCTGACCGTCAACCTGGGTTCTGCGGGCCAGGTCGTCAAAAAGCCCCTTGATCATGCTGGCGTGCTGCTGGGTCTGCAGCTGGAGCCGTGGCCGTGGCTGCGCGCCGGGCTGATGCTGCACGCGGTCCGCTGGCACGACGGCGCCCGCACGCGCCTGCGCAACGACATCGGCCTGACCGGGCACGCCCGGCTGGTGCAGTGGTCCACGGGTCGGCTGGAGCTCGGCGGCGAGTTCGCGGGTTCGATCGACATCGCCCGCAATGGTGGCGCTTGGGGTGCCATCGGCGCCGGCTTGCGCTACCATGCGCAGCCCGCGCGTGGCGCGATCGGCTGGATCCTGTCGGTCGGCGATCGCCAGGCGCTGGGCGGCCAGGGCGACAACCAGTTGCTGGTGACATTCGGCCTGGCCGTGCAGCCGGCCGCCCGCTGACCGCAGCAAAGCCCGCCAACTGCGCTGGAGCAAACCATGAGCCTGGACGTAGGCGACGACAGCGGCGACCAGGCGACAGGTGCGGCCGCGAGCGCCATGACGCCGACCGGTCTGTCGGCGATCCTGGGCGACAGTGACGCCTACGATCTGGCGCGGCAGGCCCGTCAGGCCGTGCTTGGGCAGGTTGCCAAGCGCGTAGTCGGCCAGGACGGCGTCGTCGACTTGCTGCTGACTGCGCTGTTTGCCGGAGGTCACGCGCTCTCGATTGGCGTACCCGGTCTGGCCAAGACCACGCTCATCCAGACGCTGGCCGAGACCCTGCGACTCAAGT
>SXGU01381083.1_pt1 | contig 41519 bp, 38 predicted proteins | sample 3174531 | NCBI WGS metagenome assembly SXGU01 (sample SAMN11356863, study PRJNA531348) | freshwater metagenome | isolation source: freshwater sample F1-140 | place: China: Fuxian Lake, Yuxi | collected 2017-12-25 | reverse complement strand
TACGAGTACCGGGTTCCGTTCCCAGTGGCTGTCGACGCCCACGCCGCGGGCGGCCCGCTGCCAGTGACGATGGGCCGCTACGGACTCCGCGGAACGCCGTCACTCGTCCTCATCGACCGGCAGGGCCGGCTCCGTGCCAACCTCTTCGGACGGCCAAGCGATCTTGCGATTGGCGCCGCCATCGCTACCCTCGTCGCCGAATCGGGGATTCGTACCGAAACCACAACGGCCGCCGAGGTCACGGCAACGGCCGGCTGCGACGACGATGGCTGCACCCTCGCTGATCCGACCACCCAACGCCCGTCGCAACGAGCGACGCGTTCGAGCCGCCGCTACCTTGGCACGTCCGACGTGTGGGGGACGTCCCGCAGCGACACGGGGTGTGGCTTTCGCGTCGTGCGGATGTTCACCAACTCGACCATCACGCTGAAGCCCATCGCAAAGTAGACATAGCCCTTGGGGATGTGAGCCCCGAAGCCCTCGGCGACGAGCACGAGTCCAATCATCAGCAGGAAGGACAGCGCGAGCACCTTCACGGACGGGTGGCGCTCCACGAACTCGCTGATCTTGCCGCCGACGGCCAACATGACGCCAAGCGCGATGACGTTGGCGGCCACCATGACGGAGAGCAGGTCGGTCATTCCGACCGCGGTGATCACGCTGTCGATCGAGAACACGAGGTCGAGAAGCATGATCTGCACAATCGTGGCGGCGAACGTCGCGCCGGCCTCCTGAACGCCGGTCTCGGACGCGGACTCGAGCTTGTGGTGAATCTCCTTCGTCGCCTTGTACAGAAGGAACAGGCCACCGGCGATGAGGATCAGCGACTTGCCGGAAAAGCCCTGACCCGCGATGTGGAAGAGCGGCTCCTTGAGTGCCACGATCCACGAGATCGTCGCGAGGAGGCCAAGCCGAGTCACAAAGGCCCCAGCCAGCCCGAGGCGACGCGCGGTGTCGCGCTCGGCCTCCGGGAGGCGCCCGGACAAGATGGCGATGAAGATCAGGTTGTCGACGCCGAGCACCACCTCGAGGGCGGTGAGGGTGGCCAACGCGATCCAGACGTCGGGCGACGAAAAAGCCTCGAGCACGTACCCCCCGCGAAGCGCTACGAACCGGGCGCCCGGCCGGGCGCACCCTAACCGCGGCACCCGTGTGTGCGCGCACGTCGACGACCGACGCGAGAGGATGTCGTGCCCGCGCCGGTCCCGGGAGCCGTCCCGCCTCTCATCGGCGTGCAGATCATTCGATGGCTCCCATCCGGGCGGATCCCTCCGCGCCGGTCCACGCACCTCGCCGCCAGAGGTCGAATGAAGTCCACCCACCTCCGTACCTTCCTTGCGGTGGCAACCGTGGGCAGCTTCTCGGCAGCGGCGCGGCGCGTGCACGTGAGCCAGTCGACCGCGAGCCTGCATGTCAAGGAACTGGAGGCAGACGTAGGCGTCCAGCTGCTGGACCGCACGCGCGACGGCGTGGTGCCAACGGCCGCCGGTCGCGTCATGATGCGCTACGCGCATCAGCTGCTCGGTTTGGAGCGGGAGGCCGTCACCGACGTGCGCGCGCACGCGGATCTCGCGGTCGATGCGCTGCACGTCGCTGCGTCGACCGTGCTCGGCGACGTCCATCTGCCCCCGGTCCTGGCGGCCTTCGCAAACGCGTGGCCGAACGTCCAAGTCGCCATGCGAGTCACCGGATCCGCCGCGGCGCTCACCGCCCTGCGTTTGGGGGACGTGGAAGTCGCCTTCCTCGGTCAACGGCCGCCGGGCGACGACCTTGTGGTGCGGTCGCTTGCCGACGACGAGATGGTCATGGTCGCCGCGTCGTCGATGCCGGCCCCGGATGCGTCAAACCTGCGTTGGGTCGCCCGAGAGCTCGGGTCGGCCAGCCGGTCGTCCGTGGCCTCCCTGATCCCCGATGGCTGCCGCCCGGTGGTCACTGTGGGGAGCGCGGAAGGCGTTCGCCAGTGTGTTCTCGAAGGCGTCGGCGTGGCCTTCATGTCCCGGGTGGCCGTCGCCAACGACCTAGCAGCCCGACGTCTCCGCGTCGTCCCCTGGCCAGGAACTCCCCTACGACGCTCCCTCGTGGTCGCCCGTCTGGCAGCAGTGGCCCCGTCGATCGCCGCGACCGCGTTCATCGAACTCGCTTGCGAGCGCATGGCCGCCCCCAGGCGATCCGCCGCCTCCTGACCACTTCGCCGACCACGACGGACGGCTTGGGCGTCCCGAAAATCCGATGGGTCGGATCGATCCGGTCGCGTTGGGCGACCTGACGCCCCGGAGCGAACCACATGATGAGCCGTGACCTGTCAAGCGATGCAACCGACATTCAGGCGGCGGCCGCCGGTGAGGCGACCCGCGTGGATCGGGAGGCGCTGTTCCCCGAGGCCGCGCTGGCCGCAGCCCGGGACCGAGGCGTGCTTGGCCTGCTCATCGGAACTGAACACGGTGGCCTTGGCGGTACACCTCAAGACGCCATGCGGCTCGTCGGTGGCGTGTCCCAGGCCTGTGCGAGCGCGGGAATGGTCCTGTGCATGCACTTCGCAGCGTCCGCCGTCATCGCCGCCCACGGCGACGACGGCACGCGGCACGCCGTGGCCCGCGGTGAGCGCCTGCTGACGCTCGCATTCTCCGAGTCCGGAAGCCGCAGCCATTTCTGGGCGCCGCTGTCCACGGCCCGTGCCCAGGGCGCTGACTTCGTGCTCGACGCCGACAAGAGCTTCGTCACCGGCGCACGCCGGGCCGACGCGTACGTGTGGAGCAGCCGTCCGGTCGCCTCGCAAGACATGTCCACGCTGTGGCTCGTACCGCGCGATGCGCCCGGCCTCTCCGTTCCGGGCCCCTTCGACGGACTCGGGCTGCGGGGCAACGACTCGGCGCCCGTCCGCGCGCGGAACGTCGTGGTTCCGGCTTCCGCCCGCCTCGGGGCCGACGGCGCCGGGTTCGACATCATGATGGGCGTCGTCCTGCCCCTCTTCCAACTGATGAATGCGGCGGCCTCGCTCGGCATTGCGCGCGCCGCGCACGAAGGGGCGCTCTCCCACGTCGCCACCGCGGGTTTCGGCACCGACGGTTCGCGCCTCCGCGACCTGCCCACGATTCGAGCCTCCCTGGCGCGCGCGCAGATCGCCCTCGACGCAGGAGCCGCGCTGCTGGCCGACGCGGCCGACGCCGCGGCGAATGGCCGACCCGACGCGATGCTCCGCGTGCTGCAGTCCAAGGCATCGGCCTCGCAGGTGGCGCTCGACGTCACTGCTACGGCCATGCGGGTGTGCGGTGGGGTCGCCTTCCGGAAGGACCTGCCGGTGGAGCGCGCATTCCGCGACGCCCAGGCGGCGAGCGTGATGGGTCCGACCACCGACGTTCTGCACGACTTCGTGGGCAAGGCCATCACCGGCCTGCCGCTGTTCGGCTGAGCCGATGCTACTACTCGGAGCGGTCGCTTACGACCCGAAGGTCGTTCCCATCTGGGAGGGCATTTGCGCGTGGCTCCAGGCCCACGGCGTCGACGTCGAACCCGTCTGGTTCTTCCGGTACGAAACCCTCGTCCAGGCTCTGGTCTCGGGCGGCGTGGACGTGGCATGGCACTCTCCCCTGGCCGTCGTCCAGACCGAGCGCGCGCTGCACCGCCGCGGCCGGACGCTGCGCCTGCTCGCCATGCGGGACACGGACCAGGACCTCACGAGCGTGATCGTGGCCCGGCGCGGCGGACCTTCGTCGCTCGACACCCTTCGCGGACGGCGCATCGCTGTCGGGGCGTGGGATTCACCCCAAGCCACACTTCTCCCGCTGAACCACCTCCAAGCAAATGGGGTTCGACCGGGGAAGGATGTGGACGTACGGACCTATGACCTGCTCGTCGGAAAACACGGCGACCACGTTGGCGGCGAGCGGCTCGCGGCGCGGGCGCTCCGGGACGGCGACGTCGACGCGGCCGCTCTGTTCGACGGCAACCTGCTGGCGTTCCGCGCGGACGGTAGCCTGCCGGACGACGCTGAAGTCATCGCACGTACGGGCATGTACGACCATTGTGCGTTCGCTGCGTTGACCGGGCACCGGGAGGCCGAACTGGATGCCTGGACGCGGGTCCTCCTCACCATGCGTTGGGAGGACCCGGTCGTCCGGGTCTTGTTCGACCTGGAGGGGCTGCGGGAGTGGCGGCCAGGCCGAACGCACGGAATCGAACCCCTGCGGCACGCGGTGGCGACGCTCGACCACGAAGCTGCGGACCGCGTCCGACGCTTCGCAGACACGCTGTGAGGGTCGAACTTGGTGATCTGGCGATCGACCGCGGCGGCAGCGTGCTCGTGGCGAACGCGCTGCGCGACGCAGGACACGTCGAGGTGGAGGGCACCGACCCCGAATTGGAGAGCAACCTTCGGGCCTGGGCACGGGCGCGAGGGCACGGCGCCGACGGAAAGACCGTTCATCGGGCCACGGGGCGTTTCGACGGAGGCGCGGAGGTCGTGCTTCCCACCGGCACGGCCGACGCCCGATGGGGCTTCGCACCGCGCGGCGCACGGGTTGAGGCTGGCACGGCGGCGTGGAACTGGCCTCTCGACGACGCGGCGGTCGTGTGGGACGAGGATGCGGCCCGGATCTACTCGAGCGCAGCGGCGCGTCAGTGGGACCCGGCCCGTGACGTGCCGTGGGACGACGGGTTTCGCCTGGACGAGCCCGTGGAGGCCGCTGTCTGCCAGGTGCTTACCTACTTGGTGGAGAACGAAGTCGCCGCCCTCTCCGTTCCCGCAACCTTCCTGCCGCGGATCCACCCGACGTTCGCCGAAGTCGTCCAGGTCCTGGCCGTGCAGGTCGCGGACGAAGCGCGCCACGCGGCCGTGTTCACCCGGCGCCTCGGCCTGCGCGGGCACGGGCCGGGGACCTCGGGTCGGGGCGGCCAGGCTTCGCTGGCTTCGCTCCTGGCCGAGCCCGACTTCCTAAGCGCCACCTTCCTCCTGTCCGTCCTCGGCGAGGGGTCGTTCGTCGAGCTTCTGCGCTGGCTGGCAGATTGCGCGCCCGACCCGGTCACGCGGGCGGTGGTCCGCCTGGCAGCGCAGGACGAGGCAAGACACGTGGCGTTCGCGGTTGGCCACCTGCGCCGGGTCGTCGAGCGTGACCCCGCCTGGCTCGACAAACTGGCCGGGGCCCTGCGAAACCGAAGTGCAGCCCTTGCGGCGACCAGCGGGTTGAACGAGGACGTGTTCGACGCCCTCGTCGTCGTCGGCGCCGGTTCGCTGGAACCCGACGCCATCGGGCGCTCGTTCGCCTCCGTCGCCGACCTCGTGCGCCGGATGGACCGGGCGCGGCAGGGTCACCTCGCGCGCATCGGTTTCCCGGCAGCCTCCGCGATCGAATTGTCTGGATGGCACACGCGCAATTTCATGTGAGCTCGTCGCGAAACACGAATGACCGCGTCGTTTCCCAGGCTTGACCGGCCAGCGAAATCCGCGTGGCGGCCGCCGTCAGAAGTGCAACACCACGAGGCCGCTGCCGCCGACGGCACCGCCGCCAACCCCGCTCCCGGCCACGTAGTCGGGGTGGAGAGCGCCGCCGGGCGTCACCCCGAACCCGGCCTCTGTCAGCCCATAGCGAACCCCGGTGATGTCGCAGCTGCCGCCGCCACCACCGCTGTCCTTCCCTCCGCCCGACGCGCCGCCGCCGCCGTACCTTCCGCCACCGCCGCCGCCGCCGGCGCCCCCGTCGTTGGGCGCGCTGCCGCCCTGCAGCGCCACGCCGGCCGTTCCACCTGGACCGGCCGCACCTCCGGCGAACTGCGTCCCGCCCTTGCCCGCGTAGGGGCCGCCGCCGTTTTGGCCGTTGAGGCCCCCACCTGCGCCGCCTGGGCCCGCACCGTTGCAATCGCCAGCTCCGCCCCCACCCGCTACCGTGAGTACCTCCACCCCGAGCCGTTGTACCGCGGAGCGCCCTCCGCCCGAACCTCCGACACCGCCGTTGACGGGGCCCGAGAGCACACCGGCGGCACCACCGCCACCGAAGGTAAGCGCGCTGCTGCCCGTGATTCCGCCTTCGCCGACCAGCACGGTCAGGAACTCGCCGGGCACGACCTCCAGGTTTCCACCCGCATGGCCGCCGGCGCCGCCGGACTGCCCGGACACGAAGGCCCCGCCACCGCCCGCGCCCCATGCCGCGATGACGACCTCCGTACAGCCTTCTGGCACCGCAACCAGCGTCTCGCCGGGGACCGCGAGCACCACGGAGCCGTGCGCGCAGACCGGCGGCTCCACGGGAGGGGGCGCGGTGTCGATCGGCGGCGCCGTGTCGACGGGAGGTGCGGTGTCGACGGGAGGTGCGGTGTCATCCGGGGGGGGGCGGTTCGATGGACGTCGACGTGTCTTCGGGAGGCGGCGGGGCGTCGTCGTCCGTATCTGGCGGGGTCGTCGGGCCTGTCGTCGTCGGGCCTGTCGTCGGCGTCGTCGCAGGAACGGCGCCGTCCCCAGGGCCGACGATGGGATTGATCTCGTTGTCGATCGCGCAGCCGACCAAGCACAGCAGGACGAGCCTCACCGCGCCTCCCGCCTCAGTGTACCGCAAAAGGGCCGGCGACGGTCAAGACCACTGGAGCCCGGCACGAACAGACGCACGCTTCCACTGCCAGTCGGTGACGCGCTCTTGCTCCCTTCCGGGTCGGACGGCACCGGCTTCGACCCGGACGGGATGGGCGGGTCACTTTGAGCCGCCCAGCCGCCACCACACCCAAAGGACCGCGACGCAGGTAGCCACTGACATCGCCACGTACTGCTCATCCATCCATCCCGCCATGCCGGGAATCGGCGCCCATGCCAAGAATTGGGTCAGCGCTGTGAGCGCCAGCAGAAGCACGCCTGCGCCTGTGTCCGCGGCCCAAAGCAGCGCGAACACGGCCAGAAAGGCGTAGTAGTAGCATGTCAGTTCGACACCAAAAGGCACGAAGCCGAGACCCGCCACTGCGGCGACCCAGGGTGCAGATCGCCGCGCGACGCGCCACAGGAGCACGAGCGCGCCGAGACCGATGACGGTACCGATGGGCTTGGCCTCACGCCAGTTCTCCAGCCGCGCCTCCTTCCAGGGCAGCCACGGATCGGTGAGTTTGTTGTCGCGCAGATTGCGACCAGCATCTTCAGGTCGCCACGAAAGCGCCGTTCGTAGGCCCATGTGGTTCGTCAGCGGCGTCTCCTGGTGCTTGACCGTATTGTCGACGAAATCGGGCCACGCAGCCGGCCCGAAGGCCACGATGGACATCCCCACGAGCGCCATGGTGGCCGCCGTGGCGCCGCCGAAAAACCGCGTCCAAATCGTCGCGAGGGTTCGCGTCCGCCAGAGCCCATCGAGCGCCGCCAAGAGCGGCCCAGCGAACAACCATGCTGGAAACAGCCGCAGCCATGCCGCGTAGGCAAAAGCCGCGCCAGCGAGGCCGGGCCGGTCCCGCCGCAACGCCACCGCGCCGGCGAAGAGCCAGAACAGCCAGTCGAACCGCAGGAAGGAGCCACCGGTCCAATAGAAGCGCGACGGGAAATTCGTGCCGAACACGAGCAACACCACGGCCGTCGCCCGCCAGCCAAAGCCCCATGAACACAGGGCAAATGCCGCCACGAGGAACAACGGGTCGAGCGCCGCCAGCACCCAGAGCGGTACCGTCGACATCGGGGCGACGTCCGCGAGGCCATGACCGAGAAGCGTCCATACCGGCGTCGCATTGAAGCCGTGGTCCAGCTGCAGGTCGTCCCAGCGCTTGGCGCTTTGACGCTCGCGCCAGAAGCGCACATCCGCACGGAAGGCTTGCCAGCGGGCCTCCGTGAAGCCGTCCTTGCAAATGGCCGGATCGACCAGCGCGGTCTTGCCCGACTCAATGACGTTGGTTTCGAGGTTCGTGAGACGGCGGGTTTCCACCCGTTTGCGCAGGCCGTCTTCCGCATCGGCGACCGCAATGCAGCGGTACAGATTGTCGTAGCCGAGCTCAGGGAAAAAGCGCGCGCCAAGGTGGTAGTGGGTGTAGTCCCAGTCGTGAAGCTCGTTGCTGAAATGCAGACTACCGAAATTGAAAAAGCTGCACCAGCCGAGCACACCGACCACGGCGAGCAGGGCCGCAAGCGCCCGGCGGTCGGGCCACCGAGCCAGCGCCGTCAGGGCGCCGAACCCGAGCACGGCAAGCACGCCCTCCCACCGCGCCGACGTGGTGTCGTCCCAACGCCAGGACGTCGCGGGCGGCGCCGCGGTCGCAACCACGACGCGCATGTCGGCCGTTGGATCGGGTACCGGGTCACAGTACGCCGCCACCTCCGAAAGCGAGTACAGACCGTCGCCTTCCGGCTCACCGATGCGAAGGTGCCGGACCTCGTGATTCGTCGCGATCGACCGCGCACGCAAACCGTGGCCGTCCACGATGGGAATGGCTCCGACTTCGAACCACTGCTGGCCGTCGAGCGACCCCTGCACAACGTACACGTCGTTGGCGTCGGCCTGCACCCAGACCTGGCCGACATGCACCGGCGCGCCAAGGTCGAAACTGATGTTGCCAGCGCCGCTCTCGATGCGGGCCGCGCGGGGCCCGTTCCAGTCCGCACCTTCCGATACGATGGCGCCGTCGTTGGCCCGGGCGCCGCCTACCGCGTCGTTCGCCGTGCGCGGGCGTCCGCGCAGCAGATTGCCGGTCGGGCATGTCGGCGCCGTCGGTTCGTCTGGCACGGCGACGCCTAACCCTCGGCTGCCGGCGCCCTGGTGCACGCAGGACCCAGCGAAGGTGCGCAGGACGAACACCCGGCTCGCGCTCCGAGGTCGCGAGGGGGTTGCCGACGGCGCGGGAAACCGCCGCTTCGAGATCCGCGACGAAGGCTTCGTCGTGCCGCCGCTCTGCAGTCGGTGTCGCTGCGATCGGTGATATTGAACGTCTCCTCGCGCGCCGTGGCCGCATCCACGTCGGTGGTCACCCAGGCGACGTAATCGGCGGGCACATCGAGCGGACCCGCGTCGAGGAACACGCCGAAGCCCGTCATCCGCCGTTGAAGTCGCCCACGTACGGGCCGTTTTCCTCGGGTTCCACCACGTTCGCGTTCAGGTTCGGGCGTGTGTCCGTCACTCGAACGTCGGCCCCTCTGCTCCCACCGCTCGCCGGAGAGCGGACCCAAGGTGCGGTCTGCCGCTCAATGGAAGGAGATCATTCGTGACTTGGGGGTGTCGGGCTTGACATTCGGAGTTTCGCCTTGGCCAGAAACCTGAATCGGTACACTATCGGCTGGTGGCGTCGTCGCCTGGCTCGCGACGCTGCCGGCAAGCCTGGGTTTGTCGAGGTCCTGCCTTCGGCGACGGTCGCGTGCGCTGATGTGAGACTTGCGCCCCTTCGCGTTCGGCTGGACTGTCTTCCAATTGCGGTGGAGGTTCGCGACGCAACGATCCTGCGGGCCGTCGTGGAGGCATATTGCTCAGCGGTGTGACCCGCATTCTCGTCGCGACGCACCTCGTTGATTTTCATAAGTCGATCAATGGCCTTGCTGCGTGGCGAGCTGGGTGACCTGCGGCTCTGTTGTCCCGATTTCACGGACGCCTGGTGGTGGATTGCGGGAGCGAGTTCAAGCGGGTCTGTTTTGCGCAGGACTTGGAGAGAGGCGCCAGTTGGTCCCACTTTCGCCGATATTTCTTCGAGATCCCAAAGGAGCGCCCACGCGATGTCGCCCTGGAGCTAGCCACAATCCCGAATCTGTTCGAGATCGACGCGCGCGTCCGGGACGCCGCTCCTGCGGACAGCCTCGCGGCCCGGAGAGCGCAATGCGCGCCTCTGGTGGACGGATCCTTCGCCTGGGTCAAAAACGTCCCTCGCTCACAAATCGGCCCAAGAGCAACAACGGCAATGCGGTCCGACACATACTTGGCCACGAGGGCTCGTTCCGGCTCTTCCTCAGCCACGCTGACATACCGATGCACAACGACCTTTCGGAGCTGCTGCTCCGCGGACCGGCCGTCGGAAGAATGAACTGGCTGTTTTCCCGGTCGGAGGGCGGCACCAAGACGGGCGCCGTGATGTTCACGCTGATCGGTAGCTGCATGCGCCAGGGCCTCGACCCCCTGACCTATCTCTCCGACATACTGAACCGGCTGGCTAGCCACCTGGCGTCCAAAGTCCACCAGTTGACCCCCAAGAACCGGCGCATTGCGAATGCACTGACGACACTGACGCCCCTGTCAAGTGCTGGGGCGGCATCGCCAGGTGCGGGCAGTGGATGCTCGGCAGGCGCACAAGGTGGCTCGAGGATCCCGGGCAATGGGCGTTCCTCCGGCCCCCGCATCGGAGGCCGAGCGAACCTCCCCGCCGAGGCTCCTGCGCGCCGCCGACCTGGGCCAGCCCGTATCGGGCCCGCATCGGAGGCCGAGCGAACCTCCCCGCCGAGGCCTTGTCAGAGCGAATCGGTCGGCGCGGGATCGAGAGAGGTCGCCGCCGCCTCGGCGCAGACCTCGCGGACATACGCATAGACCTGTCCGACCGTGCGCAGGCGCATCAAACGTTTCTCGTCGATTCGAAACGAGAACTCCTTCTCGATCAGGACCACCAAGTCCATCCCGTCGAGGCTGTCCAAGTTCAAGTCGGCGCGGAGGTCCGCTTCCGGGTGGACCGCCTGCTCGTCAAGCTCGAACTCCTCTACGAGGATTTGTCGGACACGAACGATGACGGCTTCCACGTCCATGGCGACTCCAGAGCGATCCCAGGGCTAATGGGTCCCAGACACGCGAGCAAGCAAGCGTCGCAGGTGTCGTTACTCAGCAGGAAACGCCACCGTCGACAGCGATTACCTGCCCCGTGAGGTACCGGGCGCCGGGGCCCCCGAGGAACCGGACCAGCGGGGCGATGTCGTCGGAGCCGCCGAACCGGCCCATAGGGATCATCCCCTTCGCGCCCTCGAGGACCCGTGGATCGACGTCGGCGAGCATGTCGGTGGAAACGAACCCCGGGGCGACTGCATTGACGGTGATGTTCCGACGGCCCATCTCCCGCGCCAAGGTCTTAGTCAGGCCGATAATCGCCGCTTTGCTCGCGGCGTAGTTCCCCTGGCCGGCGTTGCCGCGGATGCCGGCCACGCTGGTGATGTTGACGATCGTCCCCGACCGCTTCCGATACATCAGCTCGAGCGCCCCGCGGCACATGCGGAACGTGCTGCCGGCGTTCGCGTCCAACACCCGCTGCCACTGCTCGTCCGTCATCCGCATCAGCAGCCGATCGTCGTGGATGCCGGCGTTGTTCACCAGGAGGTCGAGGCCCCCCCACTCGGTGGCCGCGGCGAGCACCGTCGTCGCCCCCTCGGTCGTCGAGACGTCGGCGCGCACTGCCCTCCCCCGTCCGCCAAGTTGGGCCACGACCTCCTCGGCACTCGTGGCGTTGCTCCGGTAGTTCACGATCACACGCGCGCCCGCGCGTCCGAGCTCGAGTGCGATCGCGCGCCCGATGCCACGGCCGGCGCCGGTCACGATCGCGATGTGGTCGGTGAGCTCCAACGTCAAGCCTCCGGGTGGCGGAACAACAGGGCGGAGTTGATGCCGCCGAGGGCGAAGCTGGTCTTCAGGACGTACTCAAGCGGCCGCAAGAGGGGCCCGCGCGGCAGAAAGATGGGCGCCACGTCCGGCCGGACGAGGTTTCGCGTCCCCGGCAGCACGCCGCGGCGTATCGCCTCAAGGGCGATGATGGACTCGAGGGCCCCACACGCGCCGAGTGTGTGTCCGAGGTGCCCCTTGTTCGAGCTCGTCGGGACGTCGTCGCCCAGCAGTCGGAAGATGGCCTCGGCCTCGGCGGCGTCCCCGGCGCGGGTGCCCGTCGCGTGAGCGTTGACGTGATCAACGACTGACGGGGGCAGACCAGCGTCCTTTAGACAGCGATCCATGGCCGCGAGCATCCCCTCCGGCGCCGGGTGGGCCATGTTGCTGGCGTCGCACGAGGTCCCGAACCCCACGACCTCGCCGAGGATCGTGGCTCCGCGGGCCCGAGCGCGAGACCACTCCTCGAGCACGAGGACCCCCGCGCCCTCGCCGATGACGATGCCGTCCCGATCGGCGTCGAACGGCCGCGCGGTCTCGGTAGGTCGGGCGTTGTACCCGGAGGAGGCTGCCTGCAGGCTGTGGAAGATCACCGCCGCGGCAGCGTGGAGCTCCTCGGCGCCTCCTGCGAGCACGATCTCGGCCCGGCCCAGGCGTATCCGCTCCGCGCCCAGGCCGATCGCCTGGTTGCTTGAGGCGCACGCGCAGTTGACGGAGAACACCTCGCCCGTCACCCCGAAGTGCAACGCCACGTTGGTGGCGACCGTGTGCGCCATCGACTCGAAGAAGGTGGTGCTCCGCAGGCCGCGAGCGCTGTTCGTCCGAACGAGGTGGGACCAGAACTCGGCCTCGGACGCCCCCGACCCGGCGGTCGAGCCCATCACCACGGCTGTGCGGTCGCCCGCGACCGCCTCCGGGGACAGCCCGGCGGATTCGATCGCGCGCTCGGACGCGGAGGTCCCGAACAGCGCCACCCGGCCCATGGTGCGCCTCACTTTGCGAGGTAGGTGCATGCCGTCGAAGTTCGGCACCGGCGCGGCCACGTGCGGCCCGAGGTCGGCCATCCGCGCCCAGTCGGGCATGGCGACGGTGGCGCTGTGGTCGGCGAGCAGCGCGTCGAACAGGGTCTCGGCGTCGTCGCCGAGGGCGGAGTGCAGCCCCACGCCGGTCACCGCCACCCGCCTCACGCGGACCTCAGCTCGGCGAGGAGCCTGGGCAGATCCCCGAACATCGAGCCCAACGCGTAGTACGCCGAGAGCGTCGCGCCGAGGACGCCCGGGCTGAACACGCCCTGGCCCACGAGGCTCAGGTTCCTAATCCGGACGTTCGACGCCGGGCGGTAGCGGCCCATTTGGTCCACCGAGTGGTAGTGACCGTAGATCGCGCCTTCGGGGCTGCGGGTGAATTGCTCGGTCGACAGGGGCGTGCTCGACTCGGCGGTGAGCACCCGCCCACGCAAGTCCGGGTGATCGGTCACCAGACGTTCGATCGCCCGCTCCTGAAGCGCCTGCTTGAGCTCGAGGTACGCCGCGGGCCGGGCGTCGGGCGCGCTGCCCGCCCAGTGCGCGACCTGCTCCCAGCGCATCGGAAACATCATCAATATCCGGCCGGTGTCGGGGTACGGCGCGCCGTGATGTTCGGACGGGGCGCAGGCGAAGTACAGGCCGCTGCCGTCCGGCCGGATCTCCCGGAAGGACTCGTCGATGTCCCACGACGGGTGCCCGTAGAAGTTGGAGCGGCCGAGGCTCGGCGCCCGCCCGGCGACCGTCAGGTAGACCCCGAAGTGCGCGAACCCGACCCGGGTCTGGCTCACCCGGGTGCGATAGGCCTTGCGGGTGGCGGTCTCGGACAGGAGCGCGAGGGTCAGCCGCGGGTGGAGGTTCGAGACGACCACGTCGGCCTCGATGCGCTCCTCGCCGGCCCACACCGCGTGGCAGACGCCGTCTTCGACCTCGATGGCGGTTGCCGGCGTGCGCAGCCGTACCTGACCGCCCGCGGCGCGGATCGCCCGGGACAACGTCAGCCCGAGCTTGTCGCCGCCGCCGATAAGGGCGTTCGGTCCGGAGAGGAAATGGTCCAGAATCAGCGCGTGCTGGCCGAAGGGCGCCTCGCGGGGCGGCACGCCGTACAACACCGCGTGACCGCTCAGCGCGGCGCGGGCGCGGTGATCACGGACGTGCTCGCGAGCCACCTGCTCGAGGCTCACGGCCTCGGCCTCGACGATGAGCGACGGATCGCGCGTCGCCTGGAACCGGTACAGACCGTATGCGTCGACCGTGGACCGCATGCGGCCGAGCAGCGCGCACAGCCCCTCCGCGTCGTGCGGGAACTGCTCGACCATCCGCTGGGTGTAGGCCTCCCAGGTGGCCGGGACGCGGAACTCGAGGTCCGGAAAGCGCAGGACGTCGAAGCCGTCTGGATCGAGCGGGCTGAAATGGAGCGCGTCGAACACGCCGAGGTGGCGGAGAGCCTGGCCCAGTGGCTGGCCCTCGCCGACGCCTCCGCAGTAGTGAAAGCCCGTGTCGAACGCGCCCTCCTTGCGGAAGAAGCGGTGCAGCAGCCCTCCGGGGCGGTAGTGCTGCTCGAGCACGGTCACCCGGTAGCCGCGCTTCTGGAGCAAGCGCGCCGCGGTGAGCCCGCCCATGCCGGAGCCGATGACGACGGCGGAGCTCAGGGCGGGGTTCCGGGCGCCTTCAGCACGGCGCCGATGAGCTTCGCCGAGGCCACCCGCTGCTCGCCAACGAACGCGTTGCCGCTCGCCATGCTCATCCCTGCGCGCTCCTCGACGATGCGCACCTCGAACCTCACGGTCTGCGGAGGCAGGACGGGGGCCCGGAAGCGCACCCGATCGAACCCGGCGAGGAACGGGGTGCCCTCGATAGCCGGGGCGCGCAGACGCGCGAGGATCAACATCGACTGCGCCAGGCTCTCGAGCAGCGCGACGCCGGGCACCACGAGCTGCCCCGGGAAGTGGCCTTCGGCGAATGCTTCGTCGAAGCGGCGGGTCGTGGTGACGCTCTGGTCGTCGTGGCGCACGACCTCGTCGAGCAGCCGCCAACGGCCCTGGTGGGCGAGAAGATCGAGCAGCGTCATGGCGCCCTCCGGTAACTGGCCGCGGAGACAAGGGACGGCCCGCCGATCCGCTCGGCCTCGACCGAGACCGCGACCGCCACCCTCACCGCCCCGTGTCGCACCAGCCGCCTGGCCTCCTCTTCCGCCCGCGCCCGGCCGTCCACGAAGGCCACCGCCGGCCCCCGCACGCCCCACAGGAGCGACGCCTCGAACACCGGCGCGCCTGGCATCGTGCCCACGAAGGTCCGCCGGCTCGCCCGGCCCGAGCCCTCGCTGACCAGCCGCTCGTGGTGCGCCCGGTCGACTTCGCGACAGCAGGTGCGCGAGGCCAGCACGATCGCCGCGTCGTCCGGCAGATCCTGCCCGAGCTCGACCAGCCCACGGACGGCAAGCAGGCCGGCGCGCACGTAGTCGGTGGCCCGAGACCAGGCGGCCGGCGCGTCGGGCCACGCGAGGTCGGAGCGCGCGACGAGGCCCTCGAACACGGGCCCCTCCACGACCACCAGGTCCCGCCCGGCCGCGGGCCCCGGCTGGAGCGCGAACACGTTGGCCACGTGGGTCCCGCCAAAGGCCGACGACATAGCGAGGAGCACGCGCGCGGGGCCGTCGCGAGGGCCGACCCGCAGCGCCGCCGCAAGATCCTTGCTCCCCGCCGGGCCGGGGACAAGCGGGGTCGGGATCCGGCCCCTCCGCAGCGCCTCCACCGCGACCGCCGCCTCGATGGCGCCGGCCGCCCCCATCGTGTGCCCGAGGATGGCCTTGACCGCCCACAACGGTGGAGAGTCGCCGAAGACCTCGCTTAGCGCCGCGGCCTCCATCGCGTCGTTCGCGCGGGTGGCGGTGCCGTGGACCGAGACGCCGTCGACCGCGTCGGGGTGCAGCCCCGCCTCGAGCAGGGCGGCGCGGATCGCCGCCACCGCGCCCCGACCGTTGGGCTCGGGGGTGGTCAGGTGGTGGGCGTCGCAGGTGCTGCGGCTCGCGCGCAGCCATGCCAGCGGAGGGGTCTCGGGGCGGGCCTCGAGCAACAGCGCGGCTGCGCCCTCGCCGAGCATCAGCCCGTCGCGATCGGCGCGGAACGGGCGCGGGGTGCCGGCCCCGACTGCACCAAGCCCCGCGAAGCCGGCGTGGACAAACTCGGAGAGCGCGTCGAGCCCGACGCAGACCACTCGCTCGCAGAGGCCGTCCCGCAGCCACCCGGCCCCGACCCCGAGGGCCGCCGCCCCGGATACGCAGGCGACCGACACCGTGGTCACCGGCCCTCCGAGGCCGAGGCGGGCGGCCACCCGGAGCGCGGGCGCGTCCCTTCCCGTCCCCTCCTCGTCGGCCACCTCTCCGCTCAGCCGACGCCGGTTCCAACGCTCCCAAGGCCCGCAAACGTTGCCCGACGCGGTCCCGACCACGAGGCCGGTCCCGGCCGCCGGTCGGCCGGCGACCACCTCGCGCACGACCTGCTCCAGCAGGACCTCGGCCGGTCTCTCGCGATCGAGGCCGGCCACGATCCCGCATGGGCGAGCGGGCAGGCCGGTCAGCGCGTACGGCGGCGCCGAGGTCACAGGGAGCCCGCAGTCCAGCCGGTCCATGAGCGCCGACAGGTCGCCGGCCGACGTCCAGGTCGCGGTCGCGACGACGGCGACGCTCACGAGCGCAGCTCCGCCACGGTGACCGAGCGCAGCCCGCGGGCCGCGAGATCGGCGAGGACGTCCGGGACCAACGCCACGGCCAGCCCCTCGCCCTCGTGCATGAGCACGATGTCGCCTGCTTTGGCCCGACCCGCGCGCGCCCGCACGCCGCCGAGCAGGCGTCGGTTCCCGTCCCAGGTGCGTACCGACGCCCAGCAGGTCCGCAGGCCCGCGGCGTGGGCGGCCCCGAGAAGGCGTGGGCTCACGGCGCCGAACGGCGGACGGAAGCGGGTCGGGCGCACGCCGGTCACCTCGTAGAGGAGGTCCGCGGCGGCGCCGAGTTCGCGGGCCCCCGATTCGACCGAGCGCATCGTGAGCCACGGGTGGTGCGAAGCGCCGTGCAGCGCCAGCTCGTGGCCGTCGCGCGCGATGCCGCGAGCGAGCTCCGGGTGCTGCCGGACCCGGTCGGCGAGCACGAAGAAGGTCGCGCGCTGGCCCGCGTTGCGCAGCGCCGCCAGGATCCGTGGGGTCGACGCGGGGTGCGGACCGTCGTCGAAGGTCAGCGCCACCCTCGGAATATCGGCGGCTCCCCGCAGCTCGACCGCGCCGAACCACTGCCAGGACGGGCTCATCGAGGCCACGGCCACGCCCGTCCCCCAAAACGCGGCGGCGAGCGCCGTGAGCCCGAGACCCTCGACGCGGCCCAGGCCCGCGGCGGTGAGGCCGATCCCCGCGAGCAACCCGCCGGTCGCGGTCAGTGCGAGGAAGAGGGTCCCGGGTGAAGGGGGGCGATGTGGTCGCGGCTCAAGGCGTACCTCGCCCACCTGCGTGCCGAGCACACCTCCCCCGGGCGGTTCTCCGCGGCTGTCTTCGTGGGCTTGTTTCTCGGCATCGTACCGCTCTACGGTGTGCAGACGCCATTGTGCCTCCTGGTCGCCACGGCGCTGCGGCTCAACCGCATCACGGTCGTCGGCGCCGCCCAGGTCAGCAACCCGCTGTTCGCCCCGTTCCTGATCGCCGCCGGGATCGCGCTCGGCGACTGGTTGCGGCACGGGCGGCTTCACGAGCTCGACCTCGAGCAGGCCCGAGGGCTCGCCCCCGACCTCATCTGGCTCACCGGCGAGGTCACCGACCTGTACCTGTCGTGCCTGCTCGGAGACACGGTCCTGGCCGTGATCGCCGCCACCCTCGGGGCCGCGGCCACGTACGCGTGGCGGATCCGCGCCGACACCGCGGCGTCAACTCGCCCGCGAGCCGAGGTGCAGGGCGATCGTCCGGAGTGAGTACAGGATCTTCCTGCTCTCCGCGTCGTCCTGCAGCTGGACGCCGAAGTGGCGCTCGATCTCTATGACGAGCTCGAGCGCGTCGACGCTGTCGAGGTCCAGCCGGCCACCGAACAAGGGCTCATCGGGGTCGATGTCGGCGGGCGTCAGCGGCTGCAGCTGCAGGCCCTCAACCAGGACCTTGGCGAGTCGCACCACCGTGTCGTCCAATGCTCCTCCGGACCGACCGGCCTAATACAGCGGGGAAGGCGCCGCAAACGCGCTCAAGTACGGGCTTCGAGGGGTTCACCGAGGTCAGAAGTCCACCCGTAGCCCCAGGAAGGGGCGCATCGGGAGGTGCCTGAACATCGTGGTCGACAGCTCGCCATCGATCACGTCGACGATCGGCAGGAAGTCTGATTGGACGTTGCCCACGTTGAGGACCTCCGCGTAGAACGTCAGCCGGTACCGCTCGTACGCGCGGCGCCACTCGGCGCGCAGATCGATCTGGTGCAGCGGGCCCAGGCGGTCGCAGTTGAGGCAGGTCAGCGCCACGTGTTCCTCGTCCACCGCCTCCACCGTGGAGATCGGGCGGCCGCTGTGAAAGGTGTACCGGACGGTCGCGCGCCAGCGAGCGGTCACCTGCAGGTCGCCGGCCAGCGACGCTGTGTGTCGTTGGTCCTGCGCCGGGGCGAGGGTCCGGGCGAACGTGGTGTTCAGCGGGTTCGTGCGGGTGGCGAACAGCAGGCTCCAAGTGGCCTGGAGGTTCCACCGGCCCTGCCGGGCGACGACCATCACGTCCATCCCTTGGTTGCGCCCGGTGCCGGCATTCGCGAAATCGAGGCCCTCGGCGATCCGCGCCGGATCGTCGGGCGTGACCACGAGCTCGGACAGCTCGATGTCGTAGACCTCCACCCGCGCGAGCCCGCCGCTGGCTTCGCCGCCGAGCGGGAACGCCTGGTCGACGCCGACCACGATCTGAGCGGCCTGCTCCGCGTCCAGGGAGGGGTTGCCGAAGGTCGGATCAAGCCGAGCCGGATCGCGCTCCACCCGGTGATAGATTCCGAATGCCACCTTGGGGATGGTCCCAGTCGGGAGCGGCACCGACACCCCGGCGCTCGGAGAGTGGAGCCAAGTCCCCCGCAGCCCGGCGTACGTGTGCCGCACCCCGGCCCGCAGCCGCGCCGGCCCGTCGAAGCGCCCCTGGAGGTAGGCGTTTCCCTCGGCCCAGCCCGCCGACGCATCGAGCTCGGCCTCGGGGAAGTCGAACGGCGCGATGCCCGCCTGGCCCCAGGTCGGGAAGCTCCGGCTGTCGGTCAGGTTGCCGGTCGAGGCCGCGGAGAGGTCCGAGACGTCGGCGCCGGCCTGCAGCCGCATCGACGGGCCCAAAGGCAGCTCGAGGTCGGTGCGCAGGAAGGCGCGGCCGAACCGGTCGTCGCGCCGAAATGTGCCCCCGATCGTCCGCTCCTGGGAGCCCGTATCGCCGACCAGCGCGCCGGTCGTCTGCCAGCTCGCGCCCGACGGAGCGAGGAACCGGTGATCGAGGGACAAAATCGTAACGTGATTGGCGAGCACGAAGCTGCCGTCGACCGACAGGATCGACTCGTCCTCGGAGTCCACGACGGCCAGCGAGTCGCCGGCGTACACCGCGGACATCATTACCCGGTGCCGGTCGTCCGGGCGCCACGCCGCGCGCGCGGACAGCTCGGAGAACTCCGGTGCTGCAAAGGCCGAGTCCACGAGGTTCACCCACTCGAGCACCAGAAAGTAGCCCTCGAGGTAGGTGCGGCGCGCGGCGAGCGCGAGGGTGAAGTGCTCGTCGCGGTCGAGCGGGCCCAGGAGTAGCGCCCGTGCGCTGCTAGCCGACAGGTCGACGGCCCCGTCGAAACCTCCGCCCGGCTCGCGGGGCGCGCCGTCCCAGCTCACGACCGACATCACCGCGCTCGTGCTGGTCGGCAGATCCGCCGGCGCCGCCCCGGCGTAGAACGTGACCTCCTCGATCATGTCCGGGTTGAAGATACTGTTGAAGCCCACGAGGTGGAACGGGTTCTCGAGCGGCACCCGGTCGAGCTGGAAGACCACGTCGCCGGTCTCGCCGCCGCGGACCCGGAACCCCGCCAGCAGGTCGCCGTCGCTCACCACACCGGGCAACGCGTGCGCGGCTCGGGTGACATCCTCGAGCGACCCGGGCGTCGCCTCGATGTCCCGCCGGGTGAGGGTGTAGACGCCGGTCTCGGGCTCTGGCGAGGCCTCGAGCGCCCCGCGGTCCACCTCGCGCCAGGTCGCCCGGGTGGCGTAGACCACGACCTCGAGCGCCTCGTCGGGCACGACCACGAAGTCGGAGGTCAGCGCGTCGCCGGTCGCGGCCTCGACGAGGTAGTGCTGATCGGCCGTGCCCGCGACCGCGACCTCGAGGTCCCACCGCCCCGGCGGCAGGAACTCGACGTCGAATCGCCCGCCGCCGTTGCTGACGCGGGTGATGGGCTCGGTCGTGGCCTCGTCGAGGCGGCGAAGCGTCACCGTCGCGCGTTGGACCACCAGGCCCTCGGGATCGGTGACCCGGCCGTGCAGCGACGCTGGACCCGGGCCGCCGACCTCGGCGCTCCCGAGGAAGAACTCGAAGGTGTAGAGCAGACTCGAACCGAGATCGAGCGGTAGCTGCAGGCCCCACGCGGCCTCGACGGCAGCGTCGTCGAGCAGCGGATGTACGGGCTCGACGATCTCTACGGCCGTCACCACGCCCGCCTCGTCGCGCGTCAGCCGCACGACAACCGTACCCTCGACGCCAGCGTCGCGGGCTTCCTGTGGATAGGCGGACCGGGTCGCGTAGGGCACCGGTTGGGCCAGTCCGGAGGAGCTGTAGAGCAGCAGGAGGGCGGCGAGCACCCTCGGAGCCTACCCGAGGCGCCAGCCGCGCGCCTCCGCACCGTGGGAGGCTGGCTGCACGGCTTTCTCGGCTGGCCCATCTTCTGGTGGTGGACGGTCCTGCTCGGCGCCGCGATCGGGCTCAACGCCCTGCGGCCCGATCCGGTGCGGCGCCGCTCGATCGCGGCGATCCGGACGTTGTGGGGGCGCTGGTTGTGGGCCACCCAGCCATGCTGGGACCGCCACATCGAGGGCCTCGAGCACGTGGGACCGGGGCCGTACGTCATCGTCGCGAACCACCGATCGGTGATCGACATCCCCTGCCTCGTGGGGCTGGGACCGCCGATCACCGTGGTGGCGCACAGCCGCCTGTTCGCGGTGCCCGTCCTCGGCCGATTGGTGCGCTGGTCGGGACAGGTGGACACCGCCGAGTTCGACAGCAGGGCCCGCGCGGCGCTCGCGGCGGGCGTGAGCGTGCTCGTCTTTCCCGAGGGGACGCGCAGCTCCGGGGCGGTCGGCCGGTTCCAGACCGGCGCCTTTCGCCTGGCGAAAGAGACCGGCACCCCGCTCATGCCGGTTGCGACCGACGGCGCCCAGGGCATCCTTGCCCGGGGGCTCGCGATGCCGCTCGCGTGGAGGGTCCGTGTCCGGGTGCGAGTCCTGCCGCCCGTCGCGCCCGAGGGCGACCCCCGGGACCAGGCGCGGAGTTTGCGGGACCGGATCGCGGTCGAGGTCGAGGACCTGCGTCGGTGAACGTCGATCGCGCAGCGTCGCGCTACGCCTCCCAGGGGCGGATGGCGCTCGGCTTCGCTCGGGGCAAGATGCGCGGCGATCCGGTCTACGCCGCGGTCCTCGCCCGCTTGCCGAGCGCGGGGCGGCTGCTCGATGTCGGCTGCGGCGAAGGGTACATGCTGGCGTTGGCCGCCGAGCGCGGACGGGCGCTTGAACTCGTGGGGCTCGATCACGACGAGGCTCGCGTCCACAGAGCGCGGCTGGCGCTCGCCGATCGCGCGCGGTTGACCACAGAGGACGCGCGCACCGCCGACCTGCCGTCCGCCGACGCCGTCGCCTGCCTCGACGTGCTCCACTACCAGCCCGCTGACCAGCAGGACGCGCTGGTGGCCCGGCTGGCGGCCGCCCTCCGCCCCGGGGGCCAGTTGTTCGTCCGCGACGCCGCAGCCGACGCGGGTTGGCGCTCGACGCTCACCCGCTGGTCCGAGAGCTTCGCGGTCGCCGTCGGTCGGCACCGCGGCGACGGCGTGTTCCTCCGCGGCCGAAGCGAGCTCCCGGCGGTGATGGCGGCGCGGGGCCTGCGGGTCGAGACCGTCGACTGCAGAGAGGGAACCCCCTTCGCGAACCTGCTCCACGTCGGGCGCGCGCCGTGAGGCAGGTCGCCGTCACGGGCCTCGGCTGCGTCACCGCGCTCGGCGATCTGCGCGCCACGTTCGACGCGGCGTGCGCCGGCCGCTCCGGGATCGATGGGCCTGGGCCTTTTCCCGGAAAGGGGCCGGTGGCCGCGATTCCCGGCGGGCCCCACCTCACGAGCGCCCTGGCCCTGCTTGCCGCCGAGCAGGCGCTGGGCGGACGGCGCCCCGACCGGCTGGCGATCGTCGGCGGGAGCACGACCGGAGACATGTTCGTCGGGGAGCGGGAGTACGAATCCTGGTCGCGGGGCGGCGCTCCCGGGCCGGGGTTCCTTTGGTCGCAGTTGTGCGACCGCCCGGCGGAGCTCCTGGCGCGGGCGCTGGGCGCGAGCGGCCCGCGACTGACCCTGTCCACGGCCTGCGCCTCGGGCGCCTCGGCGGTCGGTGTGGCGGCGGACTGGGTGCGGAGTGGGCGGGCGGACGTGGTGCTCGCGTTCGGCGCCGACGCCCTTTGCGCGCTCACGGTGCACGGCTTCGGCTCGTTGCAGGCGGTGGCGGCCGGACCGTGTCGCCCGTTCGATCGTGCGCGAACCGGCCTGTCGCTCGGCGAAGGTGCCGGGGCCCTGCTGCTCGAGGAGCTCGGGGCCGCGGAGCGTCGAGGTGCGACCGTGCTCGCGCGGATCACCGGCTACGGCGCGGCGACGGACGCCTGGCACGCGACGGCGCCCCACCCCGAGGGACGCGGAGCCCGCGCGGCGTTGCGACAGGCGCTCGGCGACCTGCCCGCGGACCAAGTCGGCTACGTCAACGCGCACGGCACCGGCACGAAGCACAACGACGAGATGGAGGCCCGGGTGCTCGCCGAGGAGCTTCCGGGGGCCGCATTCTCATCGATCAAGGGCGCGATCGGCCACACGCTTGGCGCCGCAGGCGCAATCGAGCTGGCGGTCACCGTCCGCGCGCTGGTTGAAGGCGTGATGCCGCCGAACGTGGGGACCGAGGACTGGGCGGCCCCCGGGCTGCGCGAGGCGACCCACCGACGGGTGGAGCACGCGATCTCGGTCAACTTCGCCTTCGGCGGTTCGAACGTGGCGGTGCGGGTGTCGGCGTGACCGGAACCGTGCGTCGGGTCGCGTGGCGGCTGCCGATCGGAGTCCCGACGGATCGGGCGGCCCTCGGCGCTTGGCTGCGCGACGCGCGGCCAGCGCCAGACGACGGCTGGTGGCGGGCCGCGGACCCCGAGCGCCCGCCAGAGATCGCTGCTGGGGACTGGCGAAGGGCGACCCGGCTCGCGCGGCTGGCGCTGGGGGTGGTGAGCGAGCTCCGAGCCCTGGAGCCGGAGCTCGACTGGCGCTCGATGCCGTTCGTGTACGGGTCGGCCCTGGGGGAGGTCGTGCCGTCGAGCGCATTCCTCGACCGGCTGTTCGCCGAGGGCCCGAGGTTCGCCAGCGCCATCGCGTTCCAGAACTCGGTGTACAACGCGACCCCGGGCCACGTCGGGCACCTGTTCGACCTGCGCGGCCCGACGGAGACGTTGTCCGCGGGCCTGGCCACCGGTCTGTCCGCGCTGCACCGCGGCCTTGAGTGGGCGGACCGCGCCCCGGTCGTGCTGGTGCTGGTGGCGGACGACCTGAACCGCACGACGGAGGCGGCGTTGGGTGCGGGTGGCGGCGAGGCGGTCGTCGGGGTCCTGGTCGAGCGCGGGGAGCAGCTAATGGTCCGCGATGGATCACACGCAGCCCTTGCGGCCCGCGCGCGGACGCTGCCCTACGAGCGGGGGTTCGTCTCGCTCGGGTACCCGGTCGTCCCCGAGCGGGCGCTCGGGCTGTGTTGCACCAACGGGCTTGTGGCGTTGCTCGCGGGTCTGGATGTGGTCGATCAAGACGACGGCCTGGCGATCACCGCCGTGTGGCGCCGATAACGGAGGTCCGTCCGCGGCCCAGGGATCGAAGAAGTTGTACCACTGGTGCGGGTGCCGCTCGGTCCACGTCGCCAGGATGTCCGCCAGCTCCTGCGCCCAGCGCGCGAGATCGGCAACGCGCGAGGCCCGGTCGGTGAACCGGTAGATCCGTGGCCCCACCGCCTCGAAGCGGTAGGTCGAGGGTCCGGTGCGGAAGCAGCCGAGCACCACGACCGGCGCCCCAGACAGCGCCGCCAACACCCAGGGGCCGGTGGGCAGGCTCATCGGCGAGCCGAGGAAGTCCACGGTGGCGGCGCGGTCGTCCACCACCCGGTCCGCCTTCACCGCCACCACATCCCCGGCGCGGAGCGCGCGCAGGACCGTGATCGATGCGTGCTGGGCGCCGTCCTCGAGCGCGATGAACCGCGGCACGCGCACACCGAGCGTCTCCTGCACGAGCTGGAGGTAGGGATCGGTCGGCGCCCGGTGGACGAGCAGGTGCACCCGCCTACCCGTCTCCCGCAGCACGCTCGAGGCGAAGTCGGGGTTCCCGACGTGCGCCGAGACGACCAGCAGGCCGGAGGTGGCCTGGTCGCCGTACACGTGGTCGCGCAGCCCCGGCACGCCGCTCCGATCGAAGGTGATCCCCTCCGATCCGTTCAGCAGCAGGTGGAACCGGTCGACCAGCGACCCCGCGAACGCAGCGAGCACGCGCAGTCGGTGGACGGCGAGGCGCAGCGGGGAGGCTCCCGGGAAGCGCCGCCGCAGGTAGGCGTCGAGCCCCCGCCGCTGGCTGCCGCCCAAAAGGAGCCAGTAGAACAGCACCACCGGCTTCACCGCGAGCTGCACCGCCCCTCGCCCGAAGATGCGGAGGATCCAGAACAAGAGCCGCCACCCGACCAGAAAGCCGCGGTGTTCGCCCCGCCAGCTGTCGCGCGGGGTCGGCGACAACCAGCGCGGCGGCCAGAACATCCGCTCGAGCACCAGTTGCACGTTGAGCCAGGTCACCCGCGCGGTGTCCACGAACTTCCGGTACGAGCTGATCCGCTCTCCTGCCGGGGGGTACCAGACGGCGCAGAACAGGTCCACGACAGGCACGCCGGACCAGATCGCGCGCACCAGGACCTCGACCTCCCACTGGTAGCGGCTGGGCACCAGCGCAAGGCCCAGGGTCGCCTGCACCGGGTAGGCGCGAAACCCGCACTGGGTGTCGCCCACGTGGCGGCCGGTCTCCACCCAGGTCCAGAAGTTCGAGTTCGCGCGGGCCCCTCGCGCGCCGCGGGGCATCGACGCCGAGTCCCGGCAGCCGGCCACGATGGCCGAGGGACGGGCGGCGACGGCCTCGAAGAAGCGGGGCAGCTCGCTCGGCAGGTGCTGTCCGTCGGCGTCGAGCGCCACGATGTGGGAGTACCCGCGCTCGGCGGCGTCCTGCAGCGCCGTTTGCAGGGCGGCGCCCTTGCCGAGGTTGGCGGAGTGGCGGATCACGCGCGCGCCCTCGGCCAGCGCCAGCTCACCACTGCGGTCGGTGCTGCCGTCGTCGACGACGAGCAGGTCGGCGGCGTGCGCGAGGCAACCGCGCACCACCGACCCGATCGTCCCCGCGTTGTTGCGCACCGGCACGACCACCAGCGGCCGCACGGTCGGGGTCGGGCGAACGTCGAGGCGGGGGGCGCGCCGGGAGACGGCGGTGCAAAGCAGGTACACGCCCGTCAGGGCCGACACCAGCCCGACAGGGAGCGCCATGCCCTCGAGCTGGCGCGAGGCGGCCACGGACAGGGCCGCGGCCTGCAGCAGGATCAGCGTCCAACCATCTCCGCCCGGGAACCGCGCGCGCGAGGCGGGACCGTCGACGACGATCATCCTCCCTCCAGTGGGGTGACGGTCAGGCGGTACCCGCGCAGCCGATCCCGCAGCACGAGGCCCTCCCCCTCCCGTCGCACACGCGCTCGCCCCCGCGAGCCGCTGACCGACCAGCCGTCCGACTTGGGCCGCACGCGGAAGCCGAGCACCCGCACCCGCTGGCTCCCGTCGACGAGGTAGAGCGCGGCCAGATCCCGGTCGAACGGCAGCCGGCCGAGGAGCTCGCCGAGCCCGGGGTCCAGCGCCTCGATCGTGGTGCGACCGCCTTCCACGCGGACGGTGAACAGCGACGGGCCCGCGGGGGTCAGGGCCTCCATAGCGAGCGTCGGGCCGTCGTGCGCGACGACCGCCACCCCGCCGAAGACCTGGCCGTGCCCCTCGATGGAGAAAAGGTCCACGTGCTCCCCGTGCGCCGGCAGCGGCTGCTCGGGCGGGGCGGCGAGCGCCAGCGTCGAGCAGAAGCTCATCACCGAGACATCTCCTCGAGGGCCCGCCGCTGGGCGCCGTACTCGGGAAGGGCTTCCGACGCCGTCCTTAAGAACGGCTCAGCGCCGGCGCGGTCCCCGAGATCGAACCGCGTCCTCCCCTGCTCGAACAGGGCCTCCGGGTGCCCGGGCAGCCACCGCGCCGCCTCGTCCGCAAGATCGCGGGCCGCCTCGCCCGAGGTCCGCCGCGCCGCGCGCAGCAGCTCCCGGCCCCGATGCACCGCCAGCGCCTGCTCGGCGTCGGCGTCGGCGGGGACGACCTCGTGGGCCTCGAGGTCACCCGACAACACGTCCGACAACGCAATCCGCGCGTAGCCGCCGGCCAGGTTCGGAAAGCGCGACACCCACACCACCCGCTCGGTCACGTCGATCACAACCCCGTGGGTCGCGAGGTCCGCGTCGAGCGCGAAGCGGTGACCACGGGCGAGCGGCGCGTCGCCGACCCCGCGCCGATCGCGGAGGATCGCCGCCGACGACGGAAGATCGAGCGATCCTGCGCCACGGGCCAGGAGCTCCTCCAGGCGAAGCTGCCGGGGCACCGTCGTGCTGTCCTCGATGCGCTCCTGGTTGCGCGGATCGTCCGCAAAGGCCTCTGAGCGGAAGTGATTGGCGACCGCCATCGAGCCCACGACCGGGATCCGCACCACCCGCAGGGCGTCCACTTCGAACAGCGCCGCCTCCCCCGCGCCGGCGTCGACCACCATCACGTTCTCCGCGACGAACCCGGCGCGCGCCCGCAGGATGCGCTCGGCCTCGTCGAGCGAACTCGCCGTCTCCAGAATCTCGCGCACGATCAACGTCATGGGCGTGCCCGGCCGGGGGGTCGCATCGGAGGCCGCGGCGTTGATCGCCACTGCGAGTCCGTCGGCGTTGACGCCGGTCACCGCTCCGGAGATCCCCGCGAAAGCCACCGACAGGTACGGGATTCCGTGCTCCGGGCGGTGCACGCGCACGACCTTGTCGCGGTCGAACGCCACGGCGCCCTCGAAGTCGAAGTTGCGCGCCAGCAACCAGTGGCCGTCGCGGGTGGTGGGCGGTCCGGCGAGGAACCCGGTGCAGCCGAGCAGCGGGGTGTCGGCCAGCGCCTGCCCGAGGTCGTGGATCGCGTGGTAGTCGACCTTGCGGGTGTAGTGAGGCCCGCCGAGCCACATCCGATCGGGCTCGGCGGCCGCGGTCGCCGCGATCTCGAGCCGGTCCTCCTCGCGCAGGTGCCCGTTCATCCCCGCCGACGCAACCGCCGCGCCGCGCGTGATCAGCCACCGGAACGGCGCGACGGGCACCAGGCGACGAAAGGACGCCAGCATCTCGTCTTCGAGCCGCGCCCGCAGCACGGGGGTCGCCGCGCCGGCCGCGTAGCCCGCCTCCACCGGGCCCCCGGTCGTCGACAGCACCCACAGGCCCTCCGTCCGCCGGAGCCCTGCCCGGTCGAGGGGCTCTCTACGGAGCGGCGGCAGCGCCGGCGGGGTGAGCGCCGTGACCAGGATGAGCAGCAGGTCGAGGTGGACAAACACGAGCGCCGCCCAGGCGACCCGGGCGATGCCCCTTCGGACCGCCTGCGAGGGCCAGCCGGCGGCGAGGCGCGGCGTAAGCACCAGCGCTACCACGGTGGCGCCGCCGATGCCGAAGGACAGGGTCCACCCAACACCCCGCAGCACCGGGGTCGTGGCGGCCACCAGCGGCAGGAAGCCGGCGATGGTGGTGGCCGAGGAGAGCGCGATCGCGCGGCTGGCAACCCCGCGTCGGGCCTCGTCGGGGGCGTCCGCTAGGAAGATGCCGTAGTCGACGCCGAGGCCGACCACCAGCACCATCACCGTGACCGTGACGAGGTCCCACGGCTGACCGACCCAGGCGAGACCGCCCGAGGCGCAGGCGACCGCCGCGACCGCGGGAGCCAGGGCGGCGAGCGCGCGCTCCATCGAGCGGTAGCGCGCGGTGAGCAGCGCCAGCAGCGTGAGCGCGCCGATCGCCGCGGATCGGAGCAGCGAGTGGCGGGTCTGCTCCACGCTCTCTCTTGCGAGCGTCGACGGCGCGAGCCAGCGCGCCTCGGGATCGATGCCGGCCACCGTGTCCGCCAGGAACGGCTCAGCGACCGGGTCGGCAAGTGGGGTCGTGACGAGCGCCCGGTGCCCCCCCTCGTCATGCACGAGATGGGCGGCGACCCGCTCATCGAGCACCGTGCCCGCCCACAGATCGACGGGGACCGGGGTGTCGAGCTGCCGCAGGATCCGCTCGGCCGTCCCTGGAAAGGGCGCGAAGCCGACCTCGGTCGCGGCCTCGTCGAGGTCGGCCTGCAGCACGTCGAGCGGGGGGAGTGCGAGGCGGCGGGCGGCGCGAACCTCGCCGCCGGGCAACAGGGTGCCGGCGCCGACCCCGTCCGCGATCCCGGTCCGCTGGAGCGCCTCTTCCACCCGCGCGGCCCGATCGAGCAGCCGGTCCGGATCGGCGTCTTCGAGGAGCACGAGCCCGCGCGCCTCGGAGAGCCCGAAGTCCTCGAGCAGGACCCGCGCGGCCGCGTCCACCTCGGGGCTGCGGGGGAGCAGCGCCATCGGATCGGTCCGCAGGTCGGTGTCGAAGGCGCGGGTCGCCACGAGGCTGGCGCAGGCGAGGACCAGCCACGGGACAAGGGCCGGGAGCCGCGGCGGCGGTCTCGGGGCCGCGGGCCGCCCGATCCACGCCCAGACCAGCGGGCCGAGGAGCGTGGTGGCGACAAACGCGCACACCGCCGCGAGCGCCCCGGTGACGCCGAGCACCCGCAAGGCCGGCACGTCGCTCGTCATCAGGACGCCGAACGCGAGCGAGGTCGCGCCCGCGTTGAGCAGCAGCGTGGGCCACAGCTCCCCCACCTCCGCGCGGGCCGCGGCGTAGCGTGTGGCCTGGTCAACCTGGCCCGGCCGGACCGAGGTCCCGAGGTAGAGGTGCACCCAGTAGTCTGCGGCGATGCCGGCGAGCGCGCCTGAGAACGCGAGCTGGATTGGGTGGATCGGCGAGAGCGCCCAGGCCCCGAGCGCCGCGCCCGCGCCCGCCACGACGACGGCGGGGGCGGTCCCGGCGAGGGGCCGCCAGCTGCGGAAGCCGATCACCAGGACCAGGGCCAGGACGACCGCGCTGGCAGCGGCCGCGAACGCCACGTCGTCGCGGATGGCGGTCGCTGCCTCGTGGGCGAACCGAGCGGCCCCGTACCAGTGGACGGGCAGGGTCCGGTCGGCGAGAACGCCCAGCACCTCGGCGATCAGCGGGTCGTCCGCGCCGTCCCAGCTCCGCGGACGCGGGTGCACCAGCACCATCGCGGTCCGGCCGTCGGGGCTGGTCAGCAGGCCCTCGCGCAGGGTCACGCCGCCCGCGGAGCCCCCGAGGGCGCGCTCCACCGCAAGGGTCTCGAGGTCGAGCGGGTCCCGTCGGATGCGGCCTTCGAGGAACCCGCCCGCTGGCCCTTCCAGCCGCGCCCGCTGGAGCAGCAGGGCCTCGCGTATGCCCGCCGGGGAGGTGCGCCGGCGAAGGTCCTCCGCAGGCACGAAGGCCGCGGCGTGCTCGGCCAGGCGCTCGCCCACGACCACGCCCTCCGCGAGATCGAAGCCGGCGTCGACCCGCCGCACGTGCGGGAGCGCCCGCAGCGCCTCCGCCAGGGCCGCCACCTCCGCGCCGAGCGACTCGGGGTGGTCGGCGCCCTCGACCAGCACCACCAGCACGTCGGTGGCGGCGAAGTCGCGGAGCGCCGCGAGTGCGCGCCGCGTGTCCCCGGTTGAGGGCACCAGCTGCTCGAACGCCGGCTCGAAGGTGACCCGCGAGGACGCGAGCGCCCCAACGGCGACCAGGACGGCGAGGATCAGCGCACGCAGTCGCACGTCCGCGCTCAGTCCAGCAGGAAGGTCGCGGCCGGGAGCGCGGACTCGAGGTCGACCGAGGTCAGGGTGATGGTCGTCCGATCGCCGTCCGGCTCCATCAATTCGACCTGTGACACGTACGCCCCCGTGGGGTCAACGCGCACCGTCAGCGTGGACAGGGCTTGCCGCAGGATCGGATCTCTCGGAGACAACACCGCGACCCGCTCCTCGGGAAGGGTCACGTCGTATCGCTCCCGCAGGACGGCGGCGTCGGCCGCGAGCCAGACCGTGAGCCCCGTGACCAGCCCCGCGAGCTGCGGCTGGGTCGCGAGGTCGAGGTGGACCACCCGGTCGACGCCGGGCATGCGCGCCGAGACCTCGGTCCCGGAGACCACGAACACCGACGCCGCAGCACCGCTCACCTCCCAGCGCAGCTTGTCCGGCCGCTCGAACGCCAGGGTGCCAGTCGAGGTCAGCGGCGCCCGCAGGAGCCTGCGCTCCTGGACTTGGATGAAGTCGGCCCGCAGGTGTTGCGCGCTGGCCAACCCCGCCCACAGCCTGTCCGCTGGATCGAGAGACGGCTCAGCCAGGGCCGCCTGGGCCAACAGCGCGATCAGCGGACGGCCGCGAGCTGACTGACGACGTCCTTGACCGACCCGAACCAGTAGTTTCGGAACCCGAACCCGTGCGCCGGCTCACAGGCGCGCACGAGGGAGTGCACGTCGCGAGTCGCCACGTCGTACCGGACCACCCAGAAGCAGCCGAGCTGGTTCGGCTTGTGCAGCTGATCGGCGATCAGGGCGAGCGCGGTGCCCTCGGTCTCGCGCAGCGCGTAGCTCTTCACCCGGTCGCGGATCAGCTGGGCGGGGAGCTCGTCGGTGACCGGAAAGCTGTCGTCGCGCACGATCTGGGTGTTCGGGTCCGCCACCCGGTGGAGGTCGCCGAGATGAGAGAGGCTCGTGACGATGGCGCTCACCTTCGTCCGTGCCTCCAGCTCGTCCAGCTGCTCCTCGACGAAAAGCCCGTTCCAGGTGTTGAAATACCCTGGAAAGATGGCCGACGGATCCCGGAAGTCGAGGGTTCCCACCAGGCGCACCAGGCCATAGTCGATGCCCGTCCACACCAGCGTCCGCTCTCCCGCAGCCCAGGCGGTTCCCGTGAGGATGAACAACCACGTCGTGAGCATCTGAAGCCTCGCGGGGTCAGCTATCCCGGTCAGTTGTCCCGATGACTCAGCGGGCGAGGACCAGTAGCGTGTGGCCGAGGCCGAGACCGTCCACCTCGCGCTCCACCCTCAACCCCGCCCGCTCCACGCAACGGATCAGGTCAGACGCGTGGTACATGCGGCTGTTTCCATTGGCGATAGTCGCGAAGTAGATCGAGGTCATCGCGAGCACGTAGGCCGCGGTGGGCTGGCGCTGACGGTCCCAGAACGTCTCGAGCACGAACAGCCGCGCTGCGTCGTCCATCGCCGCGCGCGCCCGCGTCAGGATCGAGACGATCTCGTCTTCCGCGAAACAATCGAGGAACTGACTCATCCACAGCAGGTCGTACCCGCGTGGGAGGGCCGCGTCCGAGTCGAGGAAGTCGATCGGCGCCGTGCTCAGCCGGTCGCCCAGGCCGAGCGCCTGCAGCTCCTCGCGAGCGTTGGCCAGCTGTCCAGGGTGGTCGAGGAGGGTGACCCACACGTCGGGATCAGCCTGCAAGACCAGGGCGGCCCAGCGACCGGTGTTGCCGCCGCAGTCGAGCAGGCGCCTCGGCCGAGACTCGAGCACAAGGGGAAGCACCTCGGGAAACACGCTGTCCGAATAGTAGTGGTCGAAGCGGAACCAGCTCTTGCGGACGTGCGGCGGGAGCTCGGCGAGGGCCTCGTAGACGGTCCGGGACGGACCGAATGCCTCGAGACCGGCAGGCCGCCCCTCCTGCAGCGACGTCTCCAGCCTGTGGGCGCCGAGGAAGCAGACGTCGTGCACGAAGTCCATGTTGACCCGTGTCATCTCGTCCTTGAGCACGAACAACCCGACCGGTGCGAGCCGGTATCGCCCGCGGTCCAGGGAGAGCAGCCCGATCGACGTGCCCGCGTCGAGCAGCACTGCGAGCGCGTGGTCCGAGAGCCCAGAGCGGTCCCTCGCTTCTGCGCGATCGAAGCCCTCGTCCGCGCGCTCGCGGGCGTAGGCGAGCACTCCGGCATCCCGCAACACGCGCGCGGCCTGGAAGGCCATGGGCCCAAAGGCCAGAGTCTGCGCGGCAGTGCGGGCGTCGAAAGTCGGAGGCATCGCCCTCCCCGATACCATGCACCGTCCGATCAGAGCAGTGCGAGGACCATCTTGGCTGCTACGTGATCGAGTTGGGATCATGTTCCCCGGCTCCAAGAATCACGGGTGCCGGCTCCCGGGGCTGGTGCGAGGACTGGAATCGCCCGAATGACGGCGATGCGGGAGCGATCGTGACGTGCGGGCATTCGGGTGCATGAAGGCGGTGGGGCCGGTCGGCGACGTGAACAGCGACGGGTACAAGAATCTCTACCTGGGGGCCCAGCTCGACCATTTCGCCGCCCGCGATGGCGGCCGCGTCATCGTGCTACTCGGCGGGTTGGAGTAAGTTTTCGGCGCCAGGAACCCACCGTGCGTCAGTCAGTCATCTCTCGAGTGAGCAGGCCTTGATCATGGCGAGCCCGTGACTGCGGTCGCTGCCGACCTCGCCTCAGCAGCCCCCTACGTTGATCGCAACGCCGTGCCCTGGGTCTCGGCCAAGCGCGGGCCGCTCATGGTCGTGCCCTTCAGGTTCGCGCGGAGGCGCGCGGCGCTGTTCTTCGCCACCTCCCGCGGTGTTCGCGGAGGTCAGTGCCGCTTGCGTCTTCGCCGGACTTGCTTCCAGGTGGCCCCGACGACGGCGGGGCGATTGCGGGACGCCGCCTGGCGGTGGTCGGGGCGGCGGGATTCGAACCCACGGCCTCTTGGTCCCGAACCAAGCGCGCTACCAGACTGCGCCACGCCCCGATCCCGCGCCGGCTAAGCCCTGGGCCGCCACTACGTCAAGCGGTCAGGCCGCTCGGAGCGCATCGATCGCGGCTCGACGGTCCTTGGCCCCGAAGACGGCCGAGCCAGCCACGAGCACGTGCGCGCCAGCGGCCGTGAACCGCGCCGCGTTCTCCGGCTTGACGCCCCCGTCGACCTCGATCAGCGTCGACAGACCGCGGCGATCGATCTCCTTGCGGATCCGCTCCACCTTGCCGAACACCGCCGGCACGAGACTTTGCCCGCCGAAGCCGGGGTTGACGCTCATGCACAAGACGAGGTCCAACTCGTCGAGCACCCAGTCGAGCACCTCGGGCGGCGTATGGGGGTTGAGCGCCACGCCGACCTTCGCCCCCGTCGCCCGAATGGCCTGGATCGACCGATGCAAGTGGGGACAGGCCTCCGCATGCACCGAGATCAGGTCCGCGCCGGCGTCGCGAAACTCGCCCACGTACCGGTCCGGGCCCTCGATCATCAGATGCACGTCGAGCATCGCCTTGCCGGCCGACGGCTTGATCGCCTTGACCACGATCGGGCCAATGGTCAGGTTCGGGACGAACGCCCCGTCCATCACGTCGACGTGCACCCAGTCGGCGCCCATCGCGACGACCTCGCGCACATCCTCGCCCAACTTGGAGAAGTCCGCGGACAGAATCGACGGGGCCACCAGCGCCATTTCGGCCTCCGGAAGCGCCGGCTAGCCGACGGACGGCCCACGCGCGACGTGGTCGTCGCCTCCCCCCGGCAGACGCTCCCCCACCTTCGCGCCCACCTGGCGCGCCCACTCCGCACCCCGCACGGGTCGACGCCCCGGCGCCAACACCCGGTCCCACCGCAACGCCCCTTCGCCACACGCCACGACGAGCGGATCGAGCGACAACACCGTGCCCGGAGCCGCCGTCCCCGAGACGGCCGCCACCTCGAGCAGCCTGAGCGGCCCGTCCGGCCGCATCACGAAGCCCCCCGGCCATGGCGTCATCGCGGCCACCCGGCGCGCAGCGACCGCCGCCGAGCCCGTCAACCGAATCGCCCCGTCCGCCTTCGCCAGCAGCGGCGCCCAGGTCACCTCACCGACTTGCTCGACAGGCTCCCGTGTGCCGAGACCTGCAAGCGTCCGCAGCGCCACGACGGCCGCCAGGACCGACAAACGGTCGTGAAGCGACCCGGCCGTCTCCCCTTCCTGGATCGGCGTCTCGATCACGTCGTAGAGCGGCCCCGCGTCGAGCTCTGCGACCATCCGCTGGGTACAGACCCCAGTGACGGCGTCGCCAGCGTCGATCGCCCAGGCGATTGGCGCCGCCCCGCGCCAGCGCGGCAACAGGCTCGCATGGACGTTGACACAGCCCCATCGAGGCGCGTCGAGCAGCGGCTGCGGCAAGATGCGCCCATAGGCGACGACGACGGCTACATCGATCCCAAGGCCGACGAAGCGCGTCGGAAATGGCCCCGTCCTTACGCCTTTGGGCTGCGCCGTGGGCAGTCCCAGGCGACGCGCCGCCTCGATAACCTGGGGCGACCGCAGCTCTTGGCCGCGACCCGCCGGGGCGTCTGGCTGCGCAACGACGAGGGCGACCTCATGCCCGGCGCCGACGATCGCCTCCAGCGTGGGGACCGCAAAGGCCGGGGTCCCCATGAAGGCGAGCCGCACCCTACTTCCAGGCGTCGAGCCGGCAGACCAAGCCGCGCTTTTCGAGATCGCGCATCGTGGTCTCGTCCGACGTCTCGCCCGCCATCTTCAAGACGCGCTGGATCGACGTCGCGAGCGGCTCGATCCCGTAGGTCGCGCGGTCGGCATCCGAGAAGTCGGCTGCCACCGGGTACAGGCACGGGCGGCCCTTCACCTGGCCGACGGCCGTTCCGTAATTCTGCTCCATGCCTCGGCTGACGCGCCAGAGATCGAACGTTGCGGCGACGGCCCAGGGGCCCTGTGGAACGTGCATCGCCATGGCCGCTTTGGCGTGCTCGTAGGCGGCGGCGACGTCGTCGGCCTTCGACGAATGCATGAGCACGACGGCCGAATGGTAGTGGTCGAGCCCGCTGCACACCCAGCCCTTCCCCATGAACTTGCGGACCTCGGCCTGTCGCCCGCTGTCGTTCTTGGCGGTGTCCGGGTTCTTGTCCTTTCGGTCCTTTTGATCCGCCTCGTACGCCGCGAACAACTGCGACGACACCTTCGACGTCTCCGCCGGCGGGCGATTGCAATCCTGGGCGAGGGCATGAACAGCGAGGAGAGCAGCGATCATGGGGACACCCCTTGGGCTTCGCGCAGCCGGATCCGTTTGAGGTACCGGCTGCGGGTGAAAAAGCTGACCTTGTCGAGCAACACGGTGCCTTCGAGGTGGTCGAGCTCGTGCTGCACGATGACCGCCTCGTAGTCCGAGAACCAACCCTCGCAGGGAGCGCCATCTTCCGCCGCCTGCCACGCGACGCGGATCCGGCGGATGCGGCGACACTTGACCTCGACGTCCGGGACGCTGAGGCAGGTCTCGTCCCAATCGATCGTCGATTCCGCCCGCTCGACGACCTCTGGATTGACGAGCGCGAAGAACCGCACCCCACGGGCCGATTTGGGCCCCGGGTCGAGCACGACCAGCCGACGGCCATCGCCAACCTGAGGTCCGGCGAGGCCGACACCGGGCGCCGCGTACATCGTCTCGGCCATGTCCGACAGCCTGCGGGCGAGCTCGGGACCGAATTCATGCGCCTCGACGCGGCGCGCGCGGGCCGCGAGCACGGGGTGAGGGGCGATGAGAATCGGCAACACGGCCATCGGCGCTTCCGGTAGAACACATCCTATCTCGCCGGGGGCACTTGCCCTCCTGTGCGAGCGGGGTGAGGAAGGCCAGTGCGCAACGTCCGCGCCATTCTGCGCCGAGAGTTGATCGGCTCCTTTGGACAACCCATCGCGCTCGTCGCGCTGGCCGTTTTCCTTGGCGCCGTCGCGCTCTTCACGTTGTGGTTCGACGACGTCTTCGTCGGCGGCGTGGCGTCCATGCGCAGACCGTTCGCGTGGATGAGCGTGTGCCTCGCGGTGTTTGCGCCGGCGGTGACGATGCGAGCCGTGGCCGACGAGCGCCGCACGGGCACGTTGCACGTGCTCGCGACGATGCCCGTGACCAGCTTTCAGATCATCGTCGCCAAGTGGCTCGCGGCCGTCATCCTCGTCGCAATCGCCCTGGGCTTGACGCTGACGTGGCCGCTCGCCCTCGCCTGGTTCGGGGACCTGGACCCAGGGCCCGTCCTTGCCGGGTACCTTGGCCTGTTTCTCGCCGGCAGCGCGATGGCCGCCGTTGGCGTCGCCGCGTCCTCGTCGACCGAATCGCAGGTGTCGGCCTTCCTGCTTGCCGTCGTCGCCACCGGCCTTCCCTGGCTCGTCGGCTACGCCCTGCCGCTGGTTCCGCGCCCGTGGCTCGGCGTCGTCAACTATCTGACGTTTGAATACCATTTCGCGAACCTGGCCGTCGGCGTGCTCGACAGCCGGTCCATCGTGTTCTTCGCCTCGGTGACGGCGTTGGGCCTCCGCTTCGCCACGCACGCCCTCGAACAGCGGCGCCTCGCATGACGCCAGGCCACCTCCGACGCGACGCTGCGCTGCAGACCGTGCTGTGGATCGCCGTCGTCGTCGTCGCCAACCACCTCGCGTCGGCGATCCCGATCCGCATCGACGCCACGGGCGACCAGCGGTTCACGCTGAGCCAAGCGGCCCACGACGCCGTTGCCCACCTGGAGCGCACCCTGGTCGTCACGGCCTACTTCACGGCCGACCTCGACGCGCCCTACCACGAGCACGAAGCGGCCCTCCGCGACACGCTCGACGCCCTGGCCGTCGCCGGCGCGGGTCGCATCGACGTCCAATTCGTCGACCCCTCGACGGCCGAACGCGCGGAGGCCGCCCAACGCGCCGGCATCACGCCCGTGACCTACACGGTGCGCGCCTGGGACCGCCAAGAAGCGCGCTCGGTCTTCATGGGCGTACACGTCGGCTACGGCGACCGCCAGATGGCCGTCCCCGCGCTGTTGTCGATCCCAAAGATGGAGGTCGAGCTCGTCCGAGCCATCCGCATCTTGACCGTCGACCCCGAGGACCGTCGCAAAGTCGCGCTTCTTCAGGGTCACGGCGAGCCGAATCCCGCCGACTACCCGGCCCAGCATCCGCTTTACCAACTTCGCGCGCGTCTCGGCGAGCGCTACGAGGTCGTGCAGACGGTCGGCGACGCGCCCTTCGACGAAGACATCGCCGCCGTTCTCACCTTGGCCCCCACCTCGCCAATGCCGGCCGCAACGCTGTGGCACCTCGACCAGTTTCTCATGGGCGGCGGTGCACTCGGCTTCTTCGTGGCCTCCGCCCAGCCCGACTACCAGCGCGGCACCACGTTCGAGGTCCGCCACGGCATCGGCGGCTTTCTCGGCAGCTACGGCCTCGCGCTCGGCCGTGAAGTCGTGCTCGACCGCGTCCACAACGAGAAGATCACGCTGCCCGCCCCCGGGGGACGCAGCGTCCAGGTCGACAGCCCACTCGCCCTGACGACGACCCACGTCGAACGCACCGCGCACGCGGTTCGCAGCCTCCGATCGGCCACCTTCCCCTTCGCCGCCCCCGTCGTCGTCGCGGATCCCCTCCCCGAGGGCATCCAAGCCGAAGTGTGGATCCGCAGCGGCCCCGAAAGCACCGCTCGTCCGGGCCCCATCCCCCTGGACCCACGCCTCCTCGTGGAGCCGGCGGCCTCCGAAGTGGCCGGCCCCCACGTGCTCGCCGCGGTCGCGACGGGCACGTTCCCCAGCTTCTTCCAAGGCCAGCCCCCGCCGGGCGTCCGCGCCGACGAGCCGCTGGCGAAGGGCCGCCTCGGCCGCCTCCTCGTCGTGGGGTCGGGCGACGCGGCTGCGAACAACGTCGACTTCGTCCTCAACAGCGTCGAATGGCTGCTCGAGGACCCCAGCCTCGCAACGATCCGCGCCCGGGCCACGGGGGACGGCCCGATGACGCCCCCGCCCGCCGAGACGGCATGGCGCTGGAAGATCGCCGTCGTCGCGCCCCAACTGCTGCTGGGGTTGGCGCTTGCTTGGCGCGTCCGCCGGCGGAGGCTCGCATGAGCCGCGGCACCGTCGCCCTCGCCGGCGCCCTCGCCCTGCTCGTCCTGGCCGACGTCGCTGCCCATCGGGCCGCCGCGCCACCGCCGCCCCTACCCGACCTTCCCGCGCTCGCGGCCGACCGCGTCGCTCGCCTCGAGATCACCGTCCTCGAGGACCACGTCGCCCTCGAAAGACGCCCCGATGGGTGGTGGCTCGTGTTGCCCCACGAGGAGCGCGCCAACGCGCGCAACGTCGCCGCCGCCCTCGAAGCGCTCGAACGGGGCATCACCATCGATGCGCGCGCCGAGGCGGCGCCACCCGCCGACGAGCTCGTTCGCTACGGTCTCGCACCCGACCAGGCGGCCGTCGTCCGCGCCATGGACGCCACCGGTGCCGAACTCCTGCACGTCTACATCGGCACCGGATTGGGCGACGCGAACTTCCTCCGCCTTGCCGACGACCTCGACGTCTACCGTGGACGCGTGGGAGGACGTGGTCGCTTCGACCGACACATTTCCGCCTGGGTGGACCCCCGCGTGATGGCGGTCGCGACGGATGGCGTCTCCCGCGTCGTCCTCACCCGCCCAGATGGCGCGTTGGACATCGTTCGTACCGATGGCGTGTGGCGACTGGCCGACGACCCTGCGTTCCCGGTCGACCAGCCGCTCATGCGCTCGGCCGTCGGCGCGTTGGGCGCCTTCGAGTCGGCCGAGGAAGTCCGGCTCGACGACCCGCGTGCTGCCGGCGCGTCGCCGCTTGTCGAGATCGACCTGCTGTTTGGCGACGGGGCCAGCCGACGCTTGCGTTTCCTTCGGTCGCAGACGACCACCTGGGCCGGCGTCGACGGCGAGGCCGTCCTCCACCGTACGGGGCCTTACCTGGCCGATATCCTGGCCGGGGATCGCGCCTCCTTCTACGATCACCAACTTGCGCGAAGGCCCGACGCGACGCGAATCTCGATCGACGACGGCGCCACCGAAGCGCTCCTCGAGCCCCTCGGGGGCGAATGGCGGGTGGTGGCCCCCGCCGGAATCGCGACCGGCGCCGACCTGACCGCGCAGGTCGCCAGGGGTCTCGCCCAGTTCCGCGTCGAATCCTGGCTGGCCGATCCGTCGACGTGCAACTTCGACGACCCCGTCCACGTCACGGTTTCCGGCCCTAGCGGCAGCGATCGCTTCACGATCGGGGCGTTCGGCACACCCCTTCCCGGCGAACGGCCATCGCGTTGCGCGCACCGGGCCGACGACCCCGGCCGCATCGGCCTGATCGAGGCCAAAGCCTGGGCGATCGTCCGGCAGGCCGTCGGGCGCTGAATTCGCGAGACCCATCGGTTTTGTGAATGACGGCGAAGCTGGCGCCGTCGGAGCGGGCACGGAGGAACACATGGGCTCGCTCGTCGCGCTTGTCTCGCTGCTCACCCCCACCGCCCTCGCTTGGGACGCCGACACGGCGGCAGCGTTGCCCTTTCTGGAGGCGTCCACCGAGGTGGCAGCCCGCGCCCCGGGCGGCGCACGCAACGCCAACGCCCAAGCCAGCCGATCGACCGGAAACTCCGGCACCCGCGGTCGCGTCGCCACCCCGAACGGCGTCCGCGAGGTTCAGCATTCCGACTCCGGCACCCGCGGCCGTGTCGCCACCCCGAACGGCGTCCGCGAGGTCCAGCACTCCGACTCCGGCACCCGCGGCCGTGAGGCTTCGGCGGCAGGCGTCCGCGAAGTGCAGCACTCCGACGCCGGCACCCGCGGTCGGGTGACCACCGCCCAAGGCACGCGCGTCGTCGAACACGGCGACGCCGGCACGCGTGGAGTCGTCCGCACCGAAGGCGGCACCCGCGGCGCGGTGGCTACGTCCACCGGAGCCCGTGGCCGCGCTGTCGGCCACGCCGGCGCACCTGCCTCCAAGGCGCGCGGCGCCGTCATCGTGCGCACGACCCCCGTTCACGTGCCCGTGCGCACCGGCCACGCGCCGGCCCCCCACGTGGTGCACGCCCCCGTGCGCTCTGGCCCGGCGGTCGTGGTCCACCACGCGCCTCGTCCGGTCGTCGTCCACCACGCGCCGCACCCGGTCCACTCCCACCACGGCCACCACCCGGTCGTGGTGCACCACGCGCCCGCCCCGGTCGTCGTCCACGACACCCGCCCGGTCCACCGCGCGCCCGAACCCGAGCGCCAGGGCCTCAACCGCGCCGGGAGCTTCGCCCTTGGCGCCCGCATCGGCACGTTGTCGAGCGGCTACTTCGACGGCGGTTCCTATGGGGACCTCGGCTTTGGACTCGACGGCCGCTACCGACCGACCGACGGCCTCGGCCTCGCGCTCAACGTCGGCAGCTACCGCGACGAGTTCAACCCGCTGTCCGAGCGCAACCAGACCACCGTCGCCGGCTCGGTGCAGCTATTCGCCTTCCCGAACAGCTTCCTGCAGCCCTACATCATGGGCGGGCTCACGGCGGTCGGGCGGAACAACCACGACGAGGTCTCGTTCCTCGACGGCTCCGTCGAAACGGTCGACGCCACCACGCTCCTGTGGGGACCCCACGCCGGCGCGGGCCTCGAGATCGCGTTTGGCCGCAGCATCGCGCTGGACCTGGAAGCCCGCGTCATGGGTGCGCTCAACCGCTCGCCAAGCGACCCGAGCCTGCCCGTCCACGTCTCTACCGGCGCCGGCCTGCTCGTCCACTTCTAAGACGCTGCGGCCAGCCGCCTGCCAACGGGCTTCTCGCGCCCCGCACGCCATGCGCTGCGGGGCGCGGTCGCATCCGGTCCATCCTGTTAGTGCGCGCCCGTTCCGGCCGGTCCGGTGGGAGGTTCTCATGAGCGGCTGGACCGTGGCCGATTCGGCCGAGCTGTACGGCATTCCCCGGTGGGGAGCCGATCTGTTCGACGCGAGCGCGGATGGTCACCTCGTCGTCACGCCAACGGGTCAGCCGGGGCCTCGGGTCGACGTCCACGAGCTCATCCAGGAGCTCATGGAGCGCGGCATCCGTCTGCCGATCCTGTTGCGCTTCAACGACATCGTCCGCACGCGCATTCGCCGCCTTGTCGACGTCTTCAACGCCGCGCGCGAAGCCTACGACTACAGGGGCCAGTACCGCGGCGTCTACCCGATCAAGGTCAACCAGCAGCGCCACCTCGTCGAGGAGATCGTGCGCGCCGCAGGGCCGCACCACGTCGGCCTCGAAGCCGGCTCCAAGCCTGAGCTGCTCGTCACCCTCGCGCTGCTCGACGACCCCCAGGCCCTCATCATCTGCAACGGCTACAAAGATCAGGCCTACATCCAGACGGCCCTGCTCGCACAGAAGCTTGGTCGGCGGCCCGTGATCGTCATCGAGAAACTGTCCGAGCTCGACACCGTCATCGAGGTCAGCCGGCGCCTCGGCATCCGCCCCACGCTCGGCGTCCGCAGCAAGCTTGCGAAGCGTGGCCGCGGCCGCTGGTCCTCAAGCTCGGGCGACCAAGCGAAATTCGGCCTCACCGCCCGCGACATCGTGCTCCTCGCGCGCCGTCTCGAAGCCGAAGAGATGCTCGACTGCCTGAGATTGCTCCACTTCCACATCGGCTCGCAGGTCAGCGCGATCCGGACGTTCAAGGAGGCCTTGCGCGAGGCGACCGTCACCTACGTCGAGCTCGCTGCGCTCGGCGCGCCGATGGGGATTCTCGACGTCGGCGGCGGCCTCGGTG
>SXGU01208755.1_pt1 | contig 41522 bp, 30 predicted proteins | sample 3174531 | NCBI WGS metagenome assembly SXGU01 (sample SAMN11356863, study PRJNA531348) | freshwater metagenome | isolation source: freshwater sample F1-140 | place: China: Fuxian Lake, Yuxi | collected 2017-12-25 | reverse complement strand
GGAAGGGATAAGCGCTGAAAGCATCTAAGCGCCAAGCCCATCCCAAGATAAGATCACAATCCCCGCAAGGGGTGAAAGGTCCGGGTAGACCACCCGGTTGATAGGCCAGAAATGTAAGCGGGGTAACCCGTTGAGTTAACTGGTACTAATGACCTTTCCGGTTTATGCAAATCTTGCTATACGTTCTAGGCGTTTATTTCACCTACTTAGTTGATAAATGATTCCCTAAATTTTCCGCAAGTTACTCGGAAAAATCCGAGTTCAATTTTCTGGTGATTACATGCCGGGGGTTCCACCCGTTCCCATCCCGAACACGGCCGTTAAGCCCCGAGCAGCCAATGGTAGTTGGACGTAAGGTCCCGCGAGAGTAGGTCGTTGCCAGATTTATAGCCCGGTTCTTCGAATAGAAGGACCGGGCTTTTTATTTCGTTAGCGACATTCTACTTCTTTTCGCTGTGGCGCAGAGTCACGTCTCCGTTCATCGTGGCCACATTGATTTCTGGACCGCCTCCGTTCAGGGTGCCCGTGACTATCTTCCCGCCGGTGATGGTTGGGATGGAAGTAATCCGGGGCGCGCGTGGCGGCTTCGGTGGTGATGAGGAATTCGGTGCTTTGGGTACGCTCGCCTCTGCTGCTGCGCGAGCTTCTGCGGCACCTTCTCGTGCCGCTTCCGCCGCTTCGCGCACCGCAGAAGCGGCCTCGCGCATCGCCTCTGCTCCGAGCCGAGTCGCCTCGCGAATCGTTTCGCGAGCCTCGGGGGTTAGAATACTCTGGCCATTAATTGTAAAATTTGATCTGGAGCGGGCAACCGGAGCGGTTTCGGTCTTCGTAACCAATATGGACTCGTCGAAGTCAGTCAGGACCGAGCCGTTTTGAGTGCGCACGCGAAGATTCGCCCGGGCAGCGGAAGGCAGTCGGAGAATCACCTCGCCGTTCATCGATTGAAACGAGAGGGGTCTGCCCTCATGCACTTCTCGCACATCCGCCCTGATTTCGCCGTTCATCGTGGAGACAACAACTCCTCCACTAACATCGGCGAGGTGGATCGAGCCATGCATGGCGTTGATTTCAAAATCCCCCGAAAGTCCCGAGCAGGCGATGTCGCCGCCCCAGGAGTTCTGCACAATCACCGAGGAATTACGCGGCACGGTGAGTTTGAAATTAGCGCCGGGACCTCCTGAGTTTTCCCCCATGGCATCAAGCGTTACCACATTGTCCTTCTCGGTCAGGGAGAAGCTAGATGAAGCGGTGAGGAGCCGCAGACCATCCTTGCGTGGTGTTTTTGCCGGCCGCGTCGCCTCGGACTTGATGACGACTTCGTCGACGTCGGAGCCAACGATGTGCAGGGCGCCGCGGGCCATCTGGATTCTTACGGTGCCCGGCTTGGAAGGATTGGAAAACTTGATCGAGCTGGTCGATTCTTCCGCGCGGGCGGAAAATGCAAAGACCAGCGCCATCGCAGCTGCGACGACGAAGGAGGGAAAGAGTGGGATGGGTTTCATGATTGATTGGAATTTACGGATTTGAACTGCGAGCTTTCTGGCATCGTTCGTTGTGAAGAATCGGTCGGTGCTGGGCACTTAGAGCTGGGCAAGGGCGCGAAGGGCGGCCTCGCGCACGCTGCTGTCCGTGTTGTCGCTGAGTGAGATTCTTTCAAGCGCCGGTCGCGCGCCGGCGTCGCGGGCGGTCGTCAGGAGGTCGATCATCGAGATCTGGACGAGCGGGTTATGTTCACGCGGCAGCGAGGCGAGCACGCCGGCGCGTACCACCGCTTGATCGGCGTGTGGGGAAAGGCCGTCGAGGGCGCAGAGCCGGACGTTGGCGCTGGGATCAAGCGCTAGCGCGCTGATGAGCTCGTTGATAATCTGGGCGTTGGGTCGATCGGTTGCGGCCGAGGCGAGCACACCGCGCAGACGGTCGTTGGTCGGGCGTTGTTGTTGTTGCAGCAATGAGTAGCTGACGAGTTGCCCCATCGTATCCACTTTGCGCTGCAACTCGGCGAGCTTCGCCTGGGTGGTGGCATCCCCTGCGACCGGAACCACCACTGACATGGATGTGGACCGGGCCCCGGCGAAGAAGCCAAGCGCCATCAAGGCACATCCCGCCAGCGGCGAGGCCACCCAGCGCACGTACCACCGGAGGCGGCCGTGCTGCTGGACGGATGCACGCTCGGCGATCGAGCGGACACTGGCCGCGTAATGTTTTTCCTCCTCAAGCATCGCGTAGAAATTCCTTCGGAGGCCCGCCGAGGGTGGGGGTACGATCATGGTGTCAAGCGCGGTGGCAGTCTGGGTGAGCGCGGCGAACCAGCGTTGGCAATCAGGGCAGCCCGCGAGGTGCGCGCGGGCACCGAGGTGCGCCGTGGCTGCAGTGCGGCGGTCGAGGAGTTCGGGAAATACGTCACGGGCGAGCTGGCAGTTCATGGTTGCGAGGAAGAAAGAGGGATCGGTGGGGGGGGAGGATGGCGCGAAGTTAAGTGGCACGTCCCGCTTGCAGGCTAAAATAAATCTCGCGCAACTCGTGGAGCGCGCGGTGGGCACGGACCTTGGCCGCACCCACGGAACATTCCAGAATGCCGGAGATCTCGGCGAAGGAGAGTTCCTGAAATCGCGAGAGCAGCAGGACCTCGCGAGCGTCGCGGTCAAGCCGCGCGAGTGCGGCGTGTAACAGCGCGTGGTCGTCGCGGGCGACCGCCTGGTGCGCACCGTGCGGCGCCTCATCCGCGTGATGGTTCAGGTCGAAGGGATCCGTCGCGCGTGGGGCGGCGCGGGCTTTGCGGAAATGATCTGCGGAACAGCGCCGCGCAAGATGGTACATCCAGGCCGTGAATTTCCCCTCATCGCGATAGGTATGACGATACTTGAGCATGCGCTGAAATACCGTCTGGACGATGTCCTCCGCCGCGGTGCGGTCGCCGGTATGCTTCACCAAGAATCCATAGAGCTGACCGTGGTGACGTTCAAAGAGCTCGCCGAGTGCGTCGAGTTCGCCGTCGCGGACGGCGAGCATCAAGGTGTGGTCGGAGCGCAGGATCACGGTGTCCACCGGGGCGGTGCGAGGTATTTCAACCACGGAAGGGCACGAATGAACACGGATTTCGTCGATGGCAGCAATCACGGTGACAGCGGAACATGGATTGGTATTGCCGAGGAAAACCACCGGGAAGCGGAACGGTTACAGGATTTCTTGAAAGGGCGGTGCCTTTCGGGAAAGCCAATGGTGGAGCGGCGGGTTCGGGAGGGCAATCGGGCGCGCGGAGACCGTTTGCCCGCGCGAAACGGAATCTCGAGATTCAGCCGGTGGTTCTCCAGGCTGCCGCGTTGGCGGCTCCTTTGCGTTTGCGAAGCGGGGAGGAGTCCGTTACGACCTATCTCCGAAGCCGCGATCACCCTTTATTTTTCCCTCCATGCTCAAAGCCGTCGTCAAAACCATTGCACTCCTGCTCATCCTTTTTGTGATGCTTTATGTGGGCCTGTACAACAGGCAGGAGATCGATTTTAATTTCCCAGTGGCGGGAACCACGGTGAAAGATCCGATTCGGGCGTCTGCCGCGTTGATCTATTTCGGCATCTTTGCCGTGGGGTTGCTGGCGGGAACGATTCTCACCGTCGGCGGCACGAAAGAGGTCCGCAGCGGAGGCGAGGGAAAGAAGAGCGGGAGCAAGAACAAGTAGGCGCACCGCATGGCGCAGGCAAACGAAGCCCCGGTGGATGGGGACGTGGCGTTCCGTGCCATGACGCTTCGCGGGACGCAGGGGTTTTTCCGAGCGGGCCAGGATGCGGCCGGCCGTTGGTGGTTGATGAATCCACGCCACGAGGCGTTTTTCGCCCGGTGCGTGCACGGGGTGACACCGGCACCACCGCAAGGCGATGGGGCGTTGCCCTGTGATTCGGCGGCGCAGCTGCGCGCGTGGGGCTTTAATTCCGTGGGGGTGACGTCGGGCGTCGGCGGCGATGATGATCTGCCCTTCCTGCGCGCGATTGATTTTTGCCGCGCCGGGCGGGTCGTGCAGGCGTCCGAGCTGCGTTTGCCGGATGTATTCGATCCCGAGTGGCCCCGACAAGCGATGGTGCGGGCGCGCGAGGTCTGCGGGTCCCTGGCGGAATCCCGGGCGCTGATCGGCTGGATGACGGATGACACGCTGGCGTGGGCGCAGGGTCCGAGAAAAGGCCGGCCGTCGCTGTTGCAGCATTGCCTGAGCCTCGAACCGAGTTTTGCCGCGTATCATGCGGCGTGGGAGTTCGTGTTGGCGCTGCATGGTGGACGGCTCGATTCACTCGCGCGCGCCTGGGGCGTGGAAATGAAGAACAAGGAGGTCGTGCGCGAGCTGACGCGCGGGGAGTCGGGCATCGCCACGCGCGGGTACCTGCGCGACCACGCGCGGTGGACCCGGGAGTTTGCCCGGCGCTATTTCACCACCTCGGCGGCGGCCGTGCGGGCGGTGGACTCAAATCACCTGCTATTCGGCTGCCGCTTCCGCGACCTGGTGGGTGCTGACGTGCTGGCGGAATGCGTCTACCCGGCGGTGGATGTGGCGATGCCGGACTGGCGGGAGTTGCCGGCGACCGGCGCCGGTGCGCTGCATCCGTTTCTGGCGGGTGAAGTCTGCTGGGTGCAGGAGGAATTTCTGCGGGCGGCGGCGAGTGATCGTGGACGGCGTCTGACCTCCGTCGAGCGAATGATCCGGGGGGCGCGCGTTGCGCTGGAGCGTGTGGCTCGACACCCGGCCGCGATTGGTTTTGCGTGGGGGCAGTGGCAGGACGAACCCGGCGAGCAGCCGCCGTTTGCCCGCGGGCTTTTGCACGTCAACGGTGCAGAGGCGCGTGAGCACACGGAGTTGCTGACGCAGTTCAACCTCCGCGCAGAAAATCTTCGCCGCAAGTTCTCAACCTCGATCCACGAATGAATATCCGAATTCTTCCGCTGACAGCCGCGTTGTACCTCCTCGTCCTGGGCGCGGGCTGCGGCCACCTGGACGTGGCCCCGGAAGGCAGCCCGAACCGGGTGCTCAAGGGCACCCTCACCACCGGAGTGGCCTTGCCCGCTGGCGCCGAAATCATGGTTCGACTGATTGCGCGGAACCCCACCGAACCGGTTCGTCCTGCGGGCGGCGATTTGCCGGTCGCGTCGCGACCGGGGCTGGAGGCTGAACGCATTCTCGGGGAACACGTGCAGACCCTTTCAGCGGCCGCCGGTGAACCGGTGCCATTCCAAATCGAATACCAGGCGGACGACGCGATGGTGCGGCATGGACTAAACTTGGAGGCGCGGGTCATTTACGGCGGCCGCGTGCGCTTCCGTACCGTCAACGCCCACGTGGTCACACTCAGGTCGGCTCCTTACCGGCAGGATTTGATGGTGCAGGCGGTGGATCGGTAGAGGCCAATTCGAGAGCGGCGTGCGACGCAACCATCGCGCGGCAGTCCCAATGAGGTCCGACTCGGCGTCATCTGGCAGCTTCGTCAGTTCAATCGTCGCCCGTCGGACAGGAAGATCGAAAAATATCCGCGATCAGTCCGACGGATATTCCCATCCTTTTCGGTAGGCACGGCGCAGGAGCTTGTTCGCCTCGGGGTCGCCCGTGATCATCTCCCTGGCTCCGTCCCACGCCACGCTGCGACCGAGCTTGAGGCTGAGCATGCCGAGCAGTGAACAATTCGTCGAGTGGTGGCCTTCCTCGATATCGGACACCGGGCGGCGGCCCGTCCTGATGGCGTCGAGGAAATCCGCCCACAGCTCGCGAATGTTCTGCTGATCGGGCGGGTTGAGTTTCGCGTCCTCGTGCAGCACGGGATTCTTTTCGTCGGCCGGATAAAACGTCCAACCCCCGCGCCAGCCGAGACGGAAGATGCCCTTGGTGCCGTAGAAGTTGCAGCCGACGTTTTCGCCCTTTTCCGCGTTGTTGCCGCCGAACTGCCGCGCTTCCCAGGCGACCGAGAATTTCTCGAACTCGAAATTCACGAGCTGATGGTCGGGCGCGTCCGTCGTTTGTTCGTGCGGAGTGAGCACCGGCGGGCCTTTGATCGGGCGGCCGCCGACAGAGAAGATCTTTTTCGGCCATTTTTCGTCCGTGATCCACAGGACCTGATCGAACCAATGGATGCCCCAGTCGCCGAGCGTGCCGTTGGCGTAGTCGAGGTATTGACGGAAACCACGCGGATGGATGCCGCGATTGTCGGCGCCGCTGTTGAATGGCCGCAGCGGCGCGGGCCCGCACCAGGCGTCCCAATCGAGCCCGGGCGGCACGGGGACGGTGGGGAGCGGCTTTTCGGGGCCGCTGCCGCCGGCGTTGACGAAGCAGCGCACCATGCCGATTTGCCCGACTTTGCCGGAGCGGATGAACTCGCGCGCCTGGATCGTGTGCGGCGAAGTGCGCCGATGAGTGCCGACCTGCACCACGCGATTCGCCGCCCGCGCGGCGTTCACCATCGCGCGGCCCTCGGCGATGGTGTGCGCGATCGGCTTTTCGACGTAGACGTGCGCCCCGGCCTTCACGGCGGCGATCGTCGGTAGGGCGTGCCAGTGATCGGGGGTGGCGACGATCACGATTTCCGGTTTCTCCTTCGCGAGCAGTTCACGGTAATCGCGGTATTTGCGCGGCTGGTTGCCGCTGAGTTTCACGATGCGATCGACGCTCGGATCGAGCTGGCGCATGTCGACATCGCACATCCCGACAATTTCGCACTGCCCGCTGGCCACCGCCTCCCCCACGATGTTGCCGCCCCACCAGCCGCAGCCAACCAGTGCGGTGCGGTATTTGCGTCCGGATTTTTCAGCGGCGCGGGTCTGGATCGAAAACGCCTTGAGGGCGCCCGCGGTGGCGGTGGAATGGAGAAACGTGCGGCGGTTCATGGGGGTGATGCGAGTGTGGGGAGATTCTGCGTCGCAGTGCAATCCGCGCTTTGCCGGCCGGAACGTCCGGTCGGTCACCGGACCAGCAAGGCGGTGTCGGTCACGGACACGACGTCGGTCTTGCCGTCGGGTCGCCGAATCGTGAGGACGCCGGCGGCGGAGACCGTGGCCGACGGTGTCGTCGGCGCGGTGCCCCGCTCGGGCCAGAGCACCGTATAAACGGTGAAATCGTTGGCTGACGTCGCCGTCTCGATGGAGAGATGGGCCTGATTATGCCACGTGCCGGTGATATAGGCGGAGCCGACACCGTCGGTATATTTCGAATCGACGGGCACGGGAAACTTCGTGGAAACGGTGCCCTGCCACGAGGCACCAGGGGCGAAGACCCGGGCCGTCAGCGTGGACTTTCCGAGGTGGCCGCGAATCGTCGCGGTGGCCCGTGAGGCGTCCCATGCCAGATCCTTCTCCGCGTGAAGCAGCCACGTGATCTTGCCCGGGGTCGCGAGCACGACGCGGTCGCGGAGCACGACGTAGCGCTGATCGATGAAAATGAGATCGCGGGTCACGCGTTGCACGCGGCCCTGGGTCTTTTGGGCCGCCTGGTAGGCGGCGGTGGCATCGCCGGTGGTCCAGACGGCGCGCGGTGATTGTTCGAAGCGGGTGATCCGGGCGGTGGATTTCTTGGATTTGGCGAGCTGGCCGACACCGTCGATCAGAATGACGTTTTTCGAAATCGACTGGCGGGTCCACTGCTCGTGGTGCGGCGAATTGTGGAATTCACGATAGGATGAGTTGATCGCGAGTCCCTCCCCGTAGGCGTTGAGAATGAAGCCGAGTTGATCGGCGTGGCTGTGACTGAAGGAGCCGTAGGGTGAGGCGCGAAACGTGACCTGGATGTCGTCGTCAGGTCGGCCGAGGGCGCTGTGCAGCGAAACCCAACCGACGTCGCGAAAGTAGCGGTGGGGCGGCAAGGTGGCCAGGGGCTGCCCGGGCGGTATCGCCTTGTTGGTGACACCGAAATTGCGCACGAGAAATTCCGCGGCGACGGGGTAGCCGCGGTCGAGACCCGCGAGGCCCTTGTCGATCGGACGCGGGCGTTGGTCGCTGCAGAGAGCGGCGTAGCTGAGGAAAGCGCCGTTTTGTTGCACGCGCGCCATATATTCGAAGTAGTCGGCGGTGGTCGGCTCGAGATTGAAACGGCCGGCGTTGGAGGCGTCGCCGAAGATGGTGTGCAGGTACGGCTGGACGTTATAGAGCGCGAAATACGGTGAATTTTTCCAGAAGGGCGATGCGTACGCGAGAGGATCGCCCAGGGCGAGAAGCGCGTCCTGAAAGGTGGCGTGGTCGAAGGTGCCGCGCCAGTAGGCGCTGCCTTCGCCCCAGCCGCCGTCGTCGCCGCCCCAGGGGCTGAACTGGTCGCGGTAGAAGTTGTAGGCGAACTCCCACCACGCGCGCGCCTCGGGCAGGTCGTCCCAGAGCGCGAGGCCGGTCAGGCCGGTCATGGGCATGAAGCGGATCGGGTGCGACGAGAGCTCCGCGCCCTCGATGGAGTTGCGGCGGACCTTGGCGATATCGCCTTGTTTCGCAACCCAGGCGGCGGAGCGGGCGCCGCGGGCCCGGAAGTGGGCGAGAATGGTGGCGCGGTCGACGGCGGAAAGTCGCGGGCGGAGTTGATCGTAGACGAGAGGGAGTTTCCGCCAGAGGCGGAAGTGCGCCTCGTCGTTGTAATAGATGTCAGCGGCGCCGGGGACCGGGCCGTTGCGCCAGTCGACGGGCTTGCCGAGGGGGCCAAGCGTCCACGTGGAGGTCGCGAGGAGAATTTCGCGCGCCTTGGCGAAGTATTTTTCCTCGCCCGTCACGATCCAGCAGAGGGTGGCGGCTTCGGCAACGGCGGTGATGCGGCCACAGACGTCCTGTTGGGCGCGCCACGTGTCGGCCATGTCGGAGGTGCGTTTCGAAGGCGAGGGATCGCCGTAGGTGACCGGCTCGGGCGGCACGTTGAAGGTGGCGTAGTCGCGGTCGTAGTCGGCGCGGATTTTCGCGAAGGCCCGGGCTCCTTCGCCGTTGGTGCAGTAGGCCCGAAAGGCGTCGGCGTGGCCGGCGAGGATTGAGGTGCGCGGAGCTTTCGCGGCGGCGACCGCCGCGAAAGCTGACGGCGCCGCAACGGCGCCGGAGAGCAAGATCGCAACCAATGAATGGAAGAGGGGGCGATACGACATATGAGAAGAGGAGGACGGTCCCATCGACAGCGGAACCTAGTTGCCGACGGGCAGCGCCGGCAATGACCAGTGGGAGATCTGCCACTGGCCGAGCCGGGGGTGGAGAGACGCCACGCGCCGGCGGGGCTGGACGCGATCGTCCACGGGGACGCTGCGTGGTGATCCGAACCCGACCACGACAACGCCGCGAGGACCAGTGGCGCGGAGACGCGTCCGGTTTTTGCGACCGGCGTCACATGGTAGGGCGCGGCGACGTGACGCCGCTCGGTGGTCTCGTCGAGCCGCGTGTCCCAATCGGGTTGCAGGCCGGGCGAGAGCATCTGCAAGGCGGTGCCACGGTGATCGGAGGAGAAGGCGGAGAGGTGGCGGCCCGGATCGGAGCGGAGGGCGTGCGGCTCCGAAAGAGGCAGTGCAAAGCCGCCGACGCGCAGCACGACGGGTTGGCGCGGCTCGACGTGATGCAGGTGCAACAGCCAGCCGGCCCGCCAGAAAACAAAGGTCTCCACGCTGGTGTTCACCTGGCCGGTCTTGAAACCGAGATTGTAGCTGTAGCCGAGATGGTGTTCGTCCATTTCGACGACGACCGTCGAGTGGCGGCCGAAAATCCTACCGTCGTCAAGTTGCTGGGTGAGTGCGCTGTCGAACGAGAAATTAGTGATCTCGGGAAAGGCGAAGGTGAAATGCACGCCGGTGCGGTAGCTGAGCTTGCTCCATTTCCAGGCACCGTAGCGGAGCTGGGTGTTGCCGACCATGGAGCCGCCATTGAGGATCTCGACCTCGCCGGACGGAGTGCTGCGGGTGATCAGACCGGGTGCGCGCATGACGTGGACGAAGCCGCCCGGGCGCTCGGCTGGCAGCGGCTGTTCGGGCTCGTGCCAGAAGGCGTGAGTCGACGGAAGCAAGAGCGGGGTAAAGCCCTTGGCCGCCCAGTAGGGCGACGCGGCGCAGGAATAAACCTCGGCAACGCGGTCGAAGCGATCCGTGAAACCCAGATTCAGACAGCCCTGGTCCTGGTAAATCGGGCGCGTAAGAAAGAAGTCGAGGTTGCGTGTGCAGAGCCGGCGCAGCAGGCCGGGGGCGAGCTCGGTGCAGTCTTGCGCGAGGGCAAGGCCGAAGACGTTGAGGCAGTTGAAGCGATAGCAAATCGAGCGACCGAACGCCGGGTGCTCGCCGCTGGCGGCGAAGAAGTATTGGTAGTCGCGAACGAAGAGCCGCGCCCAGTTGCGCCAGCGTTGTGCACGGTCGCGATCGCCCGCGCCGTGCAGGTGCACCCACATCAGGCCGTAAAAGTGAAACGCGTAGGCGTTGTAGTGATCGAAGGCCTGGTTGATGCCGTCCTCGAACCAGCCGCCCCCGCGGTGCATCGTCTCGAGCTGATTGAGATGCGCGGTGACAACGGCCCGATCGGTGCGGTGCGCGTAGCCGTGCGCCCCGAGGAATTCGAGGATGTGCACGGACATGAAGAGATGGTTGTTGTTGACGATGCCGCCGCCACGACAGGTCGCGAACCAGCGGGCGACGTCGTCCTGTTCGGCGCGGGTGAGCGGCGCCCAGAGATCGCGCCGGGCAATTTGCAGTGCGATGGCGAGCAGGCCCATCTCCACGTGATGCTGGTGGTAGCTGGCGTCGGGCCCCCAGTAGCGGGGTGAGGCCGGGTTGCTGCCGGCGACGAGGCCGGCGCGAAACCACTGCGCGATCCGGGCGCGGACGGCGCGATCGTCGTCGAGCTCCGCAGATTCGGTTTCACTCTGCAGGTAGAATGCCGCGAGCAGGAGCGGGCGCACAAAGCTCTCCAGCCGGTCCGCCTGCTTGTCGTGGTCGCTGGCGGGGCCGTGGATTTCCAAATCGGCGCGGCCTGGTTGCATCAAGGCGGCGAGAGGTTCGAGCAGGCGGCGGGCGGCAAGTTGCCAGTGGCCGTAGGGTGTCATTGGGGAAACATGGTCTCGGACAACCGGATATCTGGCAGCGGGCAGCTCCCTGTTCAGGATGATTGATCGTAGATTTCCGGGGTGACGATGGCCTCGGCCGCACGGCCCTCGACGTGGGCCTGGAGATTTTTCAACGCGAAGGCGCCGGCGTCGGGATAGCGGTCAATCGTCGGGCCGGCCAGGTGGGGCGTGAGATTGACCCTGGGGAGGGCGCGGAAGCCGCTGTCGGCGGGCAGCGGTTCGGTCGTGTAGACGTCGAGACCGATGCTGATCCGACCTTCGCGGGCGATGCGCAGAAGCGCGCTTTCGTCGACCACCGCGCCGCGGCCGACATTGACGAAGACGCCGCCGGGGCGGATGAGCCGGAGCAGCCGCTCGGTGACGACGCCGGTGGTCGCGGGAATCAGCGGCGCGAGTTCGACGACGATCTCATGGTCGGTGAAGAGCGACTCAAGGGAGTCGGCGGCCCGCACGCCATGGGTTGCCGCCAGTGCGGGTGTCAAATCGGGGGCAACCACGGACACGGTGCACTGCCAGGGCTTCAGCAAGGCAGTCAGCTCCCGGGCCACGGGACCGAAGCCATGGATGCCGACCGATCGGCAGAAGAGAGAACGTGAATCGGTGAGGCCGTTCTTCCAGGCTCCGACGCCCGGCTGGTGCATCGCAATCGCCCATTGCGAGGCATTGCGCAGGCAGGCCAAAATGTGGAAGAGCGCGGCTTCGGCGACCGTCCGGCTGATCGAACCACCCCAGTTCGTGACCAGCAGTCCGCGCTCAAGATGAGTGCGGGAGAGGAGTTTCTTCACCGACCCGGTCATATAACACAGGTAGCGCAGGCGGGGTGGCGGCCTGTCGGGCAGCCGGGGTGTTTTCCAGCAGCCGAGGAGGATGTCGGGATTGGTGGTGGCGAGCTCGCGCGCAAAAACCTCCTCGCTGATGCCACTGGGATCGAGCAGGCGAAAATCCGGAACGAGGTGGCGCAACTGCCCGAACATCGGCTCGGGAAGAAATTCACGCACCTCGGCGGGAGTGAGAACGGCAAACAATGACGCGGGCTTGAGCATGGGCTAGACCGGGGGATGGCATTCCAGGATCTCGGCTTCGGGTTCCGGGGTGTAGGTCACCGGGCCGAGGCGAGCGGGCAGAAAGAATTTATCATAAGTATCAAGCCGGTGACTGTCGCCGCCGACCGAGGCAGTCACGACCCCGCGCGTCACCATGGCGATGACGGCGCTGTTTTCATCCTTAACCACCGGACCGCGCAGTGTGGTTCGGATGACCCGGAAACAATCCGTCTGGGCGGGGCCGATGAGTTCGTCCTGGTGCGAACCGGGGCCGAGTTCGCGGAGGCGACGCGGCAGGCAGCGCACGCGCGAGGCCAGATCGGCCGACGTGAGCGGAGCCAGGTTGAACAAGGTGAGCGCGAAATCGACATCGCGGCCCATGAAGCGCGCCGCTTCGGGCAGCACGTAGCCGGCGCGCTCGAACTCGAAGCGCACGACCAGATCGCTCGGTTCCTGAATCTCCACCATGAAGACGCCGGCCCCGAGGGCGTGGGGCGTGCCACCGGGAATGATAAAGGTGTCGCCCGGGCGCACCGGGATGCGGTCGAAACATGCTTCAAGGGCGGCGACGTCCTGACGGAGAATCAGATCGCGTAGCTGCGCCGGTGAGGGCGGGCGTTGAAAGCCGACGTAGATGTAACCGGTCGGTTCCGCCTTCGCCAGAACTTCGGCTGCCGAGTCTCGAGGGGCGGAGAGGGGAGATGGCGGAGGAGCAGACGGGGACGGCTCCCGCACGGCGAGGACGTAGTAGGCCTCCGTCTTGCCACTCGGCGCGCCGAGCACGCGCCGGGCGAACTCCCGCGTCGGGTGCACTTGGAAATGGAGCCGCGTGCCGCTGTCGAGGTACTTCACGAGCAGCTGTGGCTGGGCGCCGTGGCGGGCGACATGCGCGGCGCCGAGAAAATATTCCGGGTCGCTCGCGAGCAACTGCGCGAAGTCGTGCCGCGCCGGGTCATCCCCGACGCACACCTGCGAGACCCCCTCGGCGAGAGGTTCGCGGCCGCGGTTCACGGCGCGCGTGGTGGACGCGATCCAATCTTCCGCCAGGTGCGTGTCGGCCGGTGCCGGCCGGCCGGCGCGCCTTTCGATCCGGCTCAGGGCCAGCGTGTCGAGCGTGCGGCCGCCGGGATAGGTGCGCCAGACGCGATTGGGCGGAAGGAGAATGATTTTGCCACGGTGCTGCATTGCTGGGGCGTTGCTCAGGTTCCGGGTGAAAATCAGGTTGGGCGCGACTGCCGCACGAGCAGCCACCCGATGAGCACAACGACGCCGCCGCAGAAGACGAAGGCGAGCCGACCGACGAGCGGATTGGGAATGAGCGCCATGAGCATGACGACCGCACCGTAGGGCAGGCACAGCCAGCCGATGAGCCACGACTGTTTGTCATCGGTGGCGACGCCCTCCTCCCTGGCGAAGTCAACCGGCGTGGCGAGATTGTGGCAGAATTGTTCGATGGCCGCCTTTTGCGCGGAGTTTTCGTGGCGGTAGAAGAGTCGCGCGAAAAGGAACCACGCGAGGCCGGCGGCGAGGATGGTGAAGACCCCGATGCCCTGCTCCCAATTCTGGCGCTCCCAGTTGGTGGTGCCGTCGATGACGTGAAACGTGCGGGCAGCCCAGGCGATGTCGAGATAGCGGTCGGTGAGAAAACTCACGACGAAGCAGACGATCACGCTCGACCAGCCCGTCCAGCCGGGCGTGCGCTTGATGATGAGACCGAGGACGAGCGGCACGACATAGGGGAGCGAGACGAGCACCTGGAACTTCACCATCAGCTCGAACAAGGTGAGGTTTTTCAACTGGCTGTAGAAAACCGCGACGACGATCACGATGATCCCGAGGACCACGGTCGTGATTTTGCCCGCGCGCAGCAGCTCGGGTTCACCGGCCGAGGGGCGGAGGATCGGCTGGTAAAAATTCTTGATGAAGACGCCGGCGTTTTTGTTCAGGCCGGAATCCATCGACGACATGGTCGCGGCGAAGATGCCGCTGACGAGCAGCCCCAGCATGCCGACCGGAAAGGTCGCCTGCGCGATGGCGAAGAACGAGCCCTCGGCGGGTTCCTTCAGAGTGGGGAAGTTGGCCGCGAGATTGGGGTGCGAGATCGTGGCGACCATCGGCGGCAGGAACCAGACGATGATGCCGCCGAGGAAAAGCACTCCGCCGAGGATGGCCGCCTTTCGCGCATGGTTGCTGTCCTTTACGCACAGATAGCGCGAGGCGTCGTTGATGTTATTGGTGGAAAGGAACTGCTTGAAGAGAATCGCCACGCACCAAAAGAGCAGGAAGTCCTGCGTGAAGACCTTGTCCAGATTCAGGGCGGTCGCCGACAGCCGGTGCGTCATCTCGGTCCAGCCGCCCACGTGGGCCACGGCCAGAAACGTGGCGACGACCGTCACGGGCATGAGGATGAGCACCTGGATGAAATCGCTGGCGACCACCGCCCAACTTCCGCCGATGAGCGAAATCAGCACGACGGACACGCCGGTCACGACAATGGTGAGCCAGACGTCGATGTTGAACGCCGCGGAAAAAAACACGCCGAGACCATAAAGCCAGATGCCGGCGGTGAGCATCTGCAGCGGCAGGGTGATCCACGTGAAGGTCTGCTCGCTGGCGCGGCCGAAGCGCTGGCGCACCGCCTCCATTGAGGTGACGACCCGCAATTGCCGCATCTTCGGGCCGAAATAGACGGCGTTGATGAAAAACCCGACGGCGTTCGCGAGATAAATGACCATGATGGGCCAGCCGTCGCCATAGGCCCGGCTGGACGCGCCGGTAAACGTCCAAGCGCTGAACGAAACCATGAACGCCGACCCCCCCGCCATCCACCACAGCACCTGCCCGCCACTGCGAAAATAGTCGCTGACGTTGGTGATGAACTTCCGAAACACCCAGCTGATGACCAGCATGAAGCCAAAGTAGAAGGCCAGGACGGCGTAGTCGTAGGGGGTCATGGACGGAGGACGGGAAGCTTGGTGGGTGACCAGAATATAATAATTATCATACAGCAAGGGTAATGTCGTGGGGCAAGGGAGGGAGCGGAGGCAAGGCGCCTTGCGGTGGAGCTCGACGAACCCGCCGGGGTGCTCCCGCCCCCGTCTGGAATCGCGGTTCCTCTCCTGGCGGGTGCCAGGGAATCGTCGAAGCGGTCAGCGGAAATCTGGGATCTCCAAACCAACGGGCTGAATCGACTGAATGTCGATGGATGCGAACCAACGGAGGTTGGGAATTTCCGCTGGCCGATGCCCGCTTTCACGATTCCCCGCTCATGCTTTCGCCGGGCCGGTCGTATCGCCGATGAAAAGTTGCGCGGGCAGCATCAAGTCGGTGCAGCCCTCGCTCCGCGTGGCCGGGCTTTCGAGCAGGAGGCGGGCGGCGGCTTCGCCCAGTTTTTCCGGATTGGTGCCGGCGGCGGTGAGACGGGGCGAACTCTCAGTGGCGACGGGCGAGATGTCGGCGCTGGCGAGGCTGATTCGGCCCGGCACGGGCCAGCCCTCTCGTTCGAATTCGCGGACGGCGCCGGCCACCATCAGGGTGTTGTACGCAATCAAAGCGGTGGGGAAATCCTTGCGCCGGGCGTGGGGCAAAAGTGTGCGCACGGCATCGGCTCCGTCGATGCGGTCACCCTCCTTCGCTTTCACGACGTACCGGCGGTCCAGTTTGAGTCTGACCCGTGCAAGCGCCGCCTCGAGGGCCTGCAGTCGCGCCTCGTGGCGACCCAGCCCGACATTGCCTCCGAGCCAGCCGAAGCGCCGGTGGCCCTGCGCGTGGAGATGATCGACGAGTGATTCCAGCGCCTGCGGTTCGTTGCCCAGCACCGAGTGGCACAGGCCGGGGTAGCGGGCGGAGACCGCGACAATGGGGATGCCGAACTGCCGGAGCTGTTCGAGAAAGGCGCGGGTGACCTCTCCGACCAGGACGATGCCGCGGAACGAATGCCCCGGGGAAAAGATGCGACGCAGCTTCTCCGCATCGATCTGGTCCTCCGCGCCGAGAAACACCGTGGTGAATTCGCGGGCCTCGATGCCGGTGTGCAGCCCGTGCTGCACATGGCCGAAATACATCGTCGGGGTGTTGAGGCGCAGCGGCGCGCGCAGGATGATGCCGACCTGCCGCGCCAGGGCGACGGGTGAAGACGCGAGGCGCATGCCTTTCGGGTGGTAGCCGCGCTTGACGGCATGGGCCCAGATGCGGTCGTAGGTGTCGGCGTTGATGCCTTGTTTGCGGCCGTTGAGGACGAGGGAAACCAGCGCCTGGGAGATGCCGAGCTCCCGGGCCAGTTGGGTTTGCGAGATTGTTTTTAGGGGACGGGGCACTGTTGAAAATGATCTCCGGTGGGCCGGCGGGCCGCAATGATTTCCTACCGATACAGCCAGTGGCGCTTGCTCTGTTCCTGGTAAACGCGGGCCTGTTCGCGCCATTGCCTGAGCCACTTTTCGACGTCGATGCGCGCTCCGTTCGCGATGATGTCATCCATGAACGCCTGCGATCCCATGTGGCGCATGAACCCGCTGACATCGCGTCCTCGCACCGGCGCAAATGGATTTGTGGGGTTAAATCTGCAGGCGAGTTTCATCATCCAGAAATTGAGATCGCACGGCTGCCAGGCGTCATAGTCGGTGATTTCGATGAACAGGCCGTTGCCGTTCTGGCCGGTCTTGGCGTTGGGCAGGCTAATCCGCTTGAAGCGAAGGCCGGGGAGTTTGGGATGCAGCGCGGTGAACTCCTTTTCCAGGACGTCGAGGGTCGCACGTTTGTGCGAGAGACCCCGAAAAGGGTGCGCGGTGCCGACTCCGGTGCGAAACCCGAGTTCGAAATTCACTTTCGGGCTGGGATCGAAATAGGAACCGAGGCCGGTCATGGGGTAACCTTGCACGGCTTCAAAATCCCGGACCATGCCCGAGGTTGGCACGAACTTGAGCCCGGTCTCCGGCCAGCGCATGGCGCGGGTCCAGCCGCGCATCGTGATGACCTTGAGCCGGCCGCGTGCGCGGACGGCTTCCGGAATTTCCAACACACCGGGCGCTTCCTTCGCCATGCGCGCGAGTTCCCCAATCGTGAGACCGTGCACATACGGCACGCGGAACGCCCCGACGTAGTTCTTCCGCGCCCACCGCGCGTCGAGGGGAGGACCGCCGACCTTGAGGCCACCGAGCGGATTGGGCCGGTCGAGGACGATGACCTCGACGTTGTGCTCGAAGCAGCCCTCCATCGCCCAGCGCATCGCGGCGGCAAACGTATAGCTGCGGGTGCCGATGTCCTGCAGGTCAATCACGAGGGCGTCGACCTCCTTGAGCATGACCTTGGTCGGGCGCCGCGGGGGAAAGAGCGAAAACACCGGCAGTCCCGTGCGTTTGTCGATGGTGTCGGCGACGTTGACGGCGGCGGGAGCGTCGCCGTGGATGCCGTGCTCCGGACCGTAGAGCGCCACGAGTTTCACGCCGGGGGCGCGACGCAGCACGTCGACGGTGGGCACACCCAGCCGATTCACGCCGGCGGAATGGGTGAGCAGGCCGATGCGTTTCCCCTTCACCGCTGCGAAGCCTTCGGCCTCGAGCACATCGATGCCGAGCATCACCGGAGCAACGCCCGCGGGAGACGAGGACGCCGCGAGGCCCGGCGGCGGAACAAAGAGCGGCTGTGCCTGGGCGGCCTTTGGCGCCTTGCTGGAGCTGCAGCCAAACAACCCGAGCAGTGGCACGAGAACCGAGAGGAGATTGGAAAGGGAATGGACGCGGGCAACGCCGGGCATTGACGCGAGAGATGTCGCGCGACCGCGAATCGGTCGAGCTGTTTCGAAACCGCCCCCCGGCCGGCGCGCCGCGTCGCGGCTGCCGCCCTGGAAACATGTAACGTATTACGTTACATGTTTCCAGGGTCTTCGGCCGCCATTGCGCCGCGGCGGTGACGCGACACGACTGTCGCTCGAACCAACATGTAACGTATTACGTTACATGTTGGTCCTGGGTGGTGCGGTTCGGCCGCGGCGGGTGGCGGCGAATGGCGCCGACCGGGAGGTCACGCCATGTCGTGCCCCTGGCGACGAAGCTGCAGCCACACGAGCAGCAGCAGGGCTCGTTCGGCGTCGGGCAGGTAGGAGCGCTGCTGCAGAAAATCGTTCACGCGTTGCCGGGGCAATCCCAGGACGCGGCCCAGGCGGACTTTCTCGCCGTAGCGACCGGTGAGTTGGGCGCGGACGGCGACGATGAGTTCGTTCCACATCGGGGTATCGGCGCCGGGCCGCAGAGTCGCGCCACGCCGTGGTCGCCGATTGCGACGGTGTTCCTGGAGGGCGGTGCGAACGGAATTGCTGGCCGCCTCCATTAACGCGCTCGCGAGTTCGAGCGGCAATTCGAGTTGCGGAGGAAACCGCGGGACAAACGTCGGTGAGCTCATGGCGGTTACCGTGACGGATTCGGCCGATCGGGTCACTGCAAATGTAACGTAATACGTTACATGTTTTCGAGGTACCGCCAGCCATGGGAGGGGGAATCGCGGTGGCGCGTCGCGACGAGCGCCCAATCCAACATGTAACGTAATACGTTACATGTTGGATTGGGCCGTGGTGGCACGGCTGGCCCGGAGGATGGCGGGACGTGGGAGGAATGGAGTCGGCCGGACGGACGGGCGCGGGTCAGAAGGCGGCACGCACGGACGCCGCGAGAAACTGGGCGGCCTGTCCGAGGGCCTGCTCCAGGGGCACGCCGGCGGGCGTGATGGAGTGCACCGCGAGGTTGGCGGGCGGATGCGCGGCAGTGGCGAGGCCGGCGAAGACATGGACTTTCTTGCCGAGCGCCAGCCCGCGGGCCGCGACCGCGCCGGGGCCTTTGCCTTGCAGCGAGCTGTCATCGAACCGGCCCTCGCCCGTGATCACGAGATCGGCGGCGGCGAGACGGGCTTCAAGATCGAGCCACGCGGAGACGAGATCGAAACCGGGCAGGAGATTCGCCCCGGTGGCGGCCATCAGGCCAAAGGAAATGCCGCCGGCCGCCCCGGTGCCGGGCACGTCCATCAGCGCGTCCGGCTGGCCGCAATGAGCACCGAGCATCATCGCGAGGCGGGCGCTGGCATGGTCGAGCCGCGCGAAGTCCTCGGGGCGCAGGCCCTTTTGCGGACCGTAGGTCGCGGCGGCGCCCCGTGGGCCGAGCAACGGATTGGTGACATCGCACGCGATGTGAATCGGCGGAAGGGAGAGGGCGATGCCGCCGGCGATGCGATCGAGCGCGGTCCAACGCGCTGGGATCGGGGGAGCGATCGGTTCGCCGTGCGCCGATAGGAATTCCAACCCGAGCGAAGCGAGGGCACCGAGCCCGAGGTCGTGCGTGGCGCTGCCGCCGACGCCGAGCAGAATCGCCGCCGCACCGGCCTCGGTGGCGGCGCGGATGAGTTCGCCGGTGCCGACGGTGGTCGTTTGCCACGGGTCGCGGAATTCGGGCGGGAGCAATGCCAGGCCGCTGGCCGCCGCCATCTCGATGATCGCGATGTGGTCAGGTGCATCTGAGTTCCGCGACTTGAGATCTGAGATTCGCAGGAAATCGCGGGCGGCGGGCGGAATTTTCGCCAGCGACACGAGGCCGATTGCGGCGACGGTTTTTCCGCCGCGCGGACCGGTGACGGAATAATTTTTCAACTCGCCGCCGGTGGCCGCGGTGAGGATTTCGCAAAATCCCTCGCCGCCGTCGGCGAGGGGGCAGAGATCAAGCGTCCAGCCGGGCTGCGCCGCCCGCAGCGCTTGTGCGGCGGCGGCGCAGGCGGCGGGCGCGGAGAGGGAGTCCTTGAATTTGTCGAAGGCGAGCAGGACGCGCATGGAGGCAAATTATTGTGATGCGATCCAAGCGAAGCGAGCCACGCGTTTTCCGGCGAATGTAATTTCCTCGTTGAACATCGCGGCGGGGCGAACCCACAGGCCGCGCTCCCCGTAGAGCGCCTGGTACACGACGAGCGGCTCGCGGGTTTCCGAATGCCGGGCGAGACCGATGACGAGGTAGTCGTTGCCCTTGTAGTGACGGTAGCGGCCGCGGCGGGGTTCCGCCTTCGCCAAGCTTTCGGCGGACAGGTCCGCGGGGAGAGGAGGAAGTGGGTCGTCGTTCATCAGTGGACAGGATTTGAGGGTGAGTCGTTGAATCGTACCAGGGCTTTTTTGTAGTGGTCGCGATCAGGCGGGATCCTCCTTCGCCAGGACAATGAAGGAAGGATCGGGGGCAGCGAACACTGGTAACAGGTGTGACTCTCCGATCGTAGAGACCAACCTGTTTGTCGTAATATCCCGAACAGGGTTGAACGCGGAGCTCGCGGAGGGCGCGGAGAAGGAGCTTTTTCACTCCGCGCTTTCCGCGTCCTCCGCGTTGCAATTCTTCGAGGCATGGTCGCAGGCTGCGCACGCAGCGCGCCATTTCTCCCGAGCGCAGTCTCGGAAAAAAGCCGCATCACTCCACCCGCAGGATTCCCTTCATCAGGAGATAGTGCCCGGGAAAGGTGCAGACGAAATCGTAGTCGCCCGCGGTGCGCGGCGCGGTGATGAAAATCGTATCGGTGGTGCCGGGCTGGGTGAGTGCGGTGTGATAGAGGACGTCGTCGGTTTCGGGCACGAAGCTCTGCGTGTTGCCGTCGATCCCGAGCGCCATCGCCGCTTCGCCGACGGCCGAGCCGCGACCGGGCGCGCAGAGCACGAAGTTGTGCAGCATGTCGTCCGTGTTCCGAAACACGAGGCGCACACGCGAACCGGCTTTGACCGTGAGAAGAGTCTCGTCAAACTTCAGTCCCGGTAGGGTGCCGAGAAGAATCGTCCTGTCGCCTTCGTCGCCGGTCCAGTCGGAGGGCACCTTGCTCGGGTGCTTCTTGGTGGCGCCGAGGGCAACCACGGTCGCGAGTGAAGCGCAGAGTTCCGCGTCCTTGGGATCGAGCGGGATGATGCGGGCGCCGTCGGGCAGACGGTTCGCCGTATAGTAGGCCGTGAGGTGGAGGAGGGTCTCGGTGCCGCCCGTGGCGCGGAGTCCAGGCGCCTTGATCTCATGAATGTAGCCTTCGCGCAGACACGCGAGGGCGAGGCGCACGCTGAGCCCGTCGGGTGCCACCACGACCTTGCGGACGGGGCAGGCGAGGCGATTCACGGGGGCGCTGCCGTAGGCCTTGTGATAGAGGTAGGTGAAGCCCGCGACGGCGTAGCTCCCGGGATTTTCGGCGGTGGCGCGATCGACGGGTTGCGTGAAGGTCAGGACAAATCCATCGGGCTGCGCGAGCACTTCCTTGATCTCAAACGGGGTGCGGCCCGTCCAGGCGAGGCGTTCGAGGCCGAATTGCTTCGGGCCGATGGAACCCCAGCCGCGGGCGGATTCGCCGGCGAACATGACGCCGTCGTCGCCCTGGGCGAGGCGGAGGATGCCGCTTTCGAAGCCCTCGCGAAACGCAATCGCCGCGCCCTGCCACACGCCCTTCACCTGTTCGAGCGACACGCGCGCGATCTTGCTCTGGCCTTGATCGCCGACGAAAAACTGGCCGGCAAACGGCCCGAATTTTCCGTCCGAGAGATCCTCGATCATGCCGGAATTGGAAATGCCCAGCACGGTGTGCGGCAGCCAGACGGCGGGCGGTTTCAAACCGGGCACGCGTTTCGCCACCTCGTGCATCGGCTCCTCGAAATCCTTGATGTCCTCGGGTCGCAACCGGACGGTCGAGCCGGGTTGCCGGCTCCACGCCAGCCCCGCCGGGTGCCCGGCGAAATCGCCCGGAACGAGGTGGGTCAAGCGTCCCGAGCCCACCCACTCGCCCTGATTCTCGGAAAAAAACCAATCGCCCTTCGAGGTGACGATCAGCCCGCACGGTGAGCGCAGGCCGGCGGCGACGGGGATGATCTGCCCGTCCGGAGTGATTTCGACCATCCAGCCACGCCAGGGCGCGGGAGCCTGGGTGGTTCCGCCGAAGGCCACGTTGAGCGTGACGCGCAGGTTGCCGTTGGGCCCCAGCACCGGGCCAAACGCGTACTCGTGATAGCTCCCCGAGATCGGAAGCTGGGCGACCGTCTCGAAAAGATCCGCGCGGCCGTCGCGGTCGGTGTCGACGAGGCGGGTGACCTCCTGGCGTTGCGCAACGTAGTAGCCGCCCTTGGGGGCGGCGATGATGCCGAGCGGTTCGTGGAGGCCGGAGGCGAAGAGCGTGAATTTCGGTTTGGGGTCGGTGTCGTAGGCGCCGTCAACCCACCAGACTTCCCCGCGACGCGTGGTCACGAGCAGGCGTTTGCCCGCGACGGGAACGATGCCGCTCGTTTCGAGCACGATTCCTTCCGGCACGGCCAGCGGCGTGCGTTTCCAGAAGAGATCCTCGCGGCTCACGAGCTCGCTTGAGGGTTTGGCGAAGCGCTCGGCGGAGGAGGGGTTGTTGATCCGCGACGGCGGCTCGGCGGCGAAGCTGGCGGCGGCCGCGAGGGCCAGGCCAAGGGCGCAGCCGAGGGCGGGGGCCCGGGCCCCCGTCTGCGGCCGGGGTTCGTTCGGGTGGGAAGAGGTGATCATGAAACGGGGGGCGGCGTTCACCAAACGATGGCGTACGTGATCGGTAGCTCGAGGTTCGTGGCGGTGAGGGCCACGGCGAGTTGCTGTCTTCCATTGATGGTGCGGAGCACGGGTCGATGCGGGGCGTTGGCCGGCCAGTCGACGAACCACTCGCGGTCGCCCACGATCCAGCCATGGCCGCCGGGCTGCGGCGTGATCAGGCTGGCTTCGGCGAGCAGCACCCAGGTTGACCACGAGGGCAGCTTGCCCGTGAGCGCGAGCGTGCGGGTGAGCCCGCGGCCGTTGGCGGTGGCGGCGAGGCGATCGCGCACGGAGATCTCCGCCAGGCGGCCGAGGAAGATGGGCGTGCCGTCGGCCTCCAGTTCATAGCCCTGCGAGGACCAGAGCGCCTCCGGTTGGCCGGGCCAGCCGCCGTGCGCGGCGGATTCGATCGACGCCAGAGTCGGCTGGCCGGGAAACGTGAGGGCGGGGCCGGTGGGTTTGGCGGTCTGCTCGTTGCCGCGGCCGTCCCACATCTGCGCGGTATCCAGAAAAGTCCCACGCCAGGCGCGGAGCACGGCGCCGGTTTCGAAATCATAGGCGTAGTGGACACCGGCGGGGGTGCCGACCGCCGCGGTGTAGAGGCGTTTGCGCGGTTCGAACGGCACGAAGCCGCGTTGCAGGAGCACGCGGTCCGTCGGCTCCAACGCCAGCGGCCGGCCCGCCCCGGGGCGGCCGCCGGCCCCGCTCCGGCCCGCCGCGCTTTCGCGCTCCGTCACCGCGTGCGGCGCGATGCCGGGGCCTTCGGCGATCAGTTCGACGCTGGGGCGACCGTTGGAGGTGTGCCGGAGATCGAGGCGAAACTCGTGCCGGCCGGCGGTGAGCGTGACGCGGCCCGGCGAGAGATCCCGGTCGATCGGCGCGACCACGGTCTGACCGTCAATCTGGAGCCGGGCGAGACTGCCGGTTTCGAGGGAGAACCGATACGCTCCGGCCCGCGGCGCGATTAGCGAGCCGGTGATCACGAGGGCGAACTTGCCGCTCTTCTCCACCGCGCTGTGGGCAAAACGCGCGGGCACTCCCTCGCTCGTCGGCGGCTGCGCGTCATAGGAGCCGAAATTCCCCTGCTCACCGGCGTACAGCCGGTAGCGCAGGTTTTCGGTGGTGAGGGTGAGACCGGCCTCGAAGCGTTTCACGCTGAGCTGGCGCAGCGCCACCGCGCCGTGATCGCCCTGGACCATGAGCGGCCCGAGGGCCTTTTCGTCGTCGTAGGCCGAACTCCGTGTCGGGCCGTTGACCTCGACGTTCTCGTGCAGCGTGAAGCCGTTGAGCACGACCTTCACGAAGCGGGCGTTTTTCGTTTTCCGGCCGCGGGCGTCGAAGCGGGGCGCTTCAAATTCGATTCGCAGCCGCTGCCAGAGGCCCGGTGCGCGGCTGGCGTTGGCGCGGGGGGCGACGCCCTCGTAGCCTTCCCGGTCCCGGCCGCGGGCGGCATCCCAGCGCTCGTAGATGCCGCCGCAGTCGGAGGGTTTCGGCACCCGCACGCCCCAACTGTCGAAGAGCTGCACCTCGTAACGACCTTGCAGATACACGCCGGAGTTCGATCCGGGAGCCATGAGGAATTCCAGCTCGGCCTCGAGGTCGCCATGATCCCACGCGGTGAAGAGGTGGCCGCGGGTGGCCGGGTCCCTGCCGGGATTGCACACCAGCACGCCGGTGCCGGCGATGGCGGTGAGAGTTTTGTCGCGCCGCGGATCGCCGGCGAGATCGCCGGCCAGCTGCCAGTTGGCGGCGACGGGCCGGAAGGCCGCGAGGGAATCGAGGCGCACGGGATCGGCGGGGAGCGGGGACTGGGCGCGGGCGGCGGCGAGGGCGAGGGCGACGAGGCACGCGAGCGTGCGAAGCGGGGCGGGTGGGGCGATCATGGGCACGAACGGCCACGCTCGACGGCGGCCGCGCGGAGGGCAAACGGGAATTTGAAATTTTTGCCCAGGCTGGAAAGAAGCAGATCGCGGCGGCCAGGGTTCGTCCGTCCTGCCCTTCGCCGTCGTTGCGCAACGTGACGGGGGCCGCGCGTGGGACGGGGCGCGGGCGCATTGCCGCCACCGGTCGCGGGCTGAAGGAGCGGCGGTTTCCAACCGCTGGTTGGCGATGGAACTCCGCGGGCGCCTGGAGCATGCCCCTCCGTTGACCCGCACCTCGATTCGCGGCGTCAGCTCGGAGCCGCCCCTCCCGCGTCCGCGACCGGAGATTTGGCTTGGATTTTTTTGGCGGTCGGCGCGTCGTGTGCGGTCGCCGCTCCATTCCGTCTCTGCATGACCTCCGCGTCTCAACTCCGCCTGCCTCACCGGCCGTCCTTTGGTGTTACGCCGGGCGCGGCGTTTTGGCTCGCGGCGATTGTGACGTCGGCGGGAGCTGCCGAGGTCCAGCGCGAGTTGTTTCTCGCCTCGCCCACGCCCGGCACGGCCGTGCTCGCGGCGACCTATTACACGCAGCCCGCCGGCACCGATTTGCTCTCGATGCACCAGCTCATGTCCCGTTCCGACACCATCGACGTCGCCTTACTCCGGCACTCGCGCGACAACGGCCGGACCTGGTCCGCAGCCACCGAGTTTCCGACACTCGAACCTCGCGCCGGCGGCAAGTTTCGCCGTGCACTCCGGGGCGGAGTGGCCGACCCGACGACCGGACGATTTGTGCGGTTTCACATCGAGGGCTTGTTGCCCACGGATGAACCGCTCGAGGGCATGCGGCAGTGGTATGTTTGCTACAGCGTGTCGGAGGACGGCGGCCGAACCTGGCCGGTCACCGAACAGGTGATCCAACTGGGCGCGGAGTTTTCAGCCCGGCATCCGCTGCCCGGCGTGTGGATTGGGAAAAACTGTGTGATGGTCGGGGACCTCGCCTCGGTGCCAATCGTGCTCGCCGACGGCACGCTGCTGGTGCCGGTCATCATCACGCCGCTCGGCCCCGAGGGCACGTATCACAATCCTGGCGGCGGCTACACGTACTCCGACGCCGCCGCGTTGCGCGGTCGCTGGCGGGCGGACGGAAAAATCGACTGGGAACTTTCCACGCTAATCCAAGCCGACCCGGCCCGCTCGACGCGCGGCCTGGACGAGCCGACCTTCGCGTCGTTGGCCGATGGACGGATTCTGGCCGTCCTGCGCGGGTCCAACGGCAACCGGCCAACGCTCCCGGGTCGTCGCTGGGTCGCCTACTCGAATGATCAAGGTCGCACGTGGACGGGGCCCCGACCCTGGACCTTTGCGGACGGCGGCGACTTTTTCTCGCCGAGTTCGTGCTCGCAGCTCGTGCCGCATTCTTCGGGCCGGCTTTTCTGGCTCGGCAACATCGTGCCGCTGAATCCCACCGGGAACCAGCCGCGGTATCCGTTCGTGGTGGGGGAGGTCGACGTGCGCTCGGGCCGGTTGCGACGCGAATCGGTGCGGGTCGTCGACGACCGCCGCACCGGTGACAGCGAGCTGATTGCGTTTTCGAATTTCTCCGCGCGGGAGGACCGCGGGACCGGCGAGATCGTGCTGAATCTCAGCCGGCTGTTTCAGCATTCGAAATCCGGCGTTCGCGATTGGACGTCGGACGCGTACCTTTACCGGATTCCGGTGAAGTAGCCGGGCCGATGCCCCGGGAGGGGCGGCCGCGAAACGAAAATCGCCGCAATTTTGGTGCGATCTGAATCGCGTTGGTGCCGGTCATCAGCATTTTTGCGCGGTCGAGCAGGACCGTTTTCTGAGCATCAACCCTCGGCTTTGATTCCTCCGGCTTCGTCCCTTCTCCCGCTATCAGATGTCCCTTCTCCCGCTTCTGGATTCCTCGCTCCTCGGCCGCGCTGAAAAGCCAGCCTTCGAGTTCGATCGTGCCGGTGCGTCCCGCCTCTTCCTGAAGTTCGGCGATTTCGAGGCGCGCTCCAACCGCGTCGCCCATGCCCTCCGCGCCCGCGGGCTCAAACGCGGCGACCGGCTCGCGTTCTTCCTGCAAAACCGGCCAGAGGTGATCGATCTCTGGCTCGCGGGCGTGAAGCTCGGTCTCGTGATCGTACCCGTTAACGTGCTTTACCGCGAACGCGAGCTGAAGCATATCCTCGCCGACTCTTCCCCGACCGCCGTCGTCACGTCGCGCGACATGGCGGGCTTCCTCCCGACCGGGGCCACCCACTGGGAGGTTGACGAGCTGACCGCGGACGCGGCGGCGAAACCCGCGGTACGGATCGCGGAACCGTGCGGCGCGGACACGCCGCTCTCGCTCATCTACACCTCGGGTACGACCGGCGCCTCGAAGGGCGCGGTGCTGACGCAGGGGAATTTTGCCGCCAACGGCGCGACGCTCGCCGCGGAGTGGCGGTTCACCGGGGAGGATCGCTATCTCGCCACGTTGCCGCTCTTCCATGTGCACGGCCTTGCCAATGGCATTCACTGCTGGCTGATCAGCGGTTGCCACCTGCGGCTCACCGAGCGCTTCGAGTCTGCGAAGGCGGCCGAGTGGTTCGACGACTATCGGCCGACGGTTTTTTTTGGCGTGCCGGCGATGTTTGTGCGTCTGCTCGAATTGCCGCCGGAGCAGGCGCGGGCGATCGGCGCGCGCCTGCGCCTCGCGGTCTCCGGTTCGGCCCCGCTGCCCGCCGAGGTGCACGAGAAATTCCGCCAGCTCTACGGCTCCGTGATTTTGGAGCGCTACGGGATGACCGAGACGCTGATGAATGTGGGCAACCCCTACGCCGGCGAACGCCGTCCCGGCACGGTGGGTCTGCCGCTTGCGCACGTCGCCGTGAAAATCTGCGATCCGGCCGGAGCACCCGTGGCCGAGGGCACGCCGGGTGAGCTTTGGGTCAAGGGGCCCAACGTCTGCTCGGGTTACTGGCAGCGCCCCGAGGCCACCGCCGCGGCGTGGTGCGACGGGTGGTTCCGCACCGGCGACATCGGCGTGCGCGCGGGCGACGGCTACATCACGCTGCAAGGCCGCCGCAGCGATCTAATCATCTCCGGAGGCTTCAACATCTATCCGCGTGAAATCGAGGAACTGCTTCTGGAACAGGCCGGCGTGCGGGAGGCGGCGGTGATCGGCGCGCCCGATCCCGTGCGTGGGGAAGTGCCGGTGGCGTATGTCGCGGTCGACGCGGCCAAGTTCGACGAGGTGGCGACAGTGGCGCATCTGCGCACGCAGCTGGCGTCGTTCAAGCAACCGCGGGCATTCGTGCGCGTCGAGGCGCTGCCGCGCACGGCGCTCGGCAAGGTGCAGAAGCATCTGCTGCCGCGACCATGAGCCCGGCGGTCCTCTCGCTGGTCGCGCTCGTCATGGTGATGGGATTCAGTCTTACCGCGCGGATCAACATCGGCATTTTGGCGGTGGGGCTGGCGTGGCCGATCGCGATGTTTGCCGCGGGCTGGAAGGCCGAGGCGCTGATGGCCGTGTTTCCCTCGTCGCTTTTTCTCACGCTGGTGGGAGTGACGCTGCTCTTCGGCGTCGTGCAGCGCAACGGTACGCTTGGCGCCCTCGCGCAGCGCGCGGTCCAGTTGTGCGGCGGGCGCGCGGTGCTGCTGCCCGGGGTGTTCTTTGTGCTGGCGGGCATCATCTCATCGCTCGGACCGGGGGCGATTGCTTCGACGGCGTTGATTGCGCCACTGGCGATGGGGATCGGCCATCGCGCGGGCGTGCCGGCGTTTCTCACCGCGCTGATGGTCAGCAACGGCGGCAACGCCGGGAATCTTTCGCCCATCAGTTCGGTCGGGTTAATCGTGCAGGCGCAGATGCACAAGGCCGGTCTGCCGCAGCACGACTGGCAGGTGTTCGCGGCGAATTTTGCCGCGCATACCGTGGTGTCGATTGGCGCGTTTTTTCTCTTTGGCGGGCTCGCGCTCTGGCGGGCGGAGCGGGCCGGGGCGGAGGCGGCTCCGCCGCCGTTGTCGGGCCGGCAGTGGTTTTCGCTCGGCGTGCTCGCGCTCTGGGTGATCGGAGTCGTCGGATTCAAGCTGCACCCCGGCTTGTCGGCCTTTGCGGCGGCTTCGCTGCTGATCGTCGCCGGTGCGCTTGAGGACCCGCCGGCATTTGCGACCATTCCGTGGTCGGTAATCGTGACGGTCTGCGGCGTAAGCGTGCTGATCGGCGTGTTGGAGAAAACGGGCGGCATGGATATTTTCACGACGCTGCTCGCCAAGGTTGCGACTCCCGCCACCGCGAATGGCGCGATGGCATTTTTCACCGGGATCATTTCGACGTACAGCTCCACCTCGGGCGTCGTTTATCCGGCGTTTCTGCCGGCGGTGCCTGGTTTCATCGAAAAACTCGGCGGCGGCGACGCCCTGCAGGTCGCGCTCAGCATCAACGTCGGGGCGGCCATCGTCGACGTGTCGCCCCTCTCCACCATCGGGGCGCTGGCGATTGCGGCGCGGCCGGAAGGCGAGGACGAGCGCGTGCTTTTCCGCCGCATGCTGATCTGGGGCTTGTCGATGACGGTCGTCGGTGCACTTTTCTGCCAGCTCTTCATCCGCTTTTTCGCCACATGAAAAACCTCCGTGCCAGTCTCCTGTTTCTTTTCCTGCCGGGGATCGCTCCCGCCGCGGACGATGCGGCCAAGCGTTGGGCCCAATACGAGCCGTCGTTCAAGGCGTTTGCCGAGGCCGACCGCGCGCAGCCGCCGGTCAAGGGCGGCATCCTGTTCGTGGGCAGCAGTATTTTCCGACAGTGGACGAATGTCGCCGAGATGATGGCGCCGTTGCCGGTGCTCAACCGCGCGTTCGGTGGTTCGCGCACGGGCGACCAGCTCGCGCGTTTCGATCAGGTCATTTTGCCCTACGCGCCGAAGGTCATCGTCTATTACTGTGGGAGCAACGACCTGAAGGCGACGCCCGCGGACGCGTCAGATGTGATCTTTGGGCGTTTCCGGGAGTTTTCCGAGCGCGTGCGAGCCGCGTTGCCGGGGACGCGTCTCATTTATGTGACGGCCACGCGTTCACCTGATCGGGTGGAACGTTGGGAGCAGGTTGATCACTACAACGCCCTCGCGCGGGCGTATTGCGCCGCGACGCCGCAACGGACGTTTATCGACATCAACCCGGCGCTCGTCGATGCGCACGGGCACCCGCGGCTCGATCTCTATCGGGTCGACAAGCTTCACTTCCATCCGCCCGCGTACGAGGCTTTCACCGCGATCATCAAGCCGGTGCTCGAGCGGGTGTGGCGCGAGGTGGAGTTCGGCGCGAAGCGGTAAGGCGGCGGCGGTTGTTCCACCCCGCGGCGCGCCCGGAACATGTAACGTATTACGTTACATGTTGCGGGGGGCGGGCGGGGCCGTGCTGGGGCGGCGGTGAACGTTGCGCGGGTTGGCCGGCGGTTTCGGGCGCTTCGGCAAGCGCCTCTCCGATTGACCGCCTTTGGCCGCGCGCGGATGCGGTGCCCGCGCTCGGCCGCGGATCGAGGTGGTGGCGCGCCTGCTTTTCGCCGGTCGGGTTCCTGCCCGCAGGAAAATCACGCGCCAGGAGCGAATCCCAGAAACCTCCCGCGCTCAGGGTCGTCAAGTCCGTACCGCCATGAAGCACAGGTCGTTTCCCCTCCGCCGGCTCGCCCGGTGGCTTTCGCTCTGGCTCGCACTTTCACCCGCCCGCGCGGCCGCGGCGGTGCCGGCGCCGGCTCCCGCCAGTGACGAGACAGTCCAGCTCTCGCCCTTCATCATCTCCACCGAGCGCGAGACCGGCTGGTCCGCCAACGACACCCTCTCCGCCACGCGCACCAAGCAGGCGCTGAAGGATGTGCCGGTGAACATCGACGCCATCACCGCCGATTTCATCGAGGACCTCGGGCTCAACACCGCCGATGAAGTCACACGCTTCGTGGCCAACGTCTACGCGGCACCGACGATGGAGAACGACAACCAGACCGATAATTTTTCGTTTCGCGGGCTGTCGCAGCGCTTCAACGTTTCGCGCAACTATTTCCGCTGGTACGTGCCGACCGACACCTACAACGTCGAGCGGATCGATTTCGGCAAGGGCTCCAATTCGCTCATCTTCGGCGATGTCGAGCCGGGCGGACAGGGCTCCGTCTTCACCAAGCGCGCCATGCTGAAGAATTTCGGCACCGCCTTCGCCCAGTACGGGAGCGAGGGCGCGTATCGCGTGCAGTTGGACCTGAACCGCAAATTGCGCGAAGGCCTGGCGCTGCGCATCAATGCCGTGCGGCGCACGGAGAAGACGTTTCAGGATGCCTCTGAATACAAGCTGGCGGGCGAGACCCTCGCGCTGACCTGGCAGCCGTTCACGCGCACCATGGTCCGGCTCGAGGTTGAGCGCGGCAATTTTGAGAACGCCCGCGGCTTCTCCGGGATCACCATGCGCGAGCAGTCGGCCCGTTCGCTCGGTTTCACCGGCGCCGGCCCCTGGTACACCTCGGACGGCGCGTGGTTCAACCAGTCGACGCTGGCCGCGGCCGATCGCAGCTCGACCAACGGGGCGGCCGGCGGATCGCTGTCGCTCCTCGAGGGCGGTCATCATGACGTGACCATGCGCAACGCGGCGGGCGCGATCGTCGGCACCAAACGCGTCAACGGCTTGCCGAAGCATTACAACCTGCGCGGCTCCTTCGACCGGCAGGCGCGGCCGTTCAGCACCTACTCCGTCACGATCGAGCAGCGCCTCGGCCGGCTCGGACTTGAGTTCGCGTACAACCACCAAAACCAGGACGGCCTGCGCAACGACAACTTCTTCAACAGCACGATCAGTCTCGATGTCAACGGCCGCCCCTACATCGACACCACGGGCATCGATTGGAAACGCTTCGGCAACGACGTGGACGCCTTCCGGGGCACCGCCGTGCTGCCCTGGCAGCCGTTCACCTGGATGAAGCAGTTGTTCATCGGCAGCGTCGAGTATCGCGAGGACTTCACCAACAACTACCGCAAGGCGCTCTACAACGTGAAGCGTTTCGAGAACGGCCTCGTCACCGCGGTCAACCAGACCAACGACCGCGTGCGGTTCCGCCTCTACCTCGACGATCCGCAATTCTATTCCCGCGCGTTGTTCGATCGCTTCACGCTCGCCCAGCTGCCGGCGACGAATGACTTCACCGCCCGGCAGCTCTCGTTCGGCAACGCCGCCGACGCCACCGAATGGCGGCAGGCCTCCGCCGGCGCCGTCTCCGCCAGCGGCAATTATTTCAAGGGGCGGATCCAGTCGCTCGTCGGGGTGCGCTGGGACTGGAATCGGACTTATGAATACAGGGGCACGCGCAAATTTGGCGCGTATGCGGAGGACATTCCGCCGCCGAGCCGCGCCGATGCCCTGCCGGGGGAATACGTGGAGAATCCGTCGCTCCATCTCTTCAACACGAGTTACACCGCCGGTCTCACCTATGTGGTGACGCCGGACATCAATCTTTATGGGGTCTATTCCGACTCCTTCCGCTGGCAGGACGCGCGGACGTTTGACCTGAAGGTCTTCGGCCCGATTTCCGGCGTGACCAAGGAAATCGGGCTCAAGGGCGGACTTTTCAACGACCGTGTGACATTTACGCTCGGGGTCTTCCACATCGACCGCCAGAACGTCGAGTTTCGCTGGACCCCGTCGAGTTTCAGCGGCGGCGACGTCGAGAATCTGATGAACCCGAACAACATCACCGCCGATGATCCGCGTTATCTGCGCTCGTGGCGCGATGTGAACCAGTTTCGCAGCGTGATCTCCACCGAGACCTCGAAGGGCTTCGACCTCACGCTCATGACGCGGCCGGTGAAGGGCCTCCAGGCGCGCTTCACGATTGGCAAGACCGCGGTGGTCACGCGCCCCGACTTTGCGTCGTTCCGCGCGTTCTATGATGCGGCGGTGAAGCGGGGCGACGAGGCGCCCGCGCTGATCGCCGATGCCAGGGAGGTGCTGGACTCGAGTGATTTCAACACCAAGCCCTCGGGGGCGCGCGCCGCGCCGTGGTCGGCGAGTTGGATTCTCGACTACACGTTTCAGCGCGATTCCTCACCGCTGTTCAAAGGTGTGCGCCTCGGCCTTAACGGCAGCTGGCGCGACTCCTACCTCTTCGGCATCAGCAACGGCCGCGAACTGGTCGGCGGGACCACTCATGGTGTCAGCGCTTATGTGATGCGCGACCAGAAGATCTGGGGCCAAACGGTCCGCGTCCGCGCCGGGGTAAAGCATCTCATCGATCTCGAGAACACCGGCGCGGCGCGCAAGACGGGCTTCACGACGCTGGCCAGCGGCGCGGCGGTTTATCGTTACACCTACGTGATGCCGCCGCAGTATGACCTCGCGGTCACGGTGAGATTCTGAACCGGTTCGCGTTACTTTTTCGCTTTCGGGGCCTGCTTCGGGCGCGGCAGCATCGGCAGTGCGTTGGACGGCACGATGAGCGGACCGGAGAGGAAGACTTGGGGCGACTGCGGGTCGACGACCACGAGCACGGCGTGGATGTCGTTTGCGCCAAACGTCTCCAGCCGGGTGACGTTGTCGAGTGGGGCGGCATTCCCGGGAAATTTCACCTTCGGCTCGAGCCGGTAGCGGTGTTCGTCGGCGTGGACGAGGAGCACCGGCTTGGCGAAGGCCCGCGACTCTTCCTCGACTGTCGCAAGAAAACGCGTGAAGCCCGATTCGCGGCCGGCCTTGGTCGCCGCTGCCAGCGCATTGAAGGGCTCCGCCTGAAAGAACAGCGCCACACCCGCGGCCTGCGTGGTGCGGGCTTCCGCAAACGTCGCGCGGACCCACGCGGCATTGGCCGCATCGCGCTCGCGAAACTCCGCCACCGCGCCCGGCACGTCGGGCTGGTTATTGTTGTTGCTGCCCACGACATGCACCGTGGCAAACACCACGCCGCTGCGCGACCAGCGGGCGTTTTCGACGAACTTCGCGTACGCCGGATCGTGCCGCTGGGTGCGGAGGGGAATCGGCGCGCGCCCCAGGCTGCGCTCCGTGGAAAAATAGGTCGTCCGAATCTTCCCGAGCCACCCGAGCGGATCCTCTTGGCCATTGTTGGTGCGGTGCACGTCGGTCCACTCGTTGTCCCCGGGCGTGTAGATTACCGCGCCTTCAATCGTGTCGAACCACGTGCGCACCTGCCCGAGAAACGCGTCGGTGGGCGGCTCACCGCCGCTCTTGGTGTCACCGCAGTGGACGGTAAACGCCGGTCGCTGCCGGCTGATCTCGAGGAGCAGGCGTTCGTAAGCGGCGAAGTTTTCCCTGCCATACGGCATGCAGCCGAACGCGACGAAGCTGAAGCGATCCGTGGTCTCCGCCGCGCGGGAGGGAAGGTGCAGGGCGAGGGCGAGGCAGAGGGGGAAAAGTGCGCGGCGCATCGGCCGGCGACGATGGGCGTCGTCGCCGGGAGAGCAAAGCAGAAAGCACGCAGCGTCAGCTGCGGTAGTCCGCGTTTTCGCTGACGTACTCGTGCGTGAGGTCTCCGCCGAGTACGGCGGCGGACGCCGCCCCATTGCCGAGGTCGATCTCGAGTTCCACGGCGCGTTCGTGCGGCGGGTAGTTGATGGGCGCGGCAAAGACGCCGTCGTTCGACGGTACACTGGCATAGAGCTCCGCCTGCTTCATGTGAGCGACGAGGGCCAGCTCCTTGGCGGGATCGAGTTGGAACACGCCATTGGCGAAAATCTCGATGCCACCCATGCGGGCGCTGAGCTTCGCAAGGTTGATGCCGGCCGCGTGCGCTCCGACGTATTTGCCGATGGCCTGGATCAACCGGCCGACATTGGGGTCGTTGCCGGCGACGGCGCACTTGAAGAGCGGACCGTTGACCACCGCCTTGCCGAGGGCGCGTGCGAGCCCGAGGGACGCGGCGTTTCGCACCGTGACGCGCACCACGTGGCGCACACCCTCGCCATTGCGCACGATGTCCTCGGCGAGATCGCGACAGACCTGATGCAGGCCGCGCTCAAAGACACCCCAATCATTGAACGGCACGCGACCGGAGGACAGCGCCACCACGGTGTCGGAGGTGCTGGTGTCGCTGTCGACACTGATGGCGTTGAAACTCGCGTCGGCGGCGCGCGCGAGCATCTGGCGCAGCTCGGCGCGCGGCACGGCGATGTCCGTGAGGATGTAAACGAGCATGGTCGCCAGGTTGGGCTCGATCATGCCGGCCCCCTTGGCGATGCCCACGATGCTGCCACCATCGACTGTCGCGCGACGCACCTTGGGATAGAGATCCGTCGTGACGATCCCCTCGGCCGCGGGCAGCACCGAACCGCCGGCGAGAGCGGCGATGGTGGCCGGAACGGCGTGGATGATCGGATCGGCCGGCAGGGTCCAGCCGATCACGCCGGTCGAGCTGGGCAGAATCTGGGTCGCGGGCAGGCCGAGTTGTTGCCCGACGGCCGCGCAGATCCGTTCGGAGGTTTCGACGCCGCCGGGCGCGCACACGTTGGAAATCTTGTTGTTGATGATCACCGCACCGAGGGCGGGCTCCGCGAGCCGCTTGCGCCCGATCAGAATGGGAGCCCCGGGAAAGGCGTTGCGCGTGAACAGCGCGGCAAACGAAGTGGTCGGCGCGTCGAGCGCGATCAGGGTCAGCGTCATCCGGGCCAGCTTCGGAGCCTCGCGCGGCATGAACTCAAACGACGAGCAACCGACCCGGAAACCGGCGGGCAGCGCCGCCTGGGTGGCGAGCCACGCGCGGTGGGCGTCACGATCGGCAAAAGTAAGATTGGTGCTGGGCACAGCTGAGAAGTGGGCCCGGTGGGCCGCGGAGTGAAGAGAAATTTTGCGCGGCGTGTCCGGCCGGCAGACGTCCGACGTCGTGACCGGGCCAAAGATTTTTATGGAAATGCACGGAGCGTGTGCCTTATTCGAGTCCTCTCTCCGAAAAGTGATCGCTCATCCTGACTCCTCCCTCCTCTTCCGCGGCCACGCGCGGCCAACCTGGACCGCCCGATGAATGTCGCCGAAGTCACGGCCAAGGCCAAAGTCCTCCTCGAGGCGCTGCCATATATCCAAGATTTTCGCGGGTCGATTTTCGTCATCAAGTATGGTGGTAGTTTCATGGAGGATCCCGATCCAAGCGTGCGGGCACGGGTCGCGTACGACATCGCGTTGCTCGCGGCCTGCGGCATCCACCTCGTCGTGGTGCATGGCGGCGGCAAGGCGATCACCAAGGCGATGGAAGACTCCGGCTTGAAGGCGAATTTCGTCAACGGGCTCCGCGTGACCGATGAGGCGACCATCGCGGTCGTGAAGAAGACCCTCGATGAGGTGGTGAACCGGGAGGTGTGCGACGCCATCGCCACCGCCAACGCCAAGCCCAAGGGGCTGTCCGGTGACAGTGTCCTCGTCTGTGAAAAACTCACGACGGACGATGCCGGCAATGCCGTCGACCTCGGCTATGTGGGGGACGTGACGGAGGTGAAGGTGAAGTTGATCAAGAAGGAGATTGCCGACGGTTTCATTCCCGTGATTTCGCCCGTGGCCGAGGGTCACGACGGCAAGCCCTACAATGTGAACGCGGACCTCGCCGCCGGCCGGGTCGCCAGTGCCCTCCGGGCGCGGCGGCTGGTTTACATGAGCGACGTGCCGGGGTTGCTCGCCAATCCACCCGACCCCGCCACCCTGATTTCCACGCTCAAGGCCAGCCAGGTCGACGAGCTGCGGAAAAAAGGGGTGATCGACAAGGGCATGCGGCCGAAGGTGCAGAGCGCGGTGCGCGCCCTGCAGGAAGGCGTGCAGCGCGTGCATTTCATCGACGGCCGGCAGCCGCACTCGTTGCTGCTGGAAATTTTCACCGGCACGGGGATCGGCACGGAGATTGTGCACGGGTAGCCCGCATTTTTCCCACCAAACGGCCTTTGAATCATGTCCAGCTTCCGCCGCCTCCACCCTTCGGCGTTGCTTTCGAGTTCATGCGGGCTAGTGTGCCGACCGCAAAGTAGCGTGACAAGTAGCGGCGAGCGCCAGCGAGTGGAGCGCGCCGGTGGTCCACTCGCTGGCGCTCGCAGCGCCACGTCACGAAAGTTATTGGTCGCGCTACTAGAGGCAAAACCGCAACGGTTTTGCCAATAGCCGGGACGCTCCAGACGGATGTGGCTGCGGCCGGGATCTTCGAACACGGTGTGCCTGCGGATGAAAACAGAGTGTGCAAAGCCCGGGCTGGGAACACAGCGCGGCGCAAGATTCGTGGCGGCCTGAGCGTGATTTCATTTTTCGATTCTCGATCTTCGAGTGGGATCGTGTGAAATCAAAAATCCAAAATCCAAAATCGAAAATGAATTCGCCCGCCATCGTCCGCACCAGCACCGCCGAGCTTTACGACGCGCATGTGATGAAAAACTACGCGCGTGCCGCCCTCACGCTGGTGCGCGGCCGCGGGGCGCAGGTGTGGGACGACGCCGGCAACGGGTACCTCGATTTCACGTCGGGCATCGCGGTGAGTGCGCTGGGCCATTGCCATCCGCACTGGGTCGCGGCGGTGCAGCGCCAGGCCGCCGAGCTCATCCACGTCAGCAATTTATTTCGCCACCCCAACCAGGGTGAGCTGGCGCGGCGCCTCATCGGCTACGCGGGCCCGGGCCGGGTCTTCTTCTGCAACAGCGGCGCCGAGGCCGACGAAGGCATGATCAAACTCGCGCGGCTCCACGGCGCCAAAAAAGCCGGCGGAGAGGATGGAAAATGCTTCAAAATTGTCGGCGCGAAAAATGCGTTTCACGGCCGGATGTTCGGCGGCATGAGTGCGACGCCGCAGGAAAAAATCCAAAAGGGCTTCCGCCCGCTGGTGCCGGGTTTCGCGTTTGGCGAACTCAACAACCTGGAGTCGTTCGCGGCGCTGGTCGACGACCAGACGGCGGCCATTCTCGTCGAAACGATTCAAGGCGAGAGCGGCATCAATCCGTGCACGCCGGAATTCCTGCGCGGCCTGCGGCGGCTCTGTGACGACCGCGACCTGTTGCTGCTCGTCGACGAAGTGCAATGCGGCCTCGGACGCACGGGAAAGTTCTATGCCATCGAGCATGCCGGCGTCCGGCCCGACGTGATCGCGATGGCGAAAGGCCTCGGCGGCGGTTTTCCAATTGGCGCGATCTGGGCGGGCACCCGCGCGGCGGAGTTGTTTCAACCGGGCAGCCACGGCACGACCTTTGGCGGCACGCCGCTCGCCTGTGCGGCGGCGCTGGCCGTGCTCGACGTGCTCGAGCGCGAGCAGTTGCTCGCCCATGTCACGCGCGTCAGCGTCGCCTGGCACGAAGCGCTCGGCCGGCTGTCGGTCGATTTTCCGCGGCACCTCACCGCGATCCGTGCCCGCGGTTTTCTCGTCGGCCTGCAGATGTCGGGCGACCCCGGCCCGTATCTGGGCGCACTGCGCGACCGCGGACTGCTGGCGGTTGGATCGGGCAATAACGTGATCCGCCTGCTCCCGCCGCTCAACGCGACCGCCGGCGAGCTGGCGCAGTCGGTGGAGATTCTCCGCACCGTGCTCGCAGCGAAAGGGTAGGGCGTGGTGCGCGGACGCCTCCGTCCGCAGGAGGGAAAGGCGGGAGCCGCCGCCGCGCACGCCCTCAAGTCACGACCCGCCGCCGGAGATTTTTGTGAGCGGCAGGTTGAGCTGGATCGGACGAAATCCCGCGGGCGCGCACGGCTGACGGAGCCGCCCCGGCCGCCACGGTTCCGCGCGCCGGGGCAACGTCACCTCCCGAGGGGCCCGCGCGACGAGGAGGTGTTCCATGACCGTGGGAATGGTCGGGTGGGTGGCCGCTTTTCGCGCCAATCGATCGCGTCGGTCGATTCGAAAAGTAGCTCGACGATGATTTTCGGGTAGCGCAGCGCGACTTGTCCAATTTCCGCGTCCACCGCACCACGCAAAGCGCGCAAGACTATGACATACCTATGTCATAGTTTTGCAAGGTGCAGCCAAGCGTGGGCCCACCGCTGATTCGCGTTGGGGGTGGCGGCGCCCTGGACGGAGCGGACGCGGGCGAAGATTTCACTCGTGCGGGCCGGGGCGCCGGCTTACACCCGTGCGCTTCAGATGAAGCACTTCCTCAAAGAAACCGACTTTTCGCGTGACGAGCTGCCGGCGTTGTTTGCCCTCGCGCGCGAGTTGAAGCGGACCCGGGGCACGCCGGAGGCGCCGACCCCGCTCGCGGGCCAGACGTGGGCGATGATTTTCTCGAAGTCCTCCACCCGCACGCGCGTCTCCTTCGAGGTGGGGATTCATGAGCTGGGAGGCAATCCGCTTTTCCTGAATCGAAACGACATCCAGCTGGGGCGCGGTGAGACCATCGCCGACACCGAGCGCGTGTTGTCCCGGTTCGTGCACGGCCTCGTCGTCCGCACGTTCGATCATTCCGAGGTACAGCAGCTCGCGGACGTCGGCGACATCCCGGTGATCAACGCGCTGACGGACCTGCTGCACCCCTGCCAGATTTTCGCGGATCTGTTCACGCTCGCCGAGCGGTGGGGCCCGGCTGCGCGGCGCTCCGACGCGGCAAGTGGGGGCGGCGACCTGGTCGGCTCGCTGCGCGGGCGGAAGATCGCGTTTGTCGGTGACCGCGGATGCAACGTGGCGAACTCGTGGATTCTTGGCGCGAATCTCTGCGGGATGAAGATTTCCCTGGCGGGCCCGCCGGGCTTTGATGCCGCGCCGGAGTTTGATGCCCTGCTCGCGCGCGAGGGCTTCGCCGGTGCCTACGAATTCACCACCGATCCGTACGAGGCCGTGCGCGACGCGGATGTCGTTTACACGGACGTCTGGGTGAGCATGGGGAAGGAAGAGGAGACGGCCGAGCGGATCCGCGTGATGACGCCGTTTGCGGTGACGCCGCAACTCTTCGCGGCCGCGAAGCCCGACGCCTATTTCATGCACTGTCTGCCGGCGCACGCGGGCGAAGAAGTCACGCAGGAGGTTCTCGACAATCCGCGTTCGATCATCTTCGACGAGGCGGAAAACCGCCTGCACATGCAGAAGGCGATTCTGGCGACGCTGGCGGCAGCGAAGGGGTAGAGCGGGACCGCTGGGCCCGCCGACTGGGTCGACCCATCCCCTTTTCACGGGTCCGGGTCCGCACCTAAAGGAGGGGCGGTTTCCTAGCCGCCCAAATACGATCGGCCGACGGTTCTTCGGCGGTTGGAAAACCGTGCCACAGGCCGGCAAGCCGCCGCTCCTGGAGGAACGAACCGTTGCGGACGTGAGGGTGACGTCGATCACTGATGGCAGATTTGATTTGAGCCTCCCGCGGATTCAGAAAGACCGCAGATGGTCCGATTTCTGACATAGCCGTGTCCATTCAGTCGAAGCGCGTTTTACCTCTGAAAACGAAACCACTGAAAGGTGGAACGCGCCTCCGGCGGGCAAGCCCGATGGCCTCATCGGGTTTTCGACCGCACGCTCTCAGATCATCCCGTTGGGGACAACGGGCTCCACCTCGACTGAATCGTTGGCTTAGCATCTGCGGCCTTTCTGAATCTGTGGGAGGTCCTTCATTCCACCAGGATATACATGTAGCGGCTGCCGATCTTCTGGAAAATCCCGGTGGTGAGATCACCGTCGTCAAGAATCGCGTCGATTTGCTGCATCCGGGTGTCGTCCGTCCCGGAGCCGCTCACGGATACCGCCACGGCGATGCTGTTGATGTTGCGATCGTAGTTCCAATTACCACCGAGAACCGTGGGGGCGTTCCACACACTCGTCTGCAGGCTCGTCGTCAACCCGGCGGGCACGACGCCGGCACCGACATTCGGCGGCCAATTCCCGTTCTCCAACGAGTAGGCTTCGAAGGCCTGGGTGAAGATCCGGAGGTCGTTGACGAACCGGCTCTTTTTCGACTTTTGCTGAACGCGTTGCAGGCTTGGGATGGCCAGCGCCGCGAGCAGGCCGATGATGACAACGACGATCATGATTTCGACCAGCGTGAAGCCGGCGCGGAGGTGCGGGGGCGCGCAGGAGCGGGAGGAGTTCATGGGGGGCCCATGGGCAGATGAATCAACGAAGGATAATATTCTTGGACACCACGATGTTCGAACCGACGACGGATTGACGCAATCGTGGAGGCGTAAACGCGCTGTGAAGATTACGCTGCGTAGCACTACGAAGGCCCTGGGTGTTATTGCGGGCTGGCGCCAGGCTTTCGCGCCGCGAAATCCTCAGAATGATTTTGCCAGGCGAACCGGCCTTCCTCATAGCATCCAGCCTTTCGCGCCGCGAAAACCTCCTCCATGAAAATCGTCCTCGCATACTCGGGCGGACTCGACACGTCCGTCATCGTCAAATGGCTCCGCGAATCTTACGACGCGGAAATAGTCACCTTCGCCGCGGACATTGGCCAGGAGGAGGAGCTGAAGGGGCTGCCCCAAAAGGCCCGCGCGACCGGTGCGGCGAAGCACTACACGCTCGATCTCGTGGAAGAATTTGCGCGCGACTTCATCTACCCGATGATTCGGGCCAACGCGATCTACGAGGGCCAGTACTACCTCGGCACCTCGATCGCCCGCCCGCTGATCGCGAAGGCGCAGGTCGACATCGCGAAAAAAGAGCAGGCCGACACCGTCGCCCACGGTGCCACCGGCAAGGGCAACGACCAGTGCCGCTTCGAGCTCACCTACATGGCGCTCAATCCGCGCCTCGTCATCCTCGCGCCGTGGAAGATGGAGAAATTCCGCGAGGAATTTCCCGGCCGGGCCGAGATGATTGCCTACTGCGCCGCGCACCGGATTCCCGTCGAGGCTTCGCTCAAGAAACCGTATTCGATGGATCGCAACCTCCTCCATATCTCCTACGAGGCGGGCATTCTCGAGGATCCGTGGTTCGATCCGACGACGAAAGAGAACAAGGGGATGTTCAAGCTCTCCGTCTCGCCCGAGGACGCGCCCAACCGGGCGGAATATGTCGAGCTGGATTTCGTGCAGGGCAATTGCGTCGCGGTGGACGGGAAGAAGTTTTCACCCGCCGGCGTGTTGAAGGTGCTGAACAAACTCGGCGGCAAACACGGCATCGGCCGGGTCGACCTCGTCGAGAATCGTTTCGTCGGCATGAAGT
>SXGU01098072.1_pt1 | contig 41620 bp, 53 predicted proteins | sample 3174531 | NCBI WGS metagenome assembly SXGU01 (sample SAMN11356863, study PRJNA531348) | freshwater metagenome | isolation source: freshwater sample F1-140 | place: China: Fuxian Lake, Yuxi | collected 2017-12-25 | reverse complement strand
TTGCCGGATCGAAAAAAAGACACGGTCAAGGTTTTTTTAGCGGCGATTCCAACACCCCAAAAAGCGACCATCCAACGGGTCTGTGTGGATATGTATGAAGGGTATAGCAACGCGGTTTATGAGGCATTGCCGGGTGTTGCTGTGGGGAGACATTTAATATGCGAACAACTATAACCGGATAAATTAAAATTGGTCTTTTAAAATCAATTATTTAAACGAAATAGTGTGAAATAGTAAAAAAGATAATTTGCGACAGATTTAAAGAATAATCAACTTTTACCGGCAAAAAAAGCATGAAATGGTGGTAAAAAATAAAAAAAATCTACCACCATTTTCAACATTAATTACCCGTTAATTCGTAATTTCGGATTAACACCTCCTTAGCGACAGTCTTTGTAGTACCGCATGAATACCGCACAGAAACAGGCTCAATAATGAAACCTGCAAATATTTCCCTGACTTCAGGCGTATCATTCAGACTTAACAAAAACTTGCCACGAATAGCTTTCAATTGATTAGAGAGCAACTCAAAATCAGCTTTAGAAAAGATATTTTTGCCGTAATAATCCTCACAATCAAAATAGGGCGGATCGATATAGAAAAACGTATTTTCCCGGTCATAGCGCTTAATCAATTCAGCATAAGGCAGATTTTCTATATAAACTTCGGACAGTCTTAAATGAGCGCCGGACAAATCCTCTTCAACTCGCAATAAATTTAATCTTGGCCGTCTTGATGGCGCATAACCAAACGTAGGCTTATCAATACGTCCGGCAAACGAGTTCTTCTGTATATAGAAAAACCTAACCGCCCGTTGAATATCCGTCAACGTTTCCGGCTCTGTTTTCAGCCAGCGATTAAACTCGGTGCGACTAACCAAAACCCACTTAAACCAACGAATAAATTCCTCTAAATGATGCTGAATCACCCGATACAGGGTAATAATGTCAGTATTAATGTCATTCAACACCTCAACATCTGACTTATCCTTCCTGAAAAACACCCACGCGGCACCGGCGAACGGTTCGCAGTAACACGTATGCGCAGGAATCATAGAAACAATCTGTTTAGATAACTGGTATTTACCACCCATCCAGCCCGATAACGGACTTTTAATCATGTGAGCCACCTTTATTTCAATACTAATAAATGATAGGCTCTCTGCGCCGTGTGCACATGGCAGGGAGCCTTGCTTGTCTCACAGTGTTATGGCTCTGTGGGTTGAGGTCTTGGGCTTGTTGACGCAAGCCCAAGTCGCTCTCTTCTCTTAACACTTTTAAACCAGGTTTTAAAACAGTTCTAAGCCGCTTAAAACCTGATTTAAAGTAAATAATCTTCCGCTAAATATAAAATCTCGACTTTATCCGCTTCAGACAGCCCTAAAAATTCCCTGGCCGGAATATCGCCCCATAAATGAGGGAATTCTGCTTTCGTGCCGCCAAATTGCTGCATGGCGGCATATTCCATGGGGCTGCCAATCTCCACAGCATGATCAGAGGCTTGATAATCAATCGTACTCATTAGTAAGCCAGTTTCGCCGGTCAATGGGCGGCCATTCGCTTTATGCAGCAACGTCACATCACTATTTGTCTGCCAGATCTCCCCATCGGGCGCTGTAATGGTCGCAAATCGATGTTTAGTCGATGCCGTCAATACTTCACCGATTTCCAACAATACCGGACGTAAGTTATCAGTCCGTTCTTGAATCCTGGTCAAAGCGGCTAAAATTTCATGATCATCTACTTCAATGTTGGCTGACATGAGCTTATTTAGAGGTTGAAATTAACATTGATCGGCCTATACTTTTATATAAGACAGGTTGCCTACGTGCATGGATTGGGGAACAGAAAGGCGATACGCCACCTATGTCGGTTCGACTCCGACCGGACAACCTGCCTCCTTCTTTATTGCACAACTTCATAGAGCCCGCCGCGGATCATTTCGGCCAGAATTGCCGTGGATTGTCTGAACCCCGATACAATCATATTCAACGGGCCGCCTTTGACTTTCTTATAGTCGAACTCAACAGCCAATTTAACGCCATCGGTAGCGGCTGCAGCGATATAAATCAACTTGCCGGATCGGGTGTCGAACAAGACTTGATCAGGATTAGCGATAATAGTCGGCAACTGCCGCCATTCCATTTCTGATAGCCCATCTCCAGCCAAGTCATGCCGTGCCTGTTTACTGCCACGAATCAACCCCTCCCGGATAGCAATTTCGGCAGATTGCGGTGTGATTTGTTTATTATTCAGCCAATCTAAAATCGGCGGCTCAATACCGCCAACGATAGCGGTTCTGCCTGCTTGCGGTGTAGAGAGCCATTGCGCCAATGTGTTGTGCCATTGCTGGGTAGTTTCGATCGCCAGCGCCGGTTTTAACGCCTGCCACATATCCGCTCCGATTGAGGTGGGAAAACGGATCAACTTTTGATCGATGATGTCTTTCAGTGGGGTACTACGGTTTGCCCCCGGCTGATAATCCCAGCCATAATCCACGCCATTCGGTAACACATGGCTATTACCAAAAGCATCCACTTTGGTATAGGTGCCATCATCGGGGGCAGGATGGCCTTTATATTCGCTCGGACGAACGGCAACCACATAACACTGACAACCGTAACCATTCGGGCAAAAATGCGTAAGCCACCAAGGATCGTCATAGCGTAATACCGTATTATTCCAGCTTTGATGCAAGGGCCGGGGGTGAGCGACCGTATCGCTGTGTTTGTATTTCCAGTAGGGACGGACTTTTAATAAATCCGGATCGGTAAGTTGTGCATAGCGACCGGCGGCATAACTGGCCCGCAAATTGGTCGTATAAATAACGCGGCTCCGCCAATCGCGCTCCCCGTTATAAGCCCAGCCGTGCTTGGCCACAATCTTATCGAATTCACCGCAAAACCAGCCGATAGACTTGCCTTCGGTGATAGCTTTATCAATTGCCTGACGAAAATCATCCAGAAGATCAGCCTTGGCGGCCCCCGCCACAATAAACGCACGATCATGAGCGGACTTGATAATATCGTCGTAGTACGTCGTCGGCAGATTGAGCTTTTGCCGGAAAAAATCAATCTGCTCTTTGAAAGGCAGCTTAAAACTGCCCTCGCCACGCGGATTAAAGCCTATTTTCTCAGGCGATACTTCTAAGGGCATTATCTTCCCTCACTCACATCAAAGCGCCCCGCCAACTCCGCTGCAGCAAAGGAAAACTGCATGACCTTAACCAGATCATCGCTAGGCATATCACCATAGCTATTCAGCAGATCATCCCGCAATGCCTCCAGGCTTTTGGCATTATTGGCCTTATTGCGCAATACATCGGTTAATTGCTTAATCGACCCCGCTGCATCCACCGATAACTGATTAGCATAATCAGTGACAGGTGAAGGATCACCCTCCGTGCCGGCGGCAAAGTCACTCGGATTAGAGTCACCGCCCGCGCCAGGCGGCAGAACCGTCGGCGCTACGGATCGCGGCAATACTGCTTCACCGTCCACCGGTTCCGGGATCTGCAAACTGTCATGAGCAAACTTGACCGGCACATCCAAAAACTGCCGTGCGCCTTCAAATACCTCAACCCAATCCTTGCGCGCTTCGGCTTCATCATAAAATTCAAATTTAGGCGCAGCGGCTCCGGCGAAATTCAGCTCTGTCATCCATATCAACAACTGATTGCACGGTGATTCGATAAGCTTTTGATCAGCAGCGCCGTTTTCCTGCTCCCGTCCACGGTGGGTTTCAGCAGCAGCCCGACTGCCTTGGCCGTTGATCTCGGTCGCCAGCGTTTGTGAATTGATCGCTTTGCTCATTTCCGCATTACAGATCTGAATCAAGCGTTCCTGCGGGAGCGTGCTGGCCGTGGTGCCGGTTTCGATCAGCTCAACAGAACCCGCATCCGGTATAGCCGCGACCGCATCTTCCACCATTCGCGCCAGGCTATCTGCCAGCTCATCAATCTGTGCCTGCGAAGTGCCTGCCGGATACTTGCCGACCGCCCAGGGAAGCCCGTACTTCTCGCAGAACTTGGTAAAATACCGGAAGCCATTATGCTTGAAGGTATAGGGCCAGAAGCAGCTGGACAGCAACGCCACGCCATACGGATTATCAAAACTGGGCATGTGCCGGGCGACCAGAAACTTATAATTATCGACCGGCACGCCTTCAATCATCTGCTCGCGAGTTAATAACCGCAATTCATTGTTCAGGCCATAAACAAAACGGCGATTCGGGCGGTCAATCAGGCTGACTGGTACTTGCAAGCCATCCTGCAACCCCCACACCACCTCATGAATGCGCTGCCCGCGTAAAATAGCCTGCTGCATATTCCAGAACACATCCGTCCAGCCCATTCCGGGGGATGATTCAGTGGCCGGTACCGGCGGACGGTTAAATACCGATTGCGCCAACTCAAACGCCCGCATATCGTCGGGCTTATCCCCGCCTGGCAAAATTCGCCAGTTTTTAGTGATGATATTCGCGCGCATCGGACGCAATTCACCGATAACATGAGCGTCCTGGATAATCGCATCGAACACCTCCTGGCTTTTACCCATCTTGCGCAAGATCGTGTCGGGGTTCGGCAAAAAATGGAGCGTGCCGTAGAAATTCGGGTCCGTCGTGCGCGTAGCTATCTCGGTTCCTAACAGCTTTTTAATGCCTTTTTTAACTAGATCAAACATGTTCAATCACCCATTAACCTCGCTTACGTGTAACAATCTTCGGAATCCCGCCCGCCCTGGACACCGCAATCGAATATAAAATATGCAGCGCACACAGCAAATCATAATGATGGTGGGTTTGTTTTTCTGGGAAGGTGTCCAGCTCGTCAGTCAATTGGGTGAGATCAGCGGCCAGCAATATCTTAGGCGGGTTCGAACAGATCACCGGTTCCAGCGAAGGGATCAGCACTTCTTGCGGCAAACTGGTGGTCACTCCCACCAACGGCAGAATAACGCCCAGTCGGGCGGCTTCATTGATGAACGACATACGCATATAGTCAAACGCGCCATTATTCTCAAAGCCCCACGCCAGGCAGTTCAATAGCTGTTGTATCTTAATCAAATCGGCCACCAGCTTACTGGGTGTGCGGCGTTTGCGCTCCGCCACCAGGATGTTCAGTTCTAGCGTGTCCGTATTGTAGCCACCGGCAATAATCGCGCTGGGGTCGGACTTTTCACCTTTCCCCATGGACGGGTCACAAGCGCCGAAATACAACCACAACGGCAGCTTTTGCACCCAGATTTGAAAGCCCGTGAACACCCTATCCTCATCAGAGCGAGCATCGCCCTGCATTTCCGTCGCAAACGCAGTCCGGCTTTTCGCCCGGGCGCGCATCAACGCATACAGCGAACGCACCGAAGGCCAGGAAATAACAGCGCCTTTGTCCATTGCCTTTTTATGGCGCTGATAAAACTTAAACGACGGTAAATCTGTCGTTTCGGCCACCTTGCCTTTATCAGCAAAGCGTTTCTCGGTCCGTTTATCATCGTTGTGCATTAACTCCTCGCACTCCGCCCACAAATCCGAATTGTCCGGGAACTTTTCAATGGCTTTGAAATGATGCACCAAATGACCGATGGTCTTTTTCGCCCTGGATATCGGATCATCCTTGTTTAATATCGTACCCACGCCCATATAAATGACTGAGTCATCCGGTGGGCCTAAATAATCGATAGCCTTGGTCAGCCAGGTCCAGCGGTTCTCGCGTTCGGTGGGGCTTTTGGCTTCCGCATCGGTAATCAAATCGTCACCCAGCAGCAACTTAGGCCGAGCAGCGCCGTGAAATGTCCCGCGAATCGCCTGTTCAGCACCAAATGGCTCAACCTTAACATTAGTCTTGGTGACAAACTCACCGACCTTCCAATTCGCAGTCCTGCCGCAGACATCAGGGAAGTCCAGCGCCAATGCCGCATTGGCGGTCAGCTCCGTTTTGATGACCTCTAATAGTTTGGTCGGCAATTTAGTTTCCGCACCCAGCAGCACGATATAATCAATAAACAGCGGTGGCGCGCCTTCCCAGCTTATTTCTTTGCGTATATCAGGGCGTTCAAGCAAACCTTGAACCGCACACCATACCGGGCCAATTTTGGTGAGCAGCGACGATTTGGCCTCGCCACGCGGGGCAACCCACCAATCACGGGTTCCGCCTTTCTGACGTAATAATTGAGGGAAACGCTCGCAGAAATGCGCCTGAAATAACGAGGATTCGCCCCGGATATGATGGGGAAAGTAGTTGTACGAAAAAAACTTAAAATCACCCCGCAGAACGCGCTTTCGGCGATCGCTAATAGCGGCGGGTGAAGGGTCCAGGCCGAGGCTATGCGCGTTAATATCCCGTCGCAGCTCGTTAGCCAGCGCCGCGAGTTCTTTCTGGAATTCTTTTTCGGATAGATCGGCCATGGAAGGTGGAGTTATACCGTTGTAGGCTGAGCTGCGGCTCGCGCTAATGGGGCGTAAATGCGCGGGGTTACATAAAACAGCAATCGTGAGCAGAAAGCCATATATCGGACTTTCATCACTTGAGCTTGAGCCAAGACGGCTTGGTAAGAATAGCGTCTACTCAGAAATGGCAGCCATTGTTTAGGGTCAACTATCAATAACGGCTTCAACAGGGGAATTAAACCCGGCCATTGACGTAAAAGCGGCTTAAAAGCCAGCATTAGTGGTATTAAGCCAAAAAAAATAAACTTGAACATGACAGATTCTCAAAAAGTAATAGGAATAACAGTGCAGTAAACAAACCCGGCGAACATCGACCATTACCCGATGTTCGCCGGTGATTCAGCCGTACCCGGACGCTAATTGCAGTGGCCGTTCCTTGGCCGTCGAACGCCACCGGTGCTCAGGTAATGGCTGATGCACAAGCATAATGGCTCTCCCTGTATACACTTCTCGCTCGGGGATACGTAAAAACAGCTTTAAAAAATAAATAAACAACATTAAATCGACTTAACCAATTGCAACTTAGGCGACACGTCTTCAATCGCCGCCACACCTACATATAAAGTAATCCTCTGGCACTCTGTGAGCACTGTAATCCGCTCCACATGCCCAACCGGAGCGCCTATTTCCGAAAGATAGCCCACCAGGTCGGCAATACTAAAATCCGCATCGCAAGAAATCTGTTGCATCAGCCAAACACCTCACTGACGCGTGCGCCAAACGGCTCCAGGATGTGAGCAAAGCGCTCCAAATCGTCGGGATAATCACTCTTAATGAATGCCGCCAACTCGCTCAAGACTTCCATGGCAATCGATAGCTTGGCAATCTTCGGATTGGCGCCGCCCGCAGCCTTCATAACTTTAATGTAAGAATCGGATAACAATGCAATAGCTTGGGCTTTTTTCAGCCCGTCATAATTCCCGTCTTTAATTTCATCCATGACCGACTGAAACAGCATCGCGAAATTCTCAATGATCTGATTGGTCATATCGCCGAGTCCCCCGGCAGCCATCAGTGCCGCCGAGCGCGCGCGGTCCCAGTCATCGCCGTTCTGCAAGGCTTTGCGCTTCCAGGACTGTGCGGCGCTAAAACTGACCTCGTGCTTGGCGGCGGCTACCGGCAGCGGTAAGCGCTCATAGACAAAAGCGCCGCGCACTGCTTGTATTTTCTCGGGGGCATACGCCATTAGAGACCAAATTTTTGCTTAATGAGCGATATGCCCAGGGCAGCAATCGCTCCGGTCACCATGCCTTGTTTGGCCGCCGATCGTTCGACGCGACCGACGCGGGTATCAAACTTATCCAACTTTTTATCCAATCGTTCTTGGCCTTCGACGACCATATCCAGTTTGCCCTTAATCTCTCCGAGCATTACGAGTAAATTATCTGACATGACCGCTCTCCTTATTCAAACCGACCGGTTTGGCAAAAATGAATAAATCGCTCCCAACGCAGGGCTTCAAGCCTAAGGATGGCCTCACCCGCCGTTTCCAGCACGTTTTCAATAATCTTGTTCTCAGAAGCGCCTAAATACTTAAAGTCGGCATCGGTCAGGTTATCCAGAATCATGGTTGTCGTCACATTCATGGCTTACCCGCCTTTTCAATTTTGTGGCCAATACCAACCATGCCCAAACCACCCACCACAAACTGCATACAGGCATCACTGTCGTGTAACCCTAAAAACAGCCCCACCACCCCGTAAAATACAGACAGAGCCGCCGCCAGCTTGGTTTTATACCCGCTCATAAAGCCTCCAAAAAAATAAACTTAACCGGTTAGAATCATAGATTGCCACTCAGATAAAATTCTTGTGACGTAATCCGTCGTTTGCCTGGCGTTATCCGTCCCCGTTACTTCTGGCAACTGCGCGATAATCGCATAATAGGCATTGCTGCCACCGGCCAGTTTTTGAGCTTTTATCAAGTTCTTCATGCCCGCGTTATAGCTAGCTAACGCCAGACAGTAACGATCAATATCAGGACGGGGTGCAGACCAGCCACTTAGCAGCGACTGCATATAAGCTGCACAACATTTGATAGAGGCGGCGGCATCATAGGGACTGGTATTGGCAGGCAATCTTAACTTTTGCAACCATTCAGTCCAGGTCTCCGGCATAAACTGAGCCAGCCCCATAGCTCCTGCTGCTGATTTTGCGGAAGGTTTGAGCTCAGACTCAGCAATTAACTGAGCTTTTAATAAGCGCCAGTCGAACGGCAAATCAAATTGCCCGTGAGCACCGCTAATACGGTCATCGAAAATAGTGATTTTTCTGGCGCTGGTCATGGCGGTATCTCTCTAAAAAATCGCGTTTACTGAAATAATCCTGCACTAACTCGTTGACCCAATCCCGGTACAGCTCGGGAACTTGTTCAATCGCTGCAAAACGCGCCTCTTCAGAAGGAAGCGCAATAATCTCGGCAGCATGATGACGAGGGCGTTTGCTGAACTGGCTCACATAGTCGACGCTCCATGACTGGGTAGTAAAACAAGCTATTTGAAATGACAGAATGCCTTTTCGACAGGCAAAAAAAAAGGCGTGAAATGCTTCACGCCTCTTGGTTTTGCTGGGTTTGAATTAGGATAACGCACTTAGTTCCGGGCTTTCAACTCCTTTTCCATCTGCTCGGCCAGTGAGATACTCTATCGATTAAAATCCTTTGAGTACTCTGTATCTTATGCCTGTATTGTTAGCATCCATGACCTCAAACCGTGCGCCTTTAAAGCCAATGACCGTATCCTGAGCCAAATCATAAGACACCTCCTGCGTGAATGCAGGGCGAGCCATGTCGCCATAAAACTCACGGTACGATAGATGCAGGGTTGTGCCGGACTTTCCGTCATACAATAATTGGCGCTTAATACTATCCTTATCTTCGGCCATGACGTTATGAGGTTTAACTTGGCAATTAGAGGTAAGAAGCTTACCTGAGCCGGGAAATGCAATCAGATTGTTGCCGTTTACAGCAACACAGTGCGCAACGGGAATATCACCAAGGGGGGGCGTATATTGCATAGGAGTACCGCAATAACCCGGCACGCCGTTGGTGAGGTTATCGCGGGTAAACACCGCATCGCGGCTCACCGTGTAGGTCACTGTGCCAGTCCCCGCCAAGTCACGCCGTTCACCAAAAGAACAATCGCTCATAAATTTGATGGCGGGTACTGACAAAGCATGGGTCATTTCAATAATAGGATCTCCGGTTTGAGCACTGGCCGTTTCGCCGATAGGCGGTGAGAGCAAGGTCTCATAAGTTGGCGCAACGCTCGTAATATCCAGAGGCGGCGCACAAGCGCTGATTAACCCACCGCTTACGGTGGTGATCATTATTAATAGTGTTATTTTTTTCATAAAACCTCTAGTTATTGATGTAAGTTGCCCGTAAAGTATAGATCAGTCCCGTCTGGCCCGCATCGCACACCAGACGTTTATCCGCATCATCCATCACTCATCCTCCACTTCGCCGGTGCCGCCGCATTCCGGGCATTCACCGCTGCCAAAACAGCACCCGCAGAACTCATCCAGTTCCCCATCAAACCCGGTGCCGTTGCACATCGGGCAATTACCGTCTCCATTACAATTTTCACAAAACACTCTCATCATGCTCTCCAAACAAATCAGTCTGTGGCCCCGGCCCACTCGACTTACAAATATTAATCACCTGTCGCCGGGTTAAATTGAATCTCAAAGCGACCTTTGACGCTGAAACCTGCTGCCGCTCGGCCCGTATCACCTGGTTGCGAATTTGCAAGGTAATCTTATCCAGCTTAGGCAGTTCTATTCGCTTGCCCGGCATCGCTTTACACAGTTCAATAATGGCGTCCATCGGCAACACATCCCGCAAATAAACCGCCTCCATCGCTTTAGTCGGAATCCGTAAGGTCACACCACCGCGCTGTTCCAGCAGGGTGAGCGTGTTGACCATACCGATTAACCGCACCAACTGCCGCGCTTGCGGCGGCAATAAGTCGGCATTCACCGCGTCCAGATCGGCGTCACTGATCGAGCGTGACATTGAGGCGCTTCGCCCAGGCTTTCAGTTGTTCAATGCAAGTGTTCAGCTCAGCAGACGAACACCATTGCAGCCGGTCTTTCTTGTGGTAGCTTTTGGCCCACAGTTCGAGCGCTACCTGCGCCTGGTCTTTAACCACCCCGGCGCGCGCCATCGCGATCCACATCGCGTTCAGTTTGGCGATACGGGGCTTACGCCAATCCTGGTCATGGGTCAGTTTCCGTCCGCCTTTGCCTTTGGGCTTAAAACCACTGTCGATCATGCGCTCAACGGCTTGCGACAACTGCCCGATGCTCAATGTAGACGCCGAATATTTACCATCTTTCTTGGTCGCGCCTTGCATCGGCAGCCAAATGCCGTAGTAGAACTCATCATCCCAACCCAGTTGGGCTTTGCCGAGCGCCAGCAGCGTGTAAAAGCGCTGTCGGTTGTCTGTTTGAGGGTGTTTAACGGCGCTCATAACGATGCAATATCCAAACTGATTTGTTGCTGTTTCCCCTCATCGCCTACGCGCTCATATAAGCGGATATAAGATTTACTGCTGGCAATGTGGATGCTGTCTTTTAACGCAGTCATAGCGGTAATCCACTTGGCGTGGGTAATCTTCAACTTGAACAAGCCGAGAACGCGGGCGGTATTAATGTTGCCCTCTTTATCGGTCTGAAACGCATGCTCTATCAAGGCTTTGACTTCGTCGCCGCTGCGCGCCGTCCATTCATGGATGCACTCATCAATCAAGCCTTTAGCGATTTGCAGGCGCTCATCAAAGGCCAGCGAGTCGTTAATAGCGATCTTCAACGTGTACTGACCGTCGTAGCTGCTCAGCGACATATTGCCCTTTTTGCCGCCCAGCTTGGTGTTGTATTCACTCGCTGCCAGGTCAATAAAGCGATTGATGGCCGCTTGCGAGTTTTCCTTAAATTCCAACATCGACAACTGCAAGGCCAGCGCATCATGTACGATGCTTTTTACCAGTTGATCACGCTTCAGATCGATATCCGGTATCTTGGCGGTCGGTATCAAGTGGCCCTGGGCATTGGACATATAGCCGGTTTCGCCGATGACTTCCTGCTCAGGTCGATTAAGATCGGCCATCTTTTCAACAATGGCACCCATCAGGTTGGTGAAAATAGAAAAAGGTTTGTTGGGTTTTTCAATAGGGTTTTGCATGGTTTTAATCCTGTTTTAAGGGTTGTTATGACTTCGTTTTCGGTAGGTTGTCCCGCCAACCTTCTGGCGGTTTTTTTACGGTCTTTTCACGCTCTTTAGCTTCACGTTCGTTAGCTTTCTGTGCCGCCATCGCCATCAATTCCGCCGCAGTGATCGACGGCGAATCCGGCAGCCGTGCTGCAACGGGTTGTAACCCCCGGTCTGCTCCGGAGGCACCGCGATTGCGCCGCTGCGCTTCCATCTGTTGCTCGGTTAACGCTGCGTGTTTCTCGCCCTTGTCCGCTAAAATCTTGATTAGCAGGCCATTGCCCTTCAGCGGTAGCGTCATCCAATCCGGACGCGCGATTAGCTTAAGCATTTCACCTTCCCAAACCGGCAACGGTGCGGCATAGACAATGCCGTTGCGCTTGACCTGAGCGGCTTTCATCATCGGTACCAGCTCTTGGGTCAGGCTCAAGCGCCGCGACCAGCGCAGTTCCTGCTTCAGAGGTTTAAACAACTCCAGATAGCGCAACAGCACGCCGATCATCGAATTCGGCAGGCTTTGAATCAGTACCGTCCATTCATTGCCTGCCAGCATTTCCATGCCCTGGATAACGTCCACATCTTTGCCGCAATACGGGCATTGGATACAGCAGCTATTGCTCATCGGGTATTGCGCCGGCAATAAGTGCTAAAATAAAATCGCAGGGTTTTTAACAGCGCCCGACCGGCAACAATCAATGCGGTCAGCGCCAGCACCAACGCCAACATCCCCCAGATAATTAAAAATGTGTGTGGACTCATGGCCGTCCCCCGCATGTCCGGATTTTTGATACCGGGTGGAAATGCTTCATCGGTTGTACAAACCGGCCATCGCGAAACACTACAACGCTAAACTGCTTGCTGCAGTCAAACGAGTCATCCCGCAGCCGTTTAGCCCGGACTTTCGGCGCACGAACCCGCACCGGTTCAGAAATTACCAGGGGCTCCCGATAAGCCAGCAGCGCCTGTATCAATTGCTCGGGATCATGGGTCAGGAAAGATACCAAGGTAATACGACTCACCAGGAGCGCGCGATTAGCCATGTACATCTTGATCCAGTGCCCGTAATAATTGGGGTCGGTTTGAAAAAGTGCGTAACTCACTCCTTGTTTGTCTAGGTTATGTGCGGTATTCAGCGCCCAGTACTCGGCAGCCCAATCCGGTGTGATAGGATTAGGTGTGGCCTGACGAGTGGTTTTAGTAGAGAACCATTGATAAATTTTACGTAACATAATCACCTCGACTTAAAGGGCCGCCACATCGACGGCTTGGGCGTTAATAATTTGATTGGTGAGTGATAGATCAAGCCCAGCAACCTCAGCGGTTCTAGCGGCCCGTGAGGCGGCAGCGGCTTTTTGTACGCCTGATAACTTGCGTCCTTTAGCATCTCTTGGTTCCGCCGCGTCCTTAGCCAACCACACAACTATTTCATGCTTAAACCAATAGTTTTTGCCGTTTGCTTGCGCAATAATCGGACGTGGAAAGGTTTTGTCGGTTAACAGCTTATTCGACACATAGGTTTTGATATTTTTCGACCCCGCCAACTCAGCCACTTGCGCAGCGGTTATCGCTTGTTTTTTAATAGCCATCATCCACCTCCCATTACAAATCCGCGTCCGGCCATGGTTTTCTGGTTAGTGGCCTTGATCAACTCGGGGGTGATTTCCACCGCATTCTTGTTTGCATACCGGCAGGTATTCTTGAGCAAATTCTTTAACGTCCGGGCGCTGCCTTCACAGGCGCTATAAAATGCCTTCAAAACCGGCTCAGGCTGCGCTTGATCAAAATAACTGGTCACCAAGAGCGCGCAGTCCTTTTCCGAAATCTGCCGGGCCAGTGCAGGCCAAAAGCCGATACGGCTGCTGATTTGACCAAACCGGCCTTCCGGATCTTGCACCATGGGCAACAGCTCAGCGGTTCCGACCAGCACCACACCAATGCCAGCGACATCAGAAATCCGCCGAAGCGCGCCGAAACTGCGCTTGGGTAACCAGTTGGCTTCATCGACTAAAATCACGCGGTCCGTGCCCTTCAATGACCGAATCAGCCCCGCCATTTGCATGGCCATGGTGCCCTTAATCTGCACAGCTCCGGTGGCGGTCATCAGTTCTTGCATAAACGTCGAGTGATCAATCCCCTCGAACGCCTCCAGTAACACGGCGGACGGGGTTTGCCGGGTATATTCGCGCAATGCCGTGGTTTTACCCACGCCGACCTTGCCGACAAAAATACCAAAGTCGCGGTCCGCGTGCGTGCGCTTGCAGGCGGAATTGATCGATAACGCCACGCTGGTCAGCGTGTACGGAATATCTGCTTTTGCTGCCTGGTTCCGCTCATCAATACGCTCAATCGCATCGATCATGCGTTGCAAAAATGCAGTCGGTGAGCTGATATAGCGCCCGGTTAAGATAGAGCTGCGCGTGCCGTCTTTAATACTGGTCAATCGCGATAAATCAGCGCCACTCTTGCCGGATTCCTCGAGCCAGGCATTGATGCGTTGTACCAATTGTTGGTCTTCTTGGGTGTATGTTTCTTGAAATACCGTTTCTGCCGCGCTCATGCCGCCACCACTCTATTGATTAGCGTGGTAACGACATCCATATTGGCATTCAACACATCAACCGTTGTATCGGTCAGATGGTCATAAGCCACATAAACCGTGGTGCCCGATAACGGCTCCAGCAGTGGATGCAAGAAGGTTCGTCCGCAAAAGCGTATCGAGCCATTGACGACTAAGCGCGGTGCTGTTTGTGTTTTTTCAGTAATCATCTGTATAATCTCTCGTGTTGTTGAAAGGTTGTTTCGGTGTGTGGATCGGCTAAATCCTGAGCACCGAGGGGTTAAAAGCAGTCGTTGACATTAAAATCGTCATCGACTGCTGGGCTTTTAGTGCCGAGGTACAGCGCGTCATCGGCATTAAAATTCAGTGCGTCCGGCTCCTCCAGACGGCTAAAATCAGTAAAATCAATCAAGGCGGTAGTGCTGTCTTCTAGCGCAATCACCGGCTGTGACCGCAGTTTGTGTTCATGGGCTTTTTGCTCAAGCCTGTTTACTTGTCCATTCAAGCGTTTTTGCTCCGCTTCTACGATGCGCGATTCCGGCAATCGGGCAACCTTCCCCACTAATTTAGCGATACAAATCAGCCGCTCCTGATCATCTAAAACGCGGATTTCATTGTCTTGATGCAGGCTGTATTCAATCAATACCTTGCTGTTGTTGTATTGCGCCAGTTCGGCAGCCTGATAGGTGCGGCCATGCAGGGTAATGCGCCAGCGCTTAACGGTACGAATCTCACGCGGCATAATCAGCGCATCCGCGACAATATGCACTTGCACTTGCTGCAAATCCCGAAGCCAGACCTGACGCGGCGTTTCACCGTTTAAAACGTCCTTGGGCTCATTGTTGTAATCGATAATGTATTGCCTGACCGAGGCAACATACTCAGCGTAGGAAGGCAATGTGCGTAAACCCCGCGCGACCTCATCCGTTAACCTGCGGTTGATTTCCGGAGCCATGTCATCACCGCAATAAGTGTGGAATTTTTTGTCATGGCGATTACGAAAAATCTTAAAAAAGCCCTCAACCAGGCCCTTGCCTTTAGAGTTACCGGGGAGTGCGAACGCCGGGGTAATTGCTAACCGAGTTAAAAAGCCGATGGCGTCATCCGCCATCATGCGCGACTTAAAGCCCGAGCCGTTGTCTAAAAATAGCATCGCAGGGACATGGTCTTCAGCAATGATGGCGTGCGACAGCGCGAACAATGTGCTGATAGCGGACTCATCGTCGGACATATACCAGCCCGCAACATAACGGCTGCGCACGTCAATCCAGATGGTCAGCTCGGGTCGGTATACTTTTTTTCCGGATGGGTGCGCGACATACACGTCAATCGTGTGGCCATCGCCTTCATAGCCAAACCCGACCGGCAAGATGTCGTTATCGCGGATTTTGTGCGGTGACAGGTTGTGCTTATAAAAGGTCTTGCCCATCCGCCCCGGCGATTGCTTACCCAAGGTCGCGGGCAAGGTTTGCAAATAGCGCGTGACGCGGCTCTTGGTGGCCGAATCAAACCCATGATCGGTTCGTAGCCAATACGCGACATCGGCATAGCCGGGCTTGCTGGGCAAATTGAACAGCTCAATGGCCTTATGCTCCCAACCGTAGGTTTTACGTACCCTGCCGGTGTATTGCTTGGTCAGCGCCAGGGTATTGCCGGTTTTAAATTTCTCCAGGTCGCCTAGCCAACGGTAAACAGTGGCTCGATCCGGGCACTGTGCGCGTTTTTTGCCGCGTAAAATGGCAAGCGCATCCAGTACCGGGCCGGGTAGCCGTCCGTCCTGAAAATCCTGTTGAAAAGCGACAATACGGGCTGAGTCGCTGGCCCCGGCGCACTCCAAAACATGACTGCATACTGTTTGATACGCGCTAATTTGCGCCCGCTTGGCCGGTGTTAACGGGTCAGCGATGACGCGACTGGGCAACGGTTTGGCGGGTGCTTTAGCCTGTGCGGCTATAGCTGGCAGTGTTTGCATGGCAGTATTCATGATTTATCGCCCTTGTCTTTTTTTGCTTTTTTGCTGGGGAAATACTGTTCTGTTATCGACGCTTGATACCGGGCTGATTGCTGCGCCGCCCAGCGTTCTTCATGGGTCATGCTGTCGGGCTGTGGCGGATTAACCGGGATGGCCGGATTAATCGGCCAGGTCAGATAACAGTCGTCCATAATCAGCTTGGAGTTGCCGTGCATCACGCTTAACAAATGGATCAGCGGATAGATCACCGCCTCTTGTGCTTCGTGCGCGACTTCTTGTTGGAAGTTTTTCGACAACTCATAGGTTTTTCGGGCACGCACAACAATGCCCTGGAGCGTTTCCATGTCTTCAAAAAGCTGTTTGCGTAGGGCACCAAACGAACGCCGCTCAGGGTCTAGTTTTTTCAGCGCCTGGTTTTCTGCAAAGAATTCAGCGGCTTTATCCGCTTCGATATTCATTTTGCGTTCGGCGTCCAGGATGCGCTGTTTCATGGTCTTGATTTCCGCCCGGTGGCTTTGCAGCACGCTTTTCAGCTCACGGACGCTATAGGTTTGTGCGGTTTCCAGCGTGATGCCGTAGACTTCGCGGCCTTCGGCGAGTTGTTCCAGATCTTCCTCGTCGAGATGCTTTAATTCGAGTAGTTTGCTGTATTCCAACCTTGCAAATGTTTGTAAAGCCCTTTCAGGACTCCGACAGAAAAGCTCATAAACATTAATCATGTTGTAAATGCTTTGACGTGCCAACCCAAGCCGGTCAGCTTCATCTTGCACAAATTTCGGTTGTCCAAACTGTTTGGACTTTTCCAAAGCCTGAACAAAATGCGCCCCCGAATATACTGCTGCTAACACAGACGCTCGCAAGCCCTTAAAACCTTCCTCGGCATGTTGCTCAAGCGTCATCAATGCAAATGTAGCGGCATCAAAACTCATACTTTCCGCTTGCAGTAAAGCTACAACATGAGCGGGCGGCATGGCAGCTTTATTGACTAAATCAGTTGCTTGGCTCATAGACCGTCTCCTTTTTCAGGAATCACTTTATCCAGAGCGTGTTTAAATGCTTGCCAATAAAGTCCTTCTAAACGAACCAGAAGCGCCTCTGTTGATAATGCGGAAATGCCCATCGCTGCCAGCATTACAGTTTCTTTCGCGCGGATCATGTCAGTTTCAGTGACGAAGTTTCCGGGTTCTGTTCGGTTATTCATCGCACCATTACTGATGGCAGTTTTATTGGCTATATCAGCTACTTGGCTCATATCGCCTACCTTCCCAGTGGATCTGGTTGGTCACAGCCTGCACATTCCGCTTTTAAAGCGCTCAATGACTCGCAAACACGTTTTTCCATCTGTGTTAATAGAGCTACTTTCTCAGTAGTCTCTTTTTTAGATATGTTCCAAAATGCGTCTTGGAACTCAGTTAGGAGCGGTAAGAAATCATCGCAACCTTGGTCTGAGTACGCGAGCGCCAGGTTTGAAATAAAGCCTCGTAACATAGTTGTGTTGTGGCTGAGGTACTCGGCATTGCTACTATTCTTTAATAAGCACTGAAGATCGCCCTGAATGATCTCAAGAAAGCGAATGTGCATAACCCGTGGCAGGGCTGTGTTTGTTTTTAAGGATTCTGTAGCCATTGTTATTCTCCAGAGAGTTGTTTTTTTAATTCATTCGCCTGGCGCGTCAGCCGGGCGTTTTCAACTAACGTTTGTCCTAATTCCAGCGTCATTTTTTCCCGGCGATCGACTAACTCATGATTGACGGCCTGGGCTAATACCTGAATCGTCAGCGTGCAGTGGCAAGCCCAGCAGAACGCGGGTAACCAGCGCGCCGGAAATTCGCTGAACTCTTTGCTTTGTGCGGTCCAGGCGTTCAGTTGCCGCAGGGTGATGGGTTTTTCCAGATCCGGCAGGCACATATTCATCCGCTCAACAATCCGTTCGCGGGACAGCCCGGCTTTCTTGGCGGTCCGTATTGCGTAATTCAGCGCCCCTTGTAATTCCGGCCCGATATCCAGGTCTGCTGCATTGGCGGCTTCCAGCGCGGTTTCCTCAGCCAATCGCTGGAAAATATCCAGTTGATTACTGGTAAAAGATTTCTTGGGATTAGCCATTAACTGATGTCCGGCAAATAGCTAGACTGTGCTTGCGACTTTGCAAATTAGTCGATCGGTTTTGCATCGTTTTCATCATCGTTTTCACCATCATAAGGATTGCTGTTATGTCTGAAATAGAACGTCGTTTAGCTATAATCGAAGAAAAATTATTTAAAGCCCAAGTTGCTTTGGATTTGGCAAACCAGCGTGAGGATGCACTAATACAGGTGCTGGGTTGGCTGTTGGCAAGGTGTCAAAATCAGGAGGGCATAAGTTTTTTAATTGATCGAGCGGAGGCACTGGAGGCTCAAAAAGACCAGACCGAGCGAGCAACTGTATTTGACGATCTACTCGACTATGCAGGGCTATGGCTCTCCGTGCAGAAATCCGGTTAAGTTCAGAGTTAACGGCGATTCGGGTTGATAGGTGCAAAGGAAACATGACCAACTCCTATAAGCTGTTGGGCAAAAGTGGTGATATGGCATGCCATACGCTGTAGGCAACAAATGCCGCGAATAGCAAAACGAAAGCCAAGGTTTTCATGCTGCCGCCTTGTTTCTCAGGGTTTCGCGAAAGGGTTTACGGCCTTCGTAGCTGTATTGACCGGGCCACAGCTCATCTGCGGTTTTGCCGATCTTTTCGGCGACGTATTCAGCAATGCGTTTGCTTTGCTGTTTGTTATTGATGACCAAGCGCACCGAATTGTGTGAGCAGTTCAAAGCGCTGGCGATGGCTGTCACAGTCAGCTTGCGTTTTTTTAATTCTGCAACAATATCGGCAGGGTGCATTCCTTGGTTTTGTGGATTGCGATCTGGCATAATGATTAATCCTGTAGTGGTTTAACGGGTGCGGCAGTTCACTTTGGTCGGTAGGCTGCCGCAATTTTTTGGGCTCAATATACAATTTGTATATTAACGGTTACATTTTAATCAACAAAAAGTTTATGTCAACAATGTTTTGTAGATTATGAAAACAATTTCTTTTGAAGTTGTCATGAATAGATTTTCTAATACGTTGGGATTAGAAAGTGATAGGGCTATTGCTGAGTGTTTGGGAATCAGCCCCGCAGCCTATTCGAATAGAAAAGTACGGAACTCCATTCCTTATGAGGAGTTGATTGAGTATTTATGTACACATAATATTGATATAGGAGCGATGCTTTCACCTGAGCCGGGGCCTTATGAAATAAAGCCATCTACGCCATATCAGTTATTGAATGAGCAAAACAGTTATAAAAATGAAGAATTTGTCGAGATACCCCGTTACAACGTTTGTGCGGCAGCTGGACATGGCGTCATTAATGCAACAGAAGAGTATCGGCAGCCATTGGCGTTCCGTCGAGATTGGTTGACAAAGCGTCATCTTTCGCCCGCAAATCTGGCGATAGTTGAGGTGAAAGGCGATTCGATGGAGACCAAGTTGCGAGATGGCGATCTGGTTATGATAGATACGTCACAGATTGCTATTGTGAGTGACAAAACGTATGTGTTACGCATGGACGGTCATCTGCTAGTCAAAAACTTGCAGCCTTTGCCACACGGCTTAGTACAAGTTTCTTCTTTTAGTACGGGTTGGCCAGCCTATCAAGTTGATTTGTCTGATGAGTCGCTCGATATGGCCATTATTGGCCGCGTCGTAGCATCCATGCATGAATGGTGAGGGCGGAGATTATGAAAAAACTTGTTTTAACAGTAGCGCTATTATTTCCATTGTCTGCATTATCAAATGAGTGGACCGGAACTGTAATAGGCATATCAGACGGCGATACGGTAAAAGTACTGAATGCCAAAAATCAGCAGGTCAAAATTCGCCTGGTCGAGATTGATGCACCTGAATCCAAACAAGCGTTCGGCACCCAGTCTAAGCAATCACTGGCAGATATTTGTTTTAGGAAATCGGTTGTTGTCGATGATCGCGGTACTGATAAGTACAAACGCACATTGGGCCGTTTGAAATGCGATGGCGTTGATGCAAATGCCGAACAAGTTCGGAGAGGGATGGCCTGGGCCTACCGGCAGTATTTAACTGATCAATCTATTATCGGCCTGGAGGATGCCGCCAAGGCAGGTAAATTGGGGCTGTGGGCGGATGCAAACCCTATTCCGCCCTGGGAGTTTAGGCATGGTAGTAAGGCAACTAAGACAATAAATCAGTCCATTAAAAAATCTGTGTCAACAACTGCGCCTAGTAGTGGTTTTGAATGTAGTGGAAAGTCCAGATGTGGACAAATGAGTAATTGTGCGGAAGCTAATTTCTATCTGAATAAGTGCGGTCTCAGTCGCCTGGATCGGGATCATGATGGTGTGCCGTGTGAGTCGATTTGTAGATAGTTAGAGATATTTATAAGCGATGATCTGTAAAGGGTTGACAAAAAAAGTTTTTTTGTTAGATCATTAACAAAAAACACACAGATCAATATCTAATTTTGGGGATGGTTATGAGTGGGAAATCACGCATAGAATGGACTGAACAAACGTGGAATCCAACATCTGGATGCACAAAAATATCGCCGGGATGCAAACATTGCTATGCCGAAACTATGGCGATAAGATTGAAAGCAATGGGAGCGCAAGGATATGCTAATGGTTTCCAACTCGCTATCCATCCGTACAGATTAGCACAACCACTCAAAAGAAAAAAACCGACTACCTATTTTGTCAACTCAATGAGCGACTTATTTCATGAGAATATTCCAGATGCTTTTCTTGATGACGTATTTTCTGTCATAAGTAAAACTCCACAGCATACTTTTCAAATTCTTACAAAAAGGTCTGATCGATTACCTAGCTATTTTACAAATAGAAAATGCCCTAAAAACGTATGGTTAGGTGTTTCTGTTGAAGATCGTACTTTTGGGCTCCCAAGAATTGAAGGCTTACGGCAGGTTGATGCTAACATACGTTTCTTATCTGTCGAGCCGTTACTTGAAAGCTTAGGCAATATAAATCTTGCCGGTATTCATTGGGTTATTGTAGGCGGAGAATCCGGACCAAGGGCACGACCCATGCAAAAAGAATGGGTTGATGAAATCAGGATGCAATGTGAAGCCGAAAATGTCGCGTTTTTTTTCAAACAATGGGGAGGTTGGGGTGTTGATGGAAAAAAAAGAGCTAAAAAAGAAAATGGTCGGGAATTGCATGGCCGTATTTGGGATGCAATGCCTGTCGTGCAGCAACTGACATAATGGCTGACGAAAAATACTATTGGCAAATTGGTTCGCCACCACCAATACTTGATCGACATAGCCAAACAAAACATGCCATTATTGAAGAGTACGTCAAACAATATATTTTGACGTTCATGGCTCCTGCACATATTCCAGAGCTTAGGTTGTCGATTATCGATGGTTTTTCTGGTGGTGGATGTTACCAAACGGAAGAAGGTGGTTTGACAGACGGCTCGCCAATCCTGGTGATGCGAGCTGTACGTGAGGCAAGGATATATCTTAACCAAACTCGACGAATTCCACGCCATATAAATGTAGACTATCACTTTGTTGATATTTTACCGGATACAACTCGTTATTTACGATATTGGCTAGATGCAAAGTGTAGTGACAATACGATTGATCTAGAGGATTACCAAAAAACGGAGATTATCACTAATAGCTTCTTGAAGCAGCTCCCATCGCTTATCCAGAAGATAAAACTACGCAAAATGGGTGAACACGCCCTCTTCATTTTAGATCAATACTGCTACAAGGATATCCCCTTGCCAGAAATATCTGGCATTCTGCATAGCCTTCAAGGGGCCGAAATTGTTATGACCTTCAACGTTGACAATTTGACTACCTATTTATCAGATCACGTAGCCAATCGTAAGCCATTGGAAAACATAGGACTGGATGCGTATATCCCCTGGGAGAAACTAAAGCAGCTTAAAGCCACACAAAAACGCGAATGGCGTCAAATTTTGCAGCGCCACATTGCACATGGTATCAAGGATAAAACAGGGGCGAAATATATGACTTTGTTTTTCGTGAAGCCATATGGGACAAACTCTTGGGGCTATTGGTTAATTCACCTTTCAAATATGTACCGCGCCCATGCGGTTATGAAATCACTACATTGGGCGCATGCCACTGACTTTGGGCATGAATTGGAGCCTGGGATATTTGTATTAGGTTACAATGCAAACAAAGATAGTAGTTATACAAGGCAATCGACATTCGAGTTTTTTGGTGAAGAGTCAAGGGAGGCTTGCATCAATGGAGTAAGGGAGTATTTTGGAGAGACAGTATTTCAACTCGACAAACCCACTAGATTGGCTGATTTGTTTCAGAATTGTGTGACAAACTCCACAGCTGCTGAGCCTCATTTGATGGAGGCTGTAGGCCAACTACACTCCTCGAAAGACGTTATTGTCATATCCAAGAATGGAGCAAAAAAACGGGCTAATAACAAATATAATCTTAGTGACATAATCGAACCATCAAAGAATTTATCCATATTTAGATATAAGGATGACTAATATAACGCTTATTTTTTGTTTCCGTCGTCGGTTGGGTTTCTATTGACTCGATCCTGTCTGATAAAGTGATAATTTTGAAATGACGGACAATCAGATTTATTTTATCAACTCAAATCCACCCTTCAATAACGCTTCCATTTCTTTCAAGCTGACAACCCAGTACATCATGTCATCACCCATAATGATTGCCGAAGGTTTTAAGGTTCTGTCCCTAAAGCTTCTGGCTAGGTGTAAATGGTTGAATTTCATGCTGTTGCCCTCCTAAAATGTGTGGGCACAGTATCGCTCTGTGTCGAACGAATGCAAGTAGATATTCAGGAATCTTTGCAATGCCTGCTCTCAGGCGTTATGCCATCCTTACCCGTTACCCAAATCGTTACGCAGGGCAGCAGGTTAATGCACAGCCTCTTGTTGTACGGCGACCAATGTGCGCCCATCCAAAAGCTACCCAGCCGAAACAGTAATCCTATTTTCATAAATGCTCCTGATGTTTAACACAGCGCCGCACACGCAGCGTTTAGGGGTTAGTTCGACCCGACGTACCGAAAAAACCTGAAAAGCGCTTGTAGCGGTTTTTGAAGGGGTTTTGAATGCGGTATAAGCCTGTCTTATGCGGCTTCAGCGCCGCACCATTTTTCGACGGCATTGATAACGCTCTGCCAGTCAGATTGCCAATACCGGTGTTGTTGTGATTCTTCATGTTCACAATCAACGTATAAACCGCCAGTTGTCGGGACCCCTGTTTCTTCAACCCATTCGATGCTTTCGGCGTGAAGATTTCCACCACACTCTGGGCAGACGGCAATTGTTTTTGGCACTGGGCAGGTGCCGCCGTATAACAAAACGTTATACCCAAGTTGATCGGCTGCATCAGCCCAAGCCTCCAACTCGTCAGTTCCTCGCCCAAGATCATCTGCTGTTTCATTGTCCGTAATTTCATATTTTCCGGGTATAAAAAAACACTCCGCATTTGGCCGTTTTGACCTAACGAAATTTCTAACTTGATTCAGTTTGGTTGCCTTCTCAGCTACCTTTGCACATGCTTCGCGTTCTGTCGTTATCGCATCATTCCACGCGTCCCGCGCAAATAGATACATCGAATCATAAGGCTCGCCCTGTTTACTCTGAAACCATTCGTCAAATGTCATTTCTACTCTCCGTAGTTGTCGGCCCTCTAACCGGCGCTCAAGTTCTGGTCATAGTGCGCTTTTTTCTTTTTCTTGCGCCGCGTGTTTTTTTGCCCTAGTCTATAAAAACACCCCGCCTCACATAAGGCGTGAAACATTTCACGGCTTATGCGCCCTGTTTGACATCGGTACACTGTGCCCATGAACAGACAAAATACCCCCCAATCAGACTTTAAAGGCTTTGGCGATTTCGTTGAAATCTTCCGTTCGGGTACGCATACCGATCATGCCGGTACTACCCAATCCTGGACCAATAACGATATTGATCAAATTATCGCTAATCACAGCGTCGCTGATGCCGCACCGATTGTTATCGGTCATCCGGCTAAAGATGCGTCATCCCCCGCGTATGGCTGGACGCAAGAACTTAAGCGCGTCGGCAATACACTGCTGGCAAAATTCGCCGATGTCGAGCCGCAGTTTGAGCAGATGGTCAAAAGCGGCCAATTCAAAAATCGTTCAATCCGCATCTTAAAAAACGCAAACGGTTTGCGATTGGGCCATGTCGGTTGGTTGGGGGCAACGCCACCGGCTATTTCCGGATTGCAGCCGGTTGAATTCGCTGCCGCTGATGAGGTGTTTGATTTCAGCATGGCGGAATGGCAATCCACCGGCATTATGGCTCGGATGCTGCGCAATATGCGCGACTTCCTGATCGCTCAATTTGGGCAAGAAAAAGCGGATGCTGTTTTGCCCAATTACGACATCGACGAGTTAAACCGTCTCTCAGAACAACAATACCAGGACGAACAGGCGGAACAATCCGCTGAAGCGTCCGGCAATCCTTTAAATGACTACTCACAACCCCAGGACAATGGTATGGACATTCCTACTCAGGCCGATTTAGACGCGGCCAAACAACAAGCGTCGGATTTTGCCGCGCAAAACCAGACACTAACCCAAGCGCTAGCCGCAGAAAAAGCCAAAACGGTGCGCATTGAATGCCAGGCGATTGTCGACAAGCATCTGCAACGCGGCGTTAAACCGGCGACGTTGGTCGGTGTGGTGGATTTTATGCTGTCCCTGGATAGCGCCGATGCCGGGACGTTTGAGTTTAGCGTCGGTGAAGGCGCTAAAAAGCAAACCAGTCAGCGTGAATTTGTTAAAGGCTTGTTGGCGCAATTGCCGGTCGCGGTTAAACCGGGTCAGATTGATTTTAGTGGCTTTGATGAATCGACGGCGTCTGATTTCTCAGCACCGAATGGTGTAGTCGTTGATCCCGAAAGGTTGGCGCTACATGACAAGGCCGTCGCTTATCAATCTCAACATAACTGCGATTACGCAACCGCAGTCAACGCAGTAGCAAGGGGGAAATGATGCGCAATAGCACACCTATTTTAACGGTGCCGGTTCTATCAACGGGTACGATTACGGCAAATCGCTTCGTGAGTACCGCCTTGGCGGTGGTTGCCAGCGCCGGTGTCAATACCTATGGCGTCGCGCAAATGAACGGCGTGAGCGGCGATGTAGTGCCGGTCACGGTGCTGGGTACTGAAATTGTTGAGGCAGGCGCGGCTATCGCTGCCGGTGCAGCCGTACAAACGGACGCCAGTGGCCGTGCCATTACCTTGGCTGCCGGCGTCAACACTGGCCGATTAGCGCCTGGCGAATCCGCGTCAGCGGCTGGGCAGCTCGTTGAAGTTATTTTGAACACGAATTAAGGATTAGCCGTTATGCCAAGAATTATGTCGCCGGGTGAAACCCGGATTATCGATCCTATCCTGACTACTCAGGCGCGCGGTTGGCGCACGCCCGATATTATGCGGGTCGGATCAGTGCTATTCCCCCGAGCGTCCATCCCTAAGCGCGGCGCGAATATTGTTAAGTTCGGTAAAGAAGCGTTTCGAAAATATAACTCTATTCGCTCCGGCTCGGAAAATATCAAGCGTGTTCGTGTGGGTTACACAGCCGATACGGTCTCGCTGGTTGAACACGCATTAGAAGGCGTCGTGACGCGGAAACAGTTAGACGAATCGGCGGGTATTCCGGCCGCTAATTTAGGCATGCGAGCCATTAATGTGCCGCTGGATGCTATTGCGCGGGAGATTGAGATCGAGCAAGCGACGATTGCCCAATCGACAGCGAACTATGACAGTAATCATAAATTGGCGTTAACGGGTACTGATCGCTGGGATGATTACACCAATAGTGATCCCGGTGTTGATGTGGACGCTGCGCATCAGGCGATTCGAGCTACGACGGGGCGGCGCGGTAATGTGCTGGTAGTCGGACCTTTAGTCAAGGATGTGCTGGTTCGTCATCCCAAGATTGTCGGCCATTTTTATACCGGCGCACAGGCCGGGGCGCAAGAAGTGACTGATGAGCAATTGGCGCGCTATTTTAAAGTGCGTCAGGTTTACAGTGGCGATGAAGTCTGGCTGCCGGAAACCTCAACGGATAGTGATCCGTTTACCGATGTCTGGGGCAAAAACGCCGTATTGGCGTATGTCCCCAGCGTGAGCGGCGATGGTGATATTGAAGTGCCGAGCTATGGCTACAGCTATTTTCTCGAAGGCTATCCGTTGGTTGAACAGGCTTATTATGAAAATAACATCACCAGCTGGGTTTATCCGGTTTTTGATGAAGTGAAGCCGGTGTTAACGGGTATGGGTGCCGGGTTTTTATTTACAACCGTTATCAATTAGGACAGGTCATGGCTGAAAAGACAGAAACAACGAAACCTTATGAAGTATTGTCACCATTAAAAGCGGGTGGTAAGCGTTACGCCCCCGGCGCAATCGTTCAGTTTACTGTCGATGAAGCAGCAAAATTAGCGGAATTGCAGATTGTATCTGCTAAACCGGTTAAGCCTTCCAAAGTTGCTGATGCCACTTCAGAAGGCAGTGAAGGTAAACAGGACGGGTCTGAATAACCGATGTATTGCACAACCGAGCAACTCATCACCTGGTTTTCTGAGCAAGAACTCATCCAGCGCACTGACCGCGAGCCGTTTACCGGTGCGATTGGCCAGACAGTGCTGGATGAGGCGATCAGCGCAGCCAGTCGTCTGGTCGATGGCTATTTACGCTCGGTTTATCCGTTGCCGCTAGCTGATGAGGTGGTTGCGTCAAGTCCGTTGCCGGAAATCTGCGGCGATATTGTCCGCTATACCTTATACAAAGGCATCACCAATGAAGAGGTGGCGGCTCGGTATAAAGACGCCATCGCCTGGCTACGTGATGTACAAGCTAAGCGGGTGACGCTGGGAGCAGCTGATGAAACGGTTGCCGAAATAGGCTCTGTGACCATTGCCCAAAGCGTGTCCCGCGTGGATTGGGACAGTTACTGATGATTAATCCGGCCAATTATTTAATCGGCGGCGATTTAATGGCCACACGGCTGCAGGAAAAAATACCCACGCTACCGGCGATCAATATCCGTCATGCCATGAGCTTGGAATGGGTCATTAAAAACCCGCTACACAAATCGATTAACATCATCTTTTTTGATGACGTGCCGGATGAATCGGCAACCGGACGTGCGCAATTAAACCGGACTCAAGCGAGCGAGCAACTTTGGTTGGTGTTGGTGTCGTTACGTAATGTCGCCAACCAGGGCGAAAGCGCTTTGCAAGAATCATCAGCATTGGTCGGTCAAGTGCTGAATTGGCTCCAGGGCGTTGTGTTATCCCGCGATCACGAGCAGCTCGCAAGAAAGAAATGTCCGTATCGAAAAACCGACCGCGACGGCTTTGTGCATTATCCGATGCTGTTTTCCACCCGCATTTATATCAGCGGTCAATTGCCGCCGTAACCCAACGAGAATTTTATGAAAGTTTATAAACACAACGCCCTACAAATTACGATTAGCACCGGGACCTTTGTCGCTGACGAGAACGGGATTATTGACATCCCCGATAACCAGGTCACCAGCGCTGTCTGGTCACAGGGTTTTGTGCATGCCAAAGGCCGACTGGCGCAACTGGAGCGGGAACGCACGGAAGCTGCCGCTGCTAAGGCCGCCGCTGCGCCGGTGGCCGCAAAGGCAAGCAAGCCGGTAGATGATGAGGCGGCCGCTGCGCAGGTAGAAAAACCCGCCCATTCGACAGTCGCCGCATCCAGCAAGGCTGCTCCTTCAAAAAACACTGACAACACAGGTAAATAAACATGAGTGAGTTAAACAGATCGCAACTAGCACCGGTGCGCGCACCGGACGTCCATATTACTCAAGTGCGCGACGGCCAAGGCAATAAACTGGCCGTTGAGCAATCATTTCGTATTCCCGATGTAATAGAAACCGATTACGGCGACAAAAAAGCCTTGGAAGCCTTGTTTGGTTCCGGCGAATACGCGAACGGTTTGTTTACCGGCAAATCCGAATTATCATTTTCGATAACCATCGGTAGTATCGGTGCTGCTATGTTAAATGCCCTTTCAACTGGGCGAGAAGTCCAAGCCAAACAACGCAGAAAGCATACCGATAAAACCGGCGTTCAGATCCCCGGCTCCGTTTCCGTAGACTGGGTGATCAAAAACATTATCGGCATTAACCTGGCGCGGGTCGATAGCATTACGTCGATCAAAATTGGCGCAGTCACGCTGACGTCTGATGAGACGCCCGTCGCGAATCAGTATTACTGGAGTGGCGGCTTGATCACGTTTGGCGAGCCGGATATCGGCAAGTCGGCGGTTGTTACCTATGTCTCCAACGGACGCACAGTGGTGGCAACGATAAAAATCCCCACCAAGCGCACTTGGTGGCCGGGCGGCTTTGCCGATGCCAATCCAACCGTTAAAAACGATGCAACGCCGTTGGTAAAGTCGGCGTATAGCATGCTGGTGGGGCCTGCAGCCGGTAAATTTATGGGCACAGGTGGCGGTGTGCTGTATTTTAACGCCGCAATGACGCTGGCCTCGGGTAAAAAGCTGACGATTGCCGCCAATTGTGATAAGCAGAAAGTGAGCTACTCAATCGCGACCTTGCCGACCGCTGGCTATAATTTTCATATTGATGCACCGGGCGGCTCCACGTTTGTCAATAATGACGAGGTGGAACTGCTGTCCAACGCCGGTACCGCGATGACCGGCGTTGCGGTCGGCGAAACCTTGACTAAAGTGGTCAGCGGCCCGGTGACCGGTGAGTACACTAATGATGCAGGCGGCGAGTACACCTGGGCGGCGGCGGATGCAGGGGACAGAGTACGCGTTTACTATACGCCGTCTTATTTCGTGTTGCGGCCAGACATCGTTAATGGCGGGGACTTTATTGAATCACGCGGGGTTTACAATTCGCGCGGCGTGGCGTTTCAGCGGGTTGAGATTACTCAGCCGTTATCTATCGGCAATAATCAATTCGGGGTTGATGACTCCGGCGCGCATTATTTCGATTTTACTAACCAGCTGGATACGGTTTTTCTCGATTATCGCTACGAGATCGAAGGCGGCTCGTTGATTGAAGTCGATAACCAGCCTATGGGTAATTCGCCAGCATTTCGCGTCAGCATCAGTTACGAGTTCGAAGGCGACAATCTGGACATCGAGATGTTCTATGCCAAAAGTAAAGGCATGGGCGTGCCGATGAAGCAAGGTGCCGCATCGCCGATTAAATTCGAAATCATGGCCAGTGAAGATCGCGATCATCCTACCCCTCGCGTCTGGGAAGCCAGCATGTCGTCGTCTTAAAAGTTAAATAACCTCTCCTCCTGGTAAGGACGTCGTGCGGCGTCCTTCCGTTTTTGCACGTTCCCCGAGGCATTCATGACAGACGGCCTGCTGATCACCCTTAATCGCGATTATTGGATACCGGAACCGGTGTTCCGGGATTTACGGCGCATTATCGCCAGCTACAACGCGATTGCGCATTGCCAGCCAGGCCAACAAGCGGCCCATATTCAACGCATCCTCTCATTGCTGCTCGGCAAACAATCTCCTTCGCTCCGTGCGATTACTCCGGATCAACTTGCCGATTTTTTACATCAATTGCCGGATACTTTGGGATTGGAAGCTGCGGGTGATGACAACGGATCAGAACCGGGCACCTGGGGCGATACGTATGCCCACCTGGCCATGGCCATGGGCTGGACTTACGACAACATCGATCAAACCATGACGCTATCGAGACTGAAAGAACTACAGCCGTATTTACACAAAAACCCCGCGACTCATCAATTGGTGGCGGCGTATTTGGGTTACGAGCCCAAGCCGACTGCTGAGGAAAATATGCGCGCTATTTTTAACCGGTTCCGGGCGATGATGGGGAAGAAATCATGAGAGATTTAACGCTACGCCTGATTATTAATGCGGTCACGGATGGCTTTCGGGCCGGTATTGCGCACACCAGAGCCGGGCTTGATCAGGTAAAAATTCAAGTTGCGCTTTTGGCAACGATGCTGGTCAGTGCCGGTGGTGGCCTGACTGATTTTTCCAATAAGGCTGTATCGGCTCTTTATGCCGTAGAAAAAGCCGGGAAAGCCGCGTTCGATGCGCTTAAGCGCGACGTTGTTAATTTTGGCAAGGCCTTGGCGGTCGAATCTATTATCGAATGGCGGGGAGTCAAATTTGAAGCTAATTTTGCAGATGTAAAAAAAGTCGTTACTGGGACGATCGATGGGATTAAAGGCCTACGCAACGAATTGCTCGATATGTCCGCAGCTATTGCAATGGGCACCGACGGTTTGGCAAAAATGCAGGCGCAAGCTGGACAATTAGGCCTTCCGATTGATGAGATAGATGAGTTTGTTAAATTGTCATCAAAAGGGGCGGTGGCATTCGAACTATTGCCAGAACAAGCAGCTCAGTCATTCGGTAATTTAAAAAACATTTATGATCTGAATTTGAAGGAGCTGGAATTTCTCGGTGATCAGATCAACTACATCGCTGATAAAGCCAATACTAACGAATCGGCATTGCTGGATGTGATGAATCGTTCGGGCGGCGTCGCACAGCGATTTGGTTTGTTGCGGGGCGAAACCGTAGCGTTGGCTGCGGCGATGTTGGCGATGGGCAAGCCGCCCGAGCTGGTTGGTACAGCGATGGATATGCTGTTGAGTCGGTTGCAAAATGCTAAAAACCAAAGCAAGGATTTTCGGGAAGGCCTGCAGTTATTGGGCATGGATGCAGAAACACTAGCCGATAATATTGAAAAAAATCCTAAACAGGCGCTGGATAACTTCCTGCTGACTCTCAGTAAATTGAGTGCAGGCGCTCAAACCGATATCTTATCTCGGTTAATCGGTGAGGCGGGCGAAGCCAAGGGCGTTATCGGTGATTTGATTGGTAAAATAGGCGAATATCAGCGCTTAACCGAATTATCGACGGCGGGCGATATAGCAGGCAGCATGGAGGCGACCTTTAAAGAGCGCCAAAAAACCGTGCAAAGCGCTATCATCATGATGAAAAACGCATGGGATGGTTTAGCGATCAGTGCATCAACGATGTTCTTGCCGACCATTAGAGCGGTGGCAGAAGGGCTTCGGGATCTGGCAGTATGGTTACGGCATGTGAGTGATGAATACCCCAACTTGATGGGGTTTGCTCGTATTGCCGTTATATTCGGTACATTGGGAACCGTTTTACGGGTTGCTTTTTCCGGTTTACCGGCTATCGTTTCGGCGTCAATCGGGGCCATCGGCGTCATTTTTAACTCCGGTATTATCAATGTCTTTAAGGCGGCAATACCCGCATTAGGCGCAATCGGGACATTTTTAGCAGAATCCGTGTTCGGGCGATTAATTGCCGGTGCTGTGCTGTTAACGGTCGGTTTTAACGGGCTGGTCAGCGCAATAGGTGCGGTGTCATCGGTTTTTGTTACCCTTGTCAGTAGCCCGCTCGCCTTATTTTTAACGAGCATTGGCTTGGTTGCCATTCGCGTGATGGCGGCTCACGGTGCTTTAGGCGTTCTGGGTGCGGCTTTTGGCGGTGTCGGTCGGGTACTGTTAGGTTTGGTCGGTGGACCGATTGGCCTGGCTATCTCGGCACTGGCATTTCTGGCGATCAAATACAACGAGATTAAAGATGACACGATAAAATTCGGCAATGCCAGCGTTACCTTATCTGAAATACTCGGTGCTGTTTGGTCAAATCTTAAAACCATGTTTGCCGATGGCGTCGGCTTCATCGGCTCGCTATTTAATGATCTGGGGAGTTACTTGTTGCGCCTGGTCGGTATTAGCGACAGCACCTGGCAGAAAATAGAAACCGGCCTGGCCGATTTTTTGGGCGATGCAAAAAGCGTCATCAATCAGATAATCGGGGCATTTGATGGACTTGGAAAAGCGGCGGGTGTGTCACTGGCGGTTTTTGTCGAGCATATCCGCACCGAACTTAAGCAAGCCGTGGCCTTGGCTAAGGCGGCGGCTGATGACATTCAGGCCGCCTGGCATGGGGATTTTTCCGCCACCAATTTTAGCGCGCAACTCGACGCTAATGCACAACAAGATGCCGCGCAGAAGTCCGCCTCCGATTATGCGATCAGTGACGCGCTGACATCGGGTGTGGGCAAGGATTATTTGGGCGGTCTGGCTGATGGGTTTAAATCCAGCTTAGATAGCGCCGGTAAAGCCGTCGTTGATTATAGCAAGCGCTGGCAGGACGCTATTAACGCCGACATTGTGCGTCAAAGAGCGGCGGCGACAACGGCGACCAGTCCTGGTAAAGATTCCCGCATGACAGGCGGCGGTGTCGCTTTAGCGGGTGGCGAGTCAGAAGAGAGTCACGAAACTGCAAAAAAACGTATTAACGCACTGCTTGATGCCAATCTTTCTGCAATAAAAACCCGGCAAAACGCCCTTCAAAGTGCGCATGAACTGGATTTAAAGCAACTTGAAACCAACTTTAAAACCCAAGAGCTGGCGCTTAAACAACAGGGTTTGAGTGAAATCGATCTGCAAGAAAAGTCGATTGTGCTGGCAAAAGACTTGGCCGATAAAAAGCTGGAGATTGAGCGCAAGTTTATCCTCGAATCGGCGGCGCTAACCCGCGCGGCGATAGTTGAAAAAATGCAGGCGGCGCAAGCGGATGCGCCGGTCTCGTCAATGGCGCAACTATTTAAACAAGCGGAGGAAAAGTATCGATTACCGCCGAATCTTGTGCAAGCCGTCGCGCAAGTGGAAAGCGCGGGGGGCAAAAATGCCGGTGTTTCATCGGCAGGCGCTTTAGGCGTTATGCAGCTAATGCCTGCGACTGCAAAAAGCTTAGGTGTTACTGATCGCACAGATCCGGCGCAAAGTATTGAAGGCGGTGCTAAGCTTCTACGGGAACTGCTCGACACCTTCAATGGGGATGTCAAACTGGCGCTGATGGCTTACAACTCAAACCCCACAAAAGTTAAGGCGGTGGGCGGCGATTTAAGCAAGATGAAACCGGAAACGCAGGCGTATGTACCGAACGTTTTAGCCGCGATGAAAAATCCAGCCGCGACCGGTTCCGGGGATTCCGCCGAAGCTAAGCAAGCGCTGTCGGCTAAATTGGCCGGATTCAATGCTGAATTGCTCGCCAATGAAGCCGACACGCAAGCGAAACTGAAAGCCCTGGGGCTTGACGGACAGAACGCCGCGATTGAGCAATCGACTGAAGAGTTGGCGCTGAAAAAAGCCATGCTGGAGCAACAAAAAGCCTTGGATAATGAACAGGCTGACGCTGAACATGCAGCAGCGCTGGATGCCTTGAGCGTTAAGGAAATCGCCTCTCAGCAAGAACTTGACCTGGGCAATATCAACAATGAACAGCACCTTGCGAATTTGCGCAACTTTGCCGCCGATCGTCTGGCTATTGAAATGGCGTATCTGGAAGATAAGCGCAAGCTGTTAGGCAAGGATCAGCTGGCTTTAGCGCAAAACCTGGATGAAATGAAAGCGCTGTATCGTCAATACCAGGTAGAAACCCAAGGTATCGATAATAAGGACGCACGGGACAAGCAAGAACATTTCAAGCAATTATTTGCTCCGCTGAGTAATGCCCTGGATCAATCCGTTAACGGGATATTAACCGGTCAGCAAACGGTTAAGCATGCGGTGCAAAACGCGGCGAATTCGATTGTGGTCAGTTATGCGGCCAGCTTTATTAAGACGCGTGTACTGTCGGCGGCGCAATGGGCGTGGGAGGTTATGGGGTTTGCAGGTAAGGAAGCCAGGCAGCGAGCAATAAAAAATGCCGGTTTACTTTGGGATACCGTGCTGTGGGCGAAGAAACAAGCTTTAATGGGTGCGCAATGGGCATGGGAGGTTATGGGGTTTGGTGCTAAAGAAGCCACTCAAACCGCTACTGTTGTCGCCAGCCAGGCTATTCAAACAGGCGCGGAAGTCACTAAGGATGTGGTTACTACCGCATCGCATGTGGCCGCCACCGAAACCAAAGACAAAGTCACTTTTAAAAGTCTGCTGAAGTCTATCTTCGCGGCGGCTAAACAAGCGGCAGCCTTTACGTATCAATCGGTAGCCGCCATCCCTTTTATCGGCTGGGCTATTGCGCCGGCCGCCGCTGCCGTAGCGTTTGCTGCTGTGATGGCGTTGGGTGTAATCGGCTCAGCCGAAAAAGGCGAGATGGAAGTCGCTAAAGACAACAGCCCCTTCTTACTCCATAAAAAAGAGTCGGTTCTTCCTGCGGGTGTCGCCGAGAACTTCAGGTATGTGGTCAATATCGTCAAAGCCTTTGGCCGATCCGCCGCATCCGGCGATGAGGTAGTAATGCCGGAGCGCCAGGCTCCGGCTAACGTCAGCGCTGCTATTCAAAAGCTCAGCGCATCCGGCCAACTGCACGGCAATTGGCAAGTGCCACAATCCGTGTTAAATATCGCGGCAAAGTCCAAAGATACCGCCGAACAGACGGCGCTCAATGCCAAGTCCGGTGAGGAACAGCGGCAAGCCGGGGCCGGTCAGTCCGTAGTTTATCAAACCAATGATAACAGTCAGACGCACTTTAGCCAGGCTTACCATAATTCATTTATCGACACTAACGGCGCTAAGCGTTTCTTTGATGCCCATGGCGATATCATGGCGCAAAAATTCCAGGAAAAAGCCCGTAAAGGCGCTTTCGGGCCTAAAGGAATCAAACTATGAGTAATGCGCTATTCCCGGAATTGCCAGGGCTGACTTTTGACATGAAGTGCAACAGCGAATTTAACACCATTGTGCATAAGCCTGCCAATGGCCGAGAGGTTCGTGGCAGTTTCTCCGCTTATCCGATGTGGATTTTCTCGCTGAATTATTCGCACCTGGATGACCAGAGCTATGGTGATCTGGAAACGCTGCATGGTTTCATTTTGCAACGCCGGGGCCGGTTTGATTCGTTTTTGTATGACTATAAAAATGCCAATACGGTCACTAACGGGGTGCTTGGGACCGGCAATGGCTCGCGTACCGAGTGGCCATTGACGCGGGTTTGGGGCGGCTTTACTGAGCCGGTGGAGAATCCTAATCAAGTCGAGTCTATCACGCTGGATGATGAGGTAGTTGATACTGGCGATTACACGATCAGCACGGCGGGTGTACTTAACTTTGCGACCGCGCCGGTCGCCGATGCGGTTATCCGTTGGACCGGCAGCTATTATTTCCGCTGTCGTTTTGGAAGTGATGTCACCGATTTTACAGAGTTTCTATCTAAGATTTACCGACATGAAGACTTTCAATTTCGTGGCTCGCCGGTGGAGAAAGTATGAGAGATTCAACACCTGAGTTAGACGCATTGCTGGCCTCAAAGCAAGCGCTGATTGCCAGTCTCTTTACAATTTCATTGGCCAATGACGATGTTTTAACACTGACTTCCGCGCCAGACTTTAACGTCACTTGGTTGGGTAATACTTATAACCGCGACTACGTCATTGAGCACGGCGATATTACCAGCGCCGTGGGTGTTGCCGTGGATGAAATCGATGTCACGCTGTATGTGCGGCCTGATGACAGGATTTACGGTATGCCGGTGCCTAAGTTTGTACATAATAAAGGCTTTGACGGGGCGCGGATTCTGATTGAACGGGCGTTTATGTCGGAACCAGGCATTCCGGTCGGCGTGGTGCATTTATTCGAAGGCGCGATATCGGAGCCGGAACCGTCGCGGATGGTTATTACCATGAAAGCCAGTTCCGATTTGATTACGCTGAATCAAATGGTGCCGCGTCATACCATTACGCCTGGGTGTAGTAATGTGTTGTTTGATGACTTGTGTAGTTTGGATCGTTTGGATTGGACGCACGCCGGAACCGCCCTGGCAGGGTCGACGCGAAACGGCATTGTCTCTGATCTTGTGCAAGCGGACGGCTATTTCACGCAGGGTACGGTGCGCTGTTTGACGGGCAATAACGCCGGCGCGAAACGCACGGTAAAGCGTCATGTCAGCGGCCAGTTGGTCCCGGCGTATCCGTTTTATTATCCGTTTACCGTGGGTGATGAAATTGAAGCGGTGGCGGGCTGTAATCGGTTGCGGGTCACCTGCCGGGATAAGTTTAATAATGAAGCCAACATCCGCATTTTCGAAAAAGTGCCGACGCCGGTGACCAGTGCATGATAGACCCACGCCGCCAACAGCTCATTGATGAAGCCCGGACCTGGCTAAACACGCCGTGGCACCATGAAGGCAAAATTAAAGGTGCCGGAGTCGATTGCGGGCAAATCCTGATTGAGATTTATGTGAATTGCGGATTGATCGAGCGGCCTACGGTTGCCAGTTACCCGCGCGATTGGGCGTTGCATAAAAAAGAAGAGCGCTATCTCACTATCGTTGAACGTTATTGTCATCAAGTTGATGTGCCGGAACCGGGCGATATCGTTGTCTATAAGCAAGGCAAATCCTTCAGTCACGGCGGTTTGGTGATTAAGTGGCCACAGATTATCCATGCCCATACCGATTTAGGGGTGGTTTATGCGGAAGGTGATCAGGGCGAGCTGGTAAAAAATAACCGCCCGCGCCGGTTTTATTCGTTTTTCGGGGCTGCATTATGAGTCTGTTCGGCGGTGGCGGCTCAGCCGCGCAGACCGAGACTAAGCTCGGCAATTTACAAGTTCAGCAGACCGGTTATAACGTTACCATTCCTGTCGTCATGGGCACTAACCGGATTACGCCAGTGCTGGTCTATTACACGGACTTTTATGCAACCGAACATGAATCATCTAGCGGCGGCAAAGCTATGGGCGGTAGCGGAGGGAAGTCATTCACCTATAACGCGTCGATTATGCTGTTGGTCTGTGAGGGCGGCGATGTCACGTTTGGTAAGTTATGGGTCAACAAAAAACGCTACAACACCCCCGGCAGTGCGCATTTTTCCGCGTTTGGCGGTAATTATCTACAAGAGCCATGGAGTTATCTGGTCTCTAAGCATCCTGAGGATGCACTGGTTTTTAAGAAATTCGCCTACATTGCCGCCGCGAATTATGAGTTAACCAACTCTGCCAGTATCGGTAATCACAGCATTGAGGTGCTGGGGTATTACCGTGACGGAGTCGATGCCAATGTTAAAGACTGCATTCGTGGCGTGCTGTTAAGCAGTCAGTGGGGCGTGGGCTGGGACAGTAGTCGTGTTGATGCGATGAGCCAGTTGCACAGCTATTGCCAAGCCTACAATATCGTGATCAGCCCAGCGCTAACCGAGCAAAAAGCCGCCAGTGAAATCATCGCGCAATTCGCCCAGATAGCCAATTGCGGCATTGTCTGGAGTAATGGCAAACTCAAGTGCATCCCTTATGCAGCGCTTGATCACGGGGACTATGTTGCCAGCCCGACTACCGGCATTCATTTGACCGATGCTGACTTTATTGTCGAGGGCGAGGAAGACCCGGTGCGAATTCGTCGCAAGCTGCAAGCGGATTCATTTAATGAAGTCACGATTGAGTATGTCTCCCGCGCGCATAATTATGATGTCCGCCCGGCTGCTGAACCGGATCAAAGCGATATTGATCAATCCGGTTTGCGTCCAATGCCGTCTATACCGATGCATGAGATCTGTTTGGGTTCAGTAGCTCATACTGTAAGTCGTAATGTGTTGCATCGCTCTTTATATATAGCCCTGGAATATGAGTTCAATTTGTCTTGGAATTATTGCTTATTGGAAGCGATGGATGTCGTGTATTTAACTGAGGAATTCTGCGGATTGGATGATATCCCCGTGCGCATTACAAAAATAAAAGACCGCGCAGATGGTTTGCGAATAGTGACGGCTGAGGAAATTCCGTGGGGCGCCGGCCATGTCGAGACGGCGGACTATGCGACTGACAGTGGTTATGATCCGTTGACCAACGTCGGTGTTGGGCAGGTCAATCCACCTGTGCTGTTTGTTGCGCCTGGTGTATTAGCTGTGGGCGGTTATGAAATATGGTGCGCGGTATCAAATTCGGATAGCAACTATGGCGGCTGCATCGTCCACACCAGTTTTGATGATGAGACGTATACCCGACGTGGCACGTTTTACGGTAAGTCGCTTCATGGCGTATTGACCGCTGATTTGGTGATTGGAAGCGATCCTGATGTCAATCCGGCTCATGAGTTGCTGGTTGATCTGTCAATCAGCGGTGGAACGTTATCGTCAATGGCGGCCAACGATGCGCAATTGTGCCTGGCCAATGATGAGTTTATCGGTTTTCGTTTTGCGACACTGACCGGTTTGAATCAATACGACTTATTTTCGCCGGTATCTCCTGCTACAGATCCATTTTTACGTCGCGGGCTTTATGGCTCAACCCAAGGCGGAATAGATGGCGACCGTTTCGCCGTTTGTGATAACCGGATTTATCGGCAAAAAATTACTGCCGATGATGTCGGTAAAACGATTTATTTCAAGTTTCAGTCGTTTAATGTTTTTAATGACGGTCTTGAGGACTTGGCGGACGTGACAGCTTATAGCCTGGTCATTACCGAGCCGCTAAATACTGATTCGTTCGTACAGTGGGCCTAATATGAGTATTCAAGATGATATAGACGCGATTGATCCTACCAAGCCGATTAATCCACCAGCCAGTAGTTTAGATCCCAAACCAACAACCTCTTCGGTACGTGCTAATTTTTTAGTGATTAAAAATGCGGTGCAGGGGATATGGGACAAGCTTCAGCTTTGGCGCGTGCCGCCAGGAGGGGAGGCAGGAGATGTTCTCGTAAAAAACTCAACGGCTGATAACGATGTTATTTGGACTGCTGTGGTTGGCACAACCGGTCCTGCCGGGCCAACTGGTGCCACAGGACCTGCAGGATCGACCGGAGCCACCGGACCTACAGGCCCCGCTGGGGCTGACGGTGCAGCTCTGGATATATCTCTAATCCCAGGCATCGCATGGAAAAAGCAAACAGGCGCTGGAGTTGCGGATTGGGTAGCTTTTGCGATCACAAACGACGGTTCGGTTGCGTATGCAGCCGAAAACGCTTTAGCTAAACTTAGAAAGCTTAGTTCAGCAGCATGGGACGTTTTGACAGGTTCTCCGATTTATTTTTTTCAAACTTTGGCGTGCTCAAACGACGGAGACGGTGTTATAGCAGGTTCGGAAAGTTACACTTCAAGATCCAGTGATGGTGGAGGGTATTTTGCAAATACATCTGGCGGTGGAGTTGGGCATTTAAGCTCCGTAGACTACTCGGGCGTTCGGGACTACTCGATTTCGTCAGGACAGACAGTTGCGAGAATAGATGGAGGCCCGACAAGCTCGTTCGGTTCTTTTTCTTGGGCAGGGATTGCAGGGGCCGGAACTGCTCCACTATACCTGGTCGTAATTGGAGATGGATATGTAAAATATTCTGTCGATTCGGGAACGACTATACAAACTTCTGCACTATCAGGATTGTCGTTTACTGGAGTCGATAATTCTGCGGATGGCGTGATTGCTTACACTTGTGCAACAGGGGATGGCGTTTATAAGTCCACAGACTATGGCGCAACATTTGCGGCTTTGTCGGCTTTTCCTACAGACACGTATCTAGGAGTTAAATGTTCTGACGACGGTTTAATCTTAGTCGCATGGACAAGTACAAAGATTTTACGCTCTATTGACGGGGGGCTCTCCGTAAACAACATCACACCTGATGAACTAACGACTATTACTTCTTGTGGACTTTCTGCGAACGGGCTATGGGTGATAACAGGAAACGTCGGCGGCTACATTTATATTATAGAGTTCTCAGTATTCAGTTCTTTCGGAACTATAGGGCCGACAGGCGCAACAGGTCCGGCAGGCCCAGCGGGTCCAACTGGTGCAACCGGGGCGACAGGCCCAGCAGGTCCCACAGGTCCAGCAGGAGAAGGTGGAGGAGGAAGCGGTGGCGCAACACAAACAACCAGTGCAACCTCGATCACTCTAGTTGCGGCTGATACAAAGTGTCATTACATAAACTTTACCGCCGCAGGATTGAATGTTTTTCTGCCGGACGCAACAACACTGACAGAGGGCGGCGAAATCTTTGTATTTTCTGCGACCGGGTACGACTATCGAGTTAGAGACTCTGCTGGAAAACTAATTTGCAAAGTTGTAGCGCATCAAACTTCGGTTGTTTATTTGCTAGACAGCAGTGCGCCTGCTGGTGTTTGGGGGTCTGGAAAGTTTGCTTCTCAAGTGGTTTATGAGCAAGGACCTATTACAATAGCAAACGCTGTTGCAGTTACATCAAGCACAGGTATTGCTGTCACTGCTTTGACTGCCACTAAACTATTGTGCGTCTACACTGCCGCTAGCAGCTATGTCTCTGCCGTCATTTTAGATCTAGATAACGGTAAAATAACCGCCGGAACGCCTCTGGTTGTTAATGCAGTCGCATCAACTTATCTTGATGTTTGCATGGTATCAAGTACAAAAGCCGTATGTACGTGGATTGGGACAAGCAGTTATGTTAATGCCGTAGTTTTGAATATCTCGGGTACAACGATCACGGCAGGGACTATTAAAGTCGTTAATGCGTTAGTCAGTGCTTTTACTAAAGTGCTGCCGTTTGATTCCACGCATGTCTTTTTGATATATAAGACAACTCCGACAACCAAAACAGACGCTCAAATATTAACAATCGAAACGGATGATACATTAACAGCAAATGCCGTTTATACAACAACAGTTGGCTATACTGTAAACGATGTAAAAGCCACTTTAATTGATGCTCGTTATTTTGTAGTTGTTCAAACCAGTTCATACATTCAAACGTACGTCTATTCTGTTTCCGGGACAACTATAACCCTAGCAGCAGGCCGTTCCTTGACGCGTTATTTGTACAGCGCTTTTCCAGTAGCTCTTAGCAGTTCAATCGTCATACTTTTGGGAGGAGATAATGGTAATAATTACATGGCAAGCATTAACCTTACTATCAACACCTCCTCTATTTCTGAGGGAGCTGTTACGATTTTAAAAACTACTACAGCATCGGGATTTAAAGGAGTTGCGTATTCAACAGATAAAATATTTGCACTAAATTCCGGCACGACAGGGTTTTTAATAGATTGTTCGGGCGCTACGCCTGCTTTAATAGCCGGGACAGAAAATAATTTTCTAACGGCGGGTTCTTTATTTACACTATATCCTGTCGACACGGAAAAAGTTTTTCATGTAACGTATGGCGGCGGGACCGGTGTCTATTTGAGCGCATCTGTGATTGAAGGAGTTGGGTCGATATAAATGCTTGTCGCAAACTAAGCGTAATTTTATCGCAAATTAAGCGACGCGCTACAGTTGCGGTGATCGTTGACCGGTTTCATGTCGCCAAGCATTACCGAGGCTGCGCTGATAAAGCCAGGAAACAGGAAATGCAGGCACTGAAAAAGACCTTGCCCGATGCCGCGTACGCGGAACTCAAAGGCGTCATGTGGGC